>Ga0209407_1000112_pt1 | contig 114733 bp, 171 predicted proteins | sample AD_JPNHG3_MetaG_FD_184410 | JGI IMG/M metagenome (GOLD analysis project Ga0209407, IMG submission 184410) | Active sludge microbial communities of municipal wastewater-treating anaerobic digesters from Japan - AD_JPNHG3_MetaG (SPAdes) (version 2) | ecosystem: Engineered > Bioreactor >... | reverse complement strand
ATGTGAACAAAATGTGGCGGTCATTTCTGACCGCCGTTCATTTTACATTTCGACCTCTCCCTCACCTACGATATTTTTCATATCATAATAGCATAAGTCGGGAGCATACTCTTTAAGGAAATAGCCGATTTGCTTTCTTGTAGTTGCTGAATATGTACCTGTACACTCAACAAAGCGGCGACCGTTGCGGTTAATGATAAAGATAACGGCTGTGCTATACGATACAAAGCAAGTTGTATCACCGTTAATCTCAACGTGGCACTGTGCGTAAGGATGATTTGTTAAATTCTTTTTCATAAGAACACCTCATTATAAAATTTATTGTAGTGGTTCGGGAGCCGTTCTCCCTCTCTCACTATATATATTATACCACATTGCAAGCAGTTTGTCTATTGGCAAAATGCACAAAGTTTGAGTGTTAAAATTGTGCAGTTTGACGGCGGATTTATTCATAGTCTTGTAACTATTTTCTACCGTTATAACGGTGAAAAATTGTTACAGAATTATGAACAAGTTAATAAATAAAACAAAGGGCGGATTTCTCCGCCCTCTTGTGAAAAAAAATTTTACTCATAATCTATCCACTTTCCATTCCAATCCCTCTTGCCGCGGCTCGCACAGAAGTTAACCGCATTGTGTTCGGCAATAAGTTCGTCGCCGACCTCATTTATAACGTGCCGAGAGGGATGACGTGCAAAACTCTTAACACATTCTTTTGTATTTCCATCTGCAAAAAGCAGTATATATGTCACGAAGTAAATAATAACTGTGCTACCTCTTTTCTGTGTGGTGATTCTACTGTCAATAGTAAAATCCTCAATGAAAGTATTTGCGACTTCAAAAGCCATTGTCATATTTGCGTTCATAAAAACACGCTCCTTAAAATTTATTCGGGGTATTCTTTCCCTACTATTATTGTACCACATTTCAAGGAAAATGTCAACCCATTTCAGAAAAGTTTTTATTTTAATTTATTCATAGTCTTGTAACTATTTTCTACCGTTATAACGGTAAGAATATGTGAACGAAATATGAATAAGTTAAGGGAGCGAACTTAATCGCTCCCATTTGGTTAATTCTTTTTCTTTTCTTCCTCTCTCATTGCCTGCATATCAGCACGGGCGGCTTTCCTTGCCTGTGCCCTCTCCCATAAAGAACGCATATAATTTCTGAACTCGTCCTTTGTCAGTCCGTATGTGCCTTTTCTGTTTCTTACCATTACCATAATAAAACAACTCCTTTTAATTAAATAAGATATTAAATATATTCCAATCCGCATAAATCGGATTCGGTGTTGTGTTGTGTAAATCGGTATCAATGACACTTGCTACTAACCATATAATGCAAAGCCAACCCATTGCACCGATGATGAACTCCACTAAATGCTTTTTGTTTAATCTTCTTCTCATTGTTCTACACTCCATTCTATAAGTCGGGGGATTGTATTTCTTTTTCCCTCTATATATATAATACCACATTTCAAGCCAAAAGTCAAGTAAAACATTTTCAACAATTTTATTCTTTTTATGTGCAATCTGCACAACTGCCTGTTCATAGTCTGTTCATATTTCTTTCCCGTTATAACGGTGAGAAAATGTGAACAAAATGTTAAGAGAAAACGGCGATTACTCGCCGTTATCCTCTCCGAAAATAGCCTTGACTGTATCGGTGCTGTATGTGTACTGCATTTGATATTCCCATTTTGGCTGTTTGTCTGCGTGAAAAGTAAATGTTTTAAGTGCCTGATTTATATCATATATTTCCTGTTTGACAATACGTCTTTCTTTTCTTAAATCTGTTAGCCGCTTGACTGCCTTTGCTCTTTGTGGCGCGTTAAGCATTTCAAATTCAAGTAAATGCAAAACCTCTTGTATCTGTCTTTCAAGTTTGGAGTGTATCGGCTTTAGTTCCTCTAACCTTGCAAGCATATCTGTTTGAATTTGGCAAAGTCGCTTTGTGTACTCATTGATATGTGCGGTGTTTCCATTGGTTAATTCTTTCATCAAAATCAAGTCCTTTCAGTTGGGGGAGTGTATCCCTTTGATACTATTATTATACTACATAATGGGTATTTGTCAATAGGGTAGAAATATTTTTGTATGAATGCACAAAATCCTGTGGCACGGTAACTTTTATTTGTGCAAAGTTTCTAAACGTGGGTAGACTTTTATTTGTAAAATAAAAAAACTTTTTTAACACTTTGTTCATAATTTCGTAATAAGTTTTTTCCGTTATAACGGTGAGAAATTATGAACAAAATGTAAACGACAGACGGCGACTATTGCCGCCGTCCGTCTTTATAATGAAGTGTGTTTTGAAGATGTCATTTTTCTGTTGCCATAAGTCCACTTGCACGAATGGTATTATAAATACCGTCAAGAACTTTTGCAAGTTCCTTTTTGGTCATACGCTCTGTAATGTCTGCACAACCGCCTGCACTGTTTGTTGTCTTGCACAGACGATAGCCGCCGTATGCTTTCTGAATGAAATACTTGTTAGAAGTAAGACCGAGTGCGTAGTTGATGTTCTCCACCTTGATATTAAGAATGTCCTGTGTGATTGCGTTCATAAATAAACAACTCCTATTCATTATATAATGTAAAGGCGAACTGCTTCAACGGTGTGTTTACGTTCCTTTCCCTTTCCTTTACTATAACCATTATACCACAATATAATATAAATGTCAATACCTATGAGTGTAAAAGATTATCAACAATCTGGCGGCGAAATTGTGCAACCTGACGAATGAGTGTTCATAGTCTGTTCATATTTCTTTTCCGTTATAACGGTAAGAATATGTGAACGAAATATGAATAAGTAAAAAGGGTGAACTTAATCACCCTTGATACTTGCGAACGGCGGCCCACTTTTGACTGTCGTTCCCTCTCCAAATGTGGCGACTGCATCGGCTAAGCCTCGTCGTATGTGTCGCCCTCATAGTATTCCGTTGCGTACTCTTTGCCCTGTGGAGTGGTGACTATCCACCACCCCAACCATTTTCTGCCGTCCATTATGCCCACCCCTCGAACACTTTGGAAATGAGTTTGCCGTGGTCACGCTCCATAATAGAGAGTTCGTGTCTGCTGTAACCTCTTACAATAGAGACACAACCGTCTGCGAATGTGTAGCGATACCATTTAACCTTTTTCATTTAATCAAGTCCTTTCTTTAGGGGTTTATCCCCTTTACTATATATATTATATCACATCAAAAGGGGTTTGTCAAGTCATAATAACATTTTTCTACATATTACACAAAGAAATAGAAATTGCAAATAGATTTATATACAATATGCACAACGGGTATTATACATTTATATATAGATATATATAATAATATATTGTTGTGCAAAATCCACAAAAACATTTATAATAAATGAGGTGGAACTGTTCAAAATAACGGAGCAGGAGCAGCTCGGAGCAGGTCGCAAACTCAGCTAAAGATTTACAGGTTAGGGGTGGCTAACAGGTCACAGCTTGCAGGTCACAGCTCGCTTTAACGCTGTAAAGTGGGAAAAACATTTTAGCACTTTAACGTGCTAAAGCGGGTACACTTTAACGCTTTACCACTTTAGGGGTTTAGCACTTTAGCGTGTGAAAGTGGAAAAAGTTTTAACTTATTCATAATTTCGTAACAACTTTTCACCGTTATAACGGTGAGAATTTATGAACAAACTATGAACGAAATGGGGTATGTTTGTTCATATTTTGTTCACAACTTTTCACCGTTATTGTTTGGTAAAATGAAAAAACTTTATTCACATTTTGTTCATAACTTTTCACCGTTCGGGGTATGACTAAACAAAAAGGAACGGGATTTTTTATCAATCCCGTTCCCGATTTTTCAGAAAAGTTTGTTTATTCCTTCTTCATTTTTCTGAATTTCTAACCAAACTTTTTGCACATAGTAGCGGTCTGTAAAATCAGTTAACTTTTCAAGTAAGATTTTAACCGCCGTTTCAGTTTCACACGAACATTTTTGATATTCAGTGTAAAGTGCTGTATAAAATTCAGTTTCCATTGCTTCCCACATTGCAATACAAAGAACTGTATTAAAAAGCCTGTTTGCTATGCTGTGAGCCTGTTTGCTATATATACCGTTATCTTCTAACCACGTTTCAAGGGCGTTTATATCAACTTCTGTCTGTGTGTCCTCTGTGTAGTGACCGCCTGAAATAGCGTCTCTGTCATAACTCTTATTGATTGATACTATCAGACCATTGTCATTGACCTTTAGTCTAAAGTCAATATCAAGGACTTCTGCTCCATTCTCTCTGTGATATGTGTAAAAACTGTTTGCCTGTTCTATTCCCTGATATGACTGCATAACCTCCGTAAAGCTGATAACCTGTGCTGTGAGCTTGTTGTTTAATTTAACCATATTCATAATGATACCTCTTTCTTTAAGTTAATTGATTTACTTGTTGGTGTGGTGTGGGAACAAAATGTTAAGAGAAAGCGGTCTTTCGACCGCTTCCCTTTATGCGTTTATATATGTGTTCAAATGGTCTATTGCCGATTCAAGCCACATCTTGTCTTTTGTGCTGTGCCACATCTGACATTCTTCTAAAAAGCCCTTAATAACATTCCGCTGTTCTCTTGTCAGACGTTCTGTGCGGTTTACTATCTCACATACTGCCTTGACATACTGACAAGCATTATCAACTTCTAACTGCGGAGTAAGGCACATGAGCATAAGTTCCACCATTGTTAAATTTTTCATTAAATCAAATCCTTTCGTTAATTCAGTTAGCTTATTCGATCTGGTCTTGCAAGAGCCTTTCGGCTCTTGCTTGACCTCTTGTCTCACTTCTTTGCCTGACCGTTGAACCACTTGATTTCAATGTTCACAGTCTCACCATTCAGTTCCACGCCTTGCAGGTCACAGCCCTTATGCTTCCAACTCCACTCCCTACCGAACATTTCATAGACAACTCTTTCAAGAGCATATCCAGCGTTTTTCTGATGCAGGAACTCCGCATTTTCGGTCTTGATTTCTTCAAACCTATCAGCGGAGCAAACAGGTTCAAGGTTTGTATTGCCCTCACTGATTGCAAGGAATTGCAGGTCTTTAGCCTTAAAGCTAAAGCGGAAATGATTGTCGGTCTTTTTGGACTTGATAACGTGACGCATAAAGTCCTTACAAGCAGGTGACAGCTTTTCAAAGTAACCGTCTGAAATAGCGATGAAGTCGGACTTTGAAAGCAGAATAACCGCTACATCGTGAGAACCGCAAAGAGGGAAACCTAGAGCCACAACGTCCGCTCCCACAGCTTTGAAATACTTGTAAAGATACATTTTGTTTGCAAATGTCATAAAAAACACGCTCCATTCAATAAATATTATCAGTCGTGAACCGCTTGACGTCTCAGCCGTTCCCTTGACTGTATCTATATTATAGCACAATATACAGCAAATGTCAATAGGTTTTTAATAATTTTTCGCCGTTCCAGTGTAAAAAAATAGTGTTGAAAACTCTTGCTTTTTGTGCAGCTTGACGAACTCCACAGGCTTGTGGCGGTATACAGTCTGTATAATTTCGGCGGCTGACGGGGGGTATCATAGAATTGAATTATACCAAAAGTATAATCAGCCGCACCCCCTGCTCTCAAATTTTCATGGAGCAAATTTTTCGACATGTCCCCTCCCGGACAGACACCCCTAAATCTCCGAGAACAGGACCCCTCTGCTTGACTTTCTCTCAAATCTGTGTTATAATTTAATCAATGGAGGTGAGGTAGAAAATGCCTATGAGATTTAAACTTGACTTTAATCTTGAAACCTCCCAAGAAAGACTTTAGTACCTCAAGGATACTGTTGACTTTACACAACTTACCAAGAAAGACATTGAGACTTGTACAGATTACGTTTTATATGGTAAAGACCCTGAGAAAAACAACACATCAGTTGTCGACCGAAAAGAAGTCTACATTAAAACCCGTTATAATTCGTATAGCCAATCAGAACCAGTTTCTTTGGAAGCATTGATGGAAAGTCCAACATTTGACGAAACTATTTTTACTAAAGAGAAAAACATTTATAAGAAAGTTAAACCCGAATCGATTAGTTAGAACAGAGAAAAATATAAGGATATTCCTGGTATGAAGGAGCTTTGGGAGGCTATTGATTAGCTCGACAGACGACTTAAGCTTGCTAAGGGAGAAATTCAGCCGGAACGCGGCGAAGTTGTCCCACAGCTTGATTCCAAACAGATTTACCACTTAAACCATTAGCTTATTGAGTTGAGGAAGCAACAGTACATGTTGAAGGATTCAGCTCATCCAGAGTAGGTGGCGAACAAGAATTACGGTAGCTTTTATTCAAGTCCAATTGACTCGGAGATGAATTATCCGGTTTACCCGTGTGGGATGATGAGCTATGAGCATGATAGTGGTTTCATGCACCCGGATAGAAGTGGGCGTCAATTCGCCGCGAGGGACATCGAGAAAGAAATTGAGGAGCTTAAGAAAAAAGGAAAGCCCTATTTTAGTTTTTTAGATAAAGAGCATGTTTATTAGTTATGTTTGAATTATTATTAGATTAAGGATTAGGCTGAGAAGAATCCTGATTCGCCGCTTAATAATTTGTTATGGACGCTTGACTTCTATATTGAAAAAGCGAATTTGAGTGAACAATAGAAGCTGATTACTGAGGCGAAGAAGCATAATATGTTGAATAAGGAGATTTGTTAGCTCCTGATGGATAAAATGGGGATTTATCATTAGGAGAATTATATTTCGACTATTTGGAACAAAGTTTGTCAGCTAATTTGCGATGCCGCCGACCTTAATTATGATGAATGGTGTTGCAAGGATTATAAGCCTGCGTGGAAAAAGTGCAACTGCTGTAATGAAATTTTATTGCGTGACCCGCGTAATTTTGTAAGAAAATCTAAAGCCCCTGACGGGCTTACGAACCGCTGCAAAAGATGTGACCAAAAAAAACGACGTGGTGAAATTTAATGACAGAAGAATGGAAAGATATAAAGGGTTATGAAGGTTTCTATCAAATTAGTAGTTTTGGTAGAGTTAAGAGTTTATATTTTAATAGAGAAAAAATATTAAAATTATCTCTTTCCAAAGGATATTTGTAGGTTACACTTCATTTACGCGGCGAAGTAAAAACGAAACATATACATAGACTTGTAATGGAAACATTTAATCCAATTGATGATATGAATAATTATGACGTAAATCATAAAGATGAAAACAAAACAAATAATAGAATTGATAATTTAGAATGGATGATTCATAAAGATAATTGTAATTATGGAAATAGAAATAAAAAAGTTTCTAATAAACAAAGAAACGATATTAAGAAAAGTGTCCCAGTAAAATGTCTTGAAACGCAAATTATTTATCCATCTATCCGTGAAGCAGCAAGAGCAACGGGCTTGGATGATTCTGCAATTGCAAAAACTTGCAAAGGTATTTATAAAGCCACCCATGGTTATCACTGGGAGTATGTGAGGTGAGATTTGATGGGATTGGGAAATAGTTATGAAGCAAAATTGATGAAGTGTTTTACTTCGTTTGAAGTTAAGGATATACTTGGTTTTGCTAAGATTGTTAAAGTTGACCCAGAGACTATTAAGAAAGCAATTCTTAATGAGGATTGGGAAGAATTGATTATTACTACGGTTGAGTTCTATTCCGCTTTAGGTAGAAAAGAAAGAAGAGAGATTTTAAAGTTGGCAAAAGAGATTAAGAAAAATAATGATGAATTTTATAGAGTAAAGGAATAGAATAGTTCACCTCAAAATTAAGAGGTGAGGAAAAATGGCAAAGAAATGTTTGCTATGTAAAGAAGAAAAGAGCCCTGCCAATTTCATTGGTGTAAGGTCAAAACTTCTTAATGGTTCTATGCCGATTTGCCGCCAGTGCATTGCGAATGAAATTAGTGGTAAGTCGGAAACAGAGAGATGGAATACGGTTAATAAGCTGTGTCAGCTTGCTGATGTTCCTTTTGTTCCAGAAGAGTTTGAGAAAATTTACAAAGCTCATGGAACTGATGCTTTTGGAACATATTGTTATATGTTCAGAGAGAAGCCTTATAATACGCTCGATTGGACGATGTATAACGATGCGTATTTACAGCTTCAGGAAGAAAAACGTGTAGAAGATGGATTGCCGGAATTGAAGGAAGCAAGAGTTACAAAGCTCCAGAGAAGATGGGGTCCAGAATATGATGAGTAGCAATTGGAGTACCTTGAGAATTTGTATGTAGGTATTACTAATACTGCCGGCATTGTTGGTGCTTTGAATGAGGACCAAGTCCTTAAACTTTGCAAGATATCGTTAATTATTGAGGACAAAATCCGCGGCGGAGTTGAATTCGATAAAGATTTGAAGGCTTATGAGAACTTGTGTAAACTTGCTGGTATTACTACTCAGGCAATTAAAGAAGGTTCAGAGTTCAACTCTACTGGTGAACTTTGGGCTTATCTTGAAAAACTTGGATATAAGGTTTAGTATTACAATGGTGCGGTCAACGATGAAGTTGACAAGACTATGAAGGATATTCAGTATTGGTCACGTTATCTTTATATTAATGAGACTTCTATCGGTGAAGAGATTAATGAAAGAATTGAGAATTTGAAGGCTGCTGATAAACTTACGAACTCAGGATTCGACTGGGGCGAGTATGATGAATTCGCTAACTCTGTCGATGAAAATGAAGAGTTTAATGTTGAGATTTAAGGTGGTAGTATGAGTATTATATTACCGTCAGCCATGCTTGCCGCCACGTCAAAGGTATTAAGTAAGGGTGAGACTTTCTACCGTAATGGCGTGGCGCTTGAGAAAGGCGCAGTTATCACTGAAAAACGTATTCAGAAAAATATTAAATTATATGAGCAGTATTTGAATTTATTTGCTTCTTATCCAGACCTTTATCTTGAATTGATTAAACCTGTACATTCTAAGTTTAAGTTAAAATTCTTCCAAGTAATGTTTATCAGAGCATGTTTGAGATATGGACGTGTATTGACTATTGCTCCTCGTGCCGCCGGTAAATCATTTATTTGTATTCTTGCGCTTTACTTGATTTGTATTTTCCGTCCTGGTTCACACGTTTTCCAGTGCGCTCCTGGTAAAGCTCAGGGTGCTAAAATCGCCAATCAGAAGATTCATCAGCTTTGGGATTTCTTCCCACTTTTGAAAGATGAAATCATTGGTGGCGGTAACTTTGGTAATGACTATGTAAGACTTACTTTTAAAAATGGTTCACTTTTCGACGTTATGACGCCACTGAACTCAACTCGTGGTAACCGTGCTACTTGTGGTATTCTCGATGAGTTCCGTGACCATTTGGCTGAAGATATTAATGAAATTATATTACCACTTTTGAACGTTGACCGTCCTATGGTTAACGGAGATTTGAATGAAAATGAACCACAGCAGGTACAGCTGTGGATTACTTCTGCAAGTGAGAAAAATACTTTCTGCTATGATAAGACTATTGAATTGTTTGAACAATAGATTATTAACCCAAAGGAAACTTTCGTTTGGGGCTTCGACTACAGAATCCCAGTTTTAACTGGACTTCTTTCTAAAGACTATCTGACTGAATTGAAAATGTCGCCTACTTTTAATGAACTTGGCTTTGCTAAGGAGTATATGTCGAGGTTCGTCGGCGGCTCCGCAGATGCTTGGTTTGATTTTGAGAAGCTTGCTCGCGCAAGACGACTTATCAATCCGGAAACATCAGAAAAAGTTAGAGAAGGTATCGAATCTTTCTACATTATCAGTGTGGATGTAGCGAGAATTGGTTGTTAGACTGTCGCTACAGTCCTTAAAGTATTTCCTAACAATAGTGAAGGATATAAGATAAATCTTGTTAATTTATTTGTTCTTGGTAAAACAGTAGAAGAGAAAGTATTTGACCGTTAGGTAATTGAGCTTAAGAGACTTATTGAAAGGTTCAACCCTAAAGAGGTTGTAATCGATATTAACGGACTTGGTGTTGCTTTTGCAGATAACATGATTAAGGAGACTTGGGATGAAGAGTATTAGGTTACTCGTCCTGCTTATGGTTTCTTTAATGAAGAGTCTAAATATCTTACAGTTCAGCCTCGTAATGCGGTCAAAATTCTTTTTGGTATCAAGGCTAATGGACAAATCAACAGTGATATGCACTCTGCTTTATATTCAAAGATTTATTCTGGTCATATGAAATTTTTAATTTCAGAGCAGTCTGCAAGAACAAAACTTCTTTCAACTCGTAAGGGTTAGAGAATGAGTCCAGAAGCACAGAACGCAAGATTGATGCCACATATCTTAACTTCAAGTCTTATGAATGAGATTATGAACTTGAAGATTAAGCCTACTGGTATTAATAACCAAATTGCCGTTGAACAAATTAATGAGAGAACACTTAAGGATAAATTCTCAGCTTTGGAAATGGGAGTTTATAGAGTTGTGTAGATTGAAAATCAGCAATTGGCTCGCCGCCGTAATCGTGGTTTAACGAGACGATTGACATTCTGTAGTAAGGGAGGTGGAAGAAAGTGAGTGAAGTTAAAGTTGGAGCAACAATTCCTACAATTACTGCTGAAGAATATCGCAAACTGCGTGAGCAGAGAGTTGATACTTTCAGAAAAGAAATTGAGAATATGATAGCTAAAAGCAAAGCCGCGTTGATTAAGTCTAATAACCGTGAGCCTTCTGCAAATAGAATTAGAAGAGACTTTAGTAAAGATGAAATTCATCGTATTGTTACTGAAGGAAATTCCGTTGAAAAATGTCAGCTATCTCAATATTTCTTCAAAGTAAGCGGTGTTTATAAACGAGTTATTCTCCACTATGCTACTTTCCTTACCTATTCCTGGATTTTAGTCCCTCATATGAAAAAGTATACTGAGAAGCTTGGTAACAAGCAGAACAAGAAAGTTTATTTCGATGCAGCCGATTTTTGTTCTTCTTTTGATATTGAAAGAAAATGTGCTTGGTTTGCAAAGAATGTTCTTGTGGATGGCGGCTATTATGGTATTATTCATGACAGCGGTACTGATGTAGCTATTCAGGACCTGCCTTTTGAGTATTGTCGTAGTAGATATAAGAATCACCAAGATGTTGATATTGTTGAATTTGATATGCGTTTCTTTGACACAATTCGTGACGAAGAGTTAAGAAAGCAGATTCTTAAAACTTATCCTAAGTGTGTTCAGAAAGGCTATCGTGCTTTCAAGAATGGTAAAGAACCTTGGATTTTCTTACCTGCTGAACTTGGTATCTATTTCACATTGTTTGACGAAGTTCCATTCTTTCTTGATTTAATTCCTCTTATCGATGATTTAGAGGATTATAAGGCAATTGATAAGGATAGAAAATAGTTAGGATTAAAGAGAATTATCACACAAGAAATTCCACACGATGGAATGTAGCTTGTATTTGAACCAGACGAAGCCGCAGAGATGCATGACGGTGTTCTGGAGATGTTAGCAGATAATCCAGACGCCGACGTAGTTACTTCTTATGGTAAAGTTGGTTTGCTTGATTTAAGCGGAAACAATATGGAAAATACCGATGTTGCCGCCGCCCAGCAATTAATATACGATTCTGCAGGCGTATCGAAGGAACTGTTCAGTGCCACAACTGATGCAGGTATTTAGTTCTCATTGAACAATGACCTGTCTATGATGATGGTTCTTGGCAATGGATTTGCACACTTCTTTACTGCCTTGTTAAATAATAAATTTGGTAACCGAAAGTTATCATTCATGCTATTAGTACTACCAGTCAGCTATTACAATAGCTTTGAGTACACTTCAAAGGCTAAGGACCTTGCAGCATTTGGTTACAGCTTCTTGACACCTATTTTGTCAACAGGACTTAATTAGACTAATCTTGCAGACCTTAAGGCTTTGGAGAATGAAGTTCTCGATTTGGATGAAGTACTTAAGCCGCTCCAGTCAGCATATACTCAATCTGGCAAGACTAATGCTATTACTGCTTAGGCTGGAAAAGACAGCCAAAACTCTAATGACTCTACTACTGCTAAAAAAGACGAGGAACAGAAAGAGAAAAAAGAATCCTCAGACAAGGCAAAGGAAGATGATAGTTCTGCAGAAAAAAAGAGTGATGGAGGTGAGGATAAATAATGAAGCTTGATGAGAGTTTACTTAAATTCAATGTTACGCTTTTTGGCGATGTTGAAACTCTTTCTCCCACTCTTTCTAAATGCAGATTACGCATTTTTTATAGGGGACTCAATAGAAACCGTACATTTATATCGGAAGACTTCGCAAAACAATTGATTGAGTCTTTACCATATGCGCCAATTAAAGGTATTTTTGACAAAGACGGTCTTGATTATGAGGACCACGGCGGAGATAATACTGACGGACGCATTTATGGTGTGGTTCCTGAGGACCCTAACTTTGCTTGGGAGAAGCATGTAGATGATGATGGGGTTGAAAGAGAGTATGCTTGTGCAGATGTTTATCTCTACACCGCTCTCTATCCAGAAGCAAACCTTATCCCCGGAAAGTCACAGTCTATGGAAATCCATAAAAAAGGACTTGAAGGAGAGTGGAAGATTTGGAGTGATGGAGAACCTTACTTCGAGTTCCAGAAAGGACATCTGCTAGGTCTACAGGTGCTCGGAGATGAGGTCGAACCCTGCTTCGAAGGTTCTGCATTCTTTAGTTTATATAAGGATGCTAAAGCAATGTTTGATTACTTAAAAAATTCTAAGGAAAAGGAGGAGAGCAAAAAGATGGAGAAAAATCTCTTTAGACTTTCTGATGGCGCGAAGTGCGAGCTCTTGTTTGATGCACTTAACAGCACACCAGAAGATTATAAGATTATTTGCGACATTTATGATGACTATGCAATTGCATATGACGCTGTTAATAACAAGTATATTCGTGCTTACTACACAAAGGATAATGAAGCTAATACTGTTGCAATTGACAGAGTTGAAGATTGCTACATCGTTGATGTAACAGAAGCTGAAATGACAGCTCTTAATGCTATGAAGGCTGCAGGTTCATTTGCTGACGCTCAGGCTAAGATTGAGTCTTACGATGCAAAGGTTGCAGAGTTCACAGCTGATAAGGAAGCCCTTCAGGCAAGCCTTGATGATGCGCTCGCTCAGATTGAGGCATTCAAGAAGGATGATGACAAGAAGGACGACGATGATAAGAAGGATGACGACAAGAAGGATGACGATGATGACAAGAAGGATGACGATAAGTCTAAGAATTCTCTTGACAACAGCGCAGAACTTCAGTCACAGCTTGATGAGTTTAAATCTCAGCTTGAGGCAAAGGATGCCGAAATTAGTAGATTAAATAGCTCAATTAGCGACCTTAATAATGAAAAGTCAGAGCTTGAAAGCTTCAAGAAGTCTGTTGATACAGAAAAGAAGAACGCTATTATTGCCGAATTTGCTGAGCATCTCACAGAGGAGCAGACAGCTGATTTCAACGCTAAGATGGATGATTATTCTGTTGAAGACTTCAAGAAGGAAGTATGCTTTGCTGCTTACAATACTGATTCTTCTATTATCTCCGGTAAGGGAGAGGAAGATAAGCCTGACTTAATCTTCAAGAATAACGCAAAGAATACTGACTCTGGCGTTATCGCACTTTTATTAAAACACAAAGGAGGTAATAGATAATGGCTTTGGTAAAATTTGACCGCGGTCTTTACCGTAACGGAAATAGTGCTAAGGGTCTCAACTATGGCCAGATCGAGCCTAACCAGGTTTGGTTCGATAGAGCTGGTATGGTTGAAGCACAGAGCAGACTTGACCCAAGAGAGTTCTCCGATGCTCAGGTTGCTCCTCTCACAGTTTTCGTAAGAGAGACAACTCCTGGCGCAGGCGACGCTACAAAGATTGTTGCACAGAATGGTGCATTCCTTATGGTTGATAAGCATAACTACCTTGCTCAGGTTCCTACAAAGGCTGGTAAGGCAGCAGGACTTCGTGTAGGTGTTAACTACTCAACTGAAAAGCTCTACAATCAGTTTGCTCCTCAGAGAAGAAACTTCTTCTTGACAACAGAGGATTGGCTCCCAAGAATTGGTTATGTTGAGGCAGGCGAGAGAATTACTACAAACACAGTACAGTGGGATACAACTGCTGCAATCGCTAATGCTGTTGCATTTAACGGACAGGCTGCTCCTGCTATTGACTTCAGTGGCTTCACTGCAACTGCTGATTCTTATGATATGTGGCTCCAGGTTAAGAACTACATTCATGCAAATCCTAACATTCCGCTTTACGCCGCAGTTCGTGACGGTTCAGACGGTGAGTTTGTAATTGGTATTACACCTGATGAGGATGAAGACATCATTCTTGCTCAGGTTGTAGCAGCTTATGATAACGCCGACAGAACATGCTCATTTATGTTCCAGATTCTTAACGGCGCAACACTTTAATTGAAGGAGAGGTGAGAAAGTAATGAATAAAAATGATATCCGTGACCTTTATATTCATGCGTTCAAAGGCACTTCCCCTGCTACTGAATTCAGCGTTAAGGATGTAAAGGAAACTTTAAGAGCAGAACTCAAGGCTCTTGCTCCTAACAAGTACGAGTATGAAAAGAATAAGCTCGAAATCTTCCAGATTATCCAGGAATCTTTTGACGAGGTTCTTCCTGATTACGTTGGCAACTTTATCGGTCAGTTCGCTGAGATTAAGTCTGTACCAAACGGTCAGAGAGCTTCATTCATCGTAAAGCGTGGTCGTAGACGTGCAAAGACTTTCGTTACAGAAGTAGGTCTTGCAGGTGTATACGAGGCATTCAGACTTGATGTTGACACCTTCGAAGTAAGCGCTAAGGCTTACGGCGGAGCTGCATACATCGACTTCGAGCGTACACTTGATGGTTCTGAAGACCTTGTTGAACCACTTCAGCTCCTTCTTGATGGTCTCCAGGAGGCTATCTACAGAGAGCTTCTTAAGGCACTTATCGCAGCAACTCAGAACAGCGATATGCCTGCAGCAAACATTGCATCTACAACTAACTTTGACCCAGCTCAGATGCAGAGACTTTGCACAATTGCTAAGAACTATGGCGGCGGTAATGCTGTAATCTTCGCAACTCCTGAGTTCGTACAGGAAATGGGTCCTGATGCAATTGGTATGCCTATTTATGGTCCTTATGCACTTCCTGCAACACCAACTGCTGGTCAGCAGCCTGGTTATGCAACTCCTGTTTATAACCCTAACGACATTGCTTCAATTGCCGCTACAGGTTATATCACAATGTTCCGTGGTACTCCTATCGTTCAGCTTCCTCAGGCATTTGTTGATGAGAATAACGATACATACCAGGTACCTCCTCAGTACGCATTTATCTTCCCTGCTGGCAACCAGAAGATTATCAAGGTTGTATTCGAGGGCGATACAGATGTAAGAGATTGGCAGCACAGAGACCGTCAGATGGAGATTGAAATCTACAAGAAGTTCGGTGTAGCTATTCTTACAACAAATGACTGGTGCGTATATGAGAATAAGGCGCTTGCAGTACTTCCATCTGCAAGTTATGAAAACAACCTTAACCCACATGACTTTGCTCCTTACACAAAGTAATTTCGGTTAAGTAAGTAAGAATACGTGATTAAAAGGGGTGGGTGAGAATTCTCACCTGCCCTTTTATTATTGAGATTAAAGGAGGAATTTAATAATGGAAACAAGAATGGTAAAACTCAGAAGCACAGTTGCAAAGACAACTGAAATTTATGCTCCTGCTTATGGAATTAAAAGAGAATTTCCTGGTAAAGGCGTTGTTCAGATGCTCCCCTTCGAAACGGTAGAACAGCTTTTATAGGATAATGGTTTTCAGTACATGATTAAGACTGGTCAGCTTTATATTGATGATATGCAGACCAAGATTGACCTTGGACTTGAAAGTCCTGACGCAAAAGCTCCAACAAATATTAAGGTTCTTACACCTGAACAGATTTTGACTCTTCTTAAGGTTAGAAGTCTTGATGACTTTAAGAAGGAGATGGATACAGTTTCTCTTGAGCAGGTTAACGAAGTAGTTAAGTATGCTGTTGAGCATAACTTAATTGATAATGATAAGGTTAACTACTTGAAAGAGAGAAGCGGAAAAGATGTTATTGCAATGATTGCAAGAAAGAGACTTGAGGCTGATGCTGAAAAAGCAAACGCAGGTAAGGAAGAAAAGAGACCTGAAGGTGTATTCAGCCCTCGATAATGGGTGATGTGAATGGTTACTTTAATGGACGTTTATGGAGCGTTCTTAGCAAAAGTTAATGAAGACGACTGGTCACATAGCTACTCATAGGAAGATTTGGAATGGTTTCTCCTTGATTGGAGAGCCTTCCTTAATTCCGCTATACCTTATTTTAAGTTCCCGAGATGCCGCCTGGACATTGATGAAGAGCATCAGTGTTTCACCGATGAAAAGATGGGACAAGCTGAAATACAGGTGCTTGCAACTTTCATGAAGCAAGAGTGGCTTAAAAGAACGGTTGATTCTTGGGAAAATATTAAAACACAGTATGATGAAGCGGATTTCTCACAAGCTAACCTTTTAAGTAACTTTATTAAGTTAAAAGATTAGGTTACTGCTGATGCAAGATAGCTTGAAGCAAATTACTATCGTTCACCACAACATCGTACTTTTGATTATAAGAAATTATCAGGAGGAGGTGCAAGACGTGGACAAGCAAGATTTCGCCGCTAAACACAAAGAAGTCTTGAAGAACCGTCTTTACGGACTTCTCTGTGAAAAAGAAAAAGATGGGTCATGGGAAGATTTTCTTGACAACATTTTAGTTGATTTAACTGATTTGGCACCGAATGATGACCGCAGTTATGACTACTACATTCTCGTGGCTAAACTTTCCCGATGCAGATACCTGTCTTATAAATACTTCAGAAAGACAATTTTTGAATGTATGAACTTAATTGACAGGATTGATGTAATATGACAGGGAATTATTTTACAGATTGTTATTTGAAAAGAATGAACAAAGATGGTACAACAATTTAGGAGAGAGTAAGAACAAGCAAAGAACGTGAGTTTGATAGAATCAAAATGCCAAAGAGTAAGTACTTGGCTTGTATTTATCAGCTCAACGGTGAGCCGATTGAAATTCCATGTAATATTCAGCCGGCGAAGTGGAAACAAGAACAGATTCTCTCCAATATTCTTTGTTCAACATCTGCTCAGAAATTTAAGACAGGTGATATACTTAGAACCTTTCAGAAAGTTAAAGATGCAGAGTTAGACGAGTTTTATATTATAATGATGGTTAGTGAGGATTTGTCTCATGGCTATCAGAAATATGAAGCAATTAAACTCGATTCATTTATTAACAATACTGACGCTTATGGAGATACAATACGTACTATCCCGGCGAAGTTTGTAAGTGAAACATCTGTTTATGTTCAAGACAAATTCACTTCCTATGGTGCTGTTTCTTATAGGGAGCCGTTAGCTCATAGAAAGTTTATTACTAAAGACGAAGACTTCTTGTAGAAAAACTTGTATTTTGACTACAAAGGTAGAGGATGGGAGATAGTCGGTAAAGATAATTTAAGCATTGATGGCGTTGCTTTAGTTTCAATTGCTGAATACCTTGTTTCGCCGCCAGAGCCTAAAACATCTCAAGACTTGCCAGTTGGAGAGGATGATAATTTCTTCTTAAACGCTTTGAATAAGAGGAAAGGAGTTGATTGACAATGGATACATCAATGTTATCATAGGTTAACTACGGACAGGAACTCGGTCCGAATTTAGGTAAGATAGCTAAAAAGCTCTTGGATAATCAGAATTTATGTAAGCTCTTGATTAATACAGATTTGGACCCAATCAATCCAGATTTGCATCCTGATATTGAAGATACAATAAATGAGCTTTTTGGTAAAAATATAAGAATTGTTCCACTTGTAACTTCAGAGGACGAAACAACAGCAAGTAAACTTGTTCTTGTTTTCTCTGGTTCAGAGGTTACAGATGAAAATGCACATGAAGCAGTAACACTTCTTGTTTATTGCTATTGTCCTTATAAGGAGTGGATTATTGCTGGCAATCAGCTTCGTCCATTTGCGATAATGTCAGAGATTCGTAAATCTCTCCAAAATAAACGAATCAATGGTCTTGGTGAAATCAAGTATCTTGGTTTTGATATCTCATCTCTTACTAACCAAACAGGAAGTTATTTGATGAGGTTCCAAATTGTCAATTTCAGCTAATGAAATGACTGTTATAAAAGAACAGGCGTATGCAGGCTACCCCTCACGGCTTCCAGGAGTCTGCTATGTTCACCCTGTTCTCGTCGGAGAAATGTTGAAAATGGGAAGTAATGTATATAGTTCTCGTTTAGGTATGTTGTTGTTAACCTCCGACGAAATAAGAAAAATAATGGAAGAGAAGGGAGTCGAAGTTAATGAAAACACGGACTTGTCTCCTCTTCCATTTCTTTTAAAGTCAGCGCAAGCTAATGATAGTTTTTATTTAGAGCTCCAAGCTGCTTTCGCTACTTTTATTAAGGAAGAGATTACATTACTTCCTAAAATCAACTCGGTCCTTATTGGTCCAATGGCTGAAAAACGCCTAATCACTGAGAAAAATTTCATTGATTTTTAGACGATTCTAAACCTTCAAAATCGAAAAAAGGTTCCAGTGCCGCCGCCAGAAAATGAGTCACCATTCGCTCGTAAGATGCGATTGGCAGCAGAATAGCGCGATGCAGTTAAGCGCAAGTAGTAGTAGAAACAAGGTGGGGCTCAGGATTTAGCAGACCTGATGGAGATTGCAGAAGTATTTGGAATTGACTATAAAAACAAGTCAATTTATGCTTTCTATGGATTGATATAGAGACATCAGTTGAGAGAAAAATGGACTTAGGATATACAAATGCTTTGCGCAGGTGCAGATTCTAAGAAAATTAAAGCTAAATATTGGGGAGCAAATCCCGATGATTAATTTTAAAAAAGGAGGTTGATGACAAACATGGCACAGAATCTTTTTGAGAAATATGGCATTAAAGAAGTTGCTGACGTAACTCTTTACCGTATTGAAAGAAAGGACGAAACATATGAGTCACAGAGAAAAATCTCAATTTCCTCAATCCTCAAGGGTGCTCTTGTAAAAGATATGGTTTATCCTCTTGACGAGGACGGCAAGGGCGTAGCTGAAGGCTATGAGGCATATGTATTCAAGGATGCAGATGTTCTTACTCATTTTAACTATGACTGTGACGATGTAATCGAAGTTAAGGGTTCAGCCCTCTTTGTTGATAATGAGAATCCTGCTATTGCTGGTACAGAGCCATTTACTGATGGCGAAGTTATCTCAGGCGTTACTCTCGCAGCAATTAAGGACTATCTTATCGCTGACGAAGACAGCGATGGTCTTCCTAACCTTTTCGATGCAGAGAATGTAACTATTCTTTCTCTTGTTGAGAAGCAGACAAATCGCAATCTCAGAGACAGACTTGCTGAACTTCTTATTAACGGTTATGTAATTACTGGTATCAGTGGCGACAATATCGGCTCTGTTATTAGTAAGGGTACTACTAAGGAAATCGACGGTGCAATTAACACACGCGAGATTATGACTCTTCGTTCAGAGTTTGTTGCTCCTGTTGAATTTGATAAGATTACTAAGGCTAACCTTATTGAGTATGTTGGCGACAATGGTGAGCTTACATTTGAAGATGATACTCTTACTGAGGGTTACATTACTTTCACTGCTCCTGTTGATGCTACTCCAGAAGAGATTATGGGTAGATTCCAGCTTATTCAGAAGGGTCTTTACGACAGCATTGGCGTTGTAGTTCGTCTTACACAGCCTGTAAGAACAGGTAGTGCAACTGAAGATGCATTCACTGGTGTTATTACAGTTGGTATTACTTACGACCCAAGCGTAGAAGCAGGTAACGAAGTTGAAGGTACACTTACTTTCACATTCGATAATGCTGTTCTTGATGCAGCTACAAAAGCAATCGTAAACGCAGCTAAGGGCGGCACACTTTCTGCAGCACAGGTTATTGCTCTTCTTGGCGTTGCTGAGACAGACGAAAATGTAACTGTTGCAGCTACAGTAGAAATCTCAAGTGCTCTTGCTGATTTGACAGCAAGCAATACCACAGTTGGTGAAGTTGAAGTTGTTGAAGATTTTGGTTACAACAAGTTCCTTATTTCCTTCACAGCTACTCTTACATCTTCTGATGAAATGACAACTGGTAGATATGACCTTGGCGAAGGCGCAGATGTAGGTCACTACGCAATGGACAGAGACCGTGCAGTTGGTACTCACGAATTCTCATATCCTGAGCAGGTTTGCATGCTCTTTGCTAAGAACCAGAACCTTATCACAAAGGCTGGCACACGTTATCAGTTCGCAAATCCTGACCAGCTCTTCGGCGGTTTTGAATTTGACGATAACTTTGCAACAGCTCCTAATGGTAAGGAAAGAGTTGTAGTTGTTGGTCTTTCTGGTAGAATTTCTGAGAACCTTTACGACCTTGAAGAGGTTGATGAAGCAATCAAGGAATTGAGAGATACAATCGAAGCTAAGGCTTATGATATTACTTATACAGATTATGCTGAGCTTCTTGTTGAAGATGAGATGGGTTATTACCTTCCTCAGCAGCTTGGTTACTACCTTGACAAGAAGACACAGAAGGTAAGTTTCTTCACACCTGATGGTGTAACTTACAGCGACTGGTCTAAGACAAAGAGAGGTACTGACCTTGGTATTTATAACGCTGTTAACACATGGGGCGATGATACTCATTACAGTATTAATGATGCTATTGACGCTCTTAAGGGAGAGAAGAAACTTATTGACGGCGCCGCAGACTTTACAGAAACAGGATATACTCGTGTATTCGGTGGCTATAAGGTAACTGGTAAGGCTTCTCAGTCTGTAACTCCTCTTGACGATGTTGGTCGCGGCGTACAGTATGAGGATTACACTCTTAATGGTGTAGTACTTAATGACGTTATTACTGGCAAGAAACTTTCTTCACTTTACAATCTTGACAGTGTAATTCAGGCACTTTCTACAGCAGACTTAAATGGTCAGGTAGGACAGATTAGAGTTACTTCAACTGCTCAGATGGAGTCAAATAGAGCAATCTATGTTGACGCTGAGAATGGTGTTCTTGCTAATCGTGCAAACATCTACTTACTTAAGAATATTAACGGTCGTGCACTTGCCGGCGATAAGGTTGGTATCTTCGAGTTCTATGACAAGAAGGGCAACAGACTTTACTACCAGGATAAGGTATTTGCAGGTACTCCATTCCTTGCTCTTGTAGTTATCGGCACATTCGGTCTTGTATTCGTAGTAAACAGACATTGCACAAAGAATGTTGAAAAGGTAGCTTGGATGATTAACGATAATGGTTACATCACTGACAAGCAGGCTGAGAGAATTGTTAAGAACGGTCTTATCCACACAGTGGATATCACAGTTTGTGACGAGACTTTCGATGCAACTTGCACAGTTGGTTCAATCAAGATTCGTAGAACAAAGAAGAATGTACTCCGCTACGTTCCTGTTCTCTTCCTTGATACTTTGAAGGTTTCTACTCTTGAGCAGGCATCTGAGAAGACTGATGCTACTGGTGGTCGTGGTAATGCTAAGCTTATCACTTGGGACTACGGTAAGGAAATCACTCTTTCAATCGAAGATGCTCTTTACACACCTGCTTCAATGGCAGCTATTTGGGCTGGCGAGCACGGTGACCTCAAGAACGGCGTAAAGGATACAACAATGATTGACAGAATGGAGAAGATTACAGCTAAGCGTAACTTCATTATCCCTGCTGGCAATCATGAAGGTACTCCTTCTGAAGGAAACGTTACTGCTCAGGCAGTTTACTTCGACCCTAAGACAATGGAGCCATTCCAGGATGGTACACCTATTGCAGAAGGCGAGGTTATTTACAAGTTTACTCGTTCTGTTGCATATGATGGCAACAGCATTGGTAACACAATTGAAATCTCTGCTGATAAGTTCCCTGGCACTTACAGAGTTGTCGGTGAGACACTTGTAAGAGACAAGGCTACTGGTGAGGACCAGAGATTCCAGTTCATCATTCCTGAAGCTAAGATGTCCGCAGAAAGCACATCAATTACCCTTGAGGCAGATGGTGACCCTGTAGTATTCAGCTTCACAATGGATGTTCTTCGTCCAGACAACGGCGTAATGATGAAGTTTGTTCAGTTCGATGTTGTTGATAACGATGAAGAGAATGACGGCTCTACAATGGTTAAGGATACTGAGAACCTCAACCTCCTTGACGATGCTGAAATGTATAAAGTAAGCGGTGGAGAAGATGAGGAATTGGTAATCGGCGCAACAGAGTATTGATGCAATCAGTGCGCCAATCAGTGATGGTTGGCGCACTTTCTACTATAAGATTGTGAGGTGAATAGATAGTGAATATTTTTGACCAGTATGGTATTAAAGAAGTTGCTGACGTAACTATTTACAGTATTCACAAAAAGGAGGATGGCTCTGGTGACGTTTATTACGTTCCTGCACTTTACCTTGATACTTTAAAGGTTACAACAGTTGAAAAAACTGCTGAAAATACCTGGTCTCAGGGTGGTCTTGGTAATTCAAGACTTATCTCTTGGGACTATGGAAAAACAATTAACTTAACACTTGAAGATGCACTTTGCACTCCTGCTTCTCTCGGTCTTTGCTGGGGCGGCGTTTTGAGTGCAGATTGGAAGGATGCTCACATTCAGCACCAGACAGGTCTTGTTAACCTTGACTGTGCAACTGAAAGAATTTCTCGTATGGAGAAGGCTTTCTATCCAAGAAATGATACTGTCAACGCAGTAGTAAGTAATCTTCTTCCTCGTGATGGTAAGGAAGATATTCTTCTTGACCAGAGCGGCGACCCTGTATACTTACAGCGTTCTTCAATTCTTGACGGTGTTAATATTAAGGGCTTTGGCTATGTCGATGGCAAGCCTTATAAGTGGCATTTGGAAATTGAGACAGCTGTAAAATCCGTTGCAGTTGTTCCAGATAGATTCTTCTCTATTTATGGTAAGTCATACCCAATTAAGAGAATGCAGACTGTCGGCATTAATCAGCCTTCAGAAGCCTTTAAGTATGAGATTATCTATCTTAGGGGTTATGACCAGTACTCAGATGAATCTCCTTGCGCAAGAATTATTTATCACAAGCAGGCTGAACAGGGCGAGCAGACTCAGGCTTGCACAGTAACAGAAGACGATGTAGCACTTGGCTACCTTGCTGATGCTGATAACTATCCTTATCTTAAGATTCGTGTTTGCTGGGACGGTTCAATCAGAGCTTACCTTGGCGCAAAGAATGTTGACTGGGATTTGAAGAGACAGGTTGAAGACCACGTATCTGGTGAAGATACTGCTTGGGTTGAGATTCCTTAGATTAATACAGACCAGTTCAGAAATATTGACCTTTGGGTAAGATTTGATTCAATCAATGCTCTTTCTTACTACTTAATTACTAAGTATGAGAATAATATCTTTGATATTGGACCAAAGGTTATTCATCATGGTCTTGAAGATAGAGGAGCAAACAAGAGCTTAAAGCCTGGCGTTGCTAAGGTTGTAGTTGACCCTGAAGTTCAGACAGATGTTCAGTTTACTGTAAAGGCAGGTTCTAAGATTCATGTTACAAACTGGACACTCGGAAGCGGTGGTTTAAGAGAAGAGTGGGAAGAAGACAAGATTCTTGATGAAACCACTACTTTTACCGCAGATATCGGCACAGGTTTAACCGCTGAAGAATTTACTCTTTATGGCGTTCTTGATGAAAATGATGTTATGTTGAAACTTGCTAAAAAATATAACTTAGGTTTCTCATCAGAAACTGCATACGGTGGAGTTGGTTACGACTTCGGTTCTCTTGAGACTGGTTCTATTAGCGCAATCGTTGAAGCAGGTCCATTTACTATTACAATGGACGAAGATGCAGAACCTGACATGGTTAAGGAAGCTGTTGGTAAGGACTACACACTTGACGACCCATCATGGGTTGGTCAGGCAGAGGAAGACAACGCTTGCACTCCTTGCTGCAAGAGAGATAATCTAAGCCGCGCTATCTGGGCTTATGTTAACCCAAAGACTATGCAGCCTTATGATGACGACTATTGGTTCCATCAGGGCGAGCCTTACTACAAGAAGTCTCTTACTTTGAGCACTAAGCAGAATCCTCTTAAGGCTCAGAAGATTTTCGTTGAGCAGGGTGTATTCCCAGGTATGTATAAGATTGTCTGCGAGACACTTATCCGCGAGAGAGAAACTGGTGAAGATGAGAGAGTTCAGATTAGTCTTCCACTTTGTAAGATTAAGTCTGACCAGACCTTGACTCTTCAGGCAGACGGTGACCCAACAACATTCAACCTTGATGTTGAAGTAGCTACTCCTCCAAATGGTGTTCCTATGGAGATTGCTTTCTACGAAGTAGAAAAGGAAATGAAGCAGGGCTGCTCTGGCTCAATGGTTGCAAAGGACGGTTCAACAAAGATTTCTGCAAAATAATGAAGGAGGGATTAGATGAATATATTTGAGCAATATGGCATTAAAGAAATTGCAGATGTTTGTCTTTATGCCATTGAGCTTGATGAAAACGATGACGAAATCTATATCCCTGTTCTCTACATGGACACCCTCAGGGTGTCCACTGTAGAGGAAACTACTTAGTAGACATCTGCACAGGGAGGCATAGGAAATCCAAAATTAATAACGTGGGATTATGGTAAAGATATTGTCGTTACATTAGAAGACGCACTCTTTACTCCGGCAAGTGCCAGTATGAACTGGGGCGGAAAATTAGACGCGAAAGGATTATAGCTTTCTCTGCAATATTTCTTTGATAGAAATACTGATAATAATACGCCAGATACTTGTCTGAGAACTGCTACTTTAACGGTAGAAAAGTTTTCAGATTTTTTTATTATCCCTGATAGAAAACCAGCCCATGAAACTTATCCATGTCATTGTGAGAAACCTGAAGAGGGCTATGATAAAGAATATGTTGGATAGGCTTCTATTTACTGTTGGCTGGTAGATGGATTTATAACTTCAAACACTGATAGAAAAAGAGTTTCTTTTGAGAAGTTAATTCTATTCTATCGTGAGTAGACATAGAGATGGTATTTCTTCAATTCTTGGGAATTGATTAAATCTCTTTCAGAAGAAGAAACCATTGAAGAACTTACAAGACTTATGAATACTTATTCACAATTTAGTAAAGAAACCTTTAACTACATTAAAGAGAACTTAGCTGAATACACTGAAAAAGTTGAAAGAGTCACATGGGGACCAAATGAAGATTCTAAGCCAGAAACTCCTTGGTTCTTAACTCAAAACTTATACATTGATGGATATAGAAAAGGCTGTGCAAAAGATAAGAAATACAGTGAAATGACTGAAATTGAGTATGATTTTTATAAAGAAAATAAATACTTGCCTTATCGTTATTTTGCAAACGTCGGAGTTGAGTATAATACCAACGTTGCGCCGCCGCAAAATGTGATATATGATATTGATACAGCATATAAAAAGGTAGAGCTTATCGAGCGTATTGAAAAAGTTCAAGCTCCTTGTTGCTTCTGTATAGACACAGATGCAAATTTAAACCATAGCAATTATCGCTATATCACAAAATATTCACAAACAGAGTTAACTGTTTTTATTGACCCAACTACTCTTTAGCCTTATAGACCTAACAGTTATGAATACTACACTAAGAGTGGAAAGAGAATAACTGGTAACTTAAGAATTATAAGAGCAGGAGAGTATTACTATAAATGGACAAGAACGAAAGCTAAACAGCACGAGGCTTTAGGAAGCCAGCTCATTATTGACCCAATCCACTACCCTGGCACATACAGATTAGTTGGTGAAACAACTAAGAGAGACCGTTTTGGAATGGACCATAATTATCAGTTTGAAATTCCGCTTTGCAAACTTCATCCAGATAATAAGATAAGTTTAACTACAACAGGTGAGCCAACAGTGTTTAATATGAAGCTCACGGCGCTCCGCCGTGCTGATGGAGTAATGATGAAGCTAACAGAGTATGAAACAAGCCCAACTAAATATTGTGACAATATTAGTGGTAGCTCAGATGTTTCACCATTTACAAGTCCAAATCCAGTATTAAATCCTGAGCCTTGGGAGAATAAGGTTGGTTTAGCTTCTGGTATTGATATTACTCTTGATGCGGCATCTCCTCGTAGTATTGCAAGTACACTTGTGGAAGAGGGATACGAGCAAGGCTTTAAGAAATCCGCTGAGTCTTCACAAGAAGATGTTTCTAATGTTGCAGCTCATATCAGTGGTGTGGCAGACTTAGGATATAGGTCAGTTGATGGAACTTGGCTTACTAATATGCGTCAGGTATTGTTCTCAAAAGATTTGTCACCTGACGAATTTAATGCTTTAGTACAAAGAGGTGAGGAAGATTGAATATATTTAAACAGTATGGAATAAAAGAGGTCGCTGATGTAGTATTTTATTCTATTACAAGAGTTGGTGATGAAGAGTTCTATATTCCAGTTTTATATTTTGATACGTTAAAAGTTACTTCTTTGGATAAGAGCGTTACTGCCGTTCCAGCGAATGGCGGAAAAGGAAATGGCAAAATTCTTTCTTGGAACTTCGGTAAAGATTTGAAATTGAAATTAGAGGACGCTTTGTTCTCTCAAATGTCCTTAAATACTTTTATGAACGGTAGAGTAATGGCGAAGATGTCTCCATGGACCTCCGCCATTGCAAAACTTAATGTTGCTAATAAGTACGGACAGAAGCATTATTCTACAAAGGCTTATCCTTCTCCTGAGCTTACTGAGGGAGAATGGGAGATTATATATAGATGCGCTTAGAAAGCGGGTTTTGACCCTCGTACAGGTTATGCCGATGATATTGCTTGGAACAGATTAAAAGACTATAATAATCATACTTCTAAATACCTCTACGATTCAGAAGGGCAGGACGTAGCTATTGATTCTATGGTTGCAGAGAATAGATGGCTTTTGAAGGATGCTTATTACAGAAGAAAACAAAAGACACCTCACTCAAGAAATATCGCTCCATATTTTGATTACAATGCGAATGATTATGAAGGAGTTTCTATTGTTATTCAAGATTTATCTTTAGCACGAGAGCTTGAAGAAGCAAAAGAAGTTGCAGCTCTTAAAAATGGAGAACGCTGGGGCGGTTGGCGTGACGTAACGGTTACATTTAAAAAGAAGGGAGAAGATGATATTACAAGAAAGGAAAGTCTTGAGACTCATGACGCTTCTTATGATATTGTTATTCAGATTAACTTCTCTCTTGAAAAGACTCCTTCTGGTTTTAAATGTGTTTGGTGTTATATTAGCGCCGACAATATGACTCTTAGGTCAGATACTCCTTCTGGGGAAATGCATACAGTAACTCCAACAATTGATATTTTGAAGAGCATCTTTACTGGGTATAATAAGGATAGTACACAAGACGGCGGATTCAATCCTACTTTCCATATAGGTAATGAATTCTTCTTAAGTCATATTCTTTACTATATATTCCCTCATTATCTTGAAGATGCAATTGGAGATTTATGCTGGTGTGATATGCAGGATAAAATTTATACTGCTATGCCGCAAGAAGTCATCAATTTTATTGCAGAAGAGATTGATGAGTTTAGTAAGACAGGTCATTTTGAAAATGATTTATATGAAGCTCAGGTTATTGACCGTTTTGAGAAATGTGTTGTTAATAAAAAGGAAGGACTTGCAATCGACCTTATTGAGCAGATGCGAAATGTAAAGAAGTTATATCGCAATGATTAGTCTAACTTTACAGTTTTCTATGATGCTAAAACAATGTTACCTTTTATGATGGAGAAAATTCTTGATGAAAAAATTCTTGCATAGAAGTGTGTAAGAGTTTATAAGAAAGGTTCTCTTACTGAGGAAGATTATTTAACTGCGGTAAAGTCTTATTTGGAAAACCAATATGAGGCAGATTGGGTTGAGAATTTAACCTCTGCTGATTTTGTTATTAACAAAGTTACTGATTAGTATGGTAATTATCCCGAAGATAGTAAACTTTTCAAGATTGTTAAAGAAGGAAACAACGTAGTCCATGTAGGACAAGAATCTATGATAACAGATTATGAAGAAAAAGAAAACTGTTATCTTGTTTATTTTAGTGTGGTAAAAAGAGACTTTATCAATCTTAAACAAGGAACCGTTTACTATAAGCGTAGCCGCACAATTGATGAGGATGTAAATGATATTACTTTTATCGGCACTGATTTGTCAATTGATGTTGATACATTCCCGGGTGAGTTCTTAATCGTTGGTGAGACTTACATCAGAGAACAGTAGACTGGTAAAGACAGACGACTTTAGTTTATTGTTAATCGCGCCGCAATATCAGCTTCAACTAAAATATAGCTCCAGGCGTCAGGAAATCCTTCTACTTTCTCAATAGATGTTGATGTTTTAGTTCCAAAGTCTGATAAGAAATCAATGATTGAATTAAGACAGTATGATGTTGAAGAGGACAAGCTTGAAGGTGGATTTAAGATTATACCTCAGAACAAGCGCCATGCCTATACTCCAACAATGCAGATTCGTGAAGAGATTGTCGGAAAGAATATCGAAATATATTAATGTCAAGAGCAGGACTTACAGTTCTGCTCTTTTCTGTTTTATAGAGCTTAGTCTAAAGAAAACTACATTATATAAAGAAGATTATTAGAGGAGGTGTCAGCTATGGACAACCTTGTTGGTATGAAAGAATTATATGATATTAACATTCGTATTAGTCAGCCCATAGAGTTGGGTGGTAGAAAATATGATATAAATGAAACTATTCTTAGTTTTGAGCGTGCCGATATCGCACAGGTATAGGAAATAAAAGAACATAAACAAGCTCGCGGCGGATATAATAATAATATGCTTATTGATTGGGAAACTGATAAAGAAGCAACTTTCGCTATTACTCATGGTGTGTTATCTCCAACAACGTGGGCTGTTCTTAGTAATTCTAAATTGAATAATAAGAAAGCTAAGTCTGTTTCTTATAAAGAATAGCTCGATGTTATTGAAGACGATGATTAGTGGTTTGTTAATCTCAAATACATTCCAAATCATGTCGATGGACAATGGGGCTTATAGGGTAATCCTGAGAATGAGCAAATGCCTATGGGAAGAAGAGAATGGTTACCACTTAAACCACTCCCTCCTAAACCTGATAGATTTTTATTCTGCTACGACATGGAGACTGGTAACAGAATAATGAAATTTGAAGTTTGCGGTAATAGAATCATCTTTAGGGGCGAGCATAGAAAAATAATGGTTGATTATACTTTTGATTATGTTGATGATATACTCCAGCTTGATATTGGTAATAGATTGTTTAATGGTTTTTTAAATCTTACTGCAAAAACAACTGTAAAAGATTTCTTTAGCGGGGAACCAAGAACAGCAATTATTGAAATACCAAGATTGAAAATTCAATCAAGTCTCGCAATGAAACTTGGTACTGCTTATGATAATCCTGTCGTAAGTGATTTTTATTTTACAGGTTACCCACAAGAAGGATAGAAAGCTGAGTTGAACTCTATTTTAAAAATAACATTTTTAAATGACGAGCTCACGGGAGAATATATGTGATGCTGAATGGCAAATTATCCAAAGCTTTTATAGCCGCCTGAAGCCTATGGTAATATGGTATCTTCTATCGTTGCAAAAGATGCTAAATATTAGTACTTTGAGGGAATGGCTTTTACTACAACCTGGGCTAAGATTTAGAATAAGATTAAAGCTGAAGCGAGATAGGAATATAAAATTTGGCAAGAAGAATAGATTAAATATGGCAAAAAAGATTTAGTTGTTAAATTAACCTCAAAGAAGGAAAAATATCAAGGCGTTGAACAAGACCTTTGGTATACTTTAGTAAAAGAATTATCTCGTACAGAAGGATACGGAGACCATATGTCATAGTTAAAAAATTTTCCAGGTCAATATCCAGTAGGTGGCGCCGCGAAAGATAAAATAAGATTCTGGGATTGGCTTATGTTTTATCGTGTTTTAACAAGAGCAAATGGTAGAGGTGGTTTTAGTACTCTCGATAGCCAGAGCCAAGCTTACTGTGTTATTAGAAGTGAAGAAATGTATAATTATCTTAGAAATGTACCTCAAATAAAAACACGACTTTCAAGAAAAGACTGGGAAAAAGGTCTTGGCAGAAGAAAATCTTTTTATGACCTTGATGACGATAAAAAGATGGCAATACTTGAAAAAGAAATGCAAGATGCTTTAATGAAAAGAAAAAATAGTAAAGGTAGCATTGATGCTCTTACCACTCTTGCAATTAAAGAATTGGAAAAGGAAATACAAGATAAATTCTTAGAGTCTTTTTCAGCAGACGAATATATTACTCTTGCATCTGAAGGATTAGGTAAGGTCAAAAAGAAAATAAAAGGTATGAAGGGTGCAGGTTATAGAGAAATGCATGACCTACTTAAAGAATGGCTTATTTCATTCGGTGAAGAAGTAAATAAAGGTATTAGAGCATAGATTCTTTAGTTAAATCCTGAAGCTAAAGCTGAATTGGAAAAATATCCAATTAGAATCAACATTAAAAATGGTAATTCAGTATTCTTTACACTTGAAGCTCAGGGCGGCAATGAGAAATCGGTTATTGACGAACTTGCTACGAGCTTTGAAGAAAATATGTTAAATTTCTTTAGAAACTTTCCTCACGATTATCTTCATGTGGATATAGCTGGTAAGAGAAGAAATTTTAGAATAAGTAAAGAAGCTAAGAAGCAAATTGCTGATTTACCAATTAAAGGAGTTATTAATGCGAAGATAATAAAAACTTATCTAAATACAAATGGTAACTCATTGAAATCAAATTCTGTTATCGCTGGTATACTTGGTGAATTGGGCTCTTATTATCATTTAAATACATTAGGTATTGAAGCTGCATCAACTGGTAGCATGCAACAAATGTATAACAGCGCAGGTAATATGGTACTTGCTGAGAGTGCAGCAAAAGGTAAAGAAACATATGGTAATGATTATAAATCAGCTGGTTAGTCTTTTTCAGATATGATGTTCCAAGTAAACGCAGGTAGAAGAGGAATGCTTAACGTTGGTTTTAATATTAAAAACTACATTACTAATGAAAAACACTTCACATTAATGTCTGCACAAGTAAGAGGTATGAATCTTAATTCGACCATTATCAAACGTTATTTATCATAGCAAGAAATAAATTTACTAAAGTTTGTTCAAGCTAATAACGCTTTGCTTTCTAAATATGCAGGTAGCTTTAGAAACTTCCCTGATTTAGAGAAGATTGCAACAACAATTATGGATAATAATGTTGACAAACTACTTCGTCTTGAAGGATAGGGTAGTGACACAATTAACTATTTAATTGTGGCGAATGGACATTATATTCCAGCTTCTTGCATTTTTGGTTATGCACTTGATAAAATAAAAGAGGATGAAGGCAGAATGAATAATATTTTTTACTCATTAGAGAATACTTCACTCTTTCCATATGAAACTCGTAGATATGATGGAACGACAATCACTGATAGCGAGACTGGTATGCAGGTTGCCTCAGTAAATCCATTAGATGCAGAAACATTACAAATAGACTCATTGGTCAGCAGATATCAATCTTTAGTTTATCAATTAAAGAAATTTGAGGTATCTGTAAGTCAATTATTATCATAAGAGGTGAAAATTGAATGACGAAGAAAATTGAAATTGGATTAGACGCCTCTGGTATAATCCGAGATTATCGTGCTGCGATTACTGCAATGGAGTAGGCTGGCGCGAAATCAAGTATAACCTCTGGACTTACTAAATCATTAGACAGACTCGAAGAGAAATTTAAGAATCTTCGTAACGAAGGTGCTTTTGGTAAAGAAAGTTCAAGAGAAATTCAAAATTATCAGAAGAGAGTAGATAATACATTTTCATCTCTTGGATAGTTAGGTAAAGAGCTTGAGAGAATTTCAAGAGATAAGAAAGCATTTCCAACCTCTTCTATTATGGAGTTTGAAAAGAAACTTGAAGAAGCTAAGAGGAAAATCGTAGACCTTTAGAAGGCTTTTTCTGGACAATTTTCAAAACTTGGTTTTAGTGCACAAGTATCTGATGATTTAGCAAAAACTGTTAAGTCAGAAGATGACGTTATTAAGAAGTTAGAAGAGGAGTTAAAACTCAGAAAAGCACTTGAAGAGTCTCTTAGAGCTTCAGCAGATGAAGCAAGAAGACAGGCAGGTTAGAAAGTTACTGCAACCGGTGCTGGTAAATCACTTCTTGGTTCAGATGATATTTCTGCTGGCTTCGGTTCTGCAAGCGGTTTTAAGGCAGCTGAAGTTAAGGAGTTACGTCAAGACCTAAATAAGATGTTCGCAGAAGCTATTCGTGATGGTCAGGATTTTAGTAATGTCTGGTAGAATGGTATCAAGAATAGTATGATTGGCTCTGAGGAGCAACTTCAAAAATTTGTTGTTGACGTAGATGCACTTAAACAAAAAATTGAAGAAGTAATTAAGAAGAGAGATGAACTTGCAGCTAAGTCAGAAGCAGGCTCAAAATACAATGCCGCTGTTGAAAGTAGAGCTTTAATTGGCGATATTACTGATAGTAATATTAATTTCTCTTCCGATGCTCAATCAGTTATTAATGGTACAACTGCTTCACTTGATGCTATGCGTCAAAGTAGCGCAGCTTTAACGGCACAAGAGCAACAGAGAACTGCAGCAGAGAATCAGAATAAAGTTGCTATGCAAGGTGTCGTTGCTGCAACATCATCTTTAACTAGAACTACTGAAGAAATGCGTGTTGCATTTAATGGTAGTACATCTTCTATTTATAATGCAACTAAGGCAACAGAGTCTGCAAGTGCTTCATTTGATAACATGAAAAACAGAATTTTAATGCTTTTAAGCGCAACTTCTGTTTTAAATTTACTTAAAAGAACTATTAAGCAGACATATAATGATGTAAAAGAACTTGATAAATCATTTGCATCAATTGCAATGGTTACTAAATACAGCGTTAACCAGATGTGGGATTCTTATAGTTAGTATGCAAATATGGCATCTAACCTTGGACAAAAGACTAATGATGTAATTAAAGCATCTGCTTTGTTCTATCAGCAAGGTCTTGATACTAAAGAAGCTCTTGAGTTAACAACTAATACCATGAAACTTGCTACTTTAGCAGGTAATGATTTTGAAACAGCTACTCAGGAAATGACATCTGCTATTCGTGGTTTCAAAATGGAAATGGACGAAGGTGGACGAGTAACTGATGTTTATTCAAACCTTGCAGCTCACGCCGCAGCATCTGTTGATGATATTGCACAAGCTATGGCAAGAACAGCATCAATTGCTAATTCTGCTGGTATGTCATTTGAAAACACATCTACATTCCTTACTCAGATGATTGAAACAACTTAGGAATCTGCTGAGAACATTGGTACATCTTTAAAGACTATTATTGCAAGATTTACTGAGTTAAAAGAGAATATTGCTGGTACAGCAGACTCTGAGTTTGAAGATTTGGATTACAACAAAGTTGATAAGGCATTAAAATCGGTTGGTGTTGAATTAAAAGATGTTGATGGACAGTTCAGAAACCTTGATGATGTATTCCTTGAATTAAGTCAAAAGTGGGATAGCCTTGATAGAAATACTCAGCGTTATGTAGCTACTATTGCCGCAGGTTCACGTCAGCAGTCTCGTTTCATCGCTATGATGGACAACTATGAAAGAACAGCTGAATTGATGGATATTGCCGCAGAGTCAGAAGGAAAAGCTGATGAACAGTTCGCTAAATATGCTGACACTATGGAATACAAACTTAATCAGTTAAATACTAAATGGGAAGAATTTAGAGTTAACATTCTTAATAGTGATGTATTTAAAGGCTTAATTGATAGTTTAGGAGTATTCTTAGATAAAGTTTAGAATATTAAATGGAAGCGTTTAATTGTTTTAGGTCCAGTTGCTATTTGGGCAGCAAAATCATTTATTTCAACATTCTTTACTACATTAAAGAGTTCTATTAATATACTTTCAAGTATTGGTACATTAGCTGGTACTAAGATACTGACAGGATTTAATAAAGTATTAAAGAAAGGTGTTCAAATACCTACTGCAATTGACTATAAAGCAGCATTACAAACAAAAAATCAAATTACAACTCTTGTAAATGATTCTAATAAGATGCTTGCAAAGAATGGCGGAGTAAATATTCTTCAGCAAGTTGATACTTCTAAGATGAATGGTATGTTAAACTCATACCATGCACTTGCTTAGGCTGGTCGTGACGTTGGTTTAAGCGAACAAGAAGCAGATAAGGCTGCAAAATAGATGTTGTAGACTTTCGGTGCAAATGGTCAAAAAGCACGAGAAATGGCAACAGAGCTACAAAATGCAGATGCTGTAATTAAACAGTTTAATTAGAACCAAGCAAGACTTGAAGGTATGAGACAAGGCTTCGCCGCAGTAGGACAGGCTGCAATTTCTGCTTTTGCTATGATAGCTTCTGGAGCAGATGCAATTGATGTTCTTAAAATGATGTCTATTCAATTAACTGTAATGGCGGCGCAATTTGCTTTGCAAGAAGTTCTTGCAAGAGTTCATTAGAAATAGTTAACAAAACTTCAACTAAAAGGTGGAGCAGAAAGAGTCGCAGCAGTTACGGCGGAACAAGCAGCTGAGACAGCAGCAATTACTGCCGGTGGAGTTACTTAGGCAGCCGCAGCTGAAGCTACTGGCCTTGCAGTCGGTGGAGGATTAACCACTGGTTTTATTACTGGTACCGCCGGTATCGGCGCAATTGTTGTTGCTATCGCGGCAGCAATTACCGGTCTGGTTGTTTTAGTTTCTTTTTTAATTAAAAATGCAAAAGCTGGTAAGAAAACTGCTTAGGAAGAGCTTGAAGACGCTAAAAAAGCGGCAGAAGAAGCCAATAAGATTGCTGTTCAGTCAAAAGAAAGCAAAACTAATGCTGAAAAAGAAGCCACTGCAGCAAAAGAGTTAAAAGAAGAATATGAAGAGCTTGCTAATAAAGTAGTGAGAACTACTGAGGAACAGAATCGTTATGAAGAATTAGTATAGCAGATTAGAGATGAGCTTCCTTCAGTTGTCGTAAGCTATAATGAAATAACTAAAGAATTGGTTACTCAAAATACTCTGTGGGATGACATAATTAAAAAAGCTAATTTGGCAGCTAAAGAAGCAAATCGAAATGATTATGTTGCTCAGCTTGCACTTATAAATGCTGATGAGGATGTTACAAATGCTCAGTTTAAAGTAGACACTGAAAATGCTTCAATTTATTAGGATGCAATTGCCAAACTTAATAATAAGAAATTTAGCATATATGATGCTGAAACTTACGCTTATGAAGAAGGCTCTTTTGGAGATTGGATTAAAGACTATTTTGGTGACCATGATATAAATTCTTTGAGTGAAGAAGATATCAATGATATAATAGAGAGCTTAAAGCGTTATAAGAAATATAATGCTTCTTATGAAGATGTTTCAGATTTTGGTTATTTCTTAGAGTCTATTCAACAACAGGGTGCAGATATGCGTTAGATTTTTTAGGGTATGGAATATATGGGAGATACCTTTGAAGAATCTACAAATGCAAATGCACTTTATCTTAAAGAATATATCGAAAGTAATGATAATTTTATTAAAAAGCAAGAAGAAGTTAGAGATGATGAGTTAGACTTAAATAAATAGCGTCGTCATGCACAAAGAGCAAGTATGATTGAGAGTGAGTTTGATGTTTCAAAATCAGTCGCAGATTTCATGGCAGGTATGATGGAAGCCTCAATGCCATCTCAGTCAGAAATAAATGATATGGCAGAAAAACTATTTAATGCTGGCATATCAAATGGACAAGGTTTTGATAATGCTTCTGACATGGAAAAATATGCAGAAGAAATTCATGGTTTATTTGGTGCTGATAATTTAAAAACTTGGTCAGAAACAGTAAAAGAAATTGATAGTAACGGTGTAAAGGTTCAAGATGTTTTTGAAAGAATCAATTCTATGATTGATGAGCAAGGATTAGATTTGGAAAAACTCACCTCCAGTGGGTGGAATGATGCACGTAAAGATGACGAAAAATGGAAAAAGTATACCGATACATTACAATATTTCGATGAAGCATATCAACAAATTTACGAACAAAGACAAGCAGAACTTGCTAAATTAACAGAAGAAGAATAGACGGCAGTTGAAGAATTTTATTCTTCAATGAATGATTTAACAGTAGATGGTCTTAATAGAGCAAAAACTACTCTTTAGAATAGTATGGAAACAGACAGTGGAAAAGCCTACGCTGGAACTGCTGTTGATGATGCTATTAAGAGTTTACAAGAAAAAATAACTACTGTTGCGGCAAATACGGGTATAGCAGAAGGGTCACTGGACGGCTGGACATAGAACGAACTTACGAAATTAGATGACGCATTTTCAAAACTAAGTGAACATGCTAAAATTGGTGCAGATACCTTTACTAATTCTTTAATGTCAACTCTTGCTGAAAATGAAGACTTAACAAAGAATTAGATTTTAGCTATGATGCAAATACCTTGGGATGAAATTGATTTAACTAATTTCTCTCAGTACCAAGATTAGATACTTGAAATCTTGGAAGAAACACTTGATGAAGAAGAAGCGAAAAAACTTGCTGACAAATTCGTAACAGAAGCTACAAAGGCTGGTATTGCTTCCTTCGGAGTTAAATCACAAGACGTTGTTGATTCAATAACAGATAGTATTGAAGAAGGACTTGAAAAATGGGTTAAGGGATATAGTGATTTAAGTAGTGCAATTACCTCTCAACTTAAAGATGGCTTTATCTCATTTACACAGTCTCAAGAGGTAGAAAAAGCACTTGCTGAACTTGGTCTTGAAGCATCTGAATTTTTAGACTTTACAGACGATGGCAAAGTTATTCTTAATGAAGAAAAACTTACTTAGGAATTTAAAAATCAGCTAAATAATGCTGATGCAATTCTTGAAGTAGCAAATAAAGAAACACAAGCTAAAATAGATGAATTAAAAATATAGAGAGATTCAATTATTGCTGAAAGAGATTTACTTATTGCTACTAAACAGAGACTCGCGGCAGAACAAGATATCTTAATTACGAGACAGCAGCAATATAATATGAATTTATCTGGATGGGCTAAAACTTATGCAGATAAAGCTCTCGATATCTATAGAGCTCAGAGGGCGGAAACTACTGAAGAAATTAACAATATCAATTCAGAATATGCAGATAAGTTAAAAGACATTAATAATCAAATTGCTGAATATCAAAGCGGTCTCAATTCAATTAAGCCGGGGTCTAAAGAGTATCTTGAAACACAAAATAAAATAAAAGCTGCGTTAAGAGAACTCTCTACGATGAGAGACTCTTATCTCCCAGACGAAGAAAAGGTTAAAAGTGTTGCTGATGCAACAAAAGACCATGAATAGGCATTAGAAGATTTGGCTAAGGCTCAAGAGGACGTAGCTGAAAAACAAGAGAAATTAAATGAAGCTCTTAAAGAATATAATGACCTTCTTTATGGTAAGGATAACCGTAAGTCTTCACTTGACTATTTATATAATTATGATGAAGCAATTAATTCATTTAACGATGAAATTTCTCGTTCTAAGGACTTACTTGCTGATTCTAAGTCTATCGAAGACTCAACTGTTGCACTTCAGCGTTATGCAAATGCAACTCATAACTTGGTCGCAGAAGAAACAGCTAAACAATAGGTCATTTAGGCAGGATTGAAAAATTATGCCGATATGATTGAAAATGGTAACTACGCTTACACTAATAGAGAAACTGGTCAAACTACTAATGTTAACTTTGGTGACTATGCTCGTAAAGATAACAGAACTGGTAAGTATATTATTGACCAACGTCTTATTAATGAAGCTAAGTTCACTGACGATATTAAAGACCTCCTTGAAGAGTAGGTTTCTAATTATAATAAATATAGAGATGAACTTCTTAAATCTGAAGGCAATGTTCGTAAGGCAGAAAAGGAATTACAAGAACAAAGAAAAACTGCTCTCAATAATTACGCCGCAATGGAGACTGAGATTGCAGAAGCTCTTAAGGCGCAATATCAAGAAGAGGTTGATGCTCTTAAAGATAAGTACGATGCAATGAAAGATGCTGATGATGATTATCTTGATGCTCTTTAGGACGCAATTGATAAATAGAGATAGTTAAGAGATAAGGAAAATAAATACGAAGATTTAGCACAGAAAGAAAAGAAACTTTCATTGATGCAGAGAGATACATCTGGCGCTAATGAACTTGAAACTCGTCAACTTGAAAAAGAAGTACAACAAGATAGAGAGTCATTACTTGATGAAGCAATTGATGAAGTTATCGATGGACTTTCAGAACTTTACGAATCTCAGCAAGAGCTTAGAGATTCAGAAATGGAACTCAAAGAAGCCTTGCTTGATAATACTCTTTACTGGAATACATAGGCAGAAAGTCTTGCAGGTTCATTCGAATCAGCAGAGGACTATGCTCAATTCCTTTCAAGTCTTTCAGAAGAGTATTCAATGATGACTCTTGCTCAACAGCAAGTTAAGCTCCAAGAATATGGAGAGACCTATACTGCTGCAAGTGAATATATGGCAATGCAAGCAATGGATAGTGCATCTGAAACTGGTGATTTCATCATTGATACAATGACAATTACTGGTGAAGAAGTCGGCACGATTGTTGCTGAAACAGCAGAAACCTTTAGCACAGAAGTTATTCGTTCTTATAACGAAACCACTGCTGCTTTTGAAGAGGATATGAGAAAAGCAGAAGAGTCAATCGATTCTGCAAAACAGGCTCTTCAAGAAGCAATTAATAAACTCAATGAGTGCGCTGCGGCAGCAAATACAGCTGCACAGGCCCTTAGAGATGCACAAGCAGCACAGAGTTCAGGTGGAGGAGATTTGGGTTATGAAGATACCTTCGATGGAGCTGAAAGTACATATGTTGGCCCAGCAAGTGGATAGCTTGTAGATTGGGTTAATTTAAAGGATACTATGGATGGAATGGTATATAGTATTAATAGCAATGGTAGCGTTGAAAATGGTACTATTGCCTTTGGTGCAAATAGCTCAACTACTCATGGTCAACTTGCTTCATATATTCAAAAACTTTATCGAGGCAATGAGTTAGAAGAATTACAACAGGTAACAGCTGCACTTGGACTATCTACTACTGATGGTAACAGCTCAACTCCTCTTAATTCTTATCAACTTTATAACAAGATTAAAGAAAGACTTATTGCCGCAGATGCTACACTTACTTCTGTATTTAAGTACAAAGAAGGTGGACTTGTTAACTACACTGGTCCAGCTTGGGTTGACGGTTCTCCAGAAAGACCTGAAGCATTCTTGAATTCAGAAGACACAGCTCGTATCGGTGAAGCAGCTAAAATCCTTGCCGACATTCCTTGGATGGATAGAGACACTGATAACGCTTCAGTCGTTACTAATAATGGTGGCGACGTAAGCGTAGAAATAAATCTGAACATTGACCATATCTCTTCTGATACTGATATTGACGAAATGATTCAGAGAGTTAAGGACGAAATCGTAGATGTTGCACGTCCTGAGGGTACAAACGTAATCCTTCAACAGCAACTCAATTAAGCTTGGTGCCGCTCCGGCGGCACCCTTACCCTTTTAAGAGGTGAGTAACATGACATTCACTCCGCGTTTAACTAAACCTGAAGCTGGTAATAAATATTATATTACCAAGGCAAAAGGCGGCTGGTCAACCGCCATTGTTGGAAATCCTACTGACCCAGATTGTAACGTACTTCACAACTGTGTAGGATATGCTTTTGGAAGATTTAATGAGATTATTGGTGATACCAAAATGACTCATCTTCTTCCTGTTAATGCCGAGAATTTCTATTCAGTAGCAATTTCTCAAGGTCTTAAAGTTGGTACTGAACCTCAGTTTGGTGCAGTAATTGTTTGGGAAGGAATTGGCTCTGCCGCAGGTCATGTAGCTGTAGTAGAAGAGATTTATGACGATGGCTCTATTCTTACATCTGAGTCAGGCTATAAATGCAAGAATGCTTTCTGGACGACAAAACGCAAGAAAGGCAATGGCAACTGGGGTGCTGGCAACGGATATAAATTCTTAGGATTTATTTATCTGCCTGGTGATACTCCAACTCCTACACCAACTCCTACTCGTACCATTAAGAAAGGCATGCATGGCGATGATGTAAAGGAAATGCAGTCAAAACTTTCAGGCAGAGGCTATCTGAGAAAAAATGAAATCGACGGCGCATTTGGTAAAATTACTCTTGGTGGACTTCTCGCATTCCAATTTGAGAATGGTTTAGAAGTCGATGAACTTTGTGGTCCGGCAACTAAGAGAGCGTTGAGAATGTGAAGACTGGGGCTTAGGTAACTAAGCCCCTTTCTTTATTAGAGCAAGAGCAGCTAATTTTTACATTATAATAGATAAGAGCTTGACTTTACCCGTAATTTCGGGTATAATAAAGAAAAGTGAGGTGAAGAAAATGATAAAGGACATTCCAGGATATGAAGGTAAATATGCAGTTACCGATGAAGGTCAAATTTATACCTATCATAGGAAAAAATATCTTAAGCCATGTGTTACTAAAGATGGATACTATGAAGTTAAACTCCGTAAAGATGGAAGAACGATTGCTCATCGTGTTCATCGTTTAGTTTTAATGATCTTTAATCCCCACGAAAAATATAAAGAAATGTAGGTTAATCATAAAGATGAAAATAAATTAAATAATAATTTATAGAATTTAGAATGGATGACTTGTAAAGAAAATATAAATTATGGTACGGGCATTGACCGTCGTGCGAAGAAAAATGAAAATAAAGTAAGATGTGTAGAAACCGGTCAAATTTTTGAAAGTCAAAAAGCTGCTTCAGAATTTTATGGATATAAAAATATGAGTAATATTAGTTCTTGTCTAAGCGGAAGATAGAAGACCTTTGCTGGTTATCATTGGGAGAGGGTGATAAATAATGAGAATTAAAGACTTTTAGGGCTTCCGTTTTGGTAAGATTCACACAAGTGACTTACATTTGGAAGTCGTAAGTACCTCTGATAGATATGAGCCAAGAATCCTTCCTGCTCCTACGGACACTACACTTGATGTTCCTGGCAGCGATGGACAGTACTATTTTGGTTCTGTTTATAAAAACAGAGAGATTACTTGTAACTTGGCTTTTGATAATGTTTCTGAATAGATTTACAGAAAGATTAGATAGCTATTTGCGACAGATAAGTTATAGGATTTAGTTTTCGATGAAGAGCCATACAAGACTTGGAGAGCGAAGATTAAATCAAAACCTGAATTTAAGTCTCTTTGTTTTACTGATAAAGAGTCTGGTGAAAGAGTTTATAAAGGTACTGGTAAACTCGTTTTTATTTGTTATTTTCCATATGCTTTTGGCTTTGACAAATATGTTGTAAGGGCGGCAGATTATTATACTCTTAACCCTCCACAGTGTATTATCCAAGAAGCATATAGTGACAATACTTTCGTTAAGAGTAAGAAAGATTCTGTTGATGTTCGTCATTTACCCGAGGATATTAACTATCATTACAATACAAATCCAAGCGATTACGAGGGCGGCACAACAGAGACTCATATTAACGCTCATAAGTTCAGAGATAAAACTCATAGAAACCGTTTGGGAAGAAGCTGGGAGCCTAATGATAAAACGCCTTGGAAAACGGGTTTCCCTACATACGACCAGGTTGTTGCAGGTGAGTTATTCTTTGACACACCTGATGGTGAAAAATCTCTTATCGATGTAAGAAGCTATTGGGATAACGTACCTGAATGGGAGAGTACCGCAAAACTTCTTTATACTCCTACTCTTGATTATGATTAGGAGCTTATGTATTTGCCACAGTATTCAAAAACCGATTTTATCAATATGGACCTCGGTTTTAACAGTGGCAGAGCTATGATTGGTTCTCGTATGCTTGTGTACAATCCAGGTGACCTTCCTGTTGAGTGGGAAATTCGTTTTGACGAAAATAAGAGAAGTTTCTGGTCTTGCCGCGGCGGCACGAAGTTTAGAATTAGACGTTTTAACGTTGAAAGATTAAACATTGAAAATGCTGTCGATTGGTGCGGACTTACTACTTATGAAGCGGCAGATAACGAGCCTTATAAATATGGCACTAAGTATTTCAAGAGAAGAAAAGTTAATATGCACGAAATAATTGAGGCTTTTGAAAATGGTGATATTGATTTTGATTCTTTACCACCGATTAGAAAACCTGGGTCACATGCAGAGATTAATTCTTTCTATACAAAAGAAGAATTAATTGCTGCTTTACGAATGGGAATAATGCCAGCTGATAAAAGATGGGGCGATAAAAACTATGTTTATCCAGATAAACCCTTTAATGAGTTGACACCAGCAGAGCTTGACAATTATGTCGACCCTGGAATTCAATCTGATAAAATAGCTTTTAATTTACATTTAGATGATGAAGCATGGCAATAGCTTATTCCAGCATTAACTCTCGCAGGACTTGGAAAAGCACATCCTCATCATTGTTATTATGTTGAACCGATTCCTCGTCAGAAACTTGGACACTATATTAAACTTTTCTATTGGCAGACAATTCAGTGGAGAGGAGATAGACTTCCTACTGGAGACTGGGTTGCTGATTTAAGATATGGAGAACTTGCAAAAGACGTATTGGTTAAAGTTACAAACGAAGACGGCAAAGAAGAAATCCATGTTAAAGACATAAATAATCCTCTTGTTAATTTCATTAGAATGTTCGCAGATATCAGCACAGAGGGTGTCGTTAAAAATGCACCAGACCGCGGCAATGCATATAGAGAGATTTATAAAGACCTTGATTTCGAGAGAGGAATTGAGCTTGCTAACAGATATGAAGAATTGCTCGCAGGTTGCATTACTGAAGAGGAAGAATATGAACTTTATTGGAAAACCTTAAAAATGTTACTTAAAGAGTTTACTCCAATCTTGAAAAAGACCTATGGTGATTGGTGGTCTTCTCTTGATTACAGCGAAAGACCTAACCATTATAAGCCAACTGAAGAAGAAATGATTGACCAGTTCATTGACAGCTATATCAATCATCCTTCTGAATTTATCAATTCAGATATGAGAGATTTGGATTACGCTAATGACGTCTTTAATGGATATAAAATGCCAGAATGGATGACTAACGACTACATTGAAATTGACCAAATGGCGTTATCTGGTGTAGAAACTGCAAGACAATTCTTAGAAGCAGTTGGTGAAGGAACTGATAAAGTATTTACGGGTTCTCGTAGACAGTATACTGATACAGATAGACAGTATCTTATCGAAACAGGTATCTATTCAAAGTTAATTAATACTCTTGATAACACAATCGGTGTTGGTGGATATATTAATGACCTTCTTGATGATTATTATTATCTCAATACTGATAACCGTATGCTTTATACTACTGCAAATCCTTATGGTATGGAGTTTGTATACAAGCCAAATAAGGTTGTTATGAATGATGCTATTACACAGGGTAAATGGTTTAAACTTCCTCCTGGCTGGTCATTGATTTGTGTTGAGCCAGTTGTTGATGAGTCCCTTTGGGGCGGCAAACGTTGGGAAGACGCAAGACTTTATGATTGGGGCTATGGCGGCGATTTAAATAGAAATAAGCGTGAAGTTCAACAGCTTTATGATTATGTCTATGATTTAGCAAGAGAAGAGTTCTTCGCAGTTTATCCAAAAGAAAGCATTGTAAAAAATATTATTCCAGAGGAAAACTTAGAAGGATATGAGGATAGTCACGATGATATAAGTGGTACTGAAGACCCAGTAGATGAACTGCTTAAATTTAAAGTTTGGTATGAGAGTCAGCTTTAGTTCCATGAAAGTTCTGAGTGGTATAATTATTTTGCGATAAGTTTGTTTAAGAAATATAAGAATGATGGCGAATATGCGTTCTTAAAAATCATAAACAGTATTTGGTCAAGTATCGCTCCATATTATACTTGGACAGTAAACCGTGGCGTTTGGACTGACCCTGATAAGACTGGAGGACATGGTCCTGACCTTGATGATTTTGACATAACTGGTCGTCCGCTTCGTTGTATTAACAATGATATTAGCGACTGGTGGTGGTATGCTTGTAACTATGTATGGGCAAACTTCCCTCCACTTTATTGGGCAGTAGCAGATATGTTAAATAGATTACAGATTAAATATACACCTTTGTACTATTAAGTGAGGTGAGACAATGGCAATTTAGAAAAGACCATATGAGCTTTCCGTTTGGGTAGAAAAGCTCAATGGAAGCAATTCTAAAATTGAAGAAAAGGGTGTCATTATTGGCGCCCACGACATGTCTTATCCAGGCAAGGCAACTAACATTGTGCTTAAAAGGGAAATTAAGGGTACTAATACCCTTACTTTCCAGTTGCCTGATAGATATTTCGATTCTTTAAAAGGAGATTTTGTCCGCAATGAATTTGCTGACTTAGTTGCTCCTGAGACTAAGCTCAAACTTTTCTACAAAGATAGATGGTTTGAGTTCTTTGTTAAAAAGGTTGACGATAAAAAGCAGTTTAAGAGTTATATGAAATCATTTACTTGTACTGATGCTTTTATCGACGAGCTTTCAAGAAATGGTTATGGTATTACTTATGATACCGAACTTAATAATAACGTCGAAGAAATTGGTGTATTTACAGAAGAAACTCTTGAAGATAGTATTTGGCAGTATCATCCCGAAAATAACTGGGGTGATTTTACTGAATATAAAGAAGAGAAACTTTACCGTATTCCAATTAGTTGCTTCGGCGGCAGTATTAACGGCTACAAGTTAAACTTCGAACTTGAATAGGAACAGCGTGATAAAATCAAAGAAAAGACAGGAACAGACTTTGTGGAAAATGTTTTCACAGGAGATTCTCGTCCAGTTGAATTAAGTGATGATTTGGCACGCGGCTACTTCTGGGATGAATATGTTGAAGGCGGCACGGTTCGCAACGCTCTTACAAAAGAATATCATACTGACATTCCAAATGATGGATATATTTATGTTCCTTATTCATGCCTTGGCTTCTGCTATGGTACAGAGGAAGAGCCTAATTTTACTGATAAACTTAAGTATGACAGGGCGGCGACCGAAACTACAATCGCAGTAGACGGAAAACTAATTCTTGCTCCTCAGTCTGTTGACCCAAGAACTATCATTCAGTTCTATGCAATTCCAAAAACTGGTATATTAGAACTCGATGACGGCGGAGTTATTATGAACAAAGATTATACTTTCTTCATGACTCTCGCTGATTGGAATAATGCAGTTCAAGGAAATAAATGGTATATATTTGAAGATACAAGACTTGTTCAAGCTGAGGCTCTTGGTTCTGCGGATGTTCAAGCTCCTTCAATCAGTCATACTTTTAAATATAAGAGCGATAAAGAGAATAACGTTGATTCTCTTGGAAATAAGTATGTTACTTATGACGGCTATCTTTGTGATGTAAATGAGAATAGTATTGTTAAAGGCAAGAAGTTTTCTATTACAAATAGAACAGAAGTAAATATTTCCGAAGAGATTGACCAGTATACAACAGTCTATAATGCTCATGCAGATGATTTTGCTAATGAGTATAGTAGCGAAGACTGGGAATATTAGGTTGGAGAAAAAACTAAAAATGAACAATCTTATCGTGTATGTTCAAAACTTGAAACACGTCAGATAATTCCGCAGCTCGCCCGTAACCTTGTACAGAATGGTACAGATATGGATTCTACAGATGGTTGGTCTCCTATGTCTTATCTTCTTGAAAACAGCATCTTTATTACTCCTACTGTAACACATAGAGGAGTTTCAAAATCAGAAGATGAGGAAAGCATTTCAACTTCTGCTTTAGTATATCAGCCTGCGGCGGTGAAAGCGGCAGAGATTTTTTAGGTAGTTCCTAAAGAAGGACAAGCTGGACCTAATAATCCAAGTAGTGCAGCCGTAGATAATATGCGTTTCAGCTTTTCTTCTACCAATAGTCGTAAATGGTCAGAGATTAGCGAATGCACAATGAAGACTCGTGTTATGGATAATCTTATTGCTCCATTAAGGGCTTCTCAAGGTTTTATCAACATCTATGGCATTGGTCTTAATTATTACTTTAAGAGTGGAAACGATTATAAGTTCTTATTTGCAAAAGGCGACGCTGTGCAAAGAGCTTTGCTTTCTATTGTAAAAATAACTGATACAAAAGAAGCAGATTATATTGCTCCTGATAATACTGGAAAAGTACATTACACTGTTGAAACTGCTTCTTGGGAATACAGGGAAGCTGATAACAAAGTAGAGCTAAAAGATGCAAAGACAGATTCAAAAGACGGCGATATTTCTGCAAACAATGGACAAGAAATTGTAAACTTTGGTATTATTGGACAGGACAAGAAAATTGAGAAAGATAAAATCTATTGTCTCGGTGTTTCTGCTTGTTTTGATACCGATTTCAAAATAAAAATTGGTAAGGGCGCGCTTATCTCTGATGGAGAATATACAATATCAGAAGAAAATCAGCTTGTATTTGACTGTGGACCAAATGGAGATATAATTATAGACCACACTTCTATGCCAGAGAATCTTAATGACGAAAAGAAAAATCTCATTATTCCAGAAACTCTTGATACACGTTATATTCTTTTTAAGACTAAGAAAGATATTGAAAATCCTTACTTTGTAATTTCTTCAGCAAAGAAAATTGTTCTTTTAAGACTTTATCTTTTTGAAGCATACACAAAAGGTATAGATGCTTTTCCAAATACAAATGGAAAGTTACAATATCGTTACAGCGGCAGAAACTTGTTCTGGGCACCCAAGAAGACTTCTGTTATTGATAAAGGCGCATATGAGAGAACTATTAATACGTTCTATGACAAAGATGTTGAAAACCAAATCAATATCAGAAACATGATTATTTTTGAAGACGATATTATGCTTGGTTCAACTTACGGTTACCAGCACTATTATATTCAAAGATTAAAGACAAAAGATGAAGAGCCAGAATACTATGATACAATGGGAGCAAAGGCATTCATCAGTAGTGACCCTGATAAGATTGGTAAAGATGTATTACCTCTTGATGCCGCGGCGTATACAGAAGATGATTATGAAATCCAAACAAACTATATTGATTTAAACAAATGTAGTTATTATGATAAAGAAGCTGATTTAACAGAACATGACTGTAAGTATGGAAATGGACATACTTGTTTCTATCAGAAATTTGGCTATTGTCCTTTTAGATTTCCTACTGAAAAGCATGATAGACGCATCCGTACTTTGAGTATTAACAAATCTAATCGTTTCAATATTATACAGCAGACAAGTAAAGTATTTGAAGTTTATCCTCAATTCTATATTGAACACAAGTCTAATGGTTCAGTGATTAAGGATGAAAATGACGAATACCTTAAAAAGGTTTTCTATATTAGAGAAAAGGGTAAAGAGAATAAGATTGGTTTTAGATATGAAAAGAATCTTAAAGACATTAGTAGAAGTATTGTTAGTGATAAAATTGTTACTAAACTCTATGTTCTTGATGTAGATAGTGACCTTTCAAAAACTGGTTTATGTTCAATTAAGACCGCTGAAGATAACCCATCAAAAGATAGTTTTATCATTGATATGAGCTACTATATCGCGAAGGGAATGCTTGACGGCGACGAAGTAGAACAAGACCTTTATGGTATCACTCCTAATGAGAAGAGTATTAAGGATAATCCCGACGAAATTCCTTCAGGTTTCTTACAGTAGCTTGGTTATTATAATACTCGTTATGACGAACTTTCAAATAAGATTATCAATTTACAAGATGCTTCTTTCACAGAATTGCAGGCTAATTTGGAAGTTAATTATCAAGGCATTATAACTGCTCAAGAGCAGATTTTGAAGATAAGAAAACAGCTTGATAAATACAAGAATATGTATTCAACTACTGGAGAGTATGAAACTCAATAGGCTTACTTAAATTTCAAAGTAAAACTTGCAGAGCAGGAAGCTATTCTAACCCAGCTCATTTATTCAACTTTCTATACAAATAGAGAGTGTGACTTGAATGAAGATGTATGGAAAGAAGACTGTTTCGACCATAACTCATGGCCGCCTGCGCCTGGAACTGAAGTAACTGCAATCGAATTCTTTAACCATATTAAAGACTTGGAAGAAAGCAGAAAATATTGGATTGACTTACATTCTTATACTACAGGTATTCTTGGTCAATTCAATAGAGAGTATTTACAAATCCAACAGTGGAAACGTGAGAGAGCAAGTTATCTTAAACTTATCAACCAGATTTCTACCGCTTTCTATAAGAAGTATGAACCATACTTAAAAGAAGGTACTTGGTCTGATAGCAATTATCTTAGTGATAATGCTTACTATTTCGGAGCTCTTGATGTCGCGGCAGACGGTGCGATACCAAAAGTTAGTTATACTATTAGTGTAATTGACCTTGCGCCATTGAGTGAAGAATATGAAGATATCTATGACTTTGATTTAGCCGATACTACTTATGTTGAAGATATCGGAATGTTTGGAATTAACAAGCATACAGGCTTCCCTAATAGACTAAAAGTTCTTATTTCTGCGGTTCAAGAAGGACTTGATGACCCAAGTAAAGATACTATTTCAGTATAGAACTTTACTACATCATTTCAAGATTTGTTCCAGCAAGTTACTGCTTCAGTTCAATCATTAACCTATAATGAAAATATTTACAAGCGTTCATCAAACTTCACTTCACTTCAAAACATTACTAATTCAAGTTTACAAGGCGCACTTGATACTAATGACTTAACGCTTCTTGACACTGACGAGAATAATATTTAGGTTGACAATACCGGTACAAGCGGTAGTGATATTAACAACCACGCCAATAAATATGTTCTTAACGGACAAGGATTATTCTTCTCAAACGATGGAGGATAGCATTGGAGTGTTGGTGTAGGACCAAGTGGTATTAATGCCGACTATATTAAGGTTGGTACTCTTGATGCGGGTAAGATAAGAATTGCTGATAGCGCTTATGTTTACTTCTCATGGGATAAAGATGGTATCGTAGCTTATCGTGACCCATAGGCTCTTACAACAGATGCAAAGAATATCAATGACGCGGCAATATTTAATAAGTATGGATTGAGTATTGTAGCAGATGGTAATATCAAATTAAGAGCAGGTTATTCATTTAATAATGAGAATGGTGGAGAAATTTCTGGAGAAGACACTCTTGGAGATGAAATTGGTTTCTATCTTTATAATAATAATGGAGAGCCAATCTTCCAAACAACGGCCTCTTCTGACGGTGATAGAGAAAGCGCAATCATTAAACTTATTGGCGAAATGATGGTAAGTAATACTCTTGCAGTATAGAAATCTGGCGGTGATAAGTTTACTGATAAGGTAAAACCTCTTACTTATGGAAGTTTCGGCTATGCTACACCAAAAGAAATTCCTAATTGGCACACATCCAGTGAAACTGACGAAGAGACGTAGATTACAACATATTACTTTAATGCTACTGGAAATGAGTTTACTAATGACTTAATTGCAACATACTTATTTGGTAATGAGCCTGATAAGACTTCTATTGAAATTAGAAGAGATTCCAGTGTAACTACTTATACAAAGAGTGGAGTAACAACAGTTCCTCTTACAAATGTTTATCTTGGTACTGATGAAAGTCATATAAGTTAGAAAGTTTTAACAAAATATGGAATTAGTGTTAATAGAAGCGGTCAAACTGTTACTAATTATTATTTCAATATCGGAGATATACATGGAAATAATACTAAGAAATATTTCATCAATAATGGAGGAGATTTTACTGCAAATACTTCTATCACTTTTTATAATGGTGTAGATTCAACCGCTGCTCCAGTATATGGAAACGGAACGACTTAGACACTCTATTATTGGGAAGAAACAGGAAATGTTCTTATTAAGAAAGCTAAAATAGTGTATGTATTACCTGAAGGAACATATGCGAGTAGGGAAGCTGGTGGCGGAACGCCAACATCGGTCGATTCAACAGTAGGTTTATATTTAAACAATCCAAGTATGAATGATGGTAATGCAACTGGAAATGGTAATCAAAGATTGTTAGTATGTTGTGTTCAGAATGGAGATAAAGTAAGTAATTTATTTGCAGTTACTAAAGATGGTACAGTTTCTTTCGGAGGTACTATCGGAGGAGAAACAGATGCAACTAACCTTTCAGATAAAATAACTATTCCTGATGCAAAAATGTTGGTTGATTCAAATGGAAACTTATTTATTAGCTTCAGCTCTATCGTTGACCCAAATACTCATTGGAAACTTGATGAATATATTGCTAATGAAATTAGTAATAGTAGTGGTCCTATTTATGAAGCAATTGACGGTGCAGTGAATAATATGAGAGGAGAAATTGAAGCGGCAGTCGGAGGAATTGAAGGATTCCATGACCATGTGCATAATATTGATTGGAAACGTCCTAGTGTGAAAATAAATACTCCTGGTGGAGCAGCTACTGTAGAAGAGTATGCAGCAGATTTAAAGGTAAAAATCCAATCTTATGCAACAACCTCAGAAACGTCTGGCTCAGATGATAACTGGGTTAAACTTGGAGACCTATTTGAAATAGGAGGAGTACGATAATGATTTGTTCAACAGAGAGATTAAAGGAATTATCAAAAATAATTGACAAAATAAAAGAGAAGACTTTTGATATTAATACTCAATACAAGTTCATTAAAATATCAAAAGTAATTCGAGAAGAAGAGGAGTTAATCAATGAATAGTAGTTCCTTCTTCTTAAACAGTACGCTGAAAAAAATGAAGATGGTCAATTCATCGTCAACAAGGACGGCGGCTTCAAGATTAAAGAAGAATGCGTTGAAGAATGTGGTTTAAAAATTATAGAAATAAATAATAGACAAATCACTCTCCCTGATATTTACTTCTCACTTGATGAACTCGAACCTCTCGGTTTAACTCTTGGAGAGCTTGAGCTTCTCGAACCCTTCATAAAATAAAAAGAACCCCTCACAATTGTGAGGGGTTTTTCGTTTATCCAAACTATACCATAGCATTTCGTTTTCTATCATTAGCCGCCCAACGACCAATTAAAACGGCATCTGCTTCATCTTGTGTTACATTAACATCATAAAGCGATTTAACAATCAGCTATGCACTCTTTTTCTTATCATTTCTGCTTCTTCCCTTAACTTCGTTAAAAGCTCTCCATGTGGCAGGCGGCACGATTTTATAAATCTTGCCATTTTCATAACAATAGTTCTTAAGAACGCCCTGTAAATGAGCGAGTTTCTTAAAGGTTACTACTTGCTCTCCACCATCGAAAACTTGTAATTGAATATCTTCAAATACTACTAAGTCAGGCTTCCACATCTGAATCATTGAAGCAACCCATTGCTTGGTCTTCATAATTCTTTCTGTGCTATGAGAGCCATCAGATTCCCAATGACCGAACTTGATTAATTCTTCATCATCAAAAACGGACCAACCACTTGTAATACTTGCTTGGTCGAAAGCTAAGATTCTAAAGCCCTTACTTTTCGGAGCAGAATCATTCATCTGATAATACTTGTTACTCTTACAAATTGGACACTGCTTATGGCGGCGCCAGTATTCCATTGTAAAGTAATTTTCATGTCCGTTGGGGCACATGAAATTCATTTGAGTTTTTAAATTGGTATAGGAGTCAGAGAGAAGTTTCCAACCCTCTAACTCCACTTCTGCTTTTATATCTTCATATTTAAGTTTAGCCACTTAAATCATCCTGTGTTTGCCGCCTTATCTGTACTTCCGAAACCACCATTGCCGCGAGAAGTGGTTCCCAGCTCATCTACTGTTGCAACCTCATTCCACTTAATCATTGGAGTAGGAGCAATCAACATCTGAGCAATTTTCATTCCCTTTTCAATAACATAGGGGGTATCACCTGCGTTCCAAATAGGAACTCCAATTTCGCCGCGATACTCTGTGTCGATAGTACCGGGAGTATTAGGAATTCTTAACCTAGTCTTTACACTAAGACCAGAACGAGGTCTAACCTGAACTTCATAGCCAGCAGGAATCGCAATTGCGATACCGGTCTTAACAATCTTTGTTTCGCCAGGCTGAATTGTAACTTCCTCAACTGCTGAAATATCAGCTCCTGCATCTGTAGGATGAGCATACTGAGGAATTACTGCATCTGGATTGAGCTTTGTAATTTTAACTTCAACCTATGTTCTTCCGCTTGTAAGAAGCTACTCATGAATGTCTGCAAGAGCATTAAACAAAAGTACAAAGAACTCCTTCTTGTTTTCTGAGAGGTCGGGCTCCTGAGAAATATCGTGAATGATTTCCTCGTAGTATTCCTTTTCCTCCTTCAGTGTTTCACTTGTGACACCTGGAACAAGAGTAAGAGCCTCTTTCTGCTCTCTCTGGAACTTCTCTGACTTAATAATATCCATGAAGCTCTGTTTGAAGCTGGGCCACAGCTGGTCAAACTGTTCGTCAGGCAATTGAACAAATTGCATCATTGTATCAAAGCCGTCTTTATTTGGAACTCCTGCAAAAAGTTCCTCAATCTTCGTTGTCTTCATCTTCGTATAAACCTCCGTTTACATCATTGCAAATTTCATCAACAACACCGAGTTCAATAGCTTTCTTAACATCGAACCACCAGTCTCTATCTTTCTGCTCTTCGTACAGTTTCTTAGAAATCTTTGTTGTACTAAGAACAAGATTCCTTAACTGCTTACGCTGATAAACATAGAACTTATGGTTCTGGTCAACTCTATCGGCATTACCTGCAATAACTGTACTACCTTCATGGAAAAGGAATGAAGCATTAGGATATGCCATACGTTTATGTCCTGCGATACAAATGAAGAAGCCACCGCTATAAGCTGAACCTGTTGCAATTGTATAAACAGGAGTCTTAGAATTTCTTATCGCATCAACAATCTGAAGGGTTGCAATAAGTTCGCCACCGGGCGAGTTGATATAAACCTGAATTGGGATTCTTTCCTCAACTGGAGTCTCATCGAAAGCGTCTTCAGAATTCCAGAACTGAATACGTTCAAGAACATACTACGCAAGTTCACCGTTAATCTCGTCGATGTAAAGTTTACGTTCAATAAACTGCTGTCTATCAAGAACATCATCAGGACTGAAGCTATTTTCTGGAGCAGTAAATAAATCCATGTAGCAAGGACCATTTTCTTTTCCACCGAGTTCGGTGTAAAGTTTCTCCATATCTTTGAGAAAATCTTCCTTAGACTTTAACTTACCATTCTCTCCGCAAAGGTCAATTTTAATTGGTTCTGCCATTTATTTAGTCCTCCCTCTTGTCGATTTCTTCCTATAATTCCTTAATCTCTTTCGTGAGTTCAGAGATTCGAGGATTGTAGGTGAATAAATTGAGCGATTCATTAAGAAGTTCTTTTTCTTTCTTTTCGAGTTCGAACTTCAAAACATCTAACGAAAAGTTTGTATAATCCATATCAATCCCTCCTTTATATTATAATTATAACATAATTGATTAGTAAAGTCAAGAATCTCACTTTACGAAATATTCCTCACACAATTCATCATATGTGATTTTTGTGGGGTCTTGCTGGAGCATTAACCGATATGGAAATGTGATGTATTTATTCGGGTCCCAGTTGATTCCGAGAAATTCTTTGAAAGAAATTCTTCCTGCATTATTCCAGTGAATTAAATCAAGTATAAACGGGTCGGTTTCATATGTTGAATATATTGGAAGTTTTATATCAAGTATCTTTGAAATAAGTATTTGTGCCGTTAATTTCATAGCGTCACTGATATTAAAAACGATGCCGCGGCAGGTCGATAGATAAATCAGCTTATCTGCGTCTATCTGCCAAGGAACAACTATTCTTGTATGATTGCCATATGGCTTTTTAAGAAGTTTAAACATCTTATCTTCTTCAGATTTATCAACTTTTAAGCTATGAATGAAATCAATATTGTTGTCATAGTGGTCAAAGATTTCTTCCCAGTCTTCTTCATCAAGGAAGTTTCTATCGGTAACGTAGGTTATTGCTGCTCCACCTTTAGCCCCCGCAAAATTTTTCTCTCTCCAATCAATTATACTATTGTTTCTGATTGACTTATACAGAGTCAGGTTTTTAATCTTGTTGCTGAATAAGTCATAAGGTTCGAATGAAGGAGCGTACTCCATTGTCTTTGAAGAGATGCCAGAAGTTCCATAAAAGCCAAAACCACAAAATTTTCCTTTATCCTGATTAATGACAAGTTTCTTCGGAACCTCCAATTTTGGATTATCTTTAAAGTAAAAAATCTGATTGTATCTTCCTGTCTTTTCATAAGGCTTCATCATAATAACCTAATGTCCTTCTGATTTAAGCCTTGCGTAAGCCTACATGAGAGGAAGGCTTATTGAAAAAGCCTTCCCGTGATGCAGGTCTATATCATATAAACCAATTGTTGCCATTACTCCTCTACCTCCGCACGTTCTGTTGTAGACTTTGTGATGAATCCTTCTTCGTCCATCTCCTCAATTTTCTCAAAGAGAGGAAGAGCAGTACTCTTATACTTCTTAGGTACAAAATCATCATCACGACGAATACCAGTTATAATCAGTTTATTACCTCTTGCGAAGAAGCTCTTCTCAATAACTGTCTTAGTACCATCAGGATTCTTTCTACTAATTTGTCTATCCCACTTTGCGTATTGATTTTTCCAAACCTTTACGTTTACAACCTGCATTGTAGGAGTTAAGAGAACTACTGTACTCTTATTCTTATCCTTATCAATAACAGTTCCGCAGATTCTTGAAATTTCATACATTCTAATTACGCCGCCGTCCTTTGTTGTGAACTCAGACGCAATTACTGGCTCAGGGTCAAGACTCTCGAAATCTACAATTCCATATGCTCTCTTATTGAGATTTGCAAGTTCATGATTGTGGCAATATGTACCAAGGGCGTCCATATCCCATTTATCAATCGAACCAAGAGCATACTTGTTACGAACATCTTCGAAAAGACTTCTGTTCAATGTGCTAAGAATTTCTTCCTGATTTGCTTTCATCCATGCTCTTACTGGATTCATTGCCTTATCATAGGTATTATCCCATGTTGACTGCTTAATTAAAGCGTGATTATCTTCACCGTCAATTACCATATCTACAAGCACATCTGTGTCATAATTCTCCATAAAGAATCTCATTGCAATATGATTGAGATAATAATAATCTCCCTGTTTGAACTTTCTAATATACTTAGTAAAGTTATAAACCTTTGCTTCAAACGAAAGCTCTTCTGGAATAAGACCTTTATTATACAACATTGTCATATTCTGCAAAGTGATACGCTTTTTCTTATCTGCAATGAGTTCAAGATAAGAGTCCATTGTCTTTTCTCTGTCACCATAAATATTGTCAAATGCACCTGCCTTAATTAAGGAAACCATTTGAGTTTTATTAACTTTTACCTTATTAGTAAAATCTTCAAGAGAAGTATAAGGACGATTTTCCATGATTTCATAAACAAGGCTTGTACCAATTCTGTCGATACCCTTCAAACCATAAATGATTGCATTACGCTCTGCATCTGGCTTAAAGATGAGGTCTGATTTATTGATGTCTGGCGGCAAAACATTAATGCCTGCCTTTTTAGACTTACCAAGAGCAACACTAATCTTACCATAGTTAACGCTCTTGTTCTTATACTTTTTACTAATTGCTTCAATGAGTTCGTCTTCGTCGACTTCCTCAATATCCTGCTCTGCCATTTCTTCCAGTTCCTTGTCCACATCTTCTGTGTCAAGTAAATCCGCACCGCCGGCATTTGTAATCAAACAAGCACAATTCCAATAAATGTCGGAATATGTTGTTGCAAGATAAAGAGTCTGAATACCAACGAATGAGTAAGCAAGAGCATGAGGCTTTGCAAATGAATCGAGTAATCCTATATTCCTATAGGCTCTGACTATATCTTAACTCGCTCCTTATTAGGAGCGCCAATACCCGTTTCGAGTGACGTATCGATAGTCACCCTACTCGCGGCTTAACCCGCGATAGTCGATACAGGCTTCATCTTAATGGATAGTTTAAATTTGAGTCATGATGTGACTCACCAATATTAATACGTCTAACAGTTTCTTGACTTACTTTAGTCTCAACCATTATTTCTGGAATAGTTAAAGTAGAGTTTAATAATAAATCTTTAACCCTATCTGCTTTTATTGCATACACGGTCTTTTTTCTTATTGGATATTCTTCTGATAAGCCTTTTCTAAGTCTACCTTCATTAATCTTTTTGACTGTTGAATATCCAAAACCTAATTTTTCTGAAATAGCTTTTAATGATAAATCACTATATTTAAGTAAATCAATTAATTCATTATAATCATCATCTGATTTATAATATTTATGAAGAGGGTAACTTAAATCTTTGTCATAGAAATAATTCCCTTGATTTATCATTGTAATATAACTTGGACAGATATTATATTTATTTTGAATATCTTCATATGATTTACCTTTTAATATCATTTGCTGAATTTCTTTTGCATCTTCCAAAGATATTTTTTTATTAACTGTCTTAGAGAACTGACCGCCTTCTGTTAGATTATATCCTTTACCATTTCTAACAAAACTATTTTCAAATTTAATCCAAAACTGTTCTCTTTCATCAACTACAGTCTGGTCATTTGAGTCAATTTCTTCTAAAATAACTATTTCAAAATTATCTATTCCATATTGTCTTAATTTTTTATGAAATAATAAATCATAATCACCGCTATTTTCATTGAAGGCGGCGCTTTTATGTTCATTAATTCTTCTTTTTATGTTGTTTGTTTGTCCAACATATTTATGTCCATTAATTTTATTTTTATAGCAATAAATGTAATACATTATATCAACTCCATTTATTACTATCCATAAGATGATTCCCACGGGATTGCCCTTCTTACAGATAGCTTTTTGTTCTATCTATAAGTGTTGGGTTCAACCGTTAGCTCTAATAAATTAGAACCCTTCTGATAAGAAGAAAGGGTATTTGATAGGACAATCGTTACTTATCCCATCTGAGGACCCATTGTTGTCTTCCATACATATTCTCCAAATCTCTTTGTCGGACAAGCATTTACAAACTTCTCGTGAAGAGCAGGAATCTGGTCCATTTTCTTCTTTGCAACTATCTTTCTTGTCGCATTTGCTTCAGAAAGACTAAAGTTTGCAATCTTTTCGTCCATACAGATTTCCATCATGTCTTCCTGTGAAGAAGGAACTCCACAGTTAGGAAGATAATATGGTTCAAGAGTTTTAATCTGCTCTTCTGTAAGACCAGCATCTTTTGCCTCCATGTACCATGCTCTCATATCTTCCTTAAGACGGCAATATCTATTGAGAGGTCTTTCCTCTCCAGGCTCACCCATAAGTCTCATTACATACCACTATAGATTTCTCTACCAGCTGGGCAACTGTTTGTGGTCTGGACTATCTTTTACCTTACGGCACACCATTTTGATTTACGTATCAATAGTAAACCTACTCTCTGTCTAACCAGAGATAGTCTCTACAGGTTTATTGATTCACCTTTCTTAGCGGAAAAGTCTTTTCAGGAAATAAATTAACCACTTTTTTAATCTATCCATTATTTACTTTTCTAACCGTTGCAGCATTTAAATTTAACTATTGAGCTATTTTAGCACAAGATAAATTTGTATTTTCTATCATATCAATAATAATCTAATAATCTTCTTTACTTGGAGAATTTGAACTTTTTCTTATTGGATAAACTATATTTTCATGAAATAATCTTGTTCCGTTATTTATATCACTTAAATAAGAATAAGACATATTAAATTGTCCTGCAATTTCTTTAAGGCTTTTCGCTCCTTTTAATTCTTCTACTATCATCATAAAAACATCTTCATATTTAGAGGGAACTGGAGCAGTTTTGTTTGCCATTCCACCCTCTGTTAAATTGTATCCATTTGGAGCTATTGTATTATATTTATTTATATAATATTTCTCTTTTTCATCAATTAATTCCGTAGAGATATTATCTTCTAAGACGCTTATTTCAAAATTATCTAAACCATACTTTCTAATAGCTCGATGAATTAATTGATTATATCTTGCTTCACTATAATTAGTAAAAGAATCATCTTTATGCTATTTTATTCTTCTTTTTAAGTTATTTGTTTGTCCAATATACTTTTTATTATTGATTAAATTTGTATAACAATATATTAAATGCATTCTATCACCTCCTATGAGGTGAATCAATATTTCCCACGGGATTACCATACCTATGCCTCCCGGCAGGGGCTTCAGGCTTCCCCGTTAGCTAAGATTAAATCTTAACCCCTTTGATTAAAGGTAAAGTGTGTAAGCGCCAATGTCGACGCATTTGCGTTAAGCATATCAGTAGGATTCTGCGGCTTAACCTGCTTTGCAGTTGCAAGACCAACGCCCGTACTGAACTGGAATACATCAAGAACCGTACCGTTACTAAGTGCATCCCAAATCTTCTGGTCCTTAAGGTCAAGAACGTCAGGATGAAGATACTTATTATAAACCTCTCTTAAGTTCAGGGTTGGGTCAATTAAATTATCCTTCTGAAGCAAACTGATTGCAATTGTGAGCTTATCACAAATTTCAGTTACAAGGAAGTCATACTTAACGTCTCCAAGTTCCTCTGCTTCGTGAAGAGAATATTGTGTTGTCAAATCTCCGTTCGGACTTCTCATAATTGCGCCAGTTTCAAATGGAGAATCGTTATAAAGAATAACACCAGATGCGTGCTGTCCTCTCTTATTAACTACGGTTATCTTGATTTTTCAATCAAGCCCTGACTATCTTTTAATTAGTATAAAATACTAATAACCCCATTTCGGTTCTCAGCCACATTGTTGCCTCCGTGGCGACACGTATCAATAGTGTCCCTACTCTCTGTCTCACCAGAGATAGTCGATACAGGTTTAACTTTTTCTTAACGGATATTCAAGAGTATTATCATAATAATTTTTTCCATAATTTATATTAGATACAACAGACGGATCGCATCCTACTAAATCAGCAATTTGTCTATTATTAAGTTTATTTTCTTTTAATAAAGATTTAATTGTATTTGCTCTATCAATAAGCTCTTGCTTTTTACTACTGTTTTGTCTAATTGGATAATCAATATCTCTTTTATGTGCTAAACCTTTATTAATCCTATAAACCACATCTTCATTTATTCCATAAATCTTAGCAATTTCTGCATTACCTTTATTTTCTTTTAATAAAGAAATTATTTCATCGACAATTTCTTCAGAAATTTTAATGTTTTGTTTTCTTAAAGGGTAGATTAAATTATCATTATGATATTTTTTACCAGAATTAATCATACAAATTAAACTTAAAGAAACATCATATTTATTTGCTATATCTGTAAGTTTGATGTTTTCATCTCTTATTAGACGATATACTTCCTGAATTTCTTCACTGGAAAACGTTTGACGGATATCTTGATAGTCTTCATTATTTTTTCTTTGTTGGCCGCCAGTTGTTAAATTATATCCGTTGTCTCTAACAAAAGACTTCTTTTCTTTTATCCAATATTGCTCTCTTTCGTCTAATAAAGATTTGTCAATAACCTGTTCTAATAGAACTAATTCAAAATTTTCAATACCATATTCTCTAATTTTTTTATGGAATAAGCAATTATAATCATTACAAGTTTCATGATAAGCAGAAGATAAATGTAATCTATGTCTTTCTTCAATAGACTTAGAAGTTTGTCCTACATACCATTTACCTGTTATTTTATTTTGATAACCATATATATAATTCATTATTATCACCTCTCATTAATAAGGTAATAAAATGATAAATACTCTTCAATAAAATCGTGAAGAAAAGTTTTTCCCACGGGATTACCATACCTATGTCTCACGACAGGAGCTTCAGGCTTCCCCGTTAGCTAAGATTAAATCTTAACCCCATTGATTAATGGAAAAGGTGTTTAAGGGCCAGTTTTTTCTTCGACCCATCAATAGACTCGATTATCTCAAGAAGACCGGGATACTTATCAAGCTCATTTACCAAAGCTGCGATAGGAGCCCTGCCCTTTTCCTCATTACCATAAACGGCATCATGAATTGACCAGAGAAGTCCACGCTCCTGAGGAATCAACAAGCTAAGATACTGTGCTGTATCTGTATCAATACCATCGGGATACCACTCTGAGCGATAACCACGACAAGCGGCGGCAATTGCAGAACGAGTACCTTCTGTACCATAAGTACAAACCTGAATAACGTTGAGCTCTCCACGCTCCTTACGAAGGGCGGCGAAAACAGCAGCTCTCTTTGAAGGAGTAAGGTCAATATCAATATCCTTTTTACACCCTCGGTTTCCCGATATTTATTAGGGGAATAGACTATCTCTTTAGGACTTTTGTCCATAATGGGCACTACGGAATGGTATTCATCTCCATCCTTTTAGAGATTTTATAATCTCAATTTAGTCGTTACACTTTTTAAACTCTAATCTATATCCTCTGGATTTATAATTTTTTCTCATTCCACTAATACTACAACCAAATTCTTCATTTGCATATTCTGCTGCCGCTTTAACAGATTGAAAAGATTTAATTTCAGCATTGTCTTTCTCTCTTATTAAGATACATTCTCTAAAATTTCTTGTAGCAGTCATTGTACTATAACTATCATAAAGATTATCTGCTCTATTACTCCACTCCAAGTTCTCTACTCGATTATTTTGTCTACTTTTATCTTTATGATTCACTTCAGGTAAATTATTTGGATTTGGAATAAAAGCTTCTGCAACCAATCTATGAATTAAGAAATGATAAGTTACATTATCTTTACATAGTTTAATATTTTCATATCCAGATTTTTGATACCAAGTTTTCATTACTCTTGGCTTTTTAAATTTGTAACTGATAACTTTTCCATCATCAGTTATTGTATACCCGGGAAAGTTTTTGATTTCTCTTTCCATTCTATCACCTCAGTTATAAAGTATTAGAATGAGATAAATCTTCAACTTTTCCAGAAAAATAGATAAAGTTTAACTTAGCACGGTATCAACTGCTATCCTTTTCAGGACCGTAGTCTCTCTTACGAAGCTGCTTCGCGCATTGCCTTATTCAACTTCTACCGTTAGCCTTCAATTAAGAAGACACCGCTGAATGCGTTCACCCATTTTATACTGCCCAATATTAAAGTTTAGGCAGTTCTACACGCTCTTCATTTAAAACACATTAATCCCCTGTCACCAGGGGTGTAGACTATATCTTGCTCTCACAATATATTCTAAAACCTAAATAATATTTATTTTGTTTAATAGATTTTCTTATTACATGAGATATATAATCAATATTTTTTGATTTACTATAACCTTTTTCAATAAGAAAAATTGCACATTCTCGATTATCTTTGAAAAAATATCTTTCTTTTTCATTTTCAATAACAACATTGTTATAAACTCTTTGGTCTTTTAAAGTAAAGCGTTTAATTTTGTTTTCATTTAAAATTCTATCAATAGTTGAATGGTCGCATCCGATTTCTTCTGCAACCTTGCGAGCTGATTTTAAAACCATATATCTTTCAATAATTTTATCAACATCCCACTCATATAATTCTACTAATCTTCCTCCTAAAGTAGAATTATAACCATTATAATAGCTATCATAAAATGAAATCCAATATTTTTCTCTCTCATCTAAAAGTTCATTTGCAACTTCTTCAATGGGTAAGAAAGTAAAATTTTCAATTCCATATTTATTAAATGCCTTATATAATGCCAACTATGAAAAATATTCTTTCGTATAATTTACCTTATGCTATTTAAAACGTTCTTCATAAAATTTAATTGTTTGTCCAATATAAACTTTATGGTTAATATTATTTTCTATTTTATAAATATATCCCATAATTATCACCTCTTTAATATGATATATTATGAGAGCCTCCGCGCTTCAGATGGTAGCATCTCCATCCTACTCTACTCAGTTCATATTTAAATATGCTTTTCGATAGTCGTTTCACCTTCATCTTAAATATTGGCTCTCCAATATTTAAGTAGCTTGGCACAGGATTCTCTTTAACGAATAAAGACTCTTCCCTGTTAGCCGACTTTTTAACCGTCATTTCCTACGGTTCCAATAGTAAAGTCGACACCGTTTGCTAAACGTTCACGGAGTTATTTTTCTATATATCGCTATATAGGGAGACCTTTAAATTAAGTTAATCTCCAATACTTAAGTCCCCACTTCAATGGGTCAAGCTGAGTTATTCCAAGAAGATAGTTACTTAAGAAACAAACTGCTGAACCACGTCCAGGACCTACGATTGAACCGCAATCCCAGAATAAGTTAATCATATGTTGGAAAGTATTAAAATACTCGTACAGACAGTTACCGAGTTTCTCTCCAACAACCTTAATTACTCTTGCTTCTGTTTCAAGAACAATCATATAATTCTCTTTTCCAAAAAGTCCTTTATCAATCATACTGAGTAAACATTCTGTTACCCAATACTTTTCCTGTACATTATCACTCTGAATAAGTTGTGTAAGTACCGGACAATCATCCTTCCAAATCCAATCAGGAGTTACTGGACAATCCTTTGGTACAACTTCAACTCTCGGAATGATTGGCTTTCTGAAAATATCATAAGTACCAATCTTATCATAAATTTCCATTGAGTTTGCACAAAACTCTGCGAACTCTTCCTCAGAGAAAGTCATGCTAAGATTTCCATATGCTTCTTCATTATCCATCATATGAGCGAAAGTATAGAAACCATCAACCTCACGTTCACCATCTTTTGAGTTAAGATAAGCCTTATGAACAGGACGCTCCTTTGCAGTAAGATAATGTGCATCTGAACCGATTACAACTTTTCTCTTGTAGTAGGTAGCGATGCTTTTAACTCTTTCATTAAAGCGAATCTGGTCCTTCACATTTGCGGCAGCGATTTCAATATAGAAATCATCACCAAACAAATCAATATTCCAAGTCATGAACTTATGAATTTCCATCTTCCACTTGCGAATCTCATTTTCATCATGAGCTTGTTCTGCCTTAACTAACTCCGCCACAAAATGAGGAAACTCACCGCCAAGACACGCAGTTGTTGCAATCAAAGTGTTCGGATACTTTCTAACGATTGCTTCAAGTTCTGCCTTTTCAGTAGGAACACGCATCATACCACGAGAATTAAATCCATTATACCAAGCCGTTGAACTTAATTCTCTCAACGCCCTGTGTCCTTCTGTGTTCTTAGCGATGAGAATGTAGTGCCAATATCTTTCAATATTTGTACGGTCATCTACAAGATAAATCTCATTGCCACAAGCGCACTTGAAGTCCTCTGGAATTTTGCCAGTTTTCTTCAGTTCCTTTTCACACTTCAACCATTCGACATGACCAGCAACTGTTTCATGGTCTGTTAGTGCAATACCTGACATACCAAGTTCATATGCCTTAAGAATCATATCCTTTGGTCTGTTTATTGAGTCAATCAAACGGAAGTTTGAAAACATGCTATGGGAATGACCGTCAAATCTTTTGAGTGTCTTAATATCCATTATATACCTCCAATCAATATCGCCGAGCAACTATGCAGGGATATTCATTTTTAATATTTCTTTTATCTTTCTATATATATTATATCATAAAATAAAGAAAAAGTCAAGACTTTTAAGCCCTGACTTTTTCAACCTTACTGTTTTTTCTTCTTTTCGCACTCTTTCTGAATTTCCTTATTGCGGCGAGCCATATCTTCCTTCATCTTATCGATTTTCTTTTTGTAGCTCTCCTTTTCGTCCATGTGGAATTTCATTGATATATCCCTCCAATTTTTCTTTAATGGCTTGCATTATCTCATATTCCAAGATGTTTGTTTGTCTGCGAACGGATTCTTCAAAACTTATCTCACCAGCTAAGCCGCGGCAGACTTCATCCATCAGTCCTTGTCCTTTTACCATCTTTTAACTATTTTAACAATATAGTATGAATCAATTACTTCGCCTTTAGATTTTTTTTCTTTAAGAGTCGCGGCGCTACTAATTATATCATATCCTTCTTTTTTAGCATCAGATTTAAATTTTTCAATTAACTCCTTAGCTTCTTCATAAGTATCAACACGTATCTCATCAGTTTGTTTCATTATTTCCATAAATACATTCCTCCAATTTACTAATATTATCTTTATAAGAAATTTCATATAGAGGAATATTGTGTGATAAACAATATTCCCTTTTTTGATTATCTCTTAATTGCTATTTCTATAACCCTTCTATTCCACCATAAAAATCTATTGGCTCATAATGCTACTTGCCCTAATATTCTATTAGTATTATATTCGGATTAAAAATAGCAAAGTCAAATTTTAAAGGATAATTATTAGGTTTTAAGTCTTCAAAATAATATTGTTTGTGAAATTTAATATTATGACTTTTAAGCCACTATTCAATTTTATATTCTCCTTTAGACATTTTAATACAGCCGCAACTTAATGCATTTCCTCTATTTAGATTTGAAGCATCAATTGAATGCGTGCTGCCACAATTATGGCAATAACAAGACCAATATCTGCCTTTTCCCTAACCACTTCGTTCTTCATCTAAGGAAATGACTTCTAAAAATCCAAACCTGTCTCCAATTCTTATCTAAGAAGATTTACAGCCACAACTTGTTGAGGCACCCGAGCGCAAATTGGTAGAACGTACTGCTTTTATTAGTCCACATTTAAGACATTTACAATTCCAATAAGAGCCATGATTATTACTTCGTTCTTTATTAAAATCAATAACATACCAATCACCAAATGTCTAATTAGTTAAATCTATTCTTTTAGACATTACAAAGTTCTCCCATTTTTTATTCCTCCTTATAATTCAAAGATACTGGACCTTTATAATCAATATCAATCCATTCTTGTTTTACTGAGTCAAAAAATCTAACATTAGTTATGTCCTTAATTACAAAACTTGTTTTATCATCGACGTCGAGGTGGGCTTCGTACTGCCCACCCTTTCCGACTGTAATTTCAACCATATCTTTATCAGAAGTCATAGATAGAACTCTCCTTTATTTCGATTTCGTCAACATAAATCTGCGGAGTAACTCTATTGCCCCATGTGTTAATATTTGCTCTGCCGGCACAAGTAATGTTAAGAGTATCGCCAGGAGTTTCAAAAATCTGGTCAATAATACTTTGTGCCTTAAAAATCATATAAGTCATACCATTGAATACAAATTTAACGGTATCCTTCTTTGAACCGATTGTCTGAATTTGAGACTTAGGAATTGTGATATTCTCAACGATAATAACTGGCTCATCACTTGTCTGTCCCCACAACTTCTACTGTGCGCCGATATCAAGAACAAGAGGAGTGATTTCTGAATAGTTACCCTGGATAACAAAATCTGCTTCATAGAATCCTTCATTGAAATCAATATCAGCAAGTTTTGTATTTGCATACTCGCATAACTTATCAATATCACTATTCTTAATACTGAATCCTGCGGCGTTCGCATGACCTTCAACGAAGTCCATATAGTTACTATCCTTAAGGAATCCCTTAAAGTCCTTTAACTCGCTTTCTTCTCTACCTCTGATAGAACCCTTTAAATAACCGTCAGGGCTGATTCTACCAAGCATTGTAGGCTTTTTATATTTCGCCGCGATACCCATTGCAATCAAACCAGTAAGGTTATTTGAAACACTGAGGTCATCAGCATTAAGAATGAGGATTTTATTTTCGTCAAGACAATTATTGCTAATCTGAATATCAAGAAGCTCAATTGCCTTGTCCTTTTCTCTGTTCTGTCTTGAACGAGCATTTACGCAGTTACGAGTTACCTATTCCGCTATAGTCTCCATTTCGCCCTTTGCCCCTCGCTTTGTTGAGGGGATTACTTTATCGCCGTCAATAAAACCTTCAAAAAGCTGTTCTTTTTCGCTTTGTGTACCGACACGAATAAGAGCATTGATAAGCGGAGTTACATAGAAAGCAACCTTAATCTGTGTAACATCTCCACTATTATAGTAAGAATCATTCCAATCTGCTTCATAAATACCAAACATTGAATAACACTGTTTCTTTACAATCGCGCGAAATAAGCTATTCTGAATATCTGAAAGACCATAGTCACAAATGTAACGATTCTCTGGTGTCTGCATATTCATCATATCACTGATTTCACCAAGAGCAACGAGGTCAAGGTATCGGTCAAAGATAGGGTCAATGAAAGCCTCTTCTTCTTTACTCTCAGGAGAATCCTCCCAACGATAGCAGTCAAAGAAGTTAATAAACTTATAAACAATACCGACGCCGCTTAACGCCTTATTCTCATAATCTTTTGACAGCTGATTGTTAATAACAATTGCGTCTTCACTATAATGGTCTGCATCATGGTGGTCAAGAACAAGAATATCGTAACCCATCTCATGAAGCTGTTTATGTTCATCATAATCATTTGAGGAACTATCAGGAAGGATAATTAAATCACAAATCTTATTGTGAACCAATTCGTCCATAACTGAACGTAAACCATGTTCCTTTCCTTCCGGGATATGATAGGAAATTTCAACATCAGGATACTTTTTCTTCAAAAAGTCATTAAAATAATTGATAAACAAAGCAGAAGATGTAAAACCATCAACATCGCAGTCAACATAAAGACGAATGCGGCTTCCATTCTTCAAATGCTTTAACAGCAGCTTTGCTCCCTCTTCCATATGGTCAAGACCAAGCGGGTCAAGAAGATTATCGGAAGTAGGCTTAAAATACCAATCAGTATTCTCTCCTTCTTTCAAGATACCTCTGTCAATAAGTAAATTGTGACTGAAATCCTGAGTAATATCCTTACTCGTTTTTTTAATATACTTCATTTTATAACCAGACTCCTTTTGATATTAATTTAGTCGCTACTTCTGGTCCGCAGTCAAAAGGAGACTGCTTCAGTTTTAGTAGATTACTATTATCATAGACAAAACCCATTGTGCAGTAGTTTTTATATTTCTCACAAATACCTTTTAGCTTTGCAAAATATTTCTCTTTCTCTTCCCAAGTCTTACCTTCTTTATCAAAGGCTATCAAAACTCTCTCTGCTCCACACTTAATTAACAAATCAAGCTGATATTTATGAAACGTACTACCACAGGCGGCGACGACTATATTCTTGTCCTATCCGAACATTGTTGAATATTGCAAACAACTTTTCTCGGACTCTGCGACAATCGCCGTCTTATATTTCTTTATATTCTCTCTTACAAAATTCAATCCATAAAGATTAAATTGAAGAGGATGATTATACATCTTTCCTTCGATACACACTGGACGATATTTACCAAGTGCAATATCTTCTTCATTAAGACTTCTTCCTCTTATTCCGATTAAGTTTCCTTCAATATCGTAATGAGGAATAATGATTTTGTTCTCTTGAATTGAATAGAGAATATTATATATCTTCATTGCTTCTTCGCTAATTCCATCTTCTAACCACTCAACGGTAGGATAGAATGTATAAACATTCAATAACCCCTTATTAAGAATAGGAATATTAACTTCAGCATTATGATTTTCTTTAGTATAAATTGATTGGTATGGCTGGTAGAAAGATTCATACTCTTTTGGTCGACCAGCTCCTCCACCAATCTTTAAAACAATATCCTTGAAAAAATCATACTGAACATTTAATAACTCATATCGCTTTTTAAACATTTCAATAATATTGAAAGTACAGCAACATTCAGTATAACAATGGAAAGTATGAGTTTTAGGATAATAATATAACTTCATACTTGCATCAGCAGAATCATGATTATGACAAATCGTTGGGAAGATTATTGCGTTTCCTTTTTCTTCGAATCTGTCTGCACCAAGTTTTGTCATTATATCAATGATTTCTTCATTAGTCAGACTATTCATTAAGTCTTTTAAATCGCTCACTTAATCACTCCTTAAAAGGTTAAAAAATCAGAAAAATCTTTTTCGCTTAATCTTCTCTTATTATCTTCATCATCTTCAAATGCCGCGGCGGAATCAATAACTAAATCTTCTGGCTTGATATCTGAAGTGGAATAGAATTCTTCATAAACACCATCTGACACGATTCCTTCATTATAAAGGTCACATAACTCAGTGAAATCTCCATATGCTGTAGAATCAAACTGAATAACTTGGAACTCTTTAATTGGTTTCATGTCAACTGTTGTTACGAACAAATCTTCCTTACGGCAACAGCCCAAATCATTTCTGGACCAAATTCTTACCATATTCCATCTACCACGACGATTCTTATAAATGTCTGTGACAAGATTCGGAACAAATGAGAATGAACCAGAGAATCCTGCAAGTTCTTGCAATTCTGCCTTAGTTGGACGAGACATAACACAAGCAAAGTCTGCAAGGTTAACAATCGCCTTTGAACCTTGAACATTTTTGAAATCTCTAAATCCGCCTTTTTCATCGTCATCGTTACTAACCTGTGTTGAGGTCATAATAAAAGCGTTAAGCTCAACAGCGAGATTCTTCAATGTTGTTGTGAACAATCTAAGGCAAACATCTTCACGAAGTTTTAGGTCACGATACTCATTAAGCATAGCAGGAGAAGAGAAGATGTAATCGTAGAAAATATTCTCAACACCATGCTGAATATTATATCTTCTGAACAAATTCTTTACGGCTGAAGCACAAGGGTCAGGCATATGAGCAAACAACATATTCCCCTCATACTTCTTCATGATGTCAATTGCCTGCTGAATACGAGGCATTTCCTTTTCACCATATGTACCATACAAGAAAATTTCTTCATTATATCCTGTAAGATATGCGAGTATCATGGTCTTGATTTCATCAGGGTCCTGCTCTGTCATTACATACAGAACCTTTTCACAACTGCCTGTTGAAACCCATTTATTTTTCTTTCTGTCAAAACGAATTGGATATGCAATATTACAAGCATCTCCAACCATTGAACGAGTTTTACCAACACCAGAACCTGCTGAACGGATATAAAGTTTACCTTTTCTTCCGCCGCGAGTTATAGAGTTAATAATATCGCCTTGAAGTTTACAGCCAATCTCTGGCTTCTGCTGTAAGTTAATGATAAGCTGTTCAATACCATCAACAGCTTTTGACTCTTCAACTACACTTTTTAATACAAATTTGCTCTCATAACTGTTAAGTTCCATTTTCAGCTTATTGAGAATATCCTCAACAGTCATTTGTTCAAATCTCTCATTAATTTCTGCGTAGTTCGGATTGAGAATATCTTCACAATAAATGTCGCTGATATCTCTACCACTATTTTTTTGCAAATCTTTCAAGAAGTTTAACTTCTTAAACTTATTGTAGTAATAATTAAAGTTTGCTGGCTCTCCTGCCGTCTCACAATCCTATAAATAAACTTCGCCATTTTCTTTTTCCATCAGTTCGGCGGCGAGAGCATTTCCTTTCAAATAATTGATAATGTCAATGGAACGAATGTTACTTGCTCCATCTCCATTATTATACAAATTGTTGATTGCAGAAAAGATAAACTTATCAAGTGAAGTTGGAAAATCACTCAATTCAAATCTATACTTATCTACATCATTTAAAAAATCTGGACGATTCATCAATCCGCCAAGAATTTGAATTACCGTATGGCGGTCAATTTTTATCATTCAGCATCACCCACAATCTGGTCAAGGTCAATCATTTTCTTTTTCTTTTTCGTACCAATATAATCACTGGGATTATACTTGATTTCGATTCTGTCTTGTTCAAGCTGTTTCTCGATAGCTTCCTCAACCTCGATTCTTTTCCTTTCCTGACTTTTATAATACAATGCCGCCTTGTCATAAATATAAGGGATAATACCAATTGTCTTATATTTCTCCTGAACAGGATTCTTCTCAATCTCATAGAAATATTTCAGTGTCAAAAGCTGAGACTTATAATTCATTCCCATTCGATTGAACTTCATCATCTGAGTTACGTTCCAATCACTTACTGGTTTTCCATCTGTGTCGGGACCAAATAAACGATGAATATAAAACCACAAAGCATCACGGTCATCATTTACTCTTTCCTTAAGTTTAAGGTTTTCCTCATTAAGATGATTCTTAACTGTTGTCGGAGATATGCCAAGTTCTTTTGCGACCTGCGCCATATTTTTACAACTTTTATAAAGTTCATTTATCTTTGCAATCATTTCTTCATCGACTTTAACCCTTTTCTTGGCTACGACTTCAACTGGCGCACCATTATAAATTGCAAGATATTTATTAACCGAAGCCGCACTGATACCGAGTCGTCTGGCAACTTCTGCTTTACTTTTTACTTCCTCATATAAAACAGGAATCTGCTCAATTACAGCTTCATCAATTTTCTTTCCCATTGGCTATCACCCTTTTCTTAATCTCTATAATAATTATACCATATTTTAATTCAGAAGTCAAGAATTAAAATAGGAACGGCGGCATGAAGCCGCCATCCTTAGATATTATCAAGAAAGTCGGCAGCACCAGCTACGATACTTCTTTCGATTGTAATAAGCTGAACAGTAGCAAACAACGGAGCGAATTCAAGACTTTCATGAAGTTTGAGCAACAGCTTTAAACCATTTCTGTCCTTAAAGATTGCACTATCCGCCTGATGAATATCTCCGTCAAAGAAGATTTTTGTATTCTTGCCGCAACGAGCAAGTAATAGCTTAATATGTTCCTCTGTGAGGTTCTCAGCTTCACTTACAAGAACAATAGCATCATCAAAGTTACGTCCTCTGATATAAGCGACAGGAACAATCTCCAACTTATCTTCTGAAATCCATCTATTTATCTGGTCAATACCAACCAAATCAACAAGAGGTCCAATTGAAGGAAGAATTTTTTCCATCAGGTCGCCAGGTAACGCACCAAGCTCCATAGTGTTCTGTGTGTAAGAGTTGTTAGGAACGTAGATGATTTTCTTAATTTTCTCTTTCTCAAGCTGTCCAATTGCATAGTTATGAGTGAGGAAAGTTTTACCTGTTCCAAAATGTCCACCTGCATAAATGATAGGAACGTCACTAAGCAAAGCATCTACAAGGCAAATCTGCTCGGGATTTCTTGGGAAGATTTCTCCAAGCCATTCATTCTTGATTGCCTTACCTCTGATTAAATGGAAACGAGCACCATCATATTTGAAGACACTGGTATCACCGAGTGAAGCATCTTCATGTGGCGGCGGAACGATAAGATATTCATTGATACTGAAATTGTAATCATCAGTCTCATAGAAACCATCCGGCATAAGTCTACCAAGAATTTCGTTATATTCGTCGAAAGACAAATCATCAACATTCAAGTAGACAATACCGCAATAATCATCTTTCCAGCTGTAGCCTTCAACATCAATTCCTGCGACTTCTGCTCTTACTTTAAGAGCAACATCATTTGTAACAAGTGTAGCATTTCTCTTACGAGTAATATCCAATAGTACAGAGTCCACATCTCTGGAATAGTCCTGTGTTAAATCCCATTCGATGTTAGCCATATTTTTGGCAATATAAACTGCCGCCTTGCGAGCTTTCTGAGCTACTTCGGGGCTCTTATGATACTTCAGACCGTCAATCTCCACAAGGACTGCCATAGGAATAACCCAGTACTCCTTTGGATTTGTAACAATCTGTGGATAGTCTAAGAGAACATTTGTGTCCAAAATTTTAATACTTCCGTTCAATTTTCTCAACCTCGCTTATAAAAAAATGGGGAAGATAAATCTTCCCCACTTGCGTTAAAGTATTTCTTTAATCTTAATCAGAACATTCTTAAGACCTTCAATCTGCTCTGGTAAAATTTCAGAAAATCTTGTGGGTTTTCCAAATTCCTCTTCGAGGATATCAGATGCTTCCTTAGCCTTTTCGTTCTGAACTACTGCACCCCACAGCTCCTTAGCTTCATTCATTAAATCATCAAATGTCTTTACAACATAAGGATTAACTTCATCTGAAGCTTCGCCGCCAGAATGCTTAACTTCCTCATCGATAGCGTCGAAAATTGCATTTACGATATTATCGTAGCTGAATTCAACACGAGGAACAATATACTTGAAACGAGACTTTGCGAAGAATCTGTCGTCGCCTCTGAAGAAAATAAATCTCTTTCTTTCGCCGGACGCTTCATCCTTAATCTCACGAATGTAACCAATAACGTCAACCATCTTGTTTACAATATCGTAAGGTCTCTGTGGTAAAGCGGGGGCAATCTGCTGATATTCTTCTTCTTTCTCGTCCTTAAGAGTTTTCTCAGTTGAGTGTGAAATGAAAATCAGACCGTAACCTGCAAAAGTTAAATCTCTGAATGTTGACTGATATTCTTTCTTAGCCATGTCATAACCCTGACCCCAAGGAATATCGCCAAGCTTTTCAACTCCTTCCTGACCGCAAATGTATTTTACGCACAAATCCCATGCGGAATCGGCTGTATCAATTGCGATACTCTCAAACTTATCCTGCAACTCTTTCTTACGTACAAGCTGTCCAACAACCTGTTTCCAGTCATTCCAACCTTTAATAGGCTGAACATATACGTTATTAAGAGCATTAGTACCCATCTCAAATCCTGCAATAAGAACCTTTGGGAACTGTGCCGCAAGACTTGTCTTACCAACGCCCGGCAAGCCATAGAACATTGCGTACTTACCTTTAAGGTTTCTACTTATTGTCTGAGGTTCAAGTGCCAATAAATCAATTGCCATTATTCAATCCCTCCTTTATATTGATGGTCGCCCTGGTTATTAGAAACCAGGGTTTACATCGTCAAAGGAAGCTCTCTTCTGAGTCTTAGGCTTGTTGCCCTTTTCCTTCTGCTCCTCAACTCTTGCGGCACGAGCTGCAAGACCAGCCTTGATGTCGTTAGCATCGTAAGAATACTCTTCCTCAAGACCACTTGGAGAACCACCGAGGATGATAAGCTCCTTACGAGTCTGAGTCTTAGTTCTCTTGATAGGCTCACCGAAGCCCTGCTCTTCATACCATACCTTAGTTGACTGGTTGAAGCTGATTGCACCGTTAATGTTAACAGTATCGCCCTTTTCCCAGTTGCTCTCGATAAAGTTTACTGCACTATCAGATGCAGCGATAAGGTCGATTACGTCAACTCTTGTTACGCCGTCCTTACCTGTCCAGCCAACAACAGCAACCTTAACCTTAAGTCTACCAGTCTCTTCCTGGTTTGCATCTGTCTCTCTTGTGGTATCCATGATAACACCAGAAAGCTCAAATCTTGCACTTGGCTCAAACTCGGCACCCTGACGAGGAGCGTTCATGAAGTTAGAGTCGATTTCAAAACCAGTTCTTACCTGACCGCTGTTAGGGTCAACCCAGATGTTCTCCTTAAGCTGACCAGAAGTAATAACAACCTTAGAAGCCTTATCCTTCTCGTCATCAGGAAGAGCTGCAAGAGAAGTAAACTTATCTCTCATCTCAAGAATACCTGTGTAAATCTTGCTTACCTTGCCGTCAGACTTAAGCTCCATAGAGAAAAGCTTAATAGGAATCTCGTTCTCAACCATCTTTCCGCCGATTTCCTGGTCCACCTTAATTGTAGCCTTAGCTGATGCATAGTTTCTGCCATCGGCAGTCTTCTTCTGCTCAACTTCAAGCTAGCTAAGAATTCCAGAAATCTCAACAACATTAGTACTCTGCGCTTCTTTAATATTCAACATAAATAAATTCCTCCAATAAATAACATTTTTAACAAAGTGAATTAGGAAATCGGCGGAACTCAATGTTCCGCCAATTTCTTTACGCCGACGTTAAATTACTCAGCGTCTGCTGTAACAGCATCAGGGTCGAAGTCTGCGCCCTCCTGAGTAAGGTAGAATACAGAAACTTCCTTCTCCTTACCGTCAACAGTGCGGCTCTCCTTCTCACGAACAGCATAGCCCTTATTTACGAGACCTGTAACAGAACCTACAACTGCGGCAGTTGTCTCGAAGCCGAGTGCGTCTGCTACTTCCTTATGAGTAAACTTAACGCCTACGCCATTTCCCTTGAGGTAATCGAATACCTTTCTTGAATTTGCTGTCATTACACCAGTCTTCTTAGTTGCCATTTTAACATCACTCCTTAAAGTAAATTTAATTTATATAAAAAATAGCTTAGGCTCGCTATTTTTTTTACTATAATTAGTATATCATATAATTGATTGAAAGTCAAGTTTTTGAATCATACTTCTGAATCAATTTACGCATATTCTCTGCCGCAGCAGATTCATTTACATTAGAACTTAACTTCTCAGCCATATCAATACAAAGCTCTTTAGCTTTTGCAATAGATACTAACTGCTGTTCAGCTCTTTTTGCACAAAAGTCGTAACAAATACCAATGTACGCAATATCCTTAGCGGATAGCTCTTCGTTCTTTTTAACTTTCATAAGAACTTCTTCATACTTCTGTACATCAGTTTTAAGACCTCTTGCAAAGTTAAGAGGCCTCTTGTCTTTGAAAGAATCCTCAATAAGTTCCTGCTTATCAGTAGTAACTGGAGCAAGAAGATTATAATGAGTATCAATAACAGAAGTTATCGCTGCAACAGTCGGGTCTTTATTCTGAGAAATAATAGCTCTTTTTTCTTCAAGAGTCATTGGTATCTCCTCCTTAACTTTCTATATAAAGTATATCACATTTTTGAAGAAAAGTCAAGGATTAGGCTTTCGCCAAATCCACAACTTTCGCTCCTTCAGGAATCTTCATTCCAGTGACACCGGTCGCGTCTCTTGAAGCAACCTTAAGCTCATCTGACTTAATTTTGATTAAGCCACGAGTTGATATAACAATTATATCACAATCCTGAGATAAAGTCAAGAATTTAACTACTCTGTCATCTTTACGAACTCCAGAAATCTTCTTGCCCTTTGTGCCACGAGTACACTCAGGGAACTCAGAAAGTTCAGCTTTCTTTACAAGTCCATTTGCAGTTGCTGTCATAAGATACTTACCGCTAATTACCTTAGAATCGATAACTCTATCGCCTTCATTGAGTTTAATACCACAGACACCTGCGGCAACTCTACCGATAGCATTTATCTTTTCTGTATTTATTATAACAAAATTGCCGTTAAAAGTCAAGATTCCGATAGGTTCTCTATTTACTGGATGAACGGCAATGACTTCGTCATCGTCCTTGAGGTTGATAGCCTTGAGAGACTTACCCTTCTTAAAGTTATACTCGTCAAATACAGTCTTCTTTACCATACCATTTTTAGTAACGAATACGATAAAGTCAGTAGCCTCGCGGCGAGATATTGTAGTTATAGTAGTAATTCTTTCACCTGGCTCGAACTCAAACATCTGAACGGTATTTATCTTTGCATCTACAGGTAAATCTGCAATAGCACTCCTATAAACTTTTCCCTTGTTTGAGAAAAGAAGAAGATAACCCAAGTTGTCGTCAGCAATAGTTTTGGTGATGACCTCATTATCCTGCATCTTTATCTTTGAGCCCTTACCGCCGCGATGGGTTGTAGTAAGAGTAGAAGAAGTCTGAGTATAGATATTACCGAGATTTGTGAAGTGAAGAAGAAGTTCTTTCTTTTCGATAACTTCTGTTTCATCACCTTCGCCCTTGTAATCAAGGTTCATGAGTCTTGTTCTTCTTTCATCGCCGTATGCGTTTGCTACTTCACGTAGGTCATTTTCAATTTCCTTGTAAAGCGTATCCTTATCATTAAGGGCAAGAACATGATACTCTCTGTCTTTTCTTAACTGCTCTTTCTCGTCCTCAAAAGACTGAATTTCAAGTGTAGCTAAACGACCAAGCTTGATATCAACGACAGCTTTTGCCTGAGCATCAGTATAACCGAAACGTGCGATTAACTTTGTCTTTGCGTCTGCTGTATTAGATGCTCCTCTGATGATAGCTACAACTTCATCAACATTTGCCAATGCAAGACAGATAGCTTCAACAATAGGAAGTCTTTCGTCAATCTTTCTTATGTCGTATTCGTGCATCTTTGTTCTTACAACAATCTCATGGTCAAGATGCGCCTGAAGTGCTTCCTTCCAACCAAATACTTTAGGACGAGTACCGTTATCAAGCATCGTCATATTGATTGGGAAGTAACTCTGAATTGCTGTATACTTATACAGATTACGCATAACGTTTGCAGGGATTGCTCCCTTTTCAAGCCAAACGGTAATATCAACAATTTCCTCAGAAGAGTCAGTGAATCTCTTAATACCTGCGCAAGCTGTTGTGGGGATTTTCTTCAAAGACTTACTGTTAGGGTCGGGATTGAAAAGTCCACCCAACTCATTGAAGATACGATTAGTTGCAACACCATAAGGTACTTCTGTAACCTGAAGTGCATTTTCTTTATCATCATACTCAATTGAGCCGCGAATAATCGCAGACTTGCCTCTACCAACTCTTAAAGACTCCTTAACTTCATCTGCATTAAGAATTGTACCGCCAGTAGCAAAGTCAGGAGCGCAATAGATTTCATCAAAATCAATGTCAGGATTCCAAAGCAACTTAATCATTGCTTCATTAACCTCACGAAGATTGAACTGAGGAATACTACTTGCCATACCTACCGCAATACCAGTTGTACCATTTACGATATTATAATATCCGAGAGATGGAAGTACGGCAGGGAACTGTTCTGTGTTATCGAAGTTATCGAACCACATATCAATACTTTCCTTATCAATGCCTTCAACCATCTTTGTTCCCATTTTACTTAATCTCATTTCAGTATAACGGGGAGCGGCGAAGTCATCCAAATGAGCATAAGTACCCATATTACCGATAGTATCTTCAATAGGATATCTCATGCTGATAGGACTACCCATACGACAAAGAACACCCGCCATAGCCGCATCGCCATGAACATAGAAATGTTTCATGGCAGATACGATACTCAAGTGAGTTTTCTTATGTGCGTGTTTATATGTAATTTTATCAAGAACCTGAGAATACATACCCATACGCTGTGATGGCTTTAAACAGTCACGCACATCGAAGATAGCACGATGCTGAATTGCCATTGCGGCATAGGTACCAAAGCTCTGTTCAACTCTGTCCTTTAAATTCATTTTCATCTTATCACTCCTTATATTAAAATTATATCACATTTTAAAAGTAAAGTCAAATATTACATTTCACCATACTTGCTGAAGTCAATATGCTCGAAAATGAACTCTTTCTTAGGTCCAACGTCTGCACCCATAAGTGCTTCAAGAGCTTCCATAGCTTCGGGAGTATATTCAAAAACTTCATGTGCTTCAGGGCAATCGAAAATTGCTTCACGGAGTTCTCTCTTTTCAAGCAAACCAAGACCCTTTACACGTCTTACATTACCGGGGAGTTTTCTTCCTCTCTCGTTGTAATCTTCGTCAGTGTAGAAATATGTCTGTTTACCCTTATTCTCCACGATGAAAAGAGGAGCATGGAACCAACCTACTCTTCCCTGTCTTACGAAATCTGGACAAATCTTCCAAATAGCAACAAGACCAAGTAAGAAGATATGAAGACCATCGACATCAGGGTCAACGAAGAAGTCGATATAACCGTATCTTGCTTTCTTCGGATTGAATGGCTTACCATAGTCAAAACCAACTGCAACCTGGAGCTGTTTAATTTCATCGTTATCAAGGAACTTATCTTCAGAACAGCTTAATCCGTTAATAATCTTACCACGAGCTTCAAAGATACCATGAAGGTCTTTATCTCTACCTTTCTTTGCAGAACCGCTTGCAGATTTACCCTCACAGATAAGGAGACGAGAATTTTCTCCAAGAACTTTGGCATCACTTACCTTACTAAGAATCATGCCCTTCTTAGTTCTCATTTCACTTACTTCTTTTGCGGCATTAAGAATCTTCTCTCTGATTGCGTCAGCAGCTTTTTCAGCTTTCTGGAACTTTTCAAGAGACTCAATTAATGCGGCACACTCAGGAAGATTTGCGAACTCTGACAGTCCTTTATCAAATGCTTCTGATGCAAGAGTACGAAGATTAGGGTTGTTAATCTTGCTCTTTGTCTGGTTTGCGAAAGAAGGATTTGCTACCTTACAGTTAATTGCAAATACAAGTCCTTTACGGATAAGTTCAGGGTCAAAAGACTTACCACTTAAAGCCTTAATCTTTGTAGTAATCTTTGTCTTTGCACCAGTTACAGGAGAGCCGCCAAATGGACAATAAAGACCATTTACGAAAACGTATTCCTGTGTTGGGTCAGCAGTCCACATAAACGCAATTTCCAGCTCATCGGTTTCGTCTTTTGCAGATGCGATGATGGGAGCATTCATAAGAGGATTCTTTACCTTATCCTTAATGAAATCAGCAATACCGTTTTCAGAATAGAATTCCTTTTTCCTTCCCTGAGTAGTTTCAACAATAAACTTGATTCCCTTGTTAAGATATGCGATGTTCTTAATTTCATCACAAATTCTTTCATAAGAGAATCCTTCAGTATCATTAATAAAGACCTTTTTATCTGGTATAAAAGTTACAGTAGTACCAGTAGTATTACCTTCATAAGGTATTTCTTTATAATCTTTAAGTATGCCTTCTTCAAAATAAGCTATTGCAGCAGTATTATCTCTTTCAGATTTGACAATAAATTTTGAAGAGCTCATACAAACTGCTGTTCCACCAATACCATTAAGTCCTGAGCTATTTTTATATGCGCCTTTGTCAAATTTTCCACCAGTGTGACTTTCAGTATAAATTGCAACAAGAATATTACGACCATCTTTTATTCCAAAAGGAACTCCACGACCATAATCTCTAACAGTAACTTCATTGGTTTCTTCGTTAAGAAGTATGTCAACTTCCTTGCCGTAACCAACAAGAGCCTCATCAGTAGAATTATTTATAATTTCTTTTAAGGCTTGATAAATACCGTCTGTGGTATCAGAACCAAGATACATGGGTATTTTAGCTCTCATAGCTTCACGGGTATTTAAATGTTGAATATTATCAATATTATAATTACTCATTTATAAACCTCCAATGAAAGCCGCTTGCAGTTTTCTGTTTACCTCTACAGCATCTACTTATTGTCTCTCCTAAAATTCCTGTTTTCCGCTCGGCATCAGATAAACTTTCATATTTTTCTCCTGTTTCAATACACTCAACTGGCTTTCGGTGTTGAGCTAATTGATTATTGCGTATATGTTCAGGAGTTTTCTTCTTTCCCATAAGAGCATTAGAAATAGCTTCATTATGTTCCTATGAATGAGATATTCCTTTTCTTGTTTGGCTCATTTTATTTTTAGTTTCTTGCGAATGTAATTTATTTTCTCCACCGCTATTTAAATTAAAGCCTTTTTCAATTGAATTATATTTTTTAATATATTCTTCTTCTAAATGATTAGCCTCTTTAAGTGTAAGATTATCTACTAATATTTCGTGATTAAAATTTTCCCACCCATATTTCTAAATGGCAGAATAAAACTTTACACAATTTTTGTAGGCGCTTGGTTTCCATCGGGTTGCTATATCACAAGTCTATCCAATATAACATCGCCCATCTGGAAGAGCATGTTTATAAACACACCAAGACTTTTCCATTATATCCACTCCTTTTCATTTTTCTATACTTTATTTTACCATAAAATAAAAGAAAAGTCAAGAATTACTCTTGACTTTCTTTCTCACCTTTTATTTCATCGTATGGACTTGGTTTTCTCTCGCGTGGAGTTGGGTTGTAATATTCATGACAAGCCGTTACTCCATGCTAATTTGGTGTTCCTTCACAAAGCCAGCAATCTCCGCATCCTGGCGCTCCGCCATTATAATAAGCAATGGCACAAGTTTTACAAATACAAAAATCACATTTATTCATAAAGTATCATCTCCGATATGGTCCATACAATTAGTGACTCTTTAAATAGTCTATTACAGACTGAACCGCATTCGCTCCGTCAGAAGCGGCAGTTATGCTTTGGCGAACCTTTTTCGTTCTAACGTCTCCGGCGGCGAAGAAACCTGGGCAATCAGTTACACCAGTTTCATCAGCAGGAATATAGCCATTCCCTGTAAGACTTACAAAATGAAGAATAGAGGTATTAGGAATCATTCCAATTGATACAAAGATTCCTTCTGCAAATATTGGTCCTCTTACTCCTTTACACCATATCCATAGAACTCCATTCGTATCTTTAGTAACTCTTGTTACAGGGCAATCATAATCTATGTAAACATTATGAATTTTTGAAACTCTTTCAAAAGTGGAAGGAGAAGCAGTAACATTACTATCGCACATTAAGATGCGTACTTCTTTACAAATCTTTGAAAGATATTCTGCTTGTGTGAAAGCAACATCTCCTCCGCCGATAACTGCGACACGCTTATCTTTGTATAACGCTCCATCACAAAGCGCACAATAATGTACTGGGACATTCTGGTCAATAGTTTTTAATTCTCTATGATTTGCGCCCAAAGCATAGATAATAGTTTTCGTTTCAAATGATTCGCCGTCTGCACAATAGATACGGTAATAGTCATCAAATTTAAAAATGTCCTCTATTTCGTGCTCCTTGATTTCAACACCATTGGCTTCAAGCTGGTCATGGAGAGACATTGCTAAATCAAAGCCGCTCTTACTTTCTGAACAGGGATAGTTCTCAACAAGAATTGCGTTACCAATCTGTCCGAAGTCATAGCTATCTTTTCCAATAATATCAAAATTAAGATTTGCTCTTTTTGCATATAATGCGGCAGTCATTCCTGCCATTCCATTTCCAAGTATAATTAAATCCTTCATATATTTCCTCGCTCCTTAAATTCAAACCCAGCCTTTTTAAGTGCCTCCATATTGTGAACATTTCTCAAGCAAGCGGCAAACTGATTTTCGCTTGCAAGTTCCACTCCAAGATTCGTACTAAAACGGCTCGGTCTATCAGGAATAAAACGCCCGAACTTCACGATTATCTTTGCTTCGGTTGTTTCATTCTGAAGCCTTAGAAGCAAATTTTCAATCTCATGAGGATAGTATCCTGTATAGATAACTATATCAGGCATCTCTTTAATATCAAAACAAGTTTTGTATAAAGCTTCAAAGACCTTGATAAGTTCAATCATATCATCGAAATCATCAAATGGTTCGAGTCCTCCAAAAACAACCGCCTTGGTTATTGGATTTTCATAGAACCTTGTTGCTATTTCTACTAAATTCATATCAATTGTGGGCGCGAGTGCAAGGTCAGAATTCTGACAAACATTACGGCCGCACTCTTTATCACATTTGAAAGTACAATGGGGCATACCGATAAACATTGATGGCTTTCTATATTGAACAAAGTCTTCATCAATTAGATTCTTTATTTCCATCATTACTCTCCTTTTTAAACTCCGCAAAAGTCCACATATTAGGATTGTCATATCTCCCAAAAGTATCTTCATATATCTGACCGAATATATCTCTTAATACCTCTAAGTCTTGCGGCGATATTTCATACTTTACATTTATCTCAATTTTCTCTGGAGGAGTTAAAGGAGAAGGCAGCTAAGTTGCTGCCTCCTCACATAGCTTATTAATCCTCTCCCTCTCTTGTGGTGTTAGTAGGGTCATATTTAATCTTCTCCCATCTTCTCATCTTATACTCTGCCTTTCTTGCCTTTGTCCAAGTCTTAACAGGAGTTAAGAAACCAACGACACGAGTATACTCTGTTGCAATAGGCTTACCGCAAATAGGACAAGTAGTTCCATAGAAAGAGTGGTTGTCTTCGCAAGCCTGAATCTTTGTATTGAATGCGAAATAGGTTACGCCCTGGTCTGCGATATATTCAACCATCTGTCTTGCAGTTTCATAGTTCTTGAATGGAGCATCAATGTTCGCATGAAGAATTGAGCCACCATTGCAGAATCCGTCAAACATAGCTTGAACACGAACTCTTTCCTGTAAAGTAGCCTTAATACCAAGTGGCATGAACTGATTACCGTAAAGCGGCAAATCGTAAATATCAGCATCAGGATAGAAGAACTGGTCCTTCTTCATTAACTTAGCAGCGGCGTTTTCACCCAATCTGTTACTTTTATGACCAAATATCTTTAGAAGAAAAAGTAATTTGATATTTACTTAAATCTTCTTTATTATTTAATAACCATCTTTTAAATTTATCACTTCTAAAACCTAAATCTTCATCATAAATAACTTTAAAAGTTAAATTATGTTTTTTGCAATATTCTTCTGCGGAAGATACCTCTAAATTAAATCTTTCTTCATCTTCATATAATAAATGCTTTTTAGGTTTTAATTCAATTAAAATTTCTCCATTTAAAAATACGTCTGGAGTATAATGATGATTATTAGGTAGTTTAATTTGAAATGGTTCAATATCATAAAAAGAAATATCTTTATTGTTTTCTATTTGTATCAAATAACATAGTTCTAACAAACTTCTGAAAAAGAATTTTTTATTATTTTTAATAGAGTAAAAGAATCCATTATATCCACGTCCCATATTGGCATTTTCATACTTGCCATCTTTCCACGCTTGAGATAATTTTATTCTTGTTTCTTCGCTAACTTCATGCTCTGAATAATATTTTAATAAACTTTCAGAAATCTTATTTTTAATTTCTGGAGTCCTTTCATAGGGAGTAATTTTTCTGCCTTTTGACGCGGCACCAATTTTTGCTTTTCGTTCATCTGAAAAAGTTTTTCCATAAGACGAATTTCTGCGTCCTGCTTTAGATTTTGTATCAATGCCCATTTTTATCATATGTTTTCTTGTAGTAGAATAAGTCATATTATAAAGGGCGGCGATTTCTCCTATCAAGAGATAATATTTATTAAACAATATTTCAAAACCACTTTCATCTTTATTTTTGATTTTTTGAATTAGTTCTAAATCGTCTTCTATAATTAAAAGTGGTTTATTATTATTATTTATGATAATTAAATCCCCATCAATTTTAGCGACTCCAATTTTAAAGCCTGAACTATTTAATATATCCATTTCATTTCAACTCCTTTATATATTTGGCGGAAATGGTTCTTCTTTAAAGAGTCTTTACTCTTGACCATTTCTCTCACTCTTCAATATATAAGTGAGTTCAGACTATCGCATCTCCAATATTTTCAGTCAATTTGGAGGTTCCACATTTAGTCGTTCACGCTACCATTACGCTTGCGCCCTGTTATCTTTATAAGAAACGCTAACTTATAAAGAACTCCAAGTCAATTAGTGGAACTTTTTATTTTTCGTGGTTTATTTGACGTTATGCCACGCATTCCCAGTGATGTTTAGGAATCTGCTCTGTGTTAATCTTATAATCATAGCCGCCTTCCTCAAGAAACTTATCAGCAACCTCTCTCATGGTATCGAAAATCTTCTTGCCGAAGTCTGCGGCTTCCTGAGTGTAATAGGTGTTGCCGAGTTTGTCCTGATATGTGCAACCGAACTTCTTCATTGTCTCATAGATACCAATGAAACCGATTGTATTATAAAGGTGTTCAAAATCAATAAGACCATATGAGAAATTAGGAAGCAATCCTTTCTCAACGTTTCTTTCAATGATATGGCGGACAACATGAAGTGAACGAACAACGCAAAGTGTTCTTGCCTTCAGCTCTTCAAGATACTCTTCTTTTGTGTTTGTATCAAGTGCAAGTCTTGCAAGATTAATTGTATTAACCTTAACAGAACCAACCTTCAAAGCAGTACCACCGATGGAATTAAAATCATGTAATCCCACATTTCTGTGGGCACTGACTATCTCTTATACTTACATATCCTGTGTAAGCATATCCCCATTTCCACTTACGTATCAATAGTAAGTGTACTCCTCTTGGCGAGGATAGTCGATACAGGTTCCTTTTCACCTTTTGCTCTACCTGTTTTTAAAGGATAAGATAGAGCAGAATTTTTATAATTTCTTCCAGCATTTATGTGTTTTATTGTTCCTTCCGATACATGAAAGTATTCTGCAATAGTCTTTATTGTAAATTCCCTATTAAGTAATAACCATTGTATATTATCAACCTCTTCTGGTAATAAATGATATGGTGTTCCTTTTCTAATTGGATAATCAACATAATCCATTTTATGAGTTATACCATTATTAATTGAAGTAATCATTTGTGTATTAACATCATATTTTTCTGCAATTTGTACTTGTGTTAATTTACTCCATTTTAAATCATCAATAATATTATATACTGTTTCATCAAGTATAACGCTTCTTGGATGATTTTCTCCATAAAACGTTGGTGGTTCTTCGCCACCATCTGTCAAATTATATCCATTAGGAAGTTTACAATTCAATTTTTTTATCCAATATTTCTCCTTTTCATTATAATCTTCAATATCTTTTTCTAAAATTTCATAATAGAAGTTTTCTTTACCTAATGCTTCTATTGCATCATGAATAGGAGAGTTATCAACATTTGTTTTAGCTCTTGATAAATGAGCTATAAATCTACGTTGTGGGTCTATTGCTTGACCTACATAAACTTTATTATTAATTTTATTTTTAATTACATAAATGCTTTTCTTCACTATATCACCTCTCTAGCTGAGAGAAATTATAGATGAAAAGACTTCCCACGGGATTGCCATACCTATGTCTCACGACAGGGCTTCAGGTTTCCCCGTTAGCATACTTTAAAGTATACCCCAGAGATTACTGGTAAAGGGATAATAGGGCATTTATTACATACCCAAGGTCACGAATATCACTCTTAAGGCGGCAACAGTTAGAAAGACTTGAAACATTATCATCAATAAAGAGGTTTGAGTCACTCCATTTAATATTATGTCCAATAGCCCACTCCGCAAACTCAGGGTCGAGGAACTCTCCATTCTTTCTTATAAGTGAAATTGTAGAAACAGGGAAAGTAAACATATTCTCTGAACGAATATCGCTCATAGCTTTCATATAAAGTTTCTGGAAGTCCATAATACCATCAATGTGGTCAACCATGTCTTCACCGTTAGGGAACTGTGCTCCGCCGAAAAGTGCCATAAGATACTCTCTGTCAAATACAGATGTATTTGTAAAAGCAGACTGCTGACCCACGTTATCATAATTTTCATTATGCGCTGACTATTTTTTATTACTTAATTAAAAGTAATATTACTCTTTCCCCCCGCGTATCAATAGCGGAGGTACTCCTCTTCGCGAGGATAGTCGATACAGGCTTCATTTAATTATTTGCTCTAAGTGGATAGATAAGATTATCTCTCCTATACATTTTTGTTGAACCATTTTTAATACCAATTATTATATTTGGAGCTACATTATATTGTAATGCAATTTGCCTTAGACTTATTTTTGTCGTAGAGATTAGCTCTATAATTTCTGAAACTTGATGATAAGTTAATTGACCAGCGTTTTTTGTAGCCCGATATTGTCTAATTGGATAAGAAATATTATCTTGCTTATGGTAAGTTCCACTATTTATTCTTGAAATTGCCCTTCCCTCTACTCCATATCTTTTTCCAATATCTTCATAAGAAAAATAACTAAACTTTAATGCATAGATAATTTCTTCAATATCTTCTTGAGCAAGTTTGCCAGTTGGATTAGGATTTTTTCTTAGTGGATATTCAATATTTGAATTATAATAAGTATTTCCTAAATTAATATCACTTACGCAAGAGGGAGATACATTAAATTTTTTCGCAATATCTCTTATACTATTTTTTGTAAATCTTAAATCTGAAACAATTTTTTCTAATTCTATATTAGTTTTAAATTTTGCTTCAGGATGTTCAATACCTTTAAAAAGAGGCGGTTCATTTCCTCCTTCAAGAATATTATAGCCATTTGGTCTTAAAGAATTATATTTAAGTATATAATATTTTTCTCGTTCATTATAATTTTTTATTGGACCTTCTAATATTGACATAGTAAAATGTTCTTTACCATATTTTTGTATAGCTAAATCTATTAAACTATTATCATTATTAGGGCGGCAATGTTGATTAAATCTATATTTAGGGTCATTGGATTGACCAATATAAACTTTATTGTTGATATTATTTGTAATTATATAAATATATTTTTCCATCTATTCACCTCCTTTAATTTATTTTATTAGAGCAATTAAATGATTCCCACGAGATTACCATACCTATGTCTCCCGACAGGGGCTTCAGGCTCCCTCGTTAGCCACTATTTAAGTGACCCCAGTGATTACTGGAAAAGTAATAAATGGACAGTTCTAATTAGATTCTATCCCTTACGCATGGTTGGTTAACGGCATAGATAAATCTCTGAATGTTTTGATAAGCATACTCGTCCCATTCAGTAATGCCGAAGTAGGCTTTCTTCTGGTCCTCTTTCCAGAAGTAATACATATAGGGAATAAGGTTAGGTAATCCGACTGCCGTCGGAACTCCTATGTTTCCATAGGAACTGACTGGATTTTCCTACGACCTTTGTCGCAGTGTTTCTCTGTCCCCCTGCGTATCAATAGCAGGAGTACTCCACTTAGCGTGGATAGTCGATACAGGCTTCATTAGAATTTTCGTAAAGGATAGGACAGTCCTTCTCGAAAATATTTTTTGGATGTGCCACGATTAATGTTTTCAATAGCACGTCTATCTACATTATATTTTTTTGCTAAAGACTGAATACTTTCTTTAGTTTTTAACAAGGCTTCAATAATTTCAGTTACTTGTTCATAAGTAAATAAATTTATTCCAGAACTTTTCCAATTACGAATTGGATATTGAATGTTATTTCGATGATGAATAATACCATTATTGATTTTTGATATAGTATGAACTTCAACATTATATTCTCTCGCTATATCTCCATTAAAACGATATGTGTATTTAAGTAAATCTATGATATTATCTACATCTTCTTCTGTCAATTTACCATTCATATTTGGATTTTTTCTAATTGGATAAGTTTCATTAAGAGATGCTCTACTAATACCTTGATTTATTCTTAACACTTGTTTTTTTGAAATACTATATTTATCTGCCAATTGAGATAATGAAATATCTGTTTTTAACAAGTCTCGTTTTAATTTGACTACATCCGTGTCTGAGATTTTTACATTTGGATGATTATCGCCATAATGTATTGGTGGAGTTTCTCCTCCTTTTAAAATATTATATCCAAAGGGTTTTAATGAATTATAATATTTTATCCAATATTGTTCTCTTTCATTATAGTTTTCTATTTGAGATTCAAGAATCTCAAACCAGAAATGCTCCTATCCATATTTTTGAATTGCCTTATCAATTAAAGAATTATCGTAGTCTCCCTTACAATGAGATTTGAATCTCTGTTCAGAATCTAAGGATTGTCCTATATATACCTTAGTGTTAATATCATTTCTAATAATGTAGATGTCTTTTCTAATGATTCCCACGGGACTAACATATGAATTATTCATTCACTTAGCCTCCCCCGTTAGCCGCAAATGCGACCCTGCTGATTAGCAGAAAAGAAACATATGGGCGCAGCAAATTCACCCGAAGTTCTATTACTTGCAAAGTTAATAAACTCTTTTATGAAGTCTACAAAAGTTGTAAGGTGCTTTGGTGGCTTAGCATTGAAGGTATCGCCAAGGAAATAAAGTCCCTTCTCAGCCAAATCCTTTAAATCATACGCAAAACAATAAGACTTAAAGGTTGCTGTATCTCCGTCGTGTATATAGATTTCTCCCGTCCAGTCGCGGCGAAGCCATTCGTTAGCAGCCTTAAAGCCATATGCTTTCTACATTTCATAATAAATCTTCTAAAAAGCCATAACCTTTCTATGAGGCTTAGGCATTTCTGAAAGAAGTGTTACAATATCCTTTCTTCTTACGTTACTGTTTGAGTCAATAGAGCTATCTGCTACAACCGGCTCATCAACAAAGTTGTCAATAAACTCACCAAGAGAAAGCTGGTCATCACCAAAACCATTAAGGTATGCAAGTTCTGTACCATACTCATTCTGTAACTTATTCCACTGTGTCGTAAAATTCTTATTCTTTCTACCAATATTAGGCATTGTTATCACCTACCTGTTTTACCCAAGCGATTGCTCTGTTAAAGTCAAGAATGTGTCCATCTTCAATTGCAATAATCGGTACGCTATCGAAACCAGTACTCTTGCAAATCTGATAAACCTTGTCCGTATCTGTCACTTCCGTGTAGTTAATATTAGCCGCTTCGAGCTTCTTTTTTAATACCTTACACTTGGGACAGCCCGTTGAATAAAGTGTAACTTCCATAGTCCTTCACTCCTTTTTATTTATTCTATAATAATTATACCACCTTAAACTTAAAAAGTCAAGATATGGTAATTATAAAGTAAAAAAATAATGGTCGGACTCTAAGAATTTTGCGTCATTCGAGTCGAACCATCTATTTTTATTATTACCATTCTGCCGGCACAAGGTCTGCGGCAATACGTTGCTCTCCAGTTTTGGGAAGTAGGAATAATGCAACTTCAATACCGTGACAAGCATCTTCCATCTTACCTTTTACTGCAAGTTTATCACATACCTCGTTCCACTTATCGCCTGCGTGACCACGCACTTTTACGAACTCAACGGAGCAAAAACGTCTCTTGATATTTTCAAGGATTGTTTCAATATCCTTAATAATCTCAACATTCTCAATAGGCTCGTGCTTCTTACCTCTGGTCCAGCCATTTGCTTTCCAGCTGTTTATCCAAGAAGTAAAAATGTTGATACAGTATGCAGAGTCAGAATAAACTTCAACTGTCTTACCAGTATAACCGAATGAAAGAAACTTACGGAGACCATTACGAATTGCTGTTAACTCCATCGCATTATTCGTGGTCATATTTTCGCCGCCATAGGCTGTCATTACTTCTTCATCATTCTCATCAAGAATGGCATATCCCCAACCACCGGCTTCACGGACATACTCACCGTTAACCTTTCTCATTGTTGCGGCGCCATCAGTGTAAATCTTAAAATCAGGCATTTGTACACTCCTCTCTCTCTCAGTTCAAAATGCGAACACTTATCTTCGAGTTTAAAGCAGGGAATACCATTGGTAATCATTCCAAAGCCTCCGTTGCCATCAGGATAGGAGTTAAGATTAACCCAACCAGTTGCTATTTCTCGTCTCCTATAAAATTCAAACCAGTCAACATTATCCTGTCGAACCGCGGCGGCGCAACCTACATATTCAGAGTTCTCTGCTTTTCTTGCATATTTACAATGCTTACATTTTAAAAGTGAATCACTCATATGAATTCTCCTTTCATTTAATTCTATAATAAGAATATCATATTTTTTATAAAAAGTCAAGAAAAGAGGGTAGTTGCCTGCCCTCATATAAGTATTATTTAACTTGCCACGTCATCATTTCTTCATATAACTCATGAGCAAAAGAGTTACCTCCTATACTACTATAAGCATTATATAGTGAGCATAGGTCCTCCTTAGTTCTCATATCCAATGTTTTGCTATCACAATGCTCAAAATAAATCTCGGTTATTGAATGTCTAATAGCAGATTTATTTATCTCACGTGTTTCCTCACGATAGTCCTCAATTCTTTTATCCATATCGTCCAATCTCTTGTTCACGTCTTCAATCTTCTGCGTTAAATCATTCTTTAAGTCCTCAACAGAACTTTTTATCTCTTTTCCAAAATTAGTAAATGCTTCGATAGCCGCTTCATTTTTCTCCTTCTCTCTCTCCAATTCATCCTTAAGTTCCAAATCACTTTGGTCAGGCTCCTTTTTCGCCTTTATAATATCTACGATAACCTTTCCGACTATAGTAATAACAGAACCTAAGCCGGCGGCAATAGCTGCGATAATTACTTCGTCCACTCATCTCACCTCCGATTTAATAAATCATTGTGATATTTATTACAAACTCTATAAGTAGGATTTGTAAATAAAGACTCAAAAGTGAGATTATCGTAATCCCAATAGGGTACTCTTATCAAAGGTATCCTCTTCCTTAAACAGTATGCGTTTTTACGCCTATCCCACTCTTGAGTCTGTTTAAATTCAGAAATTGTTTTTTGAAAATATGGGACTCTGTGAAAATGCTATTCACCGTCAAATTCTATCAAGCATACTAACTATTTTCCTTTAAAAACCGCAAAGTCAAACCTAAGTAAATTACCTTTTAAACTTTTTAAATCAGGGAAACTTACTTCTCTCTGAAAAGAGATAAAACGAGAACGCAAAAGTTTCTCAATTTTTTCTTCGCCTTTTGACATTATATATCCCCGAATCTTTTAACTGGTCTCTTAGGCTTTGGTGGCTTAGGCGGGAAGTATGGAGATAATGGAACTTCTCCCTGCTCGATATGGAAAGTAGCAACATGATAGTATTTATTAGCTTCTTCATCAATAGGAATTCCATATGGGAATTGCTTTGCCAATCTGTGAATTGCTTCTTCTGGAGTTTCCTTATTCCAGTCATACATATCACAATTTAAATTGGCTGAGAAATGAGTAGTGTTAATAATGTCTTTTCTTGGTGGTGGTGGTGGCTTCTGAGCATTTACAATCATCTCTCTCCATTCAATAAGACCAAGCTGAATTTCTTCAAGAGATTTGTCTGCCAACTCATACTTAACACCGTAAAAGGCTTCTTCACAAGACTTAAGTTCGTAAAGTTCTGTCTCCTTATTATACTTCAACTGAATGAGGATATAATGGTGACCTTCAAGGTATACTACATTTACATAGTTAATACCATTGAACTTTGCAAGGAATAAGCAGCCTTTATTATCTGTATTATTGAACTCAACCTCTTTAGGGAAATATTTCCTTTCGTCTGCGAGAGGGAATCCAACAAACTCTGGAATTATAAGATACTTATCTGTAATCTCATAACTTGCCTGTGGTGCGCCAAGACTATTTTGAATTAAAGTTACCGTCTTAAGATAATCTTTCTTGAAGCCACACATCTCAAAGTGATTACAAGTAAAACAGCGAGGCTGTACCTGTGTATGCTTTGGTGGTAGCTGGCGAGGAATTGGCGCGAATATTGGTTTCTTAGGGTATGGCATACGAGGAACCTTCATTTCAACTGGTTCCTATGTTCCTGGTGGGTTTGGAGTAGGTCCAAACTGCGGTCTGATAATTGGCTCTGGCTTGAAAGGCGGCACAGACTTAGGAGTATCGCAAGGACCATCATCATCAGTAGGATAGTGACTCTAACCTGGCACTGGAATAGATGGCGGAGTCTGGCATGGAGCCTCAAAATCATAAGGATATGGAACCCCTGTTTCAAATTCATAACTGCCGTGCATTTCTTTTTCACCTCACTGTAAAAAAAATGAGGTAGGGTTCAACCTACCTCTACTAATATAATGTAGTTTTAAAAGGATAATGGTCTAATCTTTTACTTAGTGAGCTGACTGAACTCGCAATCATCGGCTCTCTTATCATCACGCCATTTTTCAATTTTGCCGTGACGGAGAGTGTAATCATTGTCGATATGCTCGATTTCCATTGCTGTAAGTTCTGCAACCTTGCCAATCCACTTATTAGGATTTGTTACAATTTCTTTCTTCAATTCATCAGTAATACCGCTAATCCAAGCGATGTGACGAGTTTTACCATTATCTTTTACAGAGAAAGATACTGCACTTGCCCAATGGTAGAAGTAAGGCTTCGTAACTGGTTCAACAGGAACGCCGTTTTTGTAATCTTCAAACATACAAGTATTGAACTTTTCACCTGTCTTTGCGTTCTCCCAGAAGGTCCAAGTCTGGATTTCCTTACCGGTATAAAGACGGGTTGCAGTTTTGTAGTCACCGTCGATAAATGCGTCGATTGTATCTTCAAGTTCCTTCTTCATCTTAAGAGTCATCCACGCTGTTCTTTTGCCACAAAGATATTTGCAATCCTCACGAGTAATAACGATACCTTCACCGCCTGCCGCAATAACCTGACCGTAAAGATTCCAAAGGTCTTCACCCATTAGATACTGAGCAGTTTCAACAAAGCCAAGGTCTTTAAACATTTCAAGGTTTACATAAGTTGTTCTCGTAGAGAAAGGTTCGTCGATAAGAGACTTACCGCCCCAAGCAACTACATCAAAAATATAGAAATGAAGTTTACCGTTCTTAAACTGTCTTTCAAGACACTTATCCTTAAGACAATTTAATACAGATGTAACCTTGCGGCTACCTTCGTTATCAGGGAAGTAGATTTCTCCTACAAGAGCAGTACCGTTAGGAATAGAACGAAGTTCATCACAGATATGAGGAACCCATTCTGCCTTGTCCTGATAGCCGCCATTGACAGACTCTGTGCGGCTTCTCATGTGGAAGTTGCCGTCCATGTCACGAATAATCATATTCCAAGCGCCATCCATCTTACGGGCACCGAGATAACGATTTGACATTACAAGCTCTTTTGCTTTTGCTTTCTTATCACCTTTGAATGCGGCAGTGAAAGCGTAATATTTCTGAGGGGTCATATTCCAAAAGTCAAAACCATCAATTATAATTTCCATGCACATTTCTCCTTTTCATTTTCTATTATTATTATAAAATAATTTTTTCAAAATGTCAAGTATAACAAGCCTGTTTTCCTGCTTCTCTTATAACTTCTTTGTCAGTAATCCAGTCAAAGTCAACTTTATCAAGTTCAATGGTAGTATCTGGACAATAACCAAGAAAACTTGCTTCGTAGATATATTCCTTAATCATACCATTAATTTTAGTTGTTTTATTTTCAACTTCAAAAACAACCCATTTGCCATTTTCATCTTTAAAACCAAGGCAAAGTCTTTCATATTTTTTAAGGGGTTTATTGTCGCCCTTAAATACGACTTCCCAACCGCGACCCTTACCTTTTCCTACACTATACTGGATAACTTTAATCATTCTTCTTCCTCCACAAAAGTCTCTTCAAAAATAGTAGCTTCCTGCATTAACTCGTCAAGCCCTCTATTATTATCAATTACAACATCGTACTGATAATTCATAACATTATCGTCTGCATGGTTACCGAGTAATTCAAACTCTCCACGCTGAACAAGAATTGTAAGTGCGCCGTAGTCGTTAACAAACCTTGCAATCTCTTCAGGCTCGCGGCAATCGATAAATAAGAGGTTGGTATCACTCTATTCATAAATCTCAATGAAGCCCTTGACCTTCTGATATGGAAGGTCCTTCCAACGAGTGAGGGCATCCTTAAGGTCTGAAAGGAATCGTCTATCCTCTGGAGTCTTACCTCCGTCCCAACCGAACAGCTTTGCAACTTCCTTTACATATGTAATAGTAGAAATGACTTTTACTTTCTTTCCTCTTGCCGCGGCAATCTTCTGCACCATTGTTTCAAATGTAGTTTTACCTGACGCTCCACGCCCATTAACAATCGCTATTTTCATCTTCATCTTCCTCCTGAGGTAATGTATTCTTATCAAAGAAATGAATTTCATTTATAATTTCATTTTTTGAATTAAGTGCGAATTTATTTACCATATCAATATATTCTTCATTATTTATAATATTTAATTCAGAAGGAACATTGCGAGTATCAACATAAATTCTTAAATTATCGGTAATGAACTTTGCCGCTTCTTTATTTTCAACAACATACATATGAATGTTGCCTTCCTTTGAGGATTTCAAAATGAAGTTGAAAACAGGAAAATCATTCTCATTACCTTCGAGTTTAAAAATAACAATTGGAACTGTCTTGTCAATTACTTCTTCCCAATCTGAATCAAGATAATTGTCCTCTCTTGTTTCAAGGAAAAGACTCCATAATTTACTTTCTGGCTTAAGATAAAACTCTTGTGCCATTGTGAGTGAATCAGGTAAAAACCTTTCAATCGGATTGAAGATTTCAATAAAAGTCTTAGAGTAAGAGTTTAGGTCAATTACATTATAAATAGGATGATAGCCAGTTACGAAGACAACCTTCTTCAACTTTCGTGCTTTACGATAGCCTATTACTGGGATATCCTTAAAGAATTCTTTCTCTTCTGGAGTGTCAACATTACCGAGAATTTTAATATCAATGTTTCTCTGTAAAACAGAGCCGGCGCCGTAAATCATACGGTAAGCCAAAAACGAATAGATATCTTTGTCATACTTAATTACAAATGTATAATTATGTTTTATTTCATAATCATATCTTGTAATTATTTCTCTGATTGCACTTCCAATAGAAAAGTCTGCGTCCTTCTATTTATCATTAAAGAAAGGACCAACAAAATTAAAATGATTTATTGCTCTGAGTTTTTTAATACGCTCAGACATTTCAATATTTAACATCGTGTGTTTCACGCTCCTTTTCTTTGATACTTTCATTATATCATAATCAATTTAAAAAGTCAAGATTTGCATTTAATCGCTTGACTTTTGAAGGGAAAGAGTGCTATAATATAATAAGGAGTTGATGATAATGACTTGTGCATACAAACTCAATGATAATTTATTGGAAAGGAATGCAGCGAATTTAGTATTCTCATTAAAAGAAATAAATTCAAGCATTTTTTTATATAGAGAAAATGAAAGAAGAGTGAATGGTAAATCTTTAATAGGTATATTATCTTCACGCTTTATGTAGGGAGAAACAATTAAAATTTTAATTGATAACTCTGAGGAATTGAGTAGAGTAAAGGAGATATTTAATGAAATTGGAACTGAAGTTCCATAGGAGGCGATTTGATGGATTACAAGATGTTCAAACCGCAGGGCGGCATTCCTGCAAACAAGAATGTAGTCTCTCTTATCAAGGAGTCTTTAGCAAAAGATGGCATTAAGATTAGTGCCCCTTTGAGATTCATTGGTTTTGAGGCTGCACCTGGTACGCAATTCTATCTTAATGGACAGACAGATTCGGACCTTATGGAAGTTCCTTCTGGCGGCAATTTTATTACGCCATTCAATGGAGAAAGGGGAGCTAATGTTCATTATCTTTCTTTTAAGAATAGTTTTAGCGACGCAATCTATTACATTATTTAAGAGGTGATATAAATGGAAATGATGGGTACATTTAATCCTTTCATAGGTGGAGGCGTATCGGAAGATAAAATTGCAAGGGCTGAGATTGCTGCTATTAAAGACGGAGAAACGCTTGATAGCTTTTCTGATGTTGAAAATGCTCTTGCGAACAAAGCTGACATAGCAGATATACCAACAGTGCCAATAACAACTATTTAGAAAAATGGTACAAATATTATACCAGTTGAGGGTACGGTAAATATTATTGTCCCAACGACAGCGGCAGACGTATCAGCTCTTCCTAATACGATTAAATATGCAACAGCGCTTAATCTTACAATTAATAGTTAGACTTTTGTTATTACAGGTCAACTTAAAGACCAGAATGGAGATAACTTAGGTACAACGCAAACAATAGATTTACCTTTAGAGAGCGTTGTCGTAGATGGTTCTTATGATAGTTAGACAAAGAAAGTCGTTCTTACTTTACAAAATGGTAATACAGTCGAGTTTAGTATTGCCGACCTTGTTTCTGGTTTATAGACAGAGCTTTCAGAAAGTAATAAGTTGAATCCAGCATATATCAACTATGATAGTACACATAGGGCTGTTAGTGATACTGAAAAGTCAACTTGGAATGGCAAGCAATCGGCTCTTACAACAGAACAACTTGCTGCTGTAAATAGTGGAATAAACAGTATAAAAGTTGCTCAGATTGAGACTAATAAAAACGATATTGTAAATATTAAAGATGGAACAAATATTGATAGCTTTAGCGATGTTGAAGCTGCTCTCAATAACAAGGTTGATAAAGAAACAGGCAAGGGACTTTCAACTAATGACTATACTACAGTCGAAAAAACAAAGCTTGCTGGTATTGCTGAAGGTGCAGAGGTCAATATTCAATCTGATTGGAATTAGGCAGATAATTCTAAAGATGATTACATTAAAAACAAACCTACAATTCCAACTACTGCATCCGAAATTTCTTATGATAATACCACATCTCATCTCGAAGCAACTAATACTTAGGCGGCAATTGATGAACTTGCAGCAATTACTTATCCAAGTATAAACATTACCGCGGATAGCGGCGCAATAATAACTGCAACAAATGGAGCAATAACTCTTACTGCCACAATGGAATAGACTTCTCTTAAGATGTTAATTCCTTCATATGGTAAATGGACTTTCTCTGCTTCTTTAAATGGAAAAGTCATTAGTAAAATAATTAACTTTACAACATCTAAAATTTATGATGTTGAATTAACTTTTGATAATGTTTATGGTGTTGAATGGGGATTAACTGGTCAAACTTTATCAAGAACAGGTGCCGCGGCAGAGTTTACTAATCCAGTACCATATGTAAATAATGGTATGAGTGCTGAAGATTGTGGCTCACCATTTGATAATCTTTATCCTTGGAATGGAATGGTGAGAGAAACAGTTGATGGGAATGAGGTTGTTAAAATTCCAAAATTTTGGTATAAAATTGAGAAAACAAATTCAAAACTTTCAATTTAGATTGCCGATGCTCCAAGGGCTGGTTTTAATGTAAGTCCCGCACATAGAGCAAGAGGCTCATATCCTGAACAAGACTATGTTTATATTGGACGTTATCATTCTGACAGTAATTATAAATCAACAAGTGGTGTAATTCCGATTGCAAATATTACCAGAGCAACAGCGAGAACTAATTAGGCAGCAATAGGAAGCGGATATCATCAACTCGATTTTAGTCTTTGGATAACAATTTGGATGTTATATCTTGTTGAATTTGCCAACTGGAATACATAGTCAATGATTGGCTGTAATTGTGGTAATAGCAGTTCAAAGGAAAATACTGGGTCTACAGATGCTATGCCATATCATACTGGAACTATGTAGGCTTCAAAAACAACATATGGAGTTGGAGTTCAATATAGATATATTGAAGACCCTTGGGGCAATGTATTAGATTGGTGTGATGGAATTACTTTTGGACCTGACGAAAATAATAATGCTGGAGAGGGTATTTATTGCTTTGAGGACTTTGAGAATTATTCAGATAGTTATAGCGCATCTGGTGCAGTATTAGTTGGACGAAGAGCTAATGTATCAAATTATATTCAGGATTTTGATTAGTCAAATGTTAGCGGATTTGATTGGGTGTTGTATCCTGGAAATGGTGATATAGCAAGTAGTCAAAGTCAAGTACCTGATGGCTGCAGCTTCGATGCTACTGGTGTTGTGTTGTACGTTGGTGGTGACTATGGCCAGAGCGCGAACCGCGGTTTGTTCTACCTGAATGGGGACTACTCGGCTTCCTTCCAGTACGACGGCATCGGCGTCCGACTACAGAAGATACCTTCAATAAATTAAAATAACGTAATTTTTTACGTTAATATAAATAGTACATTAGCTTGTACTAATGACATAATAAATTCTAACATAAATGTTTAGTATTAACTAAACGTGGGGATGACTACACGGTCATGTTCATGTTTGGTTCACCTTCTGCTAAAAAAACATACCTGATAACTGCAACTTCAATGCTACTGGTGTTGTGTTGCACGTTGGTGGTAACTATAACCAGAACGCGAACCACGGTTTGTTCTACCTGAATGGGAACAACACGGCTTCCAACCAGAACGGCAACATCGGCGTCCGACCAATTAATATGTAATCCTTAATATCTCTTTGTGTAGTCATTCGCTCACCACTTGGTGAAGATTATGGATAAAACGTGGCTTAGTAGGTTAAATCTCGAAAAGCCACATACCATATTAATTAAGGAAGTGAAGAAACTGAAAAGAATTGGATATCTCTGGGAACCTTTTATTAGTAATGAAAATATTTTGAAGGCTATTAAAGAAGTTAACAAAACTCATAGAACAAGTCATGGGAAACCTAATAAAACTGTTATATGGGTTGAAAAAAATCTTGAAGAATGTATTATAAAACTAAGAAAATTGGTTGAAAATGATTTTCAACCAAGCCCAACTAAAGAAAAACGAATTTATGATAAAAGTGCATAGAAGTATAGGATAATTCATGAGCCACCATTATGGCCGGATTAGTATATCCATCATATGTTAATTTAGGTTTTAGAACCAATTATGATGAGAGGAATGGATTATTGGTGTTGTGCTTCAATTCGAGGAAGAGGGACTTAGCGAGGCATTAAAGGTATTAAAAAATGGATAAAAAATACTGATAATACTCGTTTTGCCGCAGAACTCGATATTTATCATTTTTATGAAAGTTTAAAACCAAGAATAGTAATGAAAAGAATGAAAAAATTAATTAAAGACAAGAGGATTCTTGCTTTTATTAAGATTTTGATTTCTAAAGGAATTACAATTGGTGCTTACTTTAGTTAGTGGTTTGCTAATACAACTCTTCAAGAACTTGACAATTTTATTCGTTAGAAATTGAAAATCCATTATTACATACGATATATGGATAATTTAACTTTGTTTAATAGTAATAAAGTTTATTTACATTACTGTGTTTCATAGATTAAATCCAAACTTTCTTCATACAAACTTAGATTAAAAACAAATTGGCAAGTCTTTCCAACAGACAAGCGATTAACCTGTGCATTAGGATATCGTTTTGGGAAAAATTTTCTCTTATTAAGAAAACGCTCACTCTTTAAATTAAAAAGACATTTAAAAACAGTTATTAAAAAGAAAATTCTTCATAAGCGAATTGGTTTTAGGCTGGCGGCAGGATTGATTGCTCGAATAGGATAGTTAAAATGGTGTAATCATTACACTATTTCAGAGAAATATATTCCAAATTGGATAGATAGAACGATGAAACAAATTGTAAGTAGTAGTAGGAGGCGATTAAATGTTAGAATATAGCTTTAAAAAGGGAGAATTTGAAGGTAATGAGGCTGTAATTCTCTCTATCATTGGTGATAAAATAGATTACCCCATTGGTCATTATCAAACCTTCACTTTGAAAGACGAATATATAGAAGTTGTTGAGTCTTGTAAAATTGAAAGACTTATTAAAAAAAATATTGATAGTATTGGTAGGCACTATGCTTGGTATATTGTTTCTGATTATTCTAAAAATGTTGATAAAAGTGGGGAATATAAAGCTGCACTTGAAAAGGCAAATGCAACTATTAATTATCTTTTAATGATTAATGGTGAAGAACCAATAGGAGGAATTGATAATGAGCGAAATGTTTGAAAAAATTAAAAAATATTATGAAGAAGGACTTTGGTCTGAGGAATGGGTTAGAAAAGCAGAAGGTAAATGGTTAACTCATGAAGAAGTTGAATTAATCTTAGGAAAGAACTAAATATTTGCCGTCATAGTGACTGAGTAAATGGTTCGCATTTATGAATGGTGGTAATCATAATAAGTTATCATATTCATTTGTGTATCTCAGTAGTCGGTTTAACGATTTATTTTAAATATAATGCCGCTGGGTTAAGTGGCTCAGCGGCTTGACTTTTGTATAAAAATATGTTATAATAGGAGGGAGAAGAATGGAACAAAGTTCTATTAAATCAACAATCGACCCTATTAAATTAGAGTCAGAAATTAACAAAACTTCTTTTACTCCCGCCTTTATGGGAAAGCTTGATATTCTCGCCGATTTGGGAGAATTAATTTCAACCACAGGTATTACAATAGATGATATTGAAGTATCAGATGAATTACTTGAAGAAATTAATGAAGCATTAAAAGACGTAAATCCTACTGTTAAAACACAGGAATCTGTAAAAGTCTATGGACCTAATATAAGAGCAAGAAATTCAAAAGGTGAGTTAGTTGCTTTATATGCAGGGGGGAACGGCGGAAAGAGAGAGTTCTTATCGAAAGGAGTAAATAAAATTTTAGGAGGGGATAAGAATGGCGGATAAAAACGTAAACATTCAGGATGAAGCTGATTACTACTATGACATGACCCCAACTGCGGAAGAAATTGATAATATATTGGTTGACCTTGCTGCAGCCTTGAAAGACGTCGGAGAATTCGATGTTGTTAAAAGAGTTAAGGCTATAAATGGAGAAAGAGCTAAGTTTGTTCTTGGAGAAGGTGGTGGCGGGAAGACAGTTATTCCCGGTAGTTTAGATTAGCTTGTTGCGGCAGACGGACACGGAAATGCAAAAGCAAACTCTGGTTATTTATTTAGTAAAATGGGTTCAATAGGAGAACACTTTTCAAGCGCTTCATTATTAGAATCTAAATTAGCCGCAATGAAAATTGAATTAGCAGGAACGAATTCAACAGAAGATTATTGGGAGAATCCTCATAGCGGTATATTAGCTATGACTTGGAATCCGCTTATACAATTTCTGGGTGATGCCGTAAAAGGCTCTCCAGTTTTTTCTATGAAAGGAAAGGGAATTATTGATATTGATGGCGGTACACAATCTCATTCCAATGGAACAAGACAGAAAACAGGTTCAAGTCGTTATATTCCTTGGATGTCTGAATAGGCATATAATTACTATCATAGTACTGCGTCACCGTTTTTCCCATCTACAAAGAAGATGGACGAAGATGGATTGATTTATCCATACTTTATGATGAAAGAAAGTGCAACTGCACTTCTTGAAGGAAGCTCTTTAGTACACATTTGCGGCGGCAGCTCTTTGTTTATGGATGGTAATGCAGATGTAAGAATTACCGGTGGCTATGCAAACGGTGGAAATTTATATCAGTATGGTAGAACTTTTGTTGAAATTGACCCAGGTTCCACAGTTATTATGTCTCCTTTATACAAAGATAATGATTATGAGACAAAGCTGGCTCAATATACTCCTGTTTTTATAGTGACCCCAGGAGCTACTGACCAATTAGGACAACTTATAATTAGTGCGCAAGGAGAATGGAATGATGATGCATCTGCATATGGTTCACGTATGAGCTATTATCATAAAACAATATATAATACGATTATTAATTCTGGAATTAATACTGTATTGGGTTTTTCATCAGAGATAGACGGTAGCTTTCTTAAAACGGATAGACAATATAGATTTGTTCGTTCTAAATTAAGTTTTAAAACCCCCAGTCTTGGACCATTATTTGGTATGCTTCGAAAGGTAAAATAGCCTTCTATTATGTTGCAAGGAAAAACAAACTTTATCATTGGAGACGAAGGTACGGTCGGAGTAAGAATGGCGGCAGAGAATGGCGGTCAAATTGGTATCGATTGGACTACTGCTGGATAGGTTGGTATTAAGATGGGAAGTGAAAGTGGAGCAGTAGGAATCTATGAAATTGTTCCTGCAGCCAATTCATTAACTCATTTTAAATTTAGTCCTAATGAAGATTGTTATAGTGCAATAGCCATAGAGCCTCATGGAATCTTCTCTTATAAAGTTGCTCCAGAAGCTGTGTGCGGAATAAGCTTTACTCCAGCATATACAGACATAGTTAGTCAGTGGTACGCTTTTGAAGGTATATTTGAAGGTAATCAGGTTTATGCACAAGTAGAAGGAAATTCTCATTTTGAGTTCTTAGACGATTCTACTGTAATTATGAGAGGTCCATCTGCAATAGGATGGAATGCATCTACTTATACAAATTCATCTGCTGACGAAGCCATTAGAATAACTACTTCTACAAATTGTGATGGTTTTACATATGAGCAGTTCTTTGCAACCTTAACAGACAAATAGAAAGAAGAGGTTTTAGAGTTCTTAACTCCAAACTTTTCTTCTAAAGGCAAGGTTATTCTCAGCGGTACAGTAACTGCCACAGAGCATTATGGTGATAGATATCATATTGTTGTTGAAGGCGCGACAGTACCCAAAGCATCAGGAACTTCATACAACTTTACTGTTGAAAAGAGCAATACCTATAGCTGGAATGCTTCGACAGTAATGGGTTGGCAAGAATTTACAGATGAAGTTAAAAGAACTTTTGGAGAAAATGCCGTAGTATCTTCTGTAACTATTCAGGATATCCGCTCATATTCATGGAGACATTTACATTGTATTCAAGCATAGATAACTAATGCTTCTGCATCTATTAACTCAGAAACAGAATATGCAATAGGAACAAGTTATGAAGATTTAACAGATGAAGAAAAAACTGATTTATGCCACGGAAGGTCAACATGGGATTTCTCAGCAGCGACTGTTGTCTCAAATGACGTTAGAAGTGATATGATTTATGATAATGTTTGTCAAAACTACACTTATAGAACAGGAACTCATTTGTGTCAAGATTGGATAGACCCTGTTTATGCAAAAACCGGTCCTGTTACACAAATGTATGGACTTTCTAACTTCTGCATGAGAGGTAACTTATAGGTTAAAGACGGCAATAAAAATATTTAGACTCAATATATTAACACATTTACTGTTCCCTCAACAGAAACTTATGATTTCTCAAAGACTCGTTCAGAATTAATTAACGATTTAATTAATGGTGCAGATTATGCTGAACTCAAAAGACAGATAGGAGCATTTTTATCTGTAAATACTCATTATCATTTTGACCACATTTACTCTATTTCTGAGGGAGAAGAAAATACTATAAAGGTTTCTGTCATTTTTGAGTATAAAAAGATAGAGCATATGGAAAATCTTGCTCCTCTTGTTGAAATTATTGGTAACAGTGAGATTAGAATCGCTAATGGGGTTTCAATCACTACAGATAATATTGATGGAAATTCAGCAATTAAAATTGCGGCTCCAGAGGGAGAAATTTCCTTTACACTTTCAGAGCTTAAAGCTCTTAAAAATTTAATCACAAACGATTAATTTTAAAAAGGAGGAATGGAGTATGAGTACAACCAATTTCTATGGCGGCTCAGATGGCGGCGGATATTATCCAATCCCATCAACTACCGGAACTCCAATCGGATATACAGATGGTGTGCCGTTCTTCGTGAGCGGCATTCACGCCATTCCTCCGATTGAGCCCGGCAAGAAAATTATCGGCTATAACTATGGCTATATGGCAAATCGTAGAGAGTATCGTTCTCCTGCCGCAATAGAGTCATAGAATGAAATGTTTGACCTCGGTATTAACTGGGTTTGTCTTCCCGTTGTAAACTGGCAAGACACTTATCATTCAACAGTTATCTATGCAGACCACTTGGCTACACCAACAGACAGAGACGTTGCGGCATTTATCGAATCTGCTCATAAGCGTGGAGTTAAGGTTTGCTTGAAACCAATCGTTGAGTGTCGTGACCACATGTGGAGAGCTCACATCAGCTTCCCTGACCTTAATATGGAAGACATGGATGTTTATTGGAAGGCTTGGTTCATTAGCTACAAGAACTTTCTTCTTCATTATGCAGAGCTTGCTCAGGAACTTAATGTCGAAATGTTCTGTATTGGCTGTGAAATGCTTGGAACAGAGCATCGTAAATATGACTGGCTTTACTTAATTGATGAAGTGCGTCGTGTTTACAAAGGCAAAATCATTTACAATACAAATCATGACCACGAAGATGACCAAGAGTGGTTTGACACGCTCGACTATATTGGAACTTCTGCATACTACCCAGTCGGCGGTGAATCAAGAACATATGAAGAAATGTGCAAGAACTGGATGGAAGTTCGTTATCGTCTTGATGCAATTGCTAAGGACCGTAATAAACAATACATCTTCATGGAAATCGGCTGCCGCTCTGTTAAAGAAGCTTCAACTCATCCTTGGGACTTCACAGAAGACCTTGCTTGGGACGAGAATGAACAGGCAAACTTTATCAAATCCTGCTATGACACATTCCTTCCATCTCCATACTTTGCTGGAGTATTCTGGTGGGATTGGCCTACTGTCTCATACACAGACCGCAAGGCGGCAGAACAGGATAGAGGATTTTCAATTCACTTAAAGAAAGCTGAGGAAGTCATGAAAGACTACGCTCACAAGTTCAGCAAATAAAACATTAGAGCATAACAACATTATTTTCACTTTAATAGAGAGAGAAAACAGAATTTCTCTCTATTTTTTTAGGAGGAGATAGTTATGAATGAAGAAACTAAAAGAGAACTTTTGAAAGCTCATCACTATGGCTACTCCGTTGAAGAAATCGCAAAGGTAATGAAGATTTCTGAGGAAGAAGTTAATAAGCTGATTGAGGAGAATACAGAAATTCTTGAAGAGTTGGAGGCGAGAAATTATGGCACAGCTTAAGGGAATTGATGTAAGCGTTTGGAATGGCTCAATTGATTGGGCTTTGACAAAGAAGGAGATTGACTTTGCAATTCTTCGTATCGGTTATGGTCGCGAGGTCTCACAGAAGGACGCAAGATTTGAAGCTAACTACGCAGGCTGTAAAGCAAATGGCATTCCTGTTGGCGGCTATTGGTATAACTATGCAAAGACTGTTGACGATGCAAAGAAAGAAGCACAGGCTTGTATCAAGTGCTTGAATGGTAGAAAGCTTGACTATCCTGTTTGGTATGATATTGAAGAGAATTCAGTATTCGCAACAGGTAAGGCAAATGTTTCTAAGATTGCGGAAGTATTCTGCGAAGCTCTTAAGGCGGCAGGATATAAGGTTGGTCTTTATTCTTCTTATTACACATTCCAGACTTACTTCACAGATGAAGTAAAGGGTAAGTATGACGTATGGCTTGCTCACGTTGGTAACGGCGGTGCACCTCTCAACAATACTGGCTATCCTGGTCATAAGGAAATGTGGCAGTATTCTTGGAAGGGTAGATACTCTGGTATCAATGGAGATGTTGACGAAGACTGGAGTTACGTTAACTACGCAGAAAAGAAGGATGACGATGTTAGACCTGCTCCTACTCCTGTTGAACCTGCGAAGCCTGTTAAGCCAGTAGAGAAGACAATTGACGTAACTTACAGTGCTTATATTCCTGGTCGTTGGCTTGGAGAAATTAAGAACTGCAATGACGTAAATATTAATGGCTATGCTGGTATTGAGAACTGTGTAGTTTCTGGCTTCGGAGCGAAGGCTTCTGAAGGTAAGCTCAGATACAGAGTTCATGTAAAGACTTACAGCGGCGGCAAGTGGCTTGGCTGGATTGACCAGTATAATAGGGCTGACTGGAACAATGGTGTTGCAGGATATCCTGGCTACACAGTTGATGGCATTCAGCTTGAACTTACTGGTGTTCCTGGTTATCAGGTAATGTACAGAGTTTCACTTTTCGGAACTGGCAAGTACCTCCCATGGGTTAAGGGACTTGAAGACTATGCTGGTCTTTACGGAAAAGCGCTTGATAAAATTCAGATTAAGATTGTAAAGGCTTAAGTAATTACGCCGCCATTCAATTAGCGGATGGCGGCGATTTTAATAGGAGGAAAGGAGTATGAGGAATTCAGTTAAGATAAGTATTATAATTCCTTTATATAACACGCCTATTGATTATTTTAAAGATTGTTTATAGAGTATTAAAGATTAGGGTATGAATAAAATGATTGAGGTTATTATTGTTGATGATTGTTCTACTGTAAATTATACAGAAGTCTATAATAATTTTACAGATTTGAATTTGACAATATTAAAGCCTGACCAAAATTCTGGACCTGGTGTTTGCCGACATATCGGAGTAGATAAAGCAATTGGAAAGTATATTACTTTTATCGACTCAGATGACAGATTTAGTGATAGCACTTCGTTACAAAGACTTTATGCCTTTGCTCTTGCTAACCCTGATATGGATATGGTTTGCGGACAAACAATAGAGGAATTAAAAGACGGAACAACTTATACTCATTTGAAAAGTTTTATATGGTGTTTTGCGAAACTCTATAAGTTAGACTTTTTAAGAAAAAATAATATCAACTTCAATAGTACAAGAGCGAACGAAGATAATAGTTTCTGTACTCTTTGCTCATTGTGTACTGATAAAGTTGCTTGGCTTTTAGAGCCAGTCTACTTATGGAGATACCAACCTACTTCAATAACTCGTGAAAATAATCATGAATATCAATACAGAGGCTTTAAGAGCTATGTGGAAAATATGATATGGGTTTATGACCAGTGTGTATTAAGAGGAATTGAGAAAAAGGAAAAATGTGCTTATCACTGTATTGCAGTTTGGATAAGAATTTATTTCCACTTTCTTAACGTTTTTTAGAACAAGGGCGACGCGGCGGCATTGGAAATTTTGAAGCTCGGCAGGTGGTTTTATAATTCAGCCTACTCCAAAATTGAAGATAAAGTAGTAAAGAAAAAGTTTGCAGAAGTTTACAGAAACATGGCTGAGACTTCTCTTGTTCAATTAGTTACAGTAGTAAGTAATATTTCTTATCCAGAATATTGTTACAGAATTAAAAATGAAGACTATTCAGAGTTCAATTAGAACTATGATTATTATGTAAAGTGAGGTGAGACAAATGGAAGTATTAGCAGCATTGAGCGGCGGCTCAGCATTGGGTTTAGTAGGACTTCTTGCCGCAGCAACAGCTATTATTGTTGAGGTTCTTAAGGCAGTTGTTCCTAAATCTTTCCCAACTAAAGCTCTTGCTATGATTGTGTCTTTCGTAGTAGTACTTGGATACACAATCGTTTTTGGAACAATCACTGTTTCATCTATTATCCTTGCTATCTTTGGCGGTTTTGTAGTTTCCTTTATATCAATGTTCGGCTTTGATTCATTCAAGGAAATTGTAAATCGCTTTACTGGTGGTGAGAAGAAAGATGGCGAACTATGATAAATTTGATGAAATAATGGAAGAGCTCATCTCAGGAGAAGGCGGCACAACTATCGAAAATTTTGATAGTGCAGCGCTTAAAGAATTTTCAGAGCATCAAGATGTCTTTTGGGACGGGCTACTCCAATACTTGCAAAATGAATATTAGAAAAATCCGTTTAATGGGAAGTATGGAGTTCGTCAGAATATGTTCCCAGCGGATATGGATGTAACAAGCGTTATTGAATATATTAATGACAATGCGGATTTAATAGATTCTTTTCTTGATTCTTGCCTTGCAGAGTTATCTCCACAAGAACATTGGAATCCATCTTTCGCTTAGTTACTTGCTCTATATCGCAAATATTTTGTTAATCAGGAAGAAATAGACAGCACAAACATTACAGTTCGTGACATTGTAAATGCAAATGCAGGAAACAGTTTTGAAGAAAATCCTTGGGTAATTCCAAATATCAACGTAGATAATAAACAATATCCCGAGGTAAGAAAAAACGATAAAATTGAGAGAATACTTAATGATGATAAATTTTTACAATTTACTCATTCAACTTTTAAAAAGTACATACGACTTTTAATGCCAGAGTATTAGAGAGTTGTTGAAGTAGAAGACCTCAATCGTAATTTCTGGGTTATTGGTCAAGTATTAACTGGAATTTTATCTTTCTTATTTGATGAAGACTCTCCATTAAATAAATTGTTCGATGGTATACTTGATGAACTTGCTTAGCTTTGGGAAAATCTTTTATACCTATGGATTGCTTTTGCTTTAATTTCTCAAGAACTTACCAATAATGACGTGCAGATTATTGTAACTCCAGTGCCAAATGATTTACTATGTCCTTATATTAAATTTGATAATTTTGATTATGTTTCAAATACCAATGTGCTTAAAGATTGTTGGGAAAATCATTTTTAGTATATGAAGGATTTGTATAATAAAAGTACTGTAATCATAATTCCTGAAATAAGAAAGAGCAAATATCAGGAAAATTATTACGCTCAGTCTCTATATCCTGGAGTGATAATTTATAATAGAAAATTGCCTCAAGGTATAAATAATTTAGTTGATAATAATGCAACTGACGCATCAATTGAAGCAATAAACAAAGAAAGAGTAGCATATTATCCTATTGAAGTTATATATAATTCGCAATAGCATGCTCTCAAAGTAGTTTTTGCTAATGACTATAGTTTGAGAATTTGTGATAAGACTTTTACAAATTCACCAAGTGGAGTATATGAAAATAGTCCTAACTATTAGTTCTTGGAGAAATATTCCAATTCAGCTAATGTAAGTCAAGGTACTTTTGTTGCGGCAGTAAGACCTGTTTTTATAAAAGACGGCAATAATCCTATTGTTACTTTTAATGCAGGATAGGTCAGCTCATTAAAACTTTCTGTGAAGTTTTTAGATGTTGCAAAAGAGCTTTATACAGAAACCGATGAATCCACTCCATTGCTCACATTAAAATTGAATTATGATGGCACAGTAGATTATATTAAAGGAGAAGATATAGTTGTAAATGATACTCTTCCAACATTCTCAACAAAGACAAAGAAGATTACTAAAGGCTGGTATCGCGGCGAAGTTCCGTCATACTTTAAAACAGTTGAACCAACTTTCCCTATTACTTTAAGAAAAGATTGGCAGGGAATTGGTGAACAGACTCCGAAAAATGATGCCGTTATAAAAATAAATGGATAGGACGAGCTTGGTTTTAAAGTTGAAGAAATTACAGAAACATTTCATTGTCCAAATAACGACAATGTTGAAACAAAAACAATACAGGTGCCTGCTTATAGTGATGCTGGTTTTCCTCTTGACTACGTTATTAAAGAAAAAACAATGCCAAGTGAATATTGGATTTCAAGTTCTTCAAATACAACAATGAACTTTAATTCTCCAAACAAGACCGCGTCTTTTGTAAACAAATGGGTTGGTATTGATTTTACTGGCGGTGTTAAACAAATTCAAAAGATTTACTCAAACAATAGTTCTTCACCACCATCTGGCGGCGTTTATAATGACCTTTCAGATTTCTTAAATGGTCTAAGAGCAGGAGGCCCAGAGGAAACTAATTGGAACGCCTGGGTTGATGCAGAGATTCCACAAATGCCTGCGAACTCTGCAAGATTCTTCTTCTCACATTTTACTTACCACTATGGTAATGCAAGTCAGCTTGAAATAACTCCATTTATTTCTTTGGTAATAAAAACTTCAAGTGGCACAAGTAAATACTCTTTCCGCTATGAGATTTCTGATGGGACTTCAAATAGCTTACATAGTGTTATTCCTTATCCTTATGTAAGTTCTGTATTTGGAAACTCTCCTGCCGCAGCAAGTACTGAATTACTTTGTCAATGGAGAGGAAGTACAAATCCGACAGATAATACAGTACAGATAGTAAAGCCTAAAACTTCATTATATGCTGATGGATATGCAACTAAAGGAAACCTTAACTATGGTGATGCTGTATTCAGAGAGAATGATGGTCCAAGTGGAACACCAAGAGGTATCCGCCTTAGCTTTGATGGAGAAATTCCTAAACTATCAAATTATCTTATTTTATGTAAAGATAGAACTTGTGCTGGTTTAGATGGTCGTTCAGATTTTAATAATGGAGAACTTATTAGCAATCCTGAAAAAGTAAAATCACTTTATCCTTATTATTATAAATGTGAAATTAAAACCGGTGCTACAGCTAATACCTTTGGAGTAATTAAGGCAACAGTGGTATATAATCCTACAAAACCTGGACTGACAGAAGTAGATTCAAATTTCTATGCTTGGGCTCCCGCTTCTATTAATGGAGCTATTGACAACAATAGAAAATACATTTACTATACAGGTTCTACTGAACCAGACAATAATAATTATGCACAACTTGCAATGGGTAAGATTGAATATAATTTCTTGCAAGTCTTCAAACCTTTATTAAATCAAGGTGGTGACTAAAAATGAGTAACCCTTTAACAAAAGAGTAGATATTAAATCTTGTCCTTAATCACCTAACCTCTACTGAAAGTAGAGAAAATTTTTGGCAAGAAATGATAAGTGGGTTGCATATTAACGACCCAGTATATTAGTCAGAGGAGTCAACCTCCTCTGACGTTCTTCAAAATATTTTTCGTAACATTGATTGGGAAATGTTAAGCAATAATGAATATGGAGAAGACAAATTTTTCAATGATAAAAATCATGGACTATATACTTCCTTGAAAGAGGAATTAAAAACAATTCTTGAAGCAAGTAATGATTACAAAAGAATGGACTTAATTGACACAGAAGGAAAAAAGAATTGGTGGACAAATAGTTATTGGAATGAGTCAGTTGCAAAATTGTTACAAATTCTTGCGTAGAGAATTGACCCTCAAAACATTATCAACTATGAGAAGTCTGGATTGCTCATAGAGCTTATAAAACCAGAGGGTAAAATAGATACAGAACATCTCCGTGGAGGTATCTCTGCTCATGGAGCAAAAGCAGAATTACGTATTATTGATATAATGGACGCTGACGCCGGTAATAGTTTTGAAGGAGAAAATGACACATATTGGTATGGAGACTTTTACAGCTCTATCTCTTTTTCTTACATTGTCGAAGATACTGAACATGTTTCTACTTTGACAGATGTTTTATTTACGGAAGAGGCTGATACAGTTCTTTCTAAAATAAGAAATGGAGAAGAGATTACAACTGCTGAATATAAAAATCTTCTTCTTATTCATAGCGAAAGAAATAACGGACTTGTTTATAGTGGCACTATTGAAGCAGATATTAATAAACTTCCTAAGGAAAGAGTTCTTGTGAACATGAGAGTACCTGACGCGGCGGAGCATTATCGCTTTAAGGTTGTAAAAAATCCGTGGGTAATTCCTTGGTATAACTTCGATGCAGAAACTTATTCCTACGTCAGAGGAGAAGATAAGAGAATAAGTGCTTTAACTGATTCAAATAAACTTGATTTTACAAGAGAACAATCAGAATAGTTATGCCGCTGGATTCGTCTTCTTATGCCTCGTTACAAGCGTAAGGTTGAAGTTGAAGACTTAAACCGTAACTTCTGGGTTATAGGATAGGTACTTGCTGGAATTAGTGCAGACCTTTTTGATGAAGATGGACCAATTCAGTCAATGATTAAAGGCTTATTAAAAGAAATTGGTTAGCTATGGGAGAATATGGTCTACCTTTGGGCAGCATTAGCTTTGCTATCACAAGATAGATTTTACTCTTAGACTCATGATGAAATTGTTTTTATTCAGTATGATAGTTTAAGACCTTATCTTAAGTATGATAATATAACAGATATTCAGACTCAAGGCTATGTTGATGCAATTAATCCAAGATTGAATTATTTATTACAGAAATATCCTGAGAAAAACCTTTGTATTTTACCTATCATTAGATTGAATAATTATGAAAAGAATTACTACGCTTAGGTGTGGTATCCTGGTATCTGGTTCTATGACCGCAATACCGATAATGATTGGGAGCACGTTTTATTCCCCGGCAGCAACGGTATTGTAATTAACTTGGAAGATTACAACGAGTACATATATGGTCTTAATGAGCAAGAAGAAGTTTATTCCTATGTAACGCCACTGAAATATTCTGAAGATGTTATTTCAGATAACGAACTAAGATACTATGGTCTTGCAAGAGATGAAATAGTATTGGATTGCAATCTGTATGAAAGAGAGGGTGAACGCTGGGAAAGAAGAGTTGATTTAAATTGTAATATTAATCTTTACGATTTAGCAAGAAAGTTGGTGACCTCTGAAGAGGAAAATCATTATATCTATAAGTTGACTTATAGCTATGATGGAACTACTCCTACATCAACAATTTACAACATTCTTACTGATGAAGAAGAATCTCCTTTGGATAACCATGACCCATAGACAGCAGTAATAACTAAGGGATACTATCAAGGAGAATTGCTTAGTACTTCAAATGATGTGTCAAAGGTTATTTATGATATCTATGTTTTACCAAGTGCTACTCTTAAACCAACAACTATGACTTTAGAGGAAATCTTGGCACAATATAATACTCCATCTTGTGCGCAAATGAGAGCATAGGATGAAAAAGTTCTCAATAAAATTATTGACAACTTTGTAGATTATAACAGTCTTCCTGCAGAATTCTGGACTTAGGAGCGTCTTGGTAGATTTTCTGCTCCAGCTTTCTTCTTTGGTAATAATGGACAAGACGTTAATTATACAAGAGAAGGTGCTATCCATAGCTTCTATAGTCCATCTGAAAAAGCTTATCCAACACAAGAGGACTGGCAAACATAGAATCAAAAATATTTGAAAATGAAGGGAGACAAAAATCTCGAATCAACAATTCTTTTTGTTGAAGGTAGAAGAGGAACTGATTATTCAAGTGATTTAACATCTGGCGCTGAACCAGAACAGTACTTCCCTTATGATGGCAACAATACAGATGGATTAACAATGAGTTTTAATGAAAATGCAAGTGTTCGTTCAAGTTCAACTGGAGCTGTAATATCATTACCTATAAAAGGACAAAGAGCTTCTGGTTTCTATCCTATGCATAAGTCGGTTAACTTACCAACTTCTACTGTTCATACCACATACACTAATGCAGATAAAGATGTGGATGCAAGAAGTTATATCAAAAATGATGATACAAGAGTTCCTTATGCTGCCGCGGCAACACACGATGTTGATTCATTTAAGAGATGGACAGCACTTTCAGGAGCAGGTGGCGAGCAATGGCTTGTAGGAATTAAAAATGGAGAAACCGCTTTTACTCCCGATAATTGGCTTGTTGTAAAAGTAGAAGAAAGTTGGTTAACTCATGTTAAACTTTATGATGAAGATTTGGGCGGCTATACAGGATTTGAAAGATTCTGCTTTGAAGGTGGTACTTATTCAGAAGAAGAAGTTCACGCTTAGCTTGCAAGAAGAATAGCTTAGGAAGAATATGAAGCTTCTACTGACCATACTGTAGGACACATAGCTGAAGCTATTAAAACTCGTTTTGCGGCGGCAGGAATTGATAACTATGATTTGACTACATGGTATTATGCACAAGCAATAATGCATGGTGGTTATGATGCTTGGTATAGAGATTAGTGTCATATGTATAATGTTGATTAGTCTTCTTATCTTGTAAAAGCAGAAGCTGCATTAGCAAGTTTTGGCAAGACAGCTCCATACACAGGACAGTCAAGTCACGGAATTAAAGACCCTGAAGGCAATACTTTTTCAAATCGCCTGTTTGTTTCTGGAAATATAGTAACAGGAATAAGAGTTTATGTATTTGGTCCTAATTAGCTTTATTCTCGTAGAGGTTATTATAGAAATGCTAATGGACATTGGACTTCTCAAACAGTTATAAATGAAGAGACTACAAACGGAAATGTTGATGAAATCAGAGCTAATTATACAATTGTATCAAATAATAGAAGAGAAGAGAACTTTGAGAAATATAAGTCAAAATTTAAGATGCGTTTACTTGATGCGGGTTATTACAATCCTTCTTTGGATGATGACCTATTCAATAGCTATTCTATCAATTGGCAAGATATAGGACAGGATTATCCATGGGATATTCCAAGTTAAGATGAGGTGAGAAAATGAATATTGAAAAATGGTTACATTACCTCAAATCAATAACAAACTTAAAGGTTTTAATTAACTCTCTCAATCTCACTCCTGAGACAGAAGCAAATTTTTGGAAGGACCTTCTCGCTACACTTCGTAGCGAGGAGTCATACACAACTATTGTTCAAATTGCTTAGAAATCAAAATAATCGGAGGTGAAGAAGAATGAGTGTAGATACAAGAATCCTACCAGAAGAAGGTAGATGGGAACCATTAGAAAGTTTGCGTCCTCTTATTTATTCAAAAAAAATTAGTATTCTTATTAACGATAGTAGCAGTGGTTTTGTAACTTAGGACGCTAATACTGGTAAATATCGTCGTTATTCTGGCAATTCCTATACTGCCTATGCTGGCGGATTAGGTTATTTGAATAGCCGTTATGCAACTGCAGTTTGTGATACTTCTGGTCAAAAAATTAATTTTACTGCTTCAGAGGAAGATAAAATTGTTAATATAAGCTTAGTTTTTAATGATACAACAGATGGTAATACTTGGACAGGAGATAGCTGGCAGGTTTATTCAGAGTCTAACTCAATTGCTTATTAGTATGATGATAACTATCTTTGCCCTGTTACATTTTTTGACCCAAATCAGATTTGTTTTGCAATTAAATTAAGAATTGCGAATTGGCCAGACACAGAAAGTGAAGGTGTAAACTGGACTGAAGTTGATTTTTCCCATATTGTTCCAACTCATTAGGATTATGAAGCACGATTCGAAGGACTATTAGAAGAAGGTCGTAATGACACTTATTGGATTGGTTCATTCCGCACAGTTTGTTACTATGGCCCTGTTAATGCGAGCGTGGAGAATCCACGTTATGCTACTAATAGAATTGGAATTATGATTGAAAATGCCGCCAAAGCCGCAATAGGTAGTGATGATGGTTATTTTTATGATATGTTCGGATGTAATACTTATAGTAATGGAGTATATTATTTTAGTGATTATAATTTAAAACGCTTAACTGCTCAAAACTTTTCAAGAGGATATTTTCCTCAGACTGGAAGAAATGGTGATATTGCTCAAACAGATTCAAACGTAATTAATTCAATTTGGGATTATAATGTCTATGCAATGCCTTTCACTGGAGAAATTTATATGAATAACTATCCAAAAAGTTAGATGACGTGGATTGATGATTCAAATTTATTTGCATTAAGAAGTAAATGGACAGATGACAATGCTGCTAAGATAGGCGTATATTTCAGAGGAACAGACATTCTCCATATAATGGCTGCAACAGGTCTTTACTTTACTTGGTCTGAGACAGACGCCGCTCAACAGCCCCAAGGCCCATGGACCACAAGTCCTGCAATTCATTTAGGTGTAATTGATGAAGACGGTTATACCTATGGCGACTGGGTAAGTGGAACAGATTGTACAAGACAGAAGTAGGTTAACTGGATTGATGCAATTACAGGTAATGAGAAAGATAATAACTTTACTCCTTAGAATCCTGATGATAAAGCTCCTGATAAACCAGACCCCTATTCAGATGACCCAACAAGTGTAATTAATCCTAATATTCCAGTTTTTGGAGTAGGAGAATTAGGCACTTATGTATGTCA
>Ga0209407_1000111_pt1 | contig 114768 bp, 95 predicted proteins | sample AD_JPNHG3_MetaG_FD_184410 | JGI IMG/M metagenome (GOLD analysis project Ga0209407, IMG submission 184410) | Active sludge microbial communities of municipal wastewater-treating anaerobic digesters from Japan - AD_JPNHG3_MetaG (SPAdes) (version 2) | ecosystem: Engineered > Bioreactor > Anaerobic... | reverse complement strand
CCTCAGCCTCGCGATCCGGTGCGCAGTAAGTCCCTGCCAACAAAAGCCTTAAAAGAAGCAGAACCCCCAGCACAGAAAGTATGGACACAAGAATACCGCAACAGCCCAAGCCGGCCATCAGCCCGACAAAAACCATCGCGGCAGCACTCATCTCCACCTCCATTCCAATTGTCAGCACATACGCACTATCCTACATATTAGACGCACTCCAAACAAAAATATTGCAACCTTTTCCAGAAAAATCGTAAAAATAAAAAGATATTGCCCGACCTGAATCACGCCGCGCAGGGGAGCAATATTCAATCAGTTCGCTCCGATTACCCGCTTGACACCCCCCCTGTTTGTGCGATACTAACATGCTATGTCCAAAAGGATTGCGATCTTAGGCTCCACAGGCTCCATCGGTGTCAACGCCCTGCGTGTGATCGACGCACTCGGTCCGCAATATGAAGTTGCGGCCCTTACCGCCCACAACAATGTCGGCCACCTCGCCGAGCAGGTCCGCCGCTACCGCCCACGACACGTTGCCCTCAGCAACCCCGCTAAGTCGATAGAATTAAAGCACTTGCTTAACGGCTGCGGTGCCGAAATCCTTACCGGCCCCGACAGTCTGCCCCAGGTCGCCGCCCTGCCCGGCATCGACATCGTCATCACCGCCGTCGTCGGCGCCGCCGGCCTGCAGGCCGCCTTGGCCGCCGCAGAGGCCGGCAAACGCCTCGCCATCGCCAACAAGGAGCCCCTCGTCATCGCCGGCCAGCTCCTCACCGAGACCGCCCGCGCCAACAACGCCGACATCATCCCCGTCGACAGCGAACACTCCGCCATCTTCCAGGCCCTCCAGGCAGGCAGGCCCGAGGAAGTCAACAGGATCATCCTCACCGCCTCAGGGGGCCCATTTCGAAACGCCAACCCCGATGAAATCCGCAACGCCAGTGTTGAAAAGGCCTTGCGGCACCCCACCTGGAGCATGGGTCCCAAGATCACCGTCGACTGTGCCACCATGGTCAACAAGGCCTTGGAAGTCATCGAGGCTGTCTGGCTCTTCAATACGACGGTCGATAAAATCGCCGTTCTCGTCCATCCCGAATCCGTGGTTCATTCCATGGTCGAATTTGTCGATGGTTCTGTGTTGGCACAGATGGGCACACCGGACATGTGCCTGCCCATCCAGTATGCGCTGACGTACCCGAAACGCCTCAAAGGAATTTCCAGTCATTTGAAGCTGGACCAGTTAGGGACACTGACGTTCGAAAAACCCAACCTGGAACTTTTCAGGGCTCTGAAACTCGGTTTTGAGGTCGCGGCCGAAGGCGGCTCGGCGCCCGTCGTTTACAACGCCGCAAACGAGGCCGCCGTCGAGGAATTCCTCGCGGGCCGGATAAAATTCGGAAGGATCGTCGAACTGATAGAGCTCTGTCTTGATAAACATAATGTCCGCCCGAGTCTCTCTTTACAGGAACTCCTTGAAGTGGACCAATGGGCCCGGCAGGAAGTGGCCCGGGCATCGCGCCCGTGAAGATCGGGCCCCGAAAGCTGAGAACACACGATGTTAGCGAGGAATCGATGACCGAAAGAACCGAGCCGAAAAATGTCCAAGGCAAGCCGATCCTCAGACCGCTTCTGACGGGAATAATACTCGTCCTGGCCGCGGTTTTCGTCTTCAAGAACCCCGTTTCCGCCTGGTACATCCTCCTCGTCGCCATCGGCTTCGGCGCCGTCATCATGATCCACGAATTCGGCCACTTCATCGTGGCCAAACTCTCCGGAATCAAGGTCGAGGCCTTCTCGATCGGCTTTCCGCCAACGCTCTTGGGATTGCAGAAAACCGAAAAGGGCCTGCGCGTAAGGATTCTGCCCGGCTCGCCCAGGAAAGATCAAGAAGATGATGCCGAACCTGCCGAAGCAGGCACGGTCTTCATGTTGGGCAAGGGAAACGGCAAGGCCTCGGACACCGAATATCGAATCGGCCTCGTTCCGTTCGGCGGATTCGTAAAGATGTTGGGCCAGGAAGACACCGGCGCCGCCGAAGTCACCGATGACCCGCGGTCTTATGCCAACAAACCGGTCATCGTGCGAATCGCCGTAGTTGCGGCCGGCGTAATCTTCAATGCGATAAGCGCATTTCTCATTTTCATGATTGTCTTCCTCGTCGGAATGGATCTTTCGCCGGCCGTCGTGGGTAATGTCCAGTTGAATTCGCCGGCCGAGCGAGCCGGGATCGTCGCCGGTGACCGAATCGTCGAAGTCAATGGCGAAAGATTCGTCGATTTCACTAATGTGGTGCTCGCTCCGGCCTTGTCGGCCCGCGGAGAGGAGATCACTTTCGGTATCGAACGTGCCGACGGCACCCGCAAGACTGTAAATGTCGTCGCCGAAGAATCGCCGATGGCCGCGCTGCCGCTTCGGGAACTGGGAATCGAGCGAGCCAGCACCCTGACCATCGAGCGAGGCATCACCGACCCCGAAATAATCGAGAAAATGAAAGAAACATTCGGCGTTCAGCCCGGCGACGTTGCAAAAAGCGTCAACGGCGAACCCGTGAATGCCCACTGGGAACTGACCGACAAGATCGAAAACTCGCTGACGCCTCAGGCGTCAATCGCATTTGAGCGCACCGACCCGAAAACCGGCCAAACGGAAATCGTCAACGTCGATGTGCCACTGTATTGGCCGGCCCGGCGCAACAATTTCAAAGTCGAATTCGATCTTGCACATATCGCCGGCATCGTTCCCCGGATCAAAGTCCTCACCGCCGAACGCGCAACAGAATTGCAGCCCCGCGATATTATTACAAAGATCGGCGACGTGGAAAATCCCACCTATGAGGAACTGCGCGAAGTAACCATTGCCCACGAAGGGCGAGAAATGCCGATTACCGTTCTGCGAAACAACAAGGAAATCACAATAACTCGCATACCTAAAAAACCGCACGGCTCGGACCGCGTGCAGCTTGGAATTGTTCCGGCGCTGGACGTCGAGCATGCAGTTGCGGCCGGCGTGGTGGATATTGGCGGCAATACGGAAAAGCCGGCGATTCCCAAGGGGGCGACGATTACGGCCGTGGCGGGCGAGCCGGTGGGGAGCTTCTACGACATCGTACAGACTATCCGCGCAAACAAGGGCAGGACGGTCGAGATCGCTTATGAGGCGGATGGAGTCACTGGAAGTGCAGCGATCGCTGTACCTGCAGATTGCAGCATTATCAGTGCCGTCAGCGAACCGACGACAATTCTTCCGTTTGAGTATCTCAAAGAGACGTACAAGGCGTCAAGCCCGCTGCAGGCGATCAGTTGGGGCGTGAAAAAGACACACATGTTCATTGCGCAGACTTATGTAACTCTGCAGCGGCTCATCACTCGCGAGGTAAGCCCCAAGGCACTGTCCGGCCCGGTGGGGATTGTCTCGATGAGCTACAAGATCGCCAGCCAGTCGATTCCCGACTACATCTACTTCCTTGGACTGATCAGTTCGTGCATCGCGGTGATGAATCTTCTGCCGCTTCCGATTGTCGACGGCGGCGTGATTGTGCTGCTGATTATCGAAAAGCTCAAGGGCAGTCCGATCAGCCCTCGTGTGCAGGAGGCGATCAGCTATGCCGGCCTGGTGTTTCTGGGTGCGGTGTTCTTGTGGCTGACGTACAACGACATTACAAATCTGCTGTAACAGACCGCGGCGGCGGCCGACCATGAGCATGCGTATCAGTGTGGTGATCCCGGCATACAATGCCGGCCGGTATATCGGGCGGGCGATCGACAGTGTGCTGGCACAGACGCGGCCGGCCGAAGAGATCATTGTTGTCGATGACGGCTCGACGGATAACACCGCCGAGATTGCCGGCGCGTACGGCGACAGGATACGCTTTATCCGGCAGGAGAACGCGGGCGCAAGCGTGGCCCGGAACACCGGAATAGCGGCGGCGACAGGCAACTGGATAGCCTTTCTGGATGCTGACGACGAATGGCTGCCGGAAAAGCTGCGGCTGCAAACGGAACACCTTGAACGCAATCCCGACCTGACCTGGACGACGGCCAATTACGTCCGCTGCTACTGCGACTCAAACCGGCGCGAAGATGACCTTGCCGGTGAGCGGTTGAATAACGCCGAGGCTGTTCTAAATGGCAGGGAATATTTTCAAAGCTATTTCCAGGCTTATCAGGCATTCGCCAAAGGACATACCATCACCATGCTGGTTTCGCGCGAACTTATTATTAAGGCAGGCCTATTCGCGCGGGGCCAAGCCCGAATCAATGATTATGACATGTGGCTGAGAATGGCGTACCTGCGGCCACGGCTGGGCTTTTTGTGTCAACCAGTGGCAATCTCTCACCGAGACGTGCCAAACAGTCTTGTCAAGACATACAGGCAGCCAGAAATCATTTTTGAATTCCTTAACCGGCACTTGCAACTTGCTGCAGAGCACGGACTACTGGAAGATTTCAGGCCATGCGCATCGCGGATGCTTGGCGGCTGGATACATACACTATTGGCTCAGAGGAACGGTCGAGGAGTGCGAATGTTGTTGAGAAGGTTTGCCGATCTGCATTCCAGATACTGCTATGCCACCACTTATATCAAGTCTTATTTCCCGCGAGCAGCCCTGTGGTATGAACTGCTAAAAGGCAAATTGCGCGGCACATAAAGAAAGAATGCGCGTACTTTCGGTTGAGATGGTTCAGTCCGAGCACATTGAAAAAAAGTCTCCAGGGGTATCGGTCATAGTCCCCGTATACAATGATGCTGGTTCCATTGACAAGCTGATCAGGTCTCTGCTTCAGCAAGATTATGACCAGGATATTGAGATCATCGTCGTAGACAACAGGTCGACAGATGCCACAAGAGATATCGTTCGTAAATATCCAGTCACATTGCTGGAGGAGAACGAAATCCAGAGTTCATACGCGGCACGCAACAAAGGTATCGAGCACGCTCGCCACAAAATCCTGGCCTTCATCGATTCCGACTGTGTGGCAACTACTGAATGGGTGCGTACAGGTGTCAGTGAACTGATCGCATCCAAGGCCGATCTTCTCGGTGGGCGAGTGGAGTTCGTCCTCTCTCCCGCGAGATGCGCATCGGAAATGTACGATGCAATTACTCACTTTGACTTTGAAGTTTCAATTGAGGAACAGAGAGGCACGGGCGCCGGTAATCTTTTTGTATACCGGTATGTATTTGAACAAACCGGCCTCTTTCCTGTAGTCAAGTCCGGCGGAGATTTCCAGTGGTCCAAGCGTGCCATCCAGCATGGTTTCAGGCTTGCGTACTCCCCCATAACGGTTGTCAGGCATCCGGCCCGCAGGTTGCGATGGCTGATCAAGAAACGTTTTCGTACCGGTTCCGGCGTCCTCAGGGTCTGGATCGATACCGGCCTCAGCAAGAAACACATTGGACTGAAAATGCTGCGAATGCTCTTTCCCAGGCGATTGTCGATGATCAGAAAGGCCGTCGTCCGACGCGGCACTCCTGACATGAACAAGAAAATCTTGCAAATTCTATTCGTTTCTTATTTTTGCTCCCTTGTCACTCTTGCTGCGGTTTTAAGAACACTGATCGTGCGCCCTCGCGATTAGCCGGTGTGATGCATTTCTGAGTTGTAGTCTGCAAAGATGTTGAACGGAGTATTGCCGAGCTCGAGGGGGCATTGAAACTTTTGCAGCCGGAGCCGCGTCCAAACCCGCGGGGCAACGGCAATCGCCAGAGCAGGGCCAAAGGACCCAAGATCATCAAGAAGCTGCAACCGAACAGATAGTATTGACGGTATGCAGGCGGCGTGCCGTCTTTGCGGCCGGGGCGGCTATCTTACGGCTTGCGGCAGAGGTAGAGGTGTGAGTCGCCCAGGGCCATGCGTACCAGGTCCTTTTCCTCGGCGACGTCCGGGGCGTGAATCGTTTCAACATCGAAACCCGCGCCGCGGAGTCGATCGAGCACGTCGGGCCCGTATCGTCTGACGTGATCATGCTGGCCAAAGAGGCGGAGGCGCTCGGCGGGATCCGTTACTGAGGGGTCTTCCCATGTCTGGTCGGCAGTGATGGGCACCATGATGAGGGCCGTGCCGCCGGGTTTCAGCACGCGGTGAAACTCGCGCATGGCCTGCCGATCGTCCGGGACGTGTTCGAGGACGTGGCTGCAATAGATGAAGCTGAAGGTATTGTCCGGGTACTGTATCTGCTGTACGTCCATGCGAACCATCGCCCTGGCGGCATCGAGATCAGCGGAAACGTATTCGACACCGGGTATGCGGCGGAACCGGGCGGCAAGCGTGTCTTCGGGGGCGATGTGGAGGATTTTTGAGCCGGGGGCAAGCATTTCCGGACGGGCGTCCAGAACCAGCCAGACAAAACGCATCCGCTCCAGGGCGCCGCAGACGGGGCAGCGGGCATCCTGCCGCGCGCTGACACCATAGGGCTCGAACCGCCGCACACAGGCCCGGCAGACCGGGCAGTAGCGGGCGAGGCCAATGTGCGCGATTCGCCTGGCGAGTCGCTGTACGGCAAAGGCGGCATCCCACAACGGCCGCGGCAGGCAACGTCTGATAATTCCCATGATGACTCCTTGACTGTGGTTCGAACGGCTTACTATATCACACGGAAGGGGGGACGGCAACGGTCTGCAGTTTGTGCCGGAGGTGCAAGCTTTTCTCCGTCAGCGGGGGCACCGGCGTCACTGTCACGCATGCTTCGCTCCAACGGCGACTACCACCCTCCTCTTGCCGGAGGGACCAGGAAGCGTTATCGCAGATGCGCAGCGGTTTTGCTGCTGAATTTTTTGCGGCGGCCGTATAGAATGTCGATGACAAGGCTGAGTTTGAATTAAAGCCGCGGACTCATGAAAAACGCCGACAGCGAAACGATCAATGTTGTGTTCATGGCCAATTTCAACTATCCGCATGGGATGGCGGGGACGAAGAATGTCCAGGGGTATATCGAATATCTTCATGCATCGCCGAACTTCGAACCGGCCGTGCTGGTGCTGCGACAAAACCGTATCCGTCCCGTTGACAATCCGCTGTCGGGCGAATATAAGGGTGTACCCTACACAACCATCGGCAGTGACATCCGCGGCGGTTTCAGCGCGGTCTTCAAGGCCCCCAAGTACTTTTTGCAGGGCATGAAGTTTCTCAGGAATCGCCGTATCGGCGGCAAGAACATTCTCTATGTCTACGGCTATCCGAGCACGGACAACATCTTGCTGATTGGCTATGCCAGGCATCTGGGGTACAAGGTCGTCTTTTACATCGTCGAAGACATCGCCCATCAGTCCAGTGCGCCGGATTTCTTTGCGCGACTCAAGAACCGCTCGGCCCGCCTGCTGTGCGGGATGATGAGCCTCTTTACCGATGCGGCCCTTGTCGTCTCCAGCCGCCTCATGAAGAAGATTGAAGGAGTGGCTAAGGGCAGGTTTCCGGTCGTGCTGGACCCAATTACAGTGGATGTCCGCCGCTACGAAGGGATTGCGCGCGACGAGCATGAGGGCGTGCATGTTTTTTACGGCGGGACGTTCGGTGAAAAGGATGGCGTCGAATTCCTCATTGCCGGTTTCGAAAAGGCCTGTGAAACACACGATAATCTGACTCTCATCCTGACGGGCCAAGGCGATGCAGGCCGCATGGACAAGATTCTCGGCATCGTAGCGGCGTCGCCGTTCAGGGATCGTATCGTGTACAAGGGTTACGTATCCGACGAGGAGTATGACCGCCTGCTGTGCAACTGTGACATTCTGTGTATGACGAGGACCTCGTCGCCGTTCGCCAATGCGGGCTTTCCCTATAAGTTGGGCGAGTACCTGGCGGCCGGACGGCCGGTTATCGCCACCGACGTCAGCGATGTCCGCGTGTACCTCGAGGACAAAGTGAACGCGCTGATTATTGCTCCCGACTCGGGTACGGCGGTCGCTGAGGCGATAGAGTACCTGCTGGCCGACAGGGAGCGGGCGGAGCGGATCGGCCGTGCCGGCAGAGAGGCGGCCCGGCGATATTTCGACGTCAGCGTAACCGGTGAACAGTTCAGGAAGCTGTTGGTTGACCTGTAGAGTGAAGCGTATCGCGGTGAAAGAGTGTCTTCGCAAAGCGAATACAAGATAAGCGTCGTCATCCCCGCGTACAATGCCGGGCGGTACCTCGCGCGGGCAATTGACAGCGTTCTGGCCCAGACCCGCCCCGCCGCCGAGATTGTCGTCGTCGACGATGGTTCCACAGATGATACGGTCCATGTCGCACAGCGCTATGCGGGGCAAATAAAGTTCATCCGGCAGGACAACGCCGGGGCGAGTGTGGCGCGGAATACGGGGATTGAGGCGGCGACCGGAGAATGGGTGGCGTTTCTGGATGCGGACGACGAATGGCTGCCGGAGAAGCTGGGCCTTCAGGCGGAGCACCTCGCCCGAAACCCTGACCTCGTGTGGACAACCGGCAACTACTTGTGCTGCGTGTGCACGAAGGACTACCGGGCGCCGCACTTGAGTCCGGCGGTCGCGCGGGAACGGTTGGGGGGCAAGGAGTATTCGGAGGATTATTTTGCGGCGCTGCCGCGGGGGCTGGACGGATGGACAGGCACGATGCTGATTCGGCGGGACGTGCTGTTGGAGGCGGGGCTGTTTCGGCCGGGGCAATTGCGGTGCAACGACTACGATATGTGGTGGCGGATCGCCTATCGACATCCGAAGATCGGGTACGTGGCGGAGCCGCTGGCGGTGTACCATCTTGATGTTGAAGGCAGCATTATCCGCACGCATCAGGATGCGGCGATCTCGTGCGAGCTGATCGAGCGGCATTTGAAACTGGCCGCGGAGCATGGGCGTCTGGCGGCGTTTGAGCCGTGCGCGGCATATCTGCTGCGGCGGTGGATGCGGGGGATGCTCTTCGAGGCCCGCGGCCGGGAGGTGCGAGGGATGTTGCGGCAGTTCGGCGGGCTGCTGCCGGGCTGGTACAAGGCATGCATGGGGCTGTTTGCAACATTTCCACGGGCAACGGCGGCCGGGTGTCGCGGGATTTCATGGTTCGTACGGACTTTCGGGCTGAGAAAACGGCCGGTGCGAAGCCGCCGTGTGGAAAGATAGGCGCGCCCTGCCATAGCGTGTGGCGAGGCGATGGCGGCGGGGTTGATCTATTCAGCCAGTTTTCTGAAGAGCTCTTTATATTGCTCGACGATTTGCGTGATGTCGTGATTGGCCTGGGCGTATTTGCGGGCATTACGGCCGAGTTCCTGATATCTGTCGTTTTCGAGCAGGAAACGCAGGCCCTCGACGAGCCGCTGCTGGTCGCCGCCGCAGCAAAGGCCGCACGACCAGCGGGTCAGGAAGTTGTCCGGGTTGACGCTGAGCGACAGGATCGGGACGCTCCACTTACAGGCCTCGATGAAGGCGTTGGAGAAGCCTTCCGAGTCGCTGGTGTTGACCAGGACACGGGCTACCCGGAAATATACGTCGATCTCATGGTGGGGCACCTGTTCGATGAACGTCAGGTTGGACACCGCCCTGGCCTGGGCGACCAAACGCGTGTAAGCCGTGTCGCCGGTGGCGCGCTGGCAAATCATTGTGAAACGCTCTGAAGGGACGCAGCGAGCCAATTCGATAAAGCGTTCGGGATGCTTGAATTCAGCACTGCGGCCGACCCAGAGGATCGTTGTGCGCGGGTTCCGGTCGGGCGGGGGCAGGTGGTGGCCGTTTGGGATTACGGAGGCTTCGACGGCCAGCCATTTCTGCAGATTATCGCGGTCCGTCTGATTCTGCGTCAGGACGGCGTGCGCCCGCTTCACAGCACGGGCATAGGCCATTCCGGCAAGTCGATGCCTCCGGGCGTATGTCCCGTCGCAGTCGTCCTGGTGTGCCGAACGGTAGACGAAGACTTTCTTGTGCAGCGTACAGAACGATTCGAGCAACGGCACGGCCGGGGAGGCAGTCTTGATAACGTAGATGTCCGCGTTGGCTTTTTTCAACGCTTTCCAGACCTTCCACGCGCCGGCGAGTGGTCCTTCGCGAAAACTCAGGCTTCGGATCAGTTGAATGTTCTGAAGCCGTACCGCGGCAGGCTGGCCGTAGTCGGCAGTGACGAAACTCACTTCAAAACTTGCATCCTTTGCCAGTTCGACGCCAAGGTTGTACAGGTCGACCTCGGCGCCGCCGAAGACCGCCTTGCACTTCGGATCGAAGAGCGGATAGGCCTTGGGAGAAACAAAACAAACGTGAACAAGTCTTTTCTTCATGTCCTGGGTTTCGTCAAAAACAGCGATCTTTGAATCGCCCGGTGCATTCATGCAGCACAAACGCCCTCTTCATTGCTGATCTTAACCCTTTTTTCTATAACACCATTGGTCGACCTGTTCGAAATCCTCGGCCAGCCTGCGGCGCAGGGCACACAGGTTAGGCGAAACATGGTACATGTTCGGCTGGTGATCATCGAACCGGCCGTACAAGAGGCCGCCCGGCCGCAGAGAACGGAAGATGTTATCGTAGGCCTTCAGCGGCTGGGCCAGGTGCTCCATGACTTCCGAGGCGATACATATATTATGGTCTGGAAGCTCAGGATAGATGTTTTCCTTCGTAACCGGTATTGCATGGACGGTCGCACCTGTCTTTTTGAGCCTGAACAAGGCGAACTCCAGCACGAGGGATTCAACATCCAGCAGGAAGATGGCAGAGTCGCTGCGCAGTCCGGCAATTTCGTAAGAGATGTATGCAAGACCCGAACCATAGTCGACAACTACGGGCGGGCCATCCACAAGACTTGTCAGCACCTCCGCGATACCGCGGGGGCCGAGGTGCACGCCGCTGGTCTTCGCTTTCCGGACAAGCTTGCGGCGCAGGAGATTCCAGGCATTCCGCCATTCCAGCTTTCTGACGTCGCGCACAAGATCGCGGAAATAGCGCGTTTTGGGCTTCGGATAGGTGTACGAAATGTACTTTAACAAATTCGGCAGCGCGTGTACCTGATAACACTCGATCATCCCCTCCTCCGTGTCGGTGTCATAGAGCAGTCGGTACAGATGCGCAAGGTCCCCTGTAAGACGGCTGTAACGCGTGTCGGCAAACCGGAAACGGCGTCGCGTCTGGCAAAATAGCCGCTCCACTGCGGCAATCGGCTTGCCGGTCTTTTGCGACATGAACTCGACGAAATCTCGTTCCACGCAATTCAATTCAGCATCCATCGGCAGTACTCACAGGCTGTTGGGAACGGGGGATTTCCTGCAAACGGCAGAGTTATACCAGCAGTTGAAGACGAAGACCAGCCAGAGGGGGCGGGCGTTGTCGGCTTTTCTTTGGAGGTGGTCGGCGAGGAGACGCTGGACGGTTGTGTAGTCGAGCAGGTCGTGGTCAAAGCTGCGGCGGTCGGTAAGGTGTGTACGGATGAGGTCGCTTTGGCGGATCCAGCGGGCAATCGGGACGGTAAAGCCGCGTTTTTTTCTGCGAACGATTCCGGGCGGCAGATAGCGCGCGGCAATGCGTTTAAGCAGCCATTTGGTGCGGAGCCGCCTGATCTTGTACCGTGTCGGCAGGCTAAGCACCAGCGGCACCAGGCGATAGTCGAGATACGGCACGCGGACTTCGAGACTGTTGAGCATCGAGGCAAGGTCGACCTTCTTGAGGATGTCTTCGGCAAGGTAGTTTCTGATGTCGCTGAGTTGAAGGGACAACAGGTCGCTGCCCGGTTCAGGGCTGATAAGTGCGTCGGACCGCATAAAACGGTCAGTCAGCAGGAGACGCCGCCGGTCATCATCAAACGCGGCCATCCAGTCGAGGTGCCGGCGGCCGACATTCGGGCCGAAACCGTCGACGAATTTACGAATCTTGAAGGACAGGCTGAGCTTGCGGTCATCCGGCGGCAGCAGATTCACCAGCGGGCGGACGAGCCTGATCGCGGCGGCGGGCAGAAAACGCGCCAGGTTCCATGCCTGATAGGCATCATAGCCGCCGAAGACCTCGTCGGCGCCGTCGCCCGAAAGCGATACAGTCACGTGCTTGCGGGTCATTTTCGAGAGCAGATACGTCGGCAGGATCGAGGCGTCGCCGAATGGTTCATCCATGTTGGAGATAACGTGTTCCACGAGGGATTCATCCATGTCGAGGTATTCGACATGGTGGTCGGTGCCGATGTGTCGCGAGACACATTGCGAGTGCGGGACCTCGTCGTAGGACGGCTCGTTGAAACCTATGGAAAAGGTTTTGAAGCTGCGGTGATTGCGAGCGATGATCGCAGACACCAAGGACGAATCGACGCCACCGGAAAGAAATGAGCCCACGGCGACATCCGCCACCAGGCGGCTTTCCACGGCATCGCAAATAAGGCTTTCCACCTTCTCCAGACGCTGTTTGAGGCGTTCTTCCGCTGCTTCGGTGATACGCGCATCCAGATCGAAGTATCGCGTGCACGTGAGGCTTCTTCTTTCCAGATCGAAGAGCAGGTTGTGGGCCGGGGGCAGCTTGCGGCAATTCTTGAAGATGGTATGGTCGGCGCGTATATACTTCTGATAGAAGAACCAATTGACGGCCGCAGGATCCATCGTCAGCGAGGGAACAATACGGCGGATGGCCTTGAGTTCCGAGGCGAATACAAATCGGACACCGTCGAAGAAGTAATACAGCGGCTTGATGCCGAAGCGGTCGCGCGACAGAAAGAGCGTGCGGCGCTGCCGGTCGTAAATGCAGAAGGCCCACATGCCGTTGAACTTCTCGACACAGGACGGTCCCCAAAGATGGTAGCTGTACAGCACGACTTCGGTGTCTGTGCCGGACTGAAACCGGTACCCGTGTGCTTCGAGTTCACAACGAAGAGACCGGAAGTTGTAAACCTCGCCATTGTAGGTGATGACCAGGTTTTGGAAGCTCATCGGCTGGCGGCCGCGGGATGATGTGTCCAGGATCGACAGGCGACGGTGACCAAGGGAAACAAGGCCATCGACATACATTCCCTCGTCATCCGGGCCCCGGTGGGCCAAAGCATCGGTCATCGCCCTGATCCCGTCGGGGTCCCTGAAGTTGAGGCCAGCGATGCCGCACATATCAGTTACCCCCTGCAATGCGCGGGCGACCCTGCAGCACGTTGCTGTAGCAGCGAAGGTACAGGTCCGCTGTACGGCCCCAAGTGAATTCTTCACTGCGTCTGCGTGCGGCTGCGGACATCGCGTTATAGTTCGCCGGGTTTGCGACGATGCTGCACAGGGCGTCGGCGAAGGCCTTCGGTCCGGCCACTTCGACGATCAAGCCATTGTCGGTGATGAGTTCGTCGACACCTTCACAGCGCGTTGTAACGATCGGCAGGCCGGAGGCCATTGCCTCCAGCATGGCGTTGCTCATTCCTTCATGTGTGCTGGCCATGAGGAAGACGTCGCTTTCGCGGTACAGGGCGGGCAGGCGTTCTGCAGGAACGGCGCCATGGAAGTTTACACAGCTTGAAAGACCCAGTTGCGCGGCAAGGGCCGTGAGTTGGGGCTGCATGCTGCCGCCGCCAACGATGTCGAGCTGTGCATCCAGTTTCCTGCGGGCAAGTTCGGCCAGGGTCTCGATGATCAAATGGACGCGCTTGCGCCCGGTGAGCCGGCAGACGGTAAGCAGTCTCAGGGGCGCTGCGAGTTTCCTGTCCGGAGCGGGGTGGAAGGTATCCGTACACACGCCGTTGGGGATCACACCGATTTCCAGGTCCGGCATAAAGCGCAAGGCCAGCGCGGCAAGACCATTGCTGTTTGCGATGACAGCCGAGGCGCGGCCCCAGATGTTTTTGAAAAGCGGTGACAGCAGCCTGTAGTCCACGCCCAGGCACTCATTGTAGCCGGGCACGTCGGAGCCGCGAAGGGACAGGACATACGGCAGGTCGGCACTGGTTCGCCAGCAAAGCCAGCCCGTGGGAAATGCAAAGAATGCATGCGCCAGATCATAGCGATGGGTCTTGAGCAGTCTGCGGTAATGCGCGCCGGCCTTACAAAGCCACTCAACGGCTTCGGTTCGGCGCCAATGGTGCAGGTCGCGCTTGCGGATGCCGACCTTGTAGAGTATTATGTTGTCGGCGAACTGTTCCACTTCAAGGCCTTGCCCGCAGTGAGACGTTACAACGTCAATTATGAGTTCCGGATTGCCTGCAAAGCAGCGAATGAGGTTGGCATGGGCTCGGCCGGCGCCTCCGCCGATCGGCGGGAATTCATAGTTGCTCATCAGCAGGCGCATCAGGCGGTCACCTCACGACCCGGAAGCGGTCTTTCTGACAAACAGCACATGCGTGCCGTACATGCCAACGATGGAATAGTTGTTCATGACGTACTCTCTGAAGGGGGCCATGGCTTGGTAGCGCTGCGCCTCGGCGGGGCCGCCGTATCGTTCAGCCAGCATCCTGGCCCATGCCTGATCGTGCGCGGCAATGGTCTTCTGATCCAAAGGAATAAACCGCTTGCTGTCGGGCGGCATCTGCGGCCATAACTCCAGCGGCCAACGGTCATTTGGAAAATGCCGTTTTCGCGAATCGACGATGAAACGCGGCGGGCGTCTGGAGAAACTGTCGAGCAACTGCTGGACCTTGTATCGCAGCCCCTGCGGAGACACCACGTGCATTTCGCTTTCGAAGGCGTTCGGGCTGGAGGAAAGCCTCTGTGCACGCACATAGATGCCCGGGTACCAGCCCCAGACGTAAATGCGATCGTCCTCGGTGCTGTTCTGGCGAATGTAATCACCGAGCGTCTCCCACGGATATAAATGTCCTTTACGGCGGTCGCCGGCTTCCTTCAGTCGCTGTGCGTAGCCGCGCATCCGCCGGCCGTAATCGAGGCCGGTATCGGGGCTGTGGGTCTGGCCGGCAAAGATGGGCCAGACCATCGCAAGCATAACGCATGCGCCAACCGCTGCGCCAATTACCCATGGGATCTTGTTTTGGGCATTTGCGACTCCGCGTGCAAACAGGCCCACCGCAAAGGCCGCCAGCATTGCGGCCGAGGCGTTGAGCGGGAGATAGTATTGCTCGTATGAACGCGGACTGATCCAGACGAACGCCATGTCGAGAATCCACCAGATCGCCAGAAGGAGCACGATGCGATCTGTATCAGGGGCCGGTGTCTTGCTTAAACGACGCCATATCGCCCGGAAAAATGCCAGGATAATTGCCAATGACGCAAAGACGATCGGGAGGGCCAGGGCACTGTAATAACGCAGGATCTGCGGCGCTACCCGGGAGAAACTGGTCTCGGCCCAGCCCTGGCCGACATATCCCCGCCAAACCTGAATCATGCGGCCCTCGAGCACGTATAGCTGTAACCTGGCCCATACTATGACCTTGAGGAAGGGTATGTCGCGCAGGTACGACAACAGGTCGCCGGTGCAGAGAAAAGCTACTGCAAAGGGCAGAAACACAATCAAAACAGCCGCGGCGCCTGCAATCCAGAACGGTCGACGGACCTGGCGCAGATGCTGCCAGACCCTGTAGCGACGCCAGAGGCCTACGACAGCCACACCGGCAAACCCCACCCCCAGCAAAGCGATGGCGAGCCAGATGCCGCAAATGGGGGCCGTCCTGAGGAAAGCGGCGGATTGGCCCTGTTGAACATGTAATGCGGCCAGAGGTACGAGGCCGATGATCGCGCCGCTGATGAGCAGCATGAGGTCACATGCGGTGTTGCGCCACGGGGAGCGTTTCATCAGCGGCTGGAGAAGCATGTACAGACCGATGGCGATGATAACGGAAGCGCCGGTCTGTTTGAAGTAGCAGACATTTACCGCCGCAGCGCCAGCGCATACGGCCAGCCACCAGCGGCCGCTTTGCTGGTACAGGAGAAAACAGCAGGCCGCGACGATCATGAAGGCGATCATGTGCTGCTCTTTGACGTTGCCGTACTTTGCAATCAGGGGGGCGGACAAATAGACAGCGGCAATGGTTGTGGAGACCACCGCCGCCAGGTTGCCGTAAAGGCGCCGCAATGTGTAAAACATCAGCATCAGGGCGCCGGCCTGCAGCAGGCCCTGGATGATCTTGGGACCCGTTTCGTTGAAGCCGAACAGCGCAACGCCGATGAGATTGACCATGAGGGTGCCGGGCTGGGCGCTTGCCGCCTCGTCCACGCCGAGGCGTGCGCCCTGGAGGATGTGCCAGGCGGAATACACGTAGGCGCCGCTGTCGAACGGATCCGGCGAGTTGAGTTCCATGTACTTGCCCAGCACAAAGGGCACGCCCGCCAGAATCACAGCGGCAAGAACAGGGGCCAGCACCGAAGGTTTGCGCTGCGGCGCGGCCGGGGTATTCGTCTGGACAACTCGCCTTCTTCTGCGACTCATGTATTCATCTGCTCCACTGTGTGGCGACGTCAGGATCGGCAGGAGGCACTGCGCCGAGTTTATCCCTGATCGTCAGCCTGGAGGATTCTGTCGATCAAATAGATCTCTCTGCCCTGCGACTCATGATACGTGCGCACAAGGATTTCCGCCAGCAAACCCATCAGAATAAACTGAATGGCGGTGGTGAACAATATCATCATTAGTATCAAAAGCGGATTTCTGTTCAAAGATAATGGGGGTGAGGCAAAGTATTTGAAGTAGATCAGCCCCAACCCGGACAGAAACGCCCCCAGAAAACTGATGACGCCGAGTCCGCCGAATACGTAGATCGGCTTGGTTGAAAACGAGGCAAGGAACTTGATCGTAATCAAATCGAGAATCACCTTGAAGGTGCGGTCGAGGCCGTACTTGGTCTTTCCGGTGGTGCGAGAACGATGATTGACAACGATCTCGGCGACGCGTTCGCCGCCCCAGCTTGCCAGGGCGGGAATAAAGCGGTGCATTTCGCCGTAGAGACGAATGGAGCGCAGGGATTCTGCGCGATATGCTTTCAGCGTGCACCCAAAATCATGCAGTTTTACGCCGGTAATTCTGGCAATGACCCAGTTGGCGATACGTGACGGAAACGTTCGCGTAACCATATTGTCATGCCGTCGGCGACGCCAGCCGCTGACAATGTCGAAGCCGGTTTCCAGTTTTTCCACGAGACGGGGGATGTCGGCGGGGTCATTCTGGCCGTCGGCATCCATCGGAACGATGATACGGCCGCGGGCGTATTTGAAACCGGCACTGAGGGCGGCGGTCTGGCCGAAGTTGCGACGGAAGCAGATCACACGAACCTTCGGGTCGGCAGATTGTATATCTGAAAGCACAGCGACGCTTTTATCGGTACTGCCATCATCTACAAAGATAATTTCATAGTTGGGCGTGGCGGCAAGCGCAGCGGTAATTTCGTTGTATAACGGCCGAAGGCTGTCCTGTTCATTGAGAACAGGCACCACGATGGAAAGCTCAACGCTGCAGTTGTCAGTCATAAGAAGCTCCTGTGCGGAACCGAGCCGCAGGATCGGCCATTGTAGTCATAACTTACGCTATTGTAAAGATATAAGTCACCAGGGCCGAAAAGACTGTTGCTTGAGAATCGCGCTTGTGTTAAAATCAACTATCGGTAATTGCCACCTCAAAAACCTTATGATTTCTGAAGAGAGAGCGGAAAAATGAACACGAGTCGAGTGGTCTTTTTGCTGGCTGTGGGCGTGGGGCTCCTGTTCCAATCAGGATGTGGCGAAGCCAAGGTGCGTGGGAACGCGACTGACAACACCACCGACAACACCAAGCTGACTGCCGCAGAGCCGCAGGCAGGATCAACAAACGAACAGGGAGGCGACCAGGAAAACGGTCCGAAAATCCACATAGAAAACCCCGTGTGCAATTTTGACGTGGTCGGGCCGAGCAAGAAAGTCAATTGTACCTTCACTTTTAAGAACGTGGGGGAAAGTGAACTGGTTATCAACAAGATTGCTTCCACCTGCCAGTGCACGGTGGGAGAACTCAAGAAGAAGACCTACGCACCCGGTGAATCGGGTACTATTGAGGCCACCTATCTTTCGGGGACGTATCCCGGGCCGGTCGAAAAGTATCTGCATATCCTCAGCAACGACAAGAGCAATCCGAGTGCCGAGCTGACCATCAAGGGTCGCATCGAACTTCAGGTGGTGACGATACCGGAGGACCGGATCAATCTCTTCCTAAACCAGGAGAATGGCGGGGCCGTGCCGATCACCGTCAAAAGCAAGGATGGCAAGGCATTCGCGATCAAGAGCTTCAGTTCGTCCCATAATACGATTTCGGCGAAGTTCGACCCCAACGAAGAGAAGACGGAGTTTGTGATTACGCCCGTGGTGGACCTGGACAAACTCAAGGCCAATCTGACCGGTTCGATACAGATCGGGGTTTCACATTCGGATACCCGCGTCGTAAATCTGTCGTACTCGGCGCTTCCCATGTACGCTGTCAGTCCGCCGCGGATGATCGTCCAGGACGCCGAACCGGGCAAGCACGTGGATCGCGAACTCCTGATCATGAACAATTACAATCAAAAGGTTGAGATCGAGTCCATCACGTCGATGAACGGGTGCATGGAGGTTACCAAGAAGGATGTTCACGGCAGCAGTGCCCGTTTGATGGTTCGAATCACGGTGCCGCCGCAGGAAGGCCAGTACCGGCGGTACTTATCCGACCGGCTCACAATCAAGATGAAGGACGGTGAAGAAGTCTCGGTGACATGCACCGGCTGGTACAAATTGGCCACCTTAAAATAGACCACGGGTAACACATGAAGTCGTATCTGGTGCTTCTGCTGCTGATTCTGGCGGTCTGCGTGGGCTGCACGCCTTCAAGGTCGCCGAACGAAACGACCAGCGCCCCGAAACCTGGGCCGCCGGCGGACACCATCACCGTTTTCATGACCGGCAACATCCTGAGCACGCTTCAGCCATGCGGCTGTTCGTCGGGCCAGTTGGGCGGGTTTGATCGCCGCGGGGCCGTTCTGGCGACTGCACCCGCGGAGCGCAGGCTGATTGTTGACACGGGCAACCTTCTGGCAGGCGACGGGCCTCAGGATATAATCAAGTCAGGCATTATGATGCAAGCCATGGCGATGCTGCATTACGATGTCGCGAATCTTACGCCGAAGGACCTGGCGACCGTAACCAGCGCGGGAATGGCCGAAGGCAACGCGTTTGCGCTCATTACACCGGGCGGCAAGGGTGAAACCGGCCTTGAGGCAGCCTTTTCAAAACAGTTCGAGATTGCCGGCAAGACGCTGGCCGTGAGTGTTGCATCTGTACACGCCGAGGCGATCGATCTCAGCTCAGTCCGGTCGCTTTTCAAGACACACGATTCCGATCTGACTTTGAATATACTCATAGTCGACGACGGTTCGGATGATCTGCGGGCACTTCTGGAGGGTTTCGAGGGACTGGACGTGGTTGTCTGCCCGGCCGCGGCGGACGAGCCGCGGATCGTTGACGCGAAACGGCGAAAGCCGCTTTTTGTCTCGGTTGGTCGTCTTGGCAAGTATGTCGCACGCCTGACCGCCCGGCCGACGGAGGACGGCGAGTTGAAACTGGCGTTCGACAAGATCGCCGTTGACGAAAGCCTTCATCAGGATCAGAACCTGGTACAATTGTACAAAGACTATCAGTTGATGCTCAAGGAGGAGCGCCTTCTCGAAAAGCACCCGCGTGTTCCGCTGCCGGGCGGTTTGAAATACCTGGGCAGCGATACGTGCCGGTCATGTCACGATTATGAATATGAGAAATGGTCCACGAACGCGCATGCACACGCGTATGAAACGCTTGTCAAGGTCGGGTCTCAGCATGATCCGGAGTGCGTCAGGTGCCACGTGGTAGGATTCGGGTATGAATCAGGGTTCATTACCGAAGAAAGTGCCCAGGACCTGCGTGATGTCGGCTGTGAGGTGTGCCATGGGCCGGGTTCGGATCACTTCAAGGCGATGACCTCCGGTCGGGCTGACACAGGTATCGCGCAGCCCCAGGCCGGCTGCGTTGACTGCCACAACCCCGATCACAGCCCCGGTTATCAGGGTCACGAAGCCGAGTTTCTACAAAAAATCGTCCACTGGCGGGAACCCAAGGCCGCCGACGATGTCAAATAATTTGGACATCGCAAACTGATTAAGTGGGCAGGTGGGGATTTCCGATGATGTCGCTTAAGGACAATCCCCGGGCTCATAAAAGTGGAGCAAAGGAGACGATATGATTACAACGTTGAAGATAACTACGATCTTCGCAGCCGTTGTCTGCATATCGTTGGTCGGGTTTGTGGGCGCATTCGGCTTGCGAGGTGACCCGGAGATCGAGGAACTGATTAACGGTCCCCGCGTGATTCAGGAACTCAAGAAGCTGATGCCGGCGGCGCCTTCGACGGAGGGACAGGTCTCGCCGCTGGTAAAGGAGGCCCAGAGATTCGCACTTCGCATTGATCCGCCGCCGCCAGCACCGCCTGCGCCCAAGACGACGAGCGTGACGCCAAAGCCTCCTACGGCCCGCGCGGTGGACAATCCGCCGCCACCGCCACCACCGCCGCCACCGCCTTCACGTTTTGACTTGATCGCTACGTGTCGGTATGAGCACGATCCGGCCAAGTCGATAGCCCTGTTGGACTTGCCCGGCAAGGGTTTAAAATGGTTTCGGGTGGGCGAGAATATCGAGCATCTGGTTCTTGCAGAGGTAATGGACGGCAGCATCAGCGTCACGCAGAGCGGGCGGCCCCCTCAGACGATCGAGATGAAGAAGGAGCAGCCGTTCGCCCGCAACCTGCTGCTGCAAGAGGGACAGAAACTGGAGATACCCGCAAGCGGTGAATTGAAATACGAGCGCGTGGGGCTGCCGACGACGCCGTCGGCGTTGACGCGCGGAAACGCTTATTTCGCGCCGGACCGCGCGGCTCAGACGACGTCGGCCGCGGCGACAACCGCGTCGGCGGGTGCGTCCTCGATTCGCAAACCCGCCACGACGCCGGTCACGCGCCAGCCGCGAACGTATACGCCGCCCACCCGGCCTCGGACGCTGCCGCCCGAGCAGACGGCCGAGCAGCGCAAGGCCACACTCGACGACAACATCGCCAGCCTCAAGAGCATTATGGCTGAGCCAAATCCCAATGCAAGCAAGGATGAGATCGCTGAAGAGCAGGCGGCACTGGCCAAACTGCTGGAACTGCTTGAAGAAGAACGAAAGCAGACCGTTCAGCAGTCCAAGGTCACCACAGCGGACAATCCCAGGAAGGAATAGCCCTGCACCGGGCGAAAGCGCAAGGGATAACCTTTTGCGCGCACTCTTTCCGGGGCCAGGATGGAGCTGCACGCCACTTCACTGAGGGCCGATAAACAACACAGCCCATATATCCGGCACTGTTTCCGCGCATTTCAGTCGGGCGACGGGAACTTTTTGCGCCCTGCGGAGGTCTAAAGTGCAGGTGTATCAGAGGCGACCGATATAGTGCCTAAAATAGCCTCAGTCGGGGGCGTTTCTTTCCGATAAACCTTGAAAATGCCTCAAAAACAAGGAAGGAAAGAGATTTTTGCGACTCGAATACACCTGCTTTTGAGTGGGCGAAGGCTTTCTTATCGATCCTGCTCAGGAAGGGGACTATGCCGGGTCTGCGGCTGTTTGGGCCGCATTCAGGACGGTGGAGACGTGGGGATTCGCACGGAGGAAGTGGTGAATCCCGGATAGCCAAAGGAAAATTCCTGGAGTATCGAGCATGCTTTTAGGACGGTTCGGTTGGATGGGTATCAGGGACAGGCGGTTCGCTTTCCTGATCTGCGGGCTCGTGGCGATTTTCGGGTTGGGTTCTTTTGTGCATGTGCTCGCCAACGATGACGGCGACCCGGCAGCGTTGAGAAGCCGCGCGTTTCGGCTGAAACATTTGTCCAATTCAGAGGGGAAGGCATGTCTTGAGTCTCTGCGGATTGGCACTACGGTCGATCTGCTGCCGCACAACTCACTTATCGTGACGGCTCAGGAGGTTGGTGATCTTACGAAGGCATCCAGCCTGCTGAGGTTGATCGATTCCGCCGAAGCGTACAAGGTCGGCGTGATTGCGGATTGGCCGGGCACACAAGTGCTGCCGTCGAACGAGCAGATCGCCGGCCGCGGCAAGCTGGGCGCGGTGGGGACGCTGTTCGATCCCCCGCCGGCGAGTGCGGCAGGCGGTATTATCATCGACGTTCACAACGGCAAAGTCATCGCCGCGGCGCCGCTGAAGGCTTTCGAAAGCGTCAGGGCTGCATTTGCGGCGACGATCAGTGCACCCGCGGTCGAAGCAGCCACTGCCGCGGCTGAAGTATCCACTCCTGCAACTGAGGCACCCGCTCCCGCAACCGGGTGCATGGCCAGCGTGCCGGCAGGCGCAGAGTATATCCCGGCGCGGATATGGACGGGCCCGCCGGCCGCACTGCTGGCGACGGGTACGAATGCCGCCGGTACGGAGAAACCGCTCGTTGAGAAAGACGCGCCAGTACCGTTGGTCAAAGCGGAAAGCAGCCTTGCCATCGAGCCGGTAAGAGCAGCTTCCGAGCGAAGCAGCAGTTTCTTCACCGGGTGGGGACTTGCGACGGCGTCGGCTCAGACGCTGCCAGTCGCCATAGCTTCACCGCAGGCCGTGGCAACGACCGCGGAGGCGGGCACGGAGCCAGCGAACGAGGAAACCGAGCCGAACACGGCGGAAGCCGGCGGTGAAGAGGTTCAAGAGAAGAGTGCCGGAGAAGGGGCTGCCGAAGATAACGGGGCCGGAGAGGCTTCTGAAGATGAGGCAGCGGCCATGAAAGAAGCATCTGGAGAGGCTGCCGACGGTGCCGCGGAAGAAACCGTGGAGGGAACCGGCGGCGAGGCTTCCGGGGGAAAACCAGCAGAGAATACAGGCGTTGGAGCAGCCGCCGAAGCCGCCATGTCGGATCAGGCGAAGAATGATGCAGCCCTAATGCAGTTGGTGAAGATGCTCCAGGAGTCGGCGGCCGCTGAAGAAGCCGCTGCACAGGAGGTACAGAAGACTCAGGCCGCTGAGGAGGCCGCTGCGAAGGAGACGCAGGAGGTTCAGGCCACCGAAGGCGCCGCAGATACAGCAACACAGAAGGCCCCCCCTGCCGAGACGGCAACCACTCCTGCGACGATTGTCCGGCCTCCACTGCCGAGTCCCAAGACGCCGCCCGTGCGCACGCCGCCGCAGACAACGGCAACAACTTCGAAAATCGAGTCCAAAGGGAGTACTGATGCGGGCCTGGAACCGGCTTCGCCCAATGCTGAAGAGGATATTCAAACGGTAGTTGTTCTGCCGGAGAAGGTGCGAATCATCGACCTCATCGAGCTGGTGGGCAAGCAGTTGGGACTAAACTACATGTTCGACCCGAGCAAGGTTGCCGGCGAAGTGATGATCAAGATTCACGACGGCAAGCTCAAGGTCAAGGACATGTACGCGCTGTTGGAGAGCGTGTTGAAATTCAAGAATCTGGCCATGATTCGCCGCGAAGGCAATCTTGTGATGATCGTCCCGACCGTTGAGGCCACGGAATATGACCCTGTGCTGCGGCGTGATGCAAGTGCCGTGAAGCCGGGGGACGTGATTGTGACGATGATCTACCAGCTCCAGAACATCGACACGGCTACCGCCCAGCAGATGCTGATGCAAATGAAGCTGGGCATCACGTTCAATGCGATCGTGGAGACGCAGACGCTCATCGTGACAGATTATGCGCACCGCATGAGCCGGATCGAGGAGATTCTGAAGCTTGTGGACGTCAAGGGCAAGGCGCGCAAGTTTTATTCGCGCAAGCTGGAGTATCTGCTGCCCAGCGAGATGGCGGCCAAGGTGCTTGCAATCGCTCAGCAGATGGGCACGATCTCGATTACGGTCAGCCAGGAGGTGACGCTGGCAACGCCCCCTGCAACGCCGGCTGCTGCCGGTGCGCGGACGCCGACGCCGGCGGTTCGGCCGACGGTCGTAAGGCCGGCGCCGACGACCGCCAAAACCGGCGGCGATCCGGGTGTTTATATCGACACCGATGAGCGCACCAACCGTATCCTCATGGTCGGGCTGGAGGAGGACATCGAGACGGTTAACATGATCATTGACAGCCTGGACGTGGAGAAGTACGGGCTAAGGATCGTCAGAGAATACCCCATGCAGTACGTCGAGGCGGGGGACGTGCTGGAGACGATGTACGAGTTGGGGATTATCAGCAGCCAGCCTACCGCACGGACGAGCACGCTGTCCTCGCGGACGGGCGTCACGACGCGTACGTCCACAACACGGACGCCCACCACCGCACGAACACCCGTCACCACTCCGGCAGGCACTTATACGCCGATGGCCGACCCGGGCGCCAACGAGCCGCAGATCTCGGTGCGGATGAGCACTAATTCGCTTCTGGTAAATGCGACCGCCGAACAGCACCGGGAAATCGAGATGGTCATCCGGTTCGTCGACGTGGAACAACAGGAAATCCGCACGGTGCAGGAGTACGAGATTCAGTACGTTGATATCCAGGAGGTCGTGGATACATTGACTGAATTGGGCATTATTCAGCCGCCGGGCACTTCGTCGACGGCCCGACGTGCAGGCACGACGCAAACGCCCGTCAGCCGGGTTCCCACGCCCGCCGGAACAGCAGCGCAAGCAGCACCCGCCATACCCGAGGGTCCGCAATTGACCACCTTCGAGACCGCTACGGGAGCGGAGATCACGTCGCAGCAGCCGCAGATCGCGGTGCTGGAGTCGACTAACTCGCTTCTTGTGTACGCAACGCCCAAACAGCACGAGACGATCAGCCTGGTGGTGACACATGTCGATCGCGAATTGACGGCGACGTCAACGCCTTATGTGGTCTATGCCCTTGAAAACCAGGACCCCGAGGAACTGGCGGCGACACTGAACGAGATTATCCAGGCCACGGTCAAGGAGGCCCCAAAGTCGCCCGAGAGCAAGATCACCAATGCTCCCGCGGCCGCGAGCACTGCCGTGCCGCCTAAACGTGAAAAGAACGAGATTCAGATCGTGGCCGACCCGAAGTCCTACTCGCTGATTGTCTACGCAGACAAGAAGAACCAGCAGTGGATCAGCGAACTGATCAAAGAACTGGACGCTTACAGGCCGCAGGTGCATCTGGACGTGACGCTTGTGGAAATCACCAGGGATGACAAATTCCAGTTTGATCTGGACCTTGTATCGAAGCTCGGCGGTTTTGCAGCCGGAGGAGCAATGGAATCCGGCGGACTTGTCACAGCACTGCTTCCAACGTTTCCGGATGGGCAGGTGGGAGAGGGCAGCAGCTTTGGCGGCCGGGGTACTGCATTCTTCAGCGACAGGCATATCCAGACCCTGCTGGAGGTCGTAGACTCCAAGAAATACGGGAGAGTCCTGGCTCGGCCATCTCTGTTGGTCAAGGACAATCAGCCGGGCGAAATCAAGGCTGAAAAGACGATCTACGTGGCGCAGCAGAAGACCAGCATTGTGCCGACAACCGATAATGCGAGCACGACCGTCAGCGACGTGACGTTCCAGGACTACACGTCGGGCATCGTACTGTCGATAACGCCGCACATCGCATCGGACAAAGTCCTACAGCTTGAAATCACATTGGATCGGACCGACTTCGTGGCCGGCGAGACTGAAGTGGAAGTAGCAGGCCTCAAGTATCCCAAGCCGCTTGACACCGTAAGCAGCAACCTGGGCACATGGGCGGTTCTTCCGGATGGGGCGACGATCATCCTGGGCGGCATCGAGACCATAAACCAGGGCAAGCAGACCGACAAGGTTCCCTTACTCGGCGACATTCCGATTATTGGAGGCTTGTTCAGGGGTGTTAACAACACCGACCAGCAGAGCCGCTTGTATGTCTTCGTGAAGGCCACGATCTTAAAACCAGGCGAAAACCTGACGGGCATGTCGGATATTGAGAAGGTATCCAGGAAGAAGCGGGAAGCGTTCGAACGTGACGAGGCCCAGTTCCAGAACCTGCAGGGTGTGATTCCGGGTCGTCCGCCCAAACCGCTCGAACCGGAGCGCATTCTCGAAGATGATGACTACATCAAGGAATTGAACGCCAAGAAGGAAGAAGAGGCGGTCCGTGTTGAGGTGAAGTTGGATTCGGAACAGGTGACCGTGCCCTACGGGCCGCTGCAATCGTCACCTCCGGATCTTGTGGATGATGTGTACTGACGGCATGGGATGCGAAAGGACAGGCCGGCGGACGATTGTGCCGGCCTGACGCGATACGATGAAAGAACTGCTGCTGCAAACCGCTCAACGGACGGGGATTGTCAGCGTCGACGTACTGAAGCGGTACTTTGACGCCAACGGCGATGATTCGCGCCGCGTGGACGAACTGTTATTGAAGTGCCCGGACCTGACCGAGGAGCGTGTGCTGCGGCTTTTCGCCGAGGCGTTGGGTATTCCGTACGTAGCGGAGATCGCCGCCGACGACGTGCCGCAGGAATTCATCGAATCGGTCGCGGCAACCTACGCGCAGCATCATTACCTGATCGGCATCCGCCCGGACGGCGACGAGACGATCACGGTCGTGATCGCCCAGCCGCTGAACACCAGCGCAATCGACAATGTGTCCAAGATGCTGGAGGCGCCGGTGAACGTGGCGCTTTCGTCGCGGGCGGCGATTACGGCGGCGATAGACGTGGCCTACGAGCAGAAGAACACAGTGATCGAAGAGGTGGCCGAGGAGTTAGACGCGCAGAACCTGGACCAACTCGTCGACGAGGTGGCCTCTTCGGACGATCTGCTGGACGTGGTCAACAGGCCGCCGGTTATCCGGCTGGTCAACGACATCCTGTTTCGCGCCCTTCAGATGCGGGCCAGCGATATTCACGTGCACCCGTACGAGACGAAGATTCAGATCAGGTACCGGATTGACGGCATCCTTTACGATACGCTGACCCTGAACCGCAATGTGCTGTCGCTGGTTATCTCGCGTGTTAAGGTCATGGCGGGCATGGATATCGCCGAGCGGCGTATGCCGCAGGACGGCCGGTGCAGCGTGCGCGTGGGCCAGCGGGAAATCGACCTTCGCGTCAGCACCGTGCCGACGAGCTACGGTGAGCGGGCGGTGCTGCGTATCCTCGACAAGAGCACTGGGCTCTTGTCGCTCAATGAGTTGGGGCTGCACAAGGAAGACCTGGACAAGTTCGACCGGCTGATCAACCGCAGCCACGGCGTGATGTTCGTGACGGGCCCGACGGGCAGCGGCAAAAGCACGACGCTCTACGCATGCCTTAACCGCATCGACAGCAAGCAGAAGAACGTGATGACGATTGAGGACCCGATCGAGTACCAGCTCGAAGGCATCAGCCAGATGCAGGTCTCAGCCAAGAAGGGCATGACATTTATCAATGCCCTGCGGCACGTGCTGCGGCAGGATCCGGACGTGATCATGGTCGGCGAAGTCCGCGACGAGGAGACGGCCAACATGGCGATCCAGTCGTCGCTGACGGGGCACCTTGTGTTCAGTACGCTGCACACCAACGACGCGGCGGGCGCCGTCAGCCGTCTGCTGGATTTCAACGTCGAGCCGTACCTGGTGAGCTCATCGCTGATCGGCGTTCTGGCCCAGCGACTCGTGCGGCGGATTTGCCCGGACTGCAAGCAGCCATACCATCCGACGCCTCGTGAGCTGCATGATATCGGCATCGACAGCGGCACCGAAGGGGCGACGTTCTTTGTGGGCGCAGGCTGCAGCCGGTGCTTCGATACCGGCTACCGGGGGCGAATCGGCATCTACGAACTCATGCTGATCAACGACGATATTCGCGACATGATATGCCGACGGGAAAGCGCCGGCGTGATCAAGGCCCGGGCGATCGAGTACGGCATGCAGACGCTGCGCATGGATGGCGCCCGGAAGGTGCTGGAGGGGACGACGACCGTGGCTGAAGTATTGCGCGTAACACAAGCCGACACTCTGTAGTTGGTGTAAGATGCCGCGTTACAGTTATATTGCCATTGATCAGAAGCATAAGTCGACCAAAGGGACCGTTACGGCGGAGAGTCCGTATGCGGCAAGGAAGCACTTGCGCTCCAAGGGACTGCATCCGACCGACATCCGCGAGATACGGGCGACGCGCGAGGGCGGCGGCCTGGCGCGCATCTTCAGCAAGAGCAGCAAGAACCAGGTCGCCGAGTTCACCAAGCAGTTGGCGACGATGCTCAGGGCGGGGATCAAGCTGACCGAGGCGCTGGGCGTCCTGGTGCAGCAGGTCAGCGATCCGCGGCTCCGCAATATCGTCAACGACGTCCGCGACCGTGTGGTAACGGGTGAATCGTTTGCCGACGCTCTGACGGAGTACGACAACTACTTCGATCTGGTCTACATCAGCATGGTCCGCGTAGGGGAGGTGACGGGCACGCTGGAAGAGAGCCTCTTGAACATCGCGAATTTCATGGAGAAACGCCAAAGGCTCGAATCCAAGATGGTGACGGCCATGGTCTATCCTGTTATTTTGCTTTGCTTCTGCATCGGGGCCGTCATATTCCTGACGATCAAGGTCATTCCCGTTATCGCCACTCAAATCGAGAAAACCGGTGCTCAGCTGCCGTGGATCACGCAACTGCTTGTCAATATCAGCCATATACTGACGAGCTGGTGGGTGTTCGTTCTCCTTGGGGCGATTGCCGCCGTCGTAGCGCTGGTGCGGATGTTCCTGAGAACGCAGCGAGGCGCTTACCTGCGGGACAGGTTCCTGTTGTCGCTGCCGGTGTTCGGGCCATTGCTCAAGCAGCGAATCGTCGCGAGGTTTGCATCGACCCTGTCGACACTGCTGAGTTCAGGCCTGTCCATGGCGGAATCGCTCAAGGTCGTCGCGCAGGTTACGGGCAACACGATCATGAACAATGCGGTGCGGCAGGCACGTGACCGCATTCTTTCCGGCGCCGACATCGCAACGCCGCTTCGTGACAGCGGCGTCATCGATCCGGCGATTGCGCACATGGTTACGGTCGGCGAAAGAAGCGGTGAACTGGAGCACATGCTCAAGACCATCAGTGAGACCTTAGAGTCGTCAACCGACGTCGTAATCGAGCGCTTGAGTGCAGCAGTCGAACCGGTTATTATCGTCATCATGGCCTTCCTGGTGGGCATTATCGCCTACGCCATGATGCTGCCGATACTTCGGTTTTCGGCCGGGCAGATGTAGATCAGCAATGATATAAGGGGAATCGTGAAATGAAAGGTTGGACGAATATGGACAAGAAGAGCAGCAGAAAACGCAGGGATGGTTTCACGATGGTCGAACTCATGGCCGTCTTGATAATTCTCGGCCTTCTGGCGGCTGTTGTCGCGAACAATTTTATCGGCAAGACCGACCAGGCCAGGGTAGTCACCACAAAAGCAAGCCTTAAGACACTGCACAACGCAGTTCTGTCGTTCAAGATGGATACGGGCAGATACCCCTCAGAAGAAGAAGGTCTCTACGAACTGCTCGAACAGCCGACCGACGTGACGGGCTGGAACCCCGGCGGCTACCTTGAGAGCACCGACCTTCCCCTGGACGCGTGGGGCCGTGAGTTCGTGTATCTTCTGAACCCGGAAAGCGGCAAGCCGTTCGTAATCATCAGTTACGGAGCGGACGGCGAGGAAGGTGGGGAGGGCTACGATGCGGACCTCTACAGCACAGACGCCAACTGACGGTCGGCGCCGCCGCGGCGGGCTGGTGCTTCTCGAACTGCTCATTGTAGTAGCAATCATCGGCATGATGACGGGTCTGGCGACGGTAAGCCTGACGGGGGTTTTCGCCAAGAAGAAGTTTGAGCAGGAGGCCTATGCGATCGTTGATGTGCTCAAGAGGGCCTATCATGCATCGATGGAGACGAATCGGCGGTATGCGGTGGTGTTCGATTTTGTCAACGGCAGGTATGTGCTGCGGCAATTCGCGACGCTGGATCTGCAAACGCTGCCTGAGGATGAGGCCGTGATTTCAGTGGGGTATTTCTCGAAATACTGTGTGCTCGATTACGTGCTGTTCGATGATTTGATGGACACGCGTGATGAAGGCGACACGATCGGCGAGGCGAAGTTTCGTGCCGGCCACGGCGGCTGGCAGGCCGGCGGAAAGATCGTCCTGTTGGACGTTGAGGGCAACCCTTATTCGATCCTGGTCAACCGGCTTTGCGGGAACGTGAGACTGGTGCCGGGCGACGCGGAGATTCTGGTTCCGGTGGATTCAAGTGACTTGCGGTTTTAGAACAATACGGCCGGCAGGTTCGACTTACGGGCGGCAGTTACCGAGGCCAAGCGCAAGCGGCGGGCGGCAAGCCGGCTTTACGCTCATCGAGGCGGTCACGGCGGTGGGGATTCTCGCTGTGATTGTGACCGGCGTGCTTGTCACGGTTAACCGCAGCGTTGAGGCGATGGTCGACAACCGCTCGCGCGTGATGGCCTTCGAGCTGGCTCGAGAGAATATGGAGAGGCTCCTTGGTTCGGATTCCGTCACGGACATGACCGAATTCGGCGTGCACGAACTTGACGAAGACATTCAATGGCAGAACGTGGTGGAATCGTTCAATGAGCCGGTCAAATCGAAGATGTGGATTCGGGCGATCTGCTCGGCAAGCTATACCGATCGCAACGGGGAGCGGCAGACGATCGAACTGATCCACTGGATTACAGATGTGACGAAGGCCCAGGAGAAGCAGATTCTCGATCAGAAGCGCCGTGAGCAGGAATTCCTCGAAGAACAGGGCGGAAACCCATTTGGCGATGACCCGGATGGTCTCATGCAATACGCAAACGCGCTGATCGAGATCGGTGATTATGCCAAGGCGATTGACGTGCTGTCGGAGATCCCGTTTAACTACCCGGATTCGCCGGCCGTGACGCCTGCCCTGCGCAAGATACCGCGGGTTGTACAGGAGTTGGCGGGTATCGACCCTGATGCGGCGCGCGAAATCATACCCGAGCTTGTGGGGAACTTTCCCGATGTGACGGAAATCCAGAAACTTCCCGACGAGGTGGAGAAATGGGCTCTAATGCCGGGCCGAACTCTGCGAGGCGGATCGGCCGGCAGCGGTTCCGGGAGCGGTAGCGGTGCCGGCGGCTCCGGGGGCGAGACATTGCCCGGCTCCGGCAGCGGCGGCAGTACAGGGTCGGGGAACGAGCCGCGATATCCGAATCCCAACTGGAGCGACGAGCAGAAGAAACTCTACGACATGCTCAGGGAAAAACTGGGGCTATGAAACGGCGGAAAGCTGACATTTCGGCTGGACTGGGGTTCTCGCTGCTCGAGACGATGGCGGCCGTGACGCTCACGTCGATGATCATCATCGCGGCGATCAGCGTTTACGGCCGGGTCCGCGATGCCGCAGAAGCAGTCGAGCGCCGCCTGGATAATACAATGCTGCCCAACGAGATCATACAGCGGATTGCGCAGGACATCGATCGGTTGACGCTGCCGGGTTTGGAGACAACGCTTTCGTTAGCCAATAAATTCGACGGCCGCTACAGTCTCTGCCGTCTGGAGATCGTAACGCGATTCTATGACGGCAGCGAACCGCCAAGAGCGCAGATTTATGAGAAAGTGGTCTGGCAGAGCGATTACGACATGGTCAATGACAAGGTCATTCTCTACCGGTCACACAGCGGGCTAAATCTCGAAGACAAGCTCGTGGACAGGGAACTTGAGGCCCTTCAGCGGGGCGGCCGCGAGATATTCATTCCCATAACGACCGGAATTACATTCTTCGAGATCGTCGCCCCCCAGGGCGAAAACGAGTTCCGCGAGTGGCGGCTCAGCGGCCTGCCGCGGGCGCTGCGGGTACGGATATCGTTTGCCGAACCGCGGGAGGATTTCGAAACGGGCGAGTGGCTGGTCTTTGACGAGGATAAGGTGGTGCGCACAATCGCCGTCGACCGCGCGCGGAAGCTGCGCTACAAGTTCGTCAGAAAGGAATTCGAACTGGACGACCCCAACACGGTCGATGAACAGACGCAAGCAATGGAAGACGAAACCGCCGATGAAGGTGAGGGCGGCGGAATGGGTGAAGGCGGCGGGCCGATTGACGAAGGCGAGGGCGGCCCGATCGATGAAGGTCCCGGTCCGGAGGATATGGGGCCCGCTGTCAGGCGGAAGGAATGACGATGGACGCTAAAATGCATTTACTTGACAGCACTCGCCGCACAGGCGCCGAAAAGCGTTCGGGAGTGGCCCTGATCCTGACAATCGTCATTCTGGTCGTTCTGTCGACCGTGTGCTACACGCTGACTGCGCGCATGTCAATGCTCAAGCGGCGGCAGGAGTACATGATCAATTATCAGAAGTCACGTTATGCCTGCGATTCGGCGATCAAGTACGCGTTGACCACAATCGGCGAAGTACCCCTGAATCTCGTTACGCGCAAGGGTGAGCCGGATTTCTCCGACCTGTTCACGATGAACCACGCCGAGTACGAAGCGTTCCTGGCCGAATGGGCTGAGCGAAAAGCCGCCGAAATCGCCGAAGCGGAGGCTGCCGGCAATCCGGGGGCGGACATGGCCAACGACATTTTGAACACGCTGCTTAAATCGACAGCCGGCGACCCCAACGATCCGAATGATCCGAACATCTATGATGCGTACGAGTCCGAGGGACTTGATCCCAGCGAAATCAAGATTCCCGGGCCGTACGGCCCCGAATGGCCGCTGGTGCATGACCCGATTGAATTCGATATTGGCGACACGCACGTCGAGATCCGTATTGAGGATGAGAACGCGAAAATGCCTCTCATCTGGGCGATGACGACGGAAAGCAACAGGAACCGCGAGGCCGAGGCGGCCTTTGAAACGTTCTGTGAATGGATGCAGATGCCCACATCCGAGATCGAGATGCTGAAAGATCAGGTCAATGAGTTGAGCGGCTACAAGCAGTTCAAGCTCGAACTGAAGCCCATCACCTACACGGAGCAGACAGAGGTCGTCAATCGCGCACTGCCCACGTCGCGGAGTTCGGCGACCAGCCGTTCGACCATTTCACGAACCACCACGCGGACGGTGAAAAAGACGCGCCCGGCGATCGCCCATACGACCGATTTCGCAAAGCTGCTGCACAGTTCAGTCCTGGACACGGACCAGCTTGCATGGCCCATCCCCGACACGGGCGACCGCTACGAGGCCCCTTTGAAGTACCTGGCCCTGTGGGGTTCGCAGCAAGTCAACATCAATACCGCGCCGCGCCATGTTCTGGAGGCGGCATTCACGTTCGGCGGCGATGCACGGAAAATCGCCCAGGAAATCATTTTACTGCGGCAGGAGAAGCCGTTCAAAGACATCGATGAACTCAAGAAGAAGCTTTATGGATACAACGATTCGATTCGAAAGGTCGAGCCGTACATTACGACCCGCAGCACATTCTTCGCTATAAAAGTAACGGCGACTACGGGCAGCGCCATCGCCTCGGCCGTGGCGACCGTGGTCCGTGAGGGCAAAAACGTTGAGAGGATTGCAGTTCTGGCTTTCTGAGGTCGGGTGGCGTTGAGAGGCATGGAGTCATGCTGAAACGGCGAGAAATGAACTGGCACGGAGTATAACAGTGGAACAGAACAATTGCCTGGGAATACACGTCTCCAAGGCCGGCGCCACGGCGGTGCTGCTGTCGGCCAATGCAGCGCATCCGGCGGTGCTCGGGTGCGTAAGCGTCACCCGTGACCCAAAGGAGAGCGGCGATTCAGCGCCGCAGGAGTCGCTTGTCGGCCGGCTTGTCGGACAATTGGCCTCGGCGGGGCTCCGTTACGGCGAGGTTTGCGTGAGTATCGATTGCGCAATGTACACGCAGCATAATCTGCGGTCCGACTTCACCGAATATAAACAGATCGCCAATACGATTATGTTCGATGCGGAGGAGGCGCTGGCCCGCGACGCCACGGAGATGGCTTTGACTTTTAGCGTGATCGGTCCTGACGGGGAGGCAGGGTCGCGGGTTGCGGTCTTTACGGCCGACCGGGCACTCCTCAGCACGATGCTGTCGGAGATGCAGGAACAAAACCTCGACCCCACGGCCATCGAGCCGGATATCCTGTGCCTGGCGCGATACCTCGAGAATTTCGCGGTGCCCAAAGAGGTCCGTCCGCTGTTCGTTGTGTTTTCACATCAATCCTGCTACATGATTCTGCCGCAGGGTTCTCACGCCAGCCCCCTCGTCCGGAGTTTCATCGTAGGCCGCTCACAGAACGTGACATCGGTGCTGCAGCGGGAGATACCCCTGACCCTGGCGGCCATGAATGCCGATGAGCCCGTCACCGCGGTGTTCATCGCGGGCGAAAACGACGCCCTTGACACCCAGAAGCTTGCCCAGTCGACCGGCCTTGATATAGAGACGATTGAACTGTCTACAATGGTCGGCGCGGCGGATGCGGCGAAAATTAACGGCACCGCTCCGGCCGAATTCGCCATGGCCTATGGAGCGGCCCTGACCGAGGTTAAACACGTGCGGCCTTATGACTTCCGCCGGAGTTTTGCGCCTTATCAGGGCAAACGCATGATCATGCAGAAGACGCTGCGGATGATCAGCGTGATGGTAACGATAACGATGGTGGCGCTTGGCATCTATTTGCAGCTGAAGGTGCTCAAGAAGGCAAATTACATTGCGGAGTTGGAGAAGAATCTGATAGAAGACTACCGCGAGATCATGTACGGCGCCAATCCGCCGAAGAGCACGCCCATCATAACCAAGCTAAACAGTGTTCTCGTACAGGTAACGAAAATCCGCGGCGGCGAACTCGGTGATGAAAGCTCAATTCCCGCAAAGCTGACGTACATGCTTGAAGCGATCAACGGAACACCCGAAAGTATCGACCTGAACGTCACAAGCATCGATCTAACCAACAATCGCATGAGTCTCAACGGTGACACGAACCGGCGCGACAACACGGTGGCCCTGTTCAATGCGATGGACGCGCATCCCAAGCTGCAGAAAGTCGCCTGGCGTCACGATCAAAAGAGTAATCGCGACGTGTTTACGATTGATCTGGAATTGACGAAAGGCAGCAACCAATGAAAGATTATCTTAAGAATCCGAATCTTTACTTCGCTGCCGCTCCGGTCGCTGCAACCATATGGATGCTGTTTATCCTGTTCGTCTCACTGCCGGCCATCGAGAAGAAGCTGGACAAAAGCCGCAGCGATTACAACAAGGCCCAGGATCTCATCGCGAAAATAGCCCAGAAAGATCCCGATCGACTCCACTATAAGACGGAAAAAGGCAGCGGCGGCAAGTTTGATTATTCAAACGCTATTGAGGAAGTCGCCAAACTTGTCAAGATCCCGTCGCCAAGCTACCAGGCGCGAAAACCGGTACGCAGCGGGGGCAAGGATAAGCAGAGTGCCGATATAACCATTGACTCCATCGACATCGAGAGCCTGGCCCGCTTCGTTTCACAGATGCTCTTGCGGTGGTCGGATCTTGAGTGCGAGCGGCTTTCAATCGACCGGCTGCCCACAAGCAAGAACGCCTGGAAAGCCACGATAAAGTTCACCTACACCCATAATTAGAGATCAAGTCGACGTCTGTCATCAACCGACGGGCCTTCAACCGCGCATACGGCAAGGTGCACAGCAAACTTTCGCCGTATACATAGCTTACAGGGCCGTTTGATTTTCGACACAGTCCGGCCTCCAAGCACCACGCCCGCGCTGGAAAAAACGACGATAATTGAGCAAAAAGCGGGTATGCACGCTATTGGCACACTGATTGCAACCTCGCTGTTCAGGTTATGTGCTGCGCTTGCGCGGCGGCACAGGAAGTTATCAACTTTGGGAAGATGGACAAGAAGAAGTACAACGACAGCCCGGATCGCCGGTTCGACGAACCTACCTTTTCCGAGGTCTTCGCCAAGGAAAGCGTGGCGGATCCCAGCGTCCGCGATGTGTTTGCTGGTGACAGCAGGCGTTTTCGCGGGATTGGGCGGCCCGCCCTTCTGGCGGATGCGTCCGTGCGGCGGCGCGGGGCCGGTGGCCTGCCGTTTATGCACATCTTCCTTGCGGTCAACCTGGTAGTGATCACGGCCCTTTTGTGCTATCTCGTGTTCAGGCCGCCGGTAATTGGGGTCGCCGGAGCGGGCGTTGGCTCATCACCAACCACAGTTTCCCGTCCTCCGATGCAAACGGAGCGTCCCCAGACCATAAGCAGGCCCTCGCCCTCGCCGCAGCAACCCGTCAACGAGGCGCAAGCTGAACAGCCTGTCTCCCTGCAAACGGCGGAGATGCTCTACCATTCGGGCGATTACGAGCGGGCCTTTCACGTCTTTGCAAGGCTGGCCGATTACCTGCCGGTCAACGCCGAGGAAAACGCAGCGCTTCTCGATTACATACAACTCAAAATGGCTCTCTGTATCGAGAATATGCCGGGCAGCCAGAACTCCGGGCCATTTTTCACGGCGGCCCTGCAAAGCCGTTCGCCGCTGGTTCGGGCGCTGGCAAACTACCGGCTGGCCCTTATCGAAAACCGTAACCGACAATTCATGGACGTCAGAAAGCGGGCGTATCGCACCATCGCCCTGCTTCGGGCGTTCGAGAACCGCTTCCCGCATAGCCTTGATGCGGACTGCTATTTCCTGGCCGCCGAGGCGCTGACGCGGCAGGTCCTCGTGCTGAACAATGCCCCGGATCAGCTCCCGGGTCTGCTGTGGTCGGATAGTCTGAGGGCGGAGATAGTTCCGCTCATGGAGCAAGCGGATCTTCGTGCCCTGCTTCAAACGGGTATCGCCGAACTGACCGCAGGCGCCGCCGGTCCGCAGGTTCACAAGCAGGAACATCTCAGCGTTGGTGTTCGCTGGTCGGCCGTGGCGCTGGAGGCGCGGCTGGAGGAACTGGCTGCTCGAATTGCGTCAACGGCGCAAATGGATCTCGTCTGGGGCGGCGGCTCCGATGGCATCCGGTCGAAGGCGGTGACCATGTACGTGCCCAACTCCTCGGAACAGTTTGTCGCTGAGGTTGCGGCGGGCGCCGCGGGAGCCGTAGCCCGCTTCGACAGCCAGGCGATCACGCTCTATGATCCGCAGTCGTTCGGCAATCTGTCGCAGTACAGGGATCTGCTGACCAGTGAAGCGATTTCGATGTGGCGTCGGTTCACGCTGCGGTATCGGGGCGACCACCGCATGGCCAATGCACATTACGCCCTGGGCCTGCTGCTGGACTATGCCGGCCAAACCGGGTCGGCGCTCGGGGAATATAAGCTTGTCGCCAGCCGTTATTCCAGCAATCCGCTGGCACCCTTTGCCCTCTTGAACGCGAGCATTATCAAAACCAACCTTCGCGACTATACCGGGGCCAGACAGGATCTGACCGAACTGATCATCCAGTATCCCGACTGCAAGGTCATCGACACGGCCTCTCTGTATCTTGCTGAGGCGACCATGCAGGCCGGCATGTACGATGAAGCGATCAAGATTTACAAGCGCGTTTATAACCTCGACCTGAACAACCACTCCCGCCGCGAGGCTGCATACGGGCTGGGCCGATGCTACGTTGAAATGAAAGACTATGGCGAGGCGGCGAAGTGGTTTGCATCCACCATCGAACTGACCCAGGGTAGTCCCGACCAACGGCTGCGCAATGCCAATTTCATGTTGGGACAGTGCTGTATCAAGCTGAATCGCTTCGCGGAGGCCTCCAAAGCCTTGGTCAACGCCATCGACAACAACGCCTCCCGCGAAGAGTTCGTACAGGTCATTCTCGGATTGGTCAAAGCCGAGGTCGGCCGCGGTAATTATGTCGCCGCGCTCAATGTTCTTGAAAACGTTCCTCTTGAGCGATTAAGCCAGGAGGACTCCTGCGCCGTGCTGCGGGCGACCACAAATATTCTCCTCGAAATCGATCTCGCCGAAACGGCGATAACACTGCTGCGGCGCAGAATCGAATTCATTGCTGATTCCACTCTCCGGGCACAACTGAATTTCGAACTGGCGAGATGCTACGACGCGGCCAATGATCTGCAATTGGCCAGAAAGGAAGTCGGCGAGGCGCTGGTGGATCTGCCGGCAGGTCCGGAACGGCAGCGGGCATGCCTGCTCTTCGCAGACCTGTGCCTGCGACTGAAGGATTATGGCCAGGCCGCTGATGCATGTATTCAGTTGCTTGGCGAGCAAATTGATGAGAAAGACGTGATTGCCCGGGCACATGAGATTCTCGGCGCCTGCTACGCGAACATGAACCAATACGAAAAAGCCGCGTTGGCGTATGCCGGCATCCATGACATGAATGGGGTTCTTACAAAGCCATGACTGGTCGCTTTTTGAAGGCTTTCATCGCTGCAGAGATCATCCTGCTGTCGAACGTCGCGGCAGTGGCCAGTGACCGTGCGAGCGCATCATACGATCCCAATGATGCGGTTGTCGCAGCAGCTCAAGCGCCGTCCATTTCCGATGAAACGGCCGACTTGATCTCGCACTCACAGGCCCTGCGGAGGAAATTGAGCCAGGTTGGCATCGCGGCAGTTGCGGCGGCAAACGACCCAAATGACAGCGAAGACCTCATGAAATACATCAGACAGCTTGAATCGCTCCGTTTGCCTGCGCCGCCAGAAGTACCCGGCAGCAGAGGTACAGTTGCCGCCTCTGCTGCAGCGGCGGCGTCAGCGCCTGCACAGACGCGCACCATCGTTGCCGAAACAGACCCGAATCGGCAGCCGGCCGAAGATACACTGAACCAGAGACTGAACGCGCTGCTCGCTGATCCAACAGGCGTCGTGCACGCGTTCAATGCCGCAGAGGCGCTCTACAAAGCGGGCAATTACCAGCTTGCCGCAAGCTTTTACCGTGTCGCTTTGGAGCAGATGAGCAGCCGGGAGAACCCCGATCCGGACCGTTTCGCATGGTCGCTGTTTCAGCTTGCCAACTGCCTTCGGCTCGAGGATCCGGTCCGTGCGGCCGGCTACTATGACCAGCTTGTCGTGCAATATCCGAATTCACCCTGGACGGCCGCGGCGGCCGTGCAGCAGAAACTGATCACCTGGTACGGTGCTAACCGGCCGGACCAATTGCTGGAAACGTATTCACGTGACCCAAACAGCCCTTCACAATAACGATACACACGTGCTCATTGTCGACGATGACCCGCAGGTTGCCCGCGTGCTCCTGGAAGCGCTGGCGCGGCGCGCCGCCTGCGGTACAGTCGCCACCGGCGAGAGCAAGGCGCTGACCTATGCGGATCAGAAGGTGTGGCGGCTCATGATTATCAACCCCGCCTTCCTGGAACGATTCGCCGGGGTAACCGCCCGCCAGGTGATCCAGCGGGCAAGGTCGAGAAATCCTGAAATGCCGATTGTCGCTTTGGTCGACCGGAACGCCAGCAGCCGCGATAATACGTGGAGCGGCTGCTGCGATGTGCTGACAAAGCCGCTCAACCAGGCAGATGTCGAGCGACTGCTGGATACCTTCGTGCCCAACCATGAAACCGCGGCGATCGCCTGCTCCGGACGCGATTACTACCACCATTATCGTATCGTCGGCTACAGCGATGCACTTGCCCGCACGGTGGACCTGGCCCGAAAAGCGGCTCCGACGTCGGCGCCTGTACTGATCACCGGGGAGAGCGGCACCGGAAAGGAACTGATCGCCCAACTGATCCACGCCGAAAGCAGAAGGTCCACGGGGCCGTTTGTAAAAGTAAACTGCGCCGCTTTGAACGATTCGCTGCTGGAAAGTGAACTCTTCGGCCATGAAAAAGGCGCGTTCACCGGCGCCAGCCGCGCACATCAGGGCCGGTTCGAACGGGCCGACGGCGGCACCCTGCTGCTGGACGAGATCACCGAAACGCAGCCGGCGTTCCAGGCCAAGCTGCTGCGGGTGCTCGAGCAGATGCATTTTGAGCGGGTCGGCGGCGGCGAGAACATCGAGGTCAATGTGCGCATCATCGGAACCACCAACACCTCCATCGTAGAGGAGGTACGGCAGAAGCGATTCCGAGCTGATCTGTATTATCGCCTCGCCGCGGTAACGCTGCATGTCCCGCCGCTGCGTCAGCGCCGCGAGGACATCGTGCCGTTGGTGTGGCTGTTTGTCAATCAATTCGCCGGTGAAACCGGCCGCCGCATCACGGCGATCGATACATTGACACTTGATCTGCTCCAGCGGTACGACTGGCCGGGCAATGTCCGTCAATTGCGAAACACTGTCCGCACTGCCTTGATCTTCGGGGAGGGCGACGTCCTGTCGCTGTCGCATGTGCCCTGGCTGATCGAACAGCTTCAGCCGCAGCGCACGGTTGAACTGGAGGAGACTGACGAATACGTAGGCTCGCTTGAGGATATCGAGCGCAGGGCCATTCTGTCCGCGTTGCGCCGCAACAACGGCAATCAGAGTCGAGCGGCCAAGATCCTCGGAATCAGCGATCGTACATTGCGTGAAAAGATCAAACGCTACCGGAGTGAAATGTATTCTACGGCGGCGCTATAACACGTACCGCCTGCCTGAAGGAGTCGCGTGATGGTCGATATGGAAGAAAACGTGCAGCAACAGAAGCCCGATGCTTCGCCTGAAGAGACCAGGAATACGCAGGGCGTTTTTGCCTGGGTGATTGCGGTGGCTATCGTCATCGGCGGCGGCGTGGGGGGGTTCGCCCTGGCACAACTCATCGCCCAGGCGGGGCCGAAGAACGTTCAGGCCAAGCCTTCGGCGCCCGAGCCCGACTTCTTTGCAAGCACCCAGACGACAGCAACGCCCTGGCAATATGATCTCGATCCCGTTATCGGCAATCTGGACGAGCCTGGCGTAACACGGTTCTTGAGAATAGCCGTTACGCTGGTCATGTCCCCTGAGATCGACGCCGTCAAGGGTCGCGCATATCTGGAGGGGACCGAGACAATGGACGGCAAGGAGCCTTTGCTGACGGATTTCCTCAGCAGCTATATATCCGGCCTCACCCTGGAGCGGGTCCGCGGCCAGAACAGCCGCAACCGCATCAAGCGGGAAATCCAGGATGGTTTCAATGACATCCTTTTTCCGGACACGAAACCCTATATTCAGAACGTGCTTTTCAGGGAGTTTGCCGTTCAATGACGCCCGCTGCCGTACCGAACAAATTGACCCGTGAACGCCTGCGACGCCTTATCGACATGGTGCGGGAGCGCACCGCGCCCGAAACGCCATCAGCGGAATCGACCGAGTTCGATTGGACGCGGCCGCATCATTTCAGTCCCGAGCATCTCGCATCGCTGGATCAGTTCCGGCGCAAGACCGTCGACAAGATCACCGATACCTTCGAATCGCTCTGTCGCGGACCCTTTACAGTCACGGCCGAGCCAGTGGAACAGTACTACGCCTCCGTTCTGGCAGCCCATGTCGGGGCCAACCAGCAGAGCGACTACTTCCTGGTTCTCAATACCGCCGATGAAATACATTGCGGGTACGTGAATTTCACCACGGACGCCGCCGCTCGACTGGTCACGATGATGCTGCGTGAAAGCGAGTACGTGGAAATGCCTGATCGCAGGCTCTCCATGCTCGAAGAGTCGATCCTGATGGACATCACCGCGGCGGTAATCGACAGCTTCATGGAAGTGCTGCAGCGCTTTGGGGGTTCGTCGGCCATAAAAGACAGGACCTTTATCAAGGGGGTCTGGCCGCTGAGCTTCGAAGGCTTCAATGATCTGACCTGTCTGCGGTATAGGGTGCAGTATCAGCACGGTTCTCTGGAGATTACGTTTACACTTTTGTCCACCGTGCTTGAACCGGCAGCGGGATTTGAAATGCGCAGCTGCAAACAGCCGACGCAGGAAGAACTCACAGAACGGATGATGCAGAACATACACAAGGTGCCGATCACCGTAACGGCCCGTCTGTGCTCGGCCGCGATCGAGCTGGATGACGTCATGAGCCTTGCGCCGGGCGATGTGCTGCTGCTGCCGAAGAAGACCACCCAGCCGATGGAATTGCTGCTTAATGAGAAAAAGACGTTCAGCGCGTTTCCGGCAACGCTAAGCGGCAGATACGCCGCGGTGATTGCCCCGCTGGAGCTTGAATGAGTAATGCCGTTGATGCCGCGGCAAGTTGGTTTTAAGAGGAACATGTTTAATGGCGACAAGCAAATCCGTTGAAGCAGAACAAGAAGCCGCACCGCAGGAAACCGCTGTGCCGGAGGTGAACAACGCCGACTTCACCGAAGCGCAGGAGATAGACGTTACGCCGGGCGAGGAGAACCTGGACCTCCTGCTGGACGTCCAGATGCCGTTGACGGTCATTATGGGCAAGACGATCATGTCCTTCAAAAGGCTTCTTCAGCTCGGGCCCGGCTCCGTCATCCAACTGGACAAGACGGTGGGACAACCTGCCGATCTCTACATCCAGGACATCCGGTTCGCAACCGCCGACGTCGTTGTGGTGGACGACTGCTTCGCCGTGCGCATCAAAGAGATCCTCGGCGTCGATCATGGAGAACTCAAGACCCATTCGCAGGCATAAGAATCGCGGACGCATATGCCGCAGACAGTCGAAAAAAAACGTTCGGAGTCGCTGACAAACTCGCTGGCGGCGCGCAGCAACTTCATATTCGCCGCCGGCCTTGTGGGCATCCTGGCCACTCTGCTCATCCCACTGCCTACGTTCCTGCTGGACATCGGCCTGGCATGCAGCATATCCCTTGCGATAGCCGTACTGGTCATCGTCCTGGCGGCCAATGAGCCTATTGAACTGTCCACCTTTCCCTCCCTGCTGCTGTTCACTACACTCTTTCGCCTCGCTTTGAACGTAGCCTCGACACGTCTGATCCTTCTGCAGGGTGACGCCGGGACGATCATCAACACGTTCGGGAATTTCGTGGCCGGCGGCAGCCTTGTCGTCGGCATGGTCATGTTCATTATTATTCTCATCATCCAGTTCATCGTCATCACCAAAGGCGCCACGCGCATTAGCGAAGTCAGCGCGCGATTTGTTCTGGACGCCATGCCCGGAAAGCAGATGGCCATCGACGCCGACCTCAACGCCGGCTACATCACCGAAAAAGAGGCCAAGGAGCGGCGGCAGAAGATTGTCAAGGAAAGTGAATTCTACGGGGCGATGGACGGCGCCAGCAAGTTCATCCAGGGCGACGCGAAGGCTGGCCTGATCATCACCGCCGTCAACCTTATCGGCGGCATCGTGCTGGGCTACACGCACGGCATGACCATTGCCGACGCCATCAAACACTATTCCATCCTGTCTATCGGTGACGGGCTGGTCAGCCAGATTCCCTCGATCATCATCGCCATCAGTTCCGGCTTTCTGGTGAGCAAGATTCGATCACGGCACACCGTCAGCTATGACTTGACACGCCAGATGCTCAGGAATACGCAGCCGCTGATCATCGCCTCGGTCGTGATTGCAGCCTTCGCCCTCGTGCCGGGCTTTCCGAAGACACCCTTCCTCGCGTTGGGCGGCATCTGCGGTTATTTCGCCTGGAGCACACGCAAGTCCGACCAGGCGAAAGACGAAGAAGAACCCGCCGGCTCTGCCGCGCCGGGCCCTGCAGCAGAACAGGAAAAACCCGAAGAGTACCTGGACGTGGATGTCTTGTCGATCCTGGTCGGCGTGCGTCTGATCGGACTTGTCGACCCGCGCAAGAAAAGCAGCGTCTTCGACCGGATCGGGGCACTCCGCAAGAAATTCGCCCAGCAACTCGGTCTGATCATCCCGCTGGTGCGGCTGCGCGACAACATCAACCTCGAACCGAACGCCTACGAAATACGCCTGCACGATCACGTGATCGCCTCAGGCCGTATCGAACCAGACCGATTCCTGGCCATGGACAACGGCACGGTCGAAAACCGCCGCGGGGGCATTCCGGGCACACCCACAAAGGAACCCGTTTACGGCCTGCCGGCCCTCTGGATCACCGCCGCAGACAAGGAAGAAGCGGAAATACGCGGATACACCGTCATTGATCCGGAGAGCGTCCTCATCACTCACTTGTCCGAAACGCTCAAGACGCACGCCCACGAGCTGCTCTCTCGCGAGGACGTGCAGCAGCTTGTCGATCGCCTGCGGCGAAGTCAGCCGTCGCTTGTCGGGGAAGTCGTCGGCGAACAGATTTCCATCGGGACGCTGCAGCGAATTCTCCAAAACCTGCTCAAAGAGGGTATCTCAATACGCGACCTGCCGCTGATTCTCGAGGCCGTTGGCGAGAACGCGGCACGGACAAAACACGTTGCCCTGCTCACCGAAGTTTCACGAAAGGCGCTCAAACGGACCATCACCGAACAGTTCAAGGACGCTACAGGCACGATCGTCGCGCTGGCCATGGACCCGGCCGTGGAGCATTATCTGATTTCGCACCTCGAGCAGAGCGCAGAGCGCATTACCTTTGCGATTATGCCGGAAATGGCCATGGAACTGAGCCGCAACATCGCCGCCGCCTGGAAAGCTGCCATGGACAAGGCTTACGACACTGTCGTGCTGCTCTGCGATGCAAGGATCCGGGCGGCCCTCTACAACATGATTGAGAGAACGCTGTCGCGGCTGCCCGTCGTTGCCTATGACGAAATCGTCCCGCAAACCCGTATTGAACCCATTGAGACGATCACACTGTCCGATACCGCTGCCCTGCTGTCGGAGCACGCGCAGGCGGTTGGCGTCTAATGAAATGTAAACAGGATAGAGTTCATGACGAAGACAATCCGATCCATTGCCGGCTGCTGTGCCATCGCGATTTTCTTCGTAATGTCGCTGGTCGGCTGGCTTTTCAAGTGTTCGCCCGCTACCTGCTGCAACCGGGCACTCATGGGTGCGGTTATTACATACGTCGCCGTTTCCTGGGCCGGAACGATTGTTTACAGACTCCTGCTGAATGCGATGATCGAAAGCCGGGTCCGCAAGGCCGCGGGCGGTAACCGGAAATAATGCACAGACGGGTCCTGCAAAAACTCGAATCAGCTCCACGCGATTCAGCCATTCGCTTATGCTCAAGAGCGGCCACAACCACGTCGACCCACCGCCGACTTCGCTGGTTTCGTTTGCGTGGTTGACAAAAATCGACTTCGCGTCCGAAAACAACCCCCTCTGCGAGCAAAATCTTACCGATTCGGCTTACCAGCACTGAAAACTTGAAAAAACGCTAAAGTTGCCCGCCGCGCCCGCGACAATAATGGCGGAGACAGGCGAAGTTTGCAATGACAGGAATCGACGTGAGCACCAACGGCATAGACACAATCTTCTTTGGCGGCCCGGACGGCGAATGGTTGCGGACTCAAAAGGCCGCCCACCGGCCCGAAACGCCCGAAGCCGCTGACCTGGCCCTTCGAGCCGATTACGCCGACGTCATCCGAAAAGCCATCCGGATTGAAGAAGAAGATTTTGCCGCCGTCGAGGCCGCCCGAAAGGCTATCGAACAAGACACCCTCGATACCCCCGAGAACATCCAGGCCGCCGCCAGAAATCTCTTGGCGTTCGGCATATAGGAAAGGCAGTGAAGGACGAGCCACGGAAGGCTCATAAGATAAACAACGGATTGTTTGAAATTTGGCGAGGAACACGTGGCGATCCCGCTAAGCCACCCTCGCCATTTTTCATGCGCCCAACGGGCGACGTTCACGCCAAGAAGTCCACCACCAGTCCAAACGGGATATCACGTCTTGCATCGTACCGCGGCCTGCCCGGCACAGTCGGCCACCAATAATCAAAGAGCGTTCTTCGCACCGGCACCGGCGCCGGTAACGACGGCTCTGCAGGCAGATTATTTAAGGACGCGGCGTGAAACCCCGCACTGCCGGCCTGTACAAGCGCCGCCGGCCGGGAAGCAATTACTTTACATGATATGATCCGGCTCATCATTCGACCCCCCGGGCCGGGCGCATTGCTGTTGCGGCCCATGCCCACAAACTCTTTGCATTACGAACCCCCCTTCAATCCCCAAACGAATCCCTCTGTCCGACAGTATTATACCAGATTCATCGTATGATTTCAAGACGTTTGAGGCTTGTCGGCGGGTCCACGAGGGCGAGAACCCGCTTCATGGTCCGGAAAAGAGCTTGCTTTGGCGGCCGTCGAGCCTTAAAACAGGCATAGTTTGGGAGAGCGGTTATGCAGCTACTGGCGCGATGCCCGCGATGTGGGCAAATTCTGCAATTGGACGTGTCCGCAGCCGATCGGCGGATCGGCTGTCCGGCATGCGGCCGCAAGTTCCGTGTGCCCGATATTGCCGATCTGGACCGCGCCCTGGCGGTCGCGCGCAAGGCCCGAAACAAGGTTTACATTGATGAAGAGGGCAACACGTACGCCTGACGCAATCCCGGCCGACCGCCAAACAGTCACGCCGTCACGAACGGACTCAGTTCGCGCAGCCGATGGACCACCGGCGCCATCTTCTCAATAACAAAGTCGACTTCCTCTTCAATGTTGTAGCGGCTGAGGCTGAAACGAATCGACCCATGGGCCGCCGTAAACGGCACGCCCATCGCCCGCAGCACGTGCGACGGCTCCAGCGACCCGGACGTGCAGGCCGAGCCGCTGCTGGCACAGATGCCGAAACGATTCAGCAGCAGCAGAATGGCCTCACCTTCGATATATTCGAAGCTGATGTTGGTGGTATTCGGCAGACGGTTGTCCGGATCGCCGTTGACCATGGCGCCGGGGCACGTCTGCAAGATGCCTGCTTCAAGCTTGTCCCGCAGTTGCCGCACCCGCGTATTCTCCTCCTCAATGTTCGCGCCTGCCAGCTCGCACGCCTTACCCAGGGCGATAATGCCCGGCACGTTTTCCGTACCTGCGCGCCGCCCGGACTCCTGGTGTCCGCCCAACATAAACGGCGCCAGCCGTGTGCCTTTGCGCACGTACAGGACCCCAACCCCTTTGGGCGCGTGCAGCTTATGGCCCGACATACTCAGCATATCAATGGGAAGCTCACTGAGCTTCATAGGCAGTTTACCCACCGCCTGCACCGCGTCGGTATGGAACACAATCCCCTTGCTGCGGACCATCTCGCCGATCCGCTCGACGGGGAATATCGTCCCGGTCTCGTTGTTGGCCCACATCACCGACACGATCGCCACGTCGTCAGTCAGGCTGTCAGCCAGCATGTCAAGGTCCAGCCGACCCCGCTTGTCCACCGCGATCTCGACAATGTTGTAGCCGTGTCGCTCCAACTGCCGGCACGTACTGAGCACGGCAGGATGCTCCACTCGCGTTGTCACCACCGTCCGCTTCTGCGGCAGCATCTCCAGGGTCCCCCGGATCGCCGTGTTATCGCTCTCCGTGCCGCAGCTCGTAAAGATGATTTCCTCGGGCTGACAACCCAAAAGCCGTGCAACCCGCGCTCGAGCCTCCCCGAGTTTGCTGCCGACCTGCCCGCCGAAGGTATGCATGCTCGACGGGTTGCCGTACAACCGCCCCAGATACGGCGTCATCTCGGCGATGACTTCGTCGGCCACCTTCGTGGTGGCGTTATTGTCCATATAGATCACGTCGCCGTTCATGCGTTCTCCTGTGGGTGTACATACGTTGTCGACTGGCTGCTGCGGTCCTCCTCCACAAACAGCTCATCGGTAACGAACTCGCGGAGTTTCGCCTCCACCACGTCCTTCATTGTCCATTCGGCCATCTTACACTGAGCACACATTCCGCGAAACGCCACGATCACCCTGTTGCCATCAACGTCGATCAGCTCGATGTCGCCGCCGTCGGCTCGGAGCTTGGGGCGAATCTGTTCGTTGATGGTCTGCTGCACCAGTTGAATCTTTTGAATGTTTGTCAGCTTTTTCGGACGCGGCGGTGCAGCCGCATGCGCCCTGGCCTTGTCCCCCTGAACCTGTTCGATGATCTTCTCTATCTCACCATGACAGCCGCCGCAGCCACCGCCGGCCTTACAGTAATTGGTCACCTGCTGCACCGTTGTCAGATCGTTCTCCCGCACGACTTTTCTGATTTCCTCATCGGTGACACCAAAGCACGTACACACGATTTTGCCGGGCTTTTCATGGGCAGGCTTGCCCTTGCTGCGGTAGTGCTTTATGGCTGCCGCCAGCGCCTCCTGCCCCATGACCGAACAATGCATCTTCTGTTCAGGCAGCCCGCCCAACTCACGGGCAATGTCCTGGTTAGTGATCGCCTCGGCCTCCTCCAGCGTCTTACCCTTGATGATCTCGGTCAGCACCGACGATGACGCCACGGCACTGGCGCAGCCGAACGTCTTGAACTTGACATCGGCGATCCGCCCCTTGTCGTCCAGCTTGAACGTCAGCGTCAGCGCGTCGCCGCAGGCCAAAGAGCCCACCTCGCCCACACCGTCGGCATCCTCAATGTATCCGACATTCCGCGGATTGAGGAAATGATCCATGACCTTGTCAGTATAGTCCCACATCAGTGATACGTCCCTCTGCCATCACGTCCGCATAATATACACCCGCGAACGTCTTCTTGTTCGCCTCCCTAACACTGGCTGGCCTTCAGTGCCTGGTCCACGTCCGCTATTATATCATCGATGTGCTCCGTGCCTACCGAGACGCGAATAAAATCTGGCGTGACCCCCGCGCTTAACTGCTCCGCATCGCTCAGTTGCTGATGGGTTGTCGTGGCCGGATGGATGACCAGAGTTTTGCTGTCCAGCACGTTGGCAAGGTGGCTGGCCAGTTTCACACTATTGATGAACTTCGCGCCCGCCTCCCGACCGCCCTTTATCCCGAAACCGAGGATCGCCCCCTGCCCTTTCGGCAGGTACTTAAGCGCCCGCGCGTAGTCTTTGTGCGACGGCAGACCCGGGTAGTTGACCCAGGTAACGGCCTCGTGCTGCTCCAGAAACTTCGCCAGCGTCAGGGCATTCTCACAATGCCGCGGCGCCCTGAGGTGAATCGTCTCCAGCCCCATAAGGAACAGGAAAGCGTTGAAAGGCGACATGCATGCACCGGTGTCCCGCAGTATCTGTGTGCGTGCCTTAATGATGTAAGCAAGCGGCCCCACCGCCTCGACGTACTTTAAGCCGTGGTAACTCGGGTCCGGCTCCGTCAGTTCGGGATACTTGCCGTTCGTCCAGTCGAACTTGCCCGAATCCACGATTACCCCGCCAATGCTGTTGCCATGCCCGCCGATCATCTTGGTGCAACTGTGCACAACGATATCAATGCCGTGCTCGAACGGCCGAAACAGCATCGGTGATGCCACGGTGTTATCGCAAATCACGGGAATGCCATGCTCATGGGCCACAGCCGCGACGGCTTCAAAATCCATGACGTCGTTCTTGGGATTGCCGATTGACTCGACATAAATAAGCCGCGTTTTGTCGCGTATCGCCGCGGCAAAGTTGCCCGGATCGTCGGGCTCAACAAACGTCACCTCGATACCGAGTTTCGGCAGCGTCTGGCTGAACAGCGTGTACGTGCCGCCGTACAGCGAACTTGACGCCACGAAGTGCTGGCCGGCCTTGCAGATGTTCAGCACAGCCGCCGTGATCGCCGCCATGCCCGAACTGAAAGCCAGCGCCCCCACGCCCCCCTCAAGGGCCGCAATACGCTTCTCAAGAACGTCCGTCGTGGGATTCATCAGCCGCGTGTAAATGTTGCCGAACTCACGAAGCGCAAAAAGATTCGCCGCATGGTCCGTGTCCCGAAAAACGTAACTGGTTGTCTGGTAAATGGGCACCGCGCGGCTGCGCGTGTCCGAATCGACTGACTGCCCCGCATGAAGCGCTAACGTTTCCAGATGATATTGATTCTCTTGCGTCATCACCATGTCCTTATCAAAATAATACGTTTCCTGCCCCCGATCACGAGGGTATCACTTCCAGCATGCGGTCCAGCGACCGCCGGGCGCGCACTCGAACATCTTCGGGCACCGTAACCTGGTGCTTCATGTCCTGCAGAGACCACAACACCTTTTCGAGGGTAATCTTCTTCATGTTGCGGCATACCGCAGCCTGCGAAACCGGAACAAACTCCTTGTCGGGACAGGCCTTCCTGAGAGAATGAATGATCCCGATTTCCGTCACCACAATAAAGCTCCGGCGGTCGCTGCGGGCGGCGAACTTCAGCATCTGACCGGTACTGAGCAGTTTGTCAGAACACGCCCGCACCTCGCTATTGCATTCGGGATGCGCAATGACCAGCGCGTCAGGATGCTCGGCCTTTGCCTTCAGCACGTCTTCGGCCATGATCCGCTCGTGCGTGATGCAGTACCCGGGCCACAAAACCATGTCGCGCCCGGTCATATCAATGATGTACTGTCCAAGATTGCGGTCGGGGACAAAAATGATCTCACGGTCCGCCGGAAGCCGCCGCACCAACTCCAATGCATTACTGCTCGTGCAGCAGCAATCACTCAGCGCCTTGACCTCCGCCGTCGTATTCACATAGCAGACCACCAAAGCGCCGGGGTGCTTCTTCTTCAGTTTCGCCAGTTGCTCGGCGTTGATCATGTCCGCCATGGGACAACCCGCAGTCTCGTCCGGCAAAAGCACCGTCTTGTCGGGCGACAGGATCGCCGCCGTCTCGGCCATGAAACGAACGCCGCAGAACACAATGGTTTCGGCATCCGTCCTGGATGCCGCCATGCTCAATCCGAGCGAATCACCCGTCAAATCGGCGATGTCCTGCACCTCACCGATCTGATAGTTATGCGCAAGAATCACGGCCTTGCGCTGCCGCTTCAGATCCGCTATCTTTTCTTTGATATCGCTGGCCAATGCATACTCCAGTCACATGGACCTACTTGTCTGCTTTGTCTCGGCGCGGCCGCATTAATGTCTCCGGCATCGCCATCGTCACCGTGACTCCCGGCGGCACATCCTGCCGCACCCATGCGTTTGCCCCGATGACAGCCCCCCTGCCGACGGTCACGTTGCCCAAAATGGTCGCCTCGGCATAAATCGTAACGTCGTCTTCAATCGTTGGATGACGCTTCACCCCCCGGATTCGCTGGGCGTCTTTGGGGATGCTGATCGCCACGAGCGACACGCCCTGGTAGAACTTCACATTGTTGCCGATCTCCGCCGTCTCACCGACCACCACGCCCGTACCGTGGTCGATGAAAAAATGTCTGCCGATCTTGGCGCCCGGATGAATATCGATGCCCGTTTTGGCATGCGCGCTTTCACTCATGATGCGCGGGATCAACGGCACCTCCATCAGGTAAAGCTCATGTGCAATGCGGTGGATTGCGATGGCCGTGATGTACGGATAACTGATTACGATCTCCTCTAAGGACCTCGCGGCCGGGTCGCCGTTGTAGGCCGCCTGGACGTCGGTCTTGAGAATCTCGCGTATTTGCGGAAGCTTTGCGATAAGCTTCTCGGCTATGTCCGCAGCCATCTTCTCACAGTCGTACGTAGCACAGTTCTTGATACGGCACTCGTGCCGCAGCGCAAGACCCACCTGCTCCGCAAGATCGCTTCGCAGCTTGCAGAGGATATCCCCCACGATGTATCGAACATTCTCCTGCGTGACCACCCGCTTGCCCGTATACCCCGGAAACAGCAGCTCGAGCAGGTCTTCCAGAATCGCCATGATCTTCTCGCGCACGGGAAGATTCGCCACGTCGATGAAATTCGTTCCCGAATCGCCGTACGTCGCAACGATTGCTTCAACGATATCCTCTATGCGGCCTTTATCCATATCCTCAGCCATGGCGCAATCTTCACCTCACGCATACAGTTCCGTCGACAAATACCGCTCGCCGGTATCCGGAAGAACAACCACAATCACCTTGCCCCTGCTCTCCGAACGCCTGGAGACCTCGGCCGCCGCATGCATCGCCGCCCCCGAACTGATGCCGGTCAGGATACCCTCAGCCGACGCTAAACGTCGCGCCATCTCCATCGCCTGTTCGTCGGTCACTTTGATGATTTCGTCGACGACCGCACGGTTCAAAACATCCGGAACGAATCCCGCACCGATGCCCTGGATCTTGTGTTTGCCGGCCCGCTCGCCCGAAAGCACCGCCGAACTCGCCGGCTCAACCGCCACCGACCACAGGTCCGGGTTGCGCGTCTTCAACACTTCGCTGCAGCCGGTGATCGTGCCTCCGGTCCCGACGCCTGCAACCAGGATGTCCACCTTGCCATCGGTGTCGTTCCATATTTCCTCGGCCGTCGTCCGACGATGCACCTCAGGATTAGCCATATTTGTAAACTGCTGCGGCACAAAGACATTGGCATCGCTCTGGTGAATTCTCTGGGCCTCCTCGACCGCCCCGCGCATCCCCAGTTCCGCGGGCGTAAGTACCAGCTCCGCGCCCAACATCCGCAAAAGCTTGCGGCGCTCGACGCTCATCGACTCGGGCATGGTCAGTTTCAAACGATACCCTTTGGCCGCGCAAACCAGTGCCAGGCCGATGCCGGTATTGCCGCTGGTCGGCTCCACAATCACGGTCCCCGGATTCAGCAGGCCCTGCCGTTCCGCCTCGTCAAGCATCGCAAGTGCGATACGGTCCTTGACACTGCCCCCTGGATTGAATGACTCCAGTTTTGCGAGAATTGTCGCATCACGACTACCAAGCTTGTTTATTTTCACTAACGGCGTCGACCCGATCGTCGCCGTGATGTCAGCGTAGATCTTGCCCATATGTCAGTCCTATTCTCGACTCAAATTTGATAATCCTCTGCCGAATCGGCCCGCTTGGCACTGTCCACGAGATCCTGAAGTGTCATCGATTCGAGAACGCCCATTATTGCCGACTGCATCTTCGACCACACCTGCCGAGTGACGCAATCCATACATCGGGGGCAATGTTCCGGGTGCGCCAGGCAATCAATCACCACCGGCGGCCCCTCGAGCGTCACAAAAACCTCGTCGAGCCGAATTTCCGCCGGCGGACGCGTCAACTCATAGCCGCCCCGCGGGCCGCGGACGCTCCTCACAAGACCCGAAGATTTCAGAAGCGAAATCAACTGCTCCAGGTACTTGTTTGAGATGTCTTCTCGCTCGGCGATCGTGCGTATTTGCAGAGGCCCGCGGCCATACTCGGCGGCCAGCTCAAGGATGGCTCGAAGCCCGTATCGACTTCTTGACGACAGCTTCATACGCTTCTCCTAATTTCCTACTACTTTAGTAGTTTACAGTCTTATACAGAATACGTCAAGTCATTGTGCCGAAAAATTGGAATATATTTGACTCCTGGGGTGGTACGCAGACGGAACCAACGGCAGCAGTTTCGGAATAATTTATGTGCCAATATCCCGTTTTTTTTCTTGACATGGGTGGGGTCGGCCCATACGATCAGGTCGTAAATGTGGTTTAAGTGAGGCAGGGAGGCATTAAATGGCCAAAGCGCCAGCAAGAAAAATAGCCTTTATTTCATCGTATCCGCCGCGACAGTGCGGCATCGCCACTTTTGCGTGTGATCTCATCAAGAATGTCCGAAATGCGGCCGGCCGGGCCTTCGAGCCCCTCATTGTCGCAATGCAGGAGGGCAATCATCAGTACAGTGATCCCGTCAAGTTCGAAATCCGCAGCAGTGTCAAGAACGACTACATCAGTGCGGCCGACTACATCAATTTCAGCCATGTCGATGCCGTTTCCGTTCAGCATGAGTTCGGCCTTTTCGGCGGCAGTGCCGGCTCGCACCTGAACCTCCTGCTGCGGCGGCTCAGTGCCCCTATCATCACCACCATGCACACCGTTCTTGAAGAGCCGACGCGGGATTACTATAGCTCTACCGTCGCCTTGTGCGAGCTGTCCCACAAGGTCATCGTCATGAATCGCCGCGGAATCACCATGCTCCGCGACGTCTACGGGGTACCGGAAACAAAAATCCGCCTCGTTCCGCACGGCATACCGGACCTTCCGTTCGTTGACAGCAGTTATTACAAACACAAATTTGGCATGGAAGGCCGCCGAACCATCCTGACCTTCGGCCTGCTCAGCAGGGGCAAAGGCATCGAAACCATGCTCAGAGCCATGCCCGCGATCGTGGCCGCGGAGCCTTCCGTTCTGTACATCATTTTAGGGGCCACCCACCCCAACGTCATCCGATATGAAGGCGAGCAATACCGCTTCAGCCTCAAACACCTGATCAAGGACCTCGGTATTCAGGACAATGTAATCTTCCATAATCGCTTTGTCAACGATGAGGAACTCCATAATTTCCTCTGCGCGGCGGATATTTACGTAACGCCCTACCAGCACCGAGAGCAGCTTACCAGCGGCACCCTCGCATATGCGGTCGGCACTGGAAAAGCCGTAGTCTCCACCCCCTACTGGGCCGCCGAAGAACTGTTGGCCGACAACCGCGGCGTCCTTGTTCCGTTCAATGATCCGGAGAGCCTCGCCGATGCGATTATCGAACTGCTCACCAACGAGACGTTATTCAACACGTACCGCCGGATGGCCTATGACTACGGGCGCAACATGACCTGGCCGATGATCGGCCGGCTCTACTGGAAGATGTTCAACGCAAAAAAACTGCCAGTTCGCGTGCCCGGCCGCATCGTCAGCACCACCCAGGAAGCAATCTCCATCCTCGAAGTGCCCGAACCGCCGCTGGACCACCTCCGGAGAATGACCGACGACACCGGGATCATCCAGCACGCCAAGTTCACCATCCCGGACCGCAATCACGGCTACTGCACAGACGACAATGCGCGCGGCGTCGTCGCCATGACAAGGTACTTCGCACAGTATGCCGAGCCGCAGGCCCTGCGCCTCTTCGACATCTATCTGTCCTTCATCTACCATGCTCAGCAGCCCGACGGCACGGTGTTCAACTTCATGAACTACGACCGGCAGTGGGTGCGCGATGAACCGCCCCATGACGCACTCGGAAGGACGCTCTGGGCGTTCGGCACGGTGATCGCAAGGCCGCCCTTGCCGCGCTACGTGCCAATCATCAAGGACTGTTTCGATCGCTCCGTGCGCGACATACCGTCGTTGTCGCTTCGCGGCAAGGCCTACGCCATCCTCGGCATGGCCGATTATCTCAGCCAGTTTCCAGGCGCCAGCGATATCAAGCGATTCCTTGCCCTCGCCGCAGATGACCTCGTCGCCCACTACAATACCTTCAGCAACCACGAGTGGGACTGGTTCGAGGACAACCTGGCATACGACAATGCCATGCTCCCCCTGGCCCTGTATATTGCCGGCATGGCCATCTCGGAAGACAAGTACATCAACATCGCCAACAAAACCGCCGCCTTCCTCCTGGAAAACACCTACGACGGCTCACATTTCAGCTTTATCGGCTGCAACGGCTGGTTCAAGGGCGGCCAGAAACGCGCCCGCTTCGACCAGCAGCCCATTGAGGTGGCTGCCACGGTCATGATGCTCCGTGCCGCCTGGGACGCAACCGGCAACCGGCATTTCATCAAGCTGCAGAAAAAGGCCTTCGACTGGTTCCTCGGCGACAACGACCTCGGCACACCCGTCTACGATTTTAAAACGAAGGGATGCTCGGACGGGCTGATGCAGACCGGCCTCAACCTCAACCAGGGAGCCGAAAGCACGCTCTGTTTTCTGCTCAGCCTGCTCTGTATCGTCGAAAGCTACGCCGCCGGCGCCGGTGACGGCGAAGAAGTCAAGCCTGCCGACGAAGACGCCGCCGCCAACGTCGCACTGGCCGCGATTAAAGACGTCGCCGCCCGAAGCAAGACACCTGAGCGTGTAATCAAGGTAGAGGGCGTCGGCTGAGCGCAGACCGCTGCCGCCCCGTGCCTCACAAAAAATTCGCTCCAGGCCATGTTTGCGAGATTCAGGGTTGCCGGTTCCTCAGGGCGGCAGAATGCATCCGGAGGCCATCGATAACAGTCGCCACCCGTTTGCTGAAGTCTGTTTTCTTCAGATCTGAAAGCTTCAGTCCCTTGCCGAAAGTCCGGAAATGGCGGTCATGGTTCCTTCGACTTTACCTTCGACAGGCTTTCTTCCAGCACCGCCACGAGGTCTTCCCCTTCTTCGACTTCCGCCATCTCGGCTTCCTCTTCGGCGTGCTCGATCTTCACGGTTTGCCCGCGCCTGGCCTTGTCCTCAAGGAATTCAAGTATCTGCCGGCGGCGTTCGTCGACATAATGCTCAGGCTCATAAGCCCCTTTCATTCTTTCGATTGCCGCTTTCATCGCCTCCACCGCCGACGCCCGCGCTTTGCGCCCATGCGGCGCAATATCATTCCAGTCCCGGACCTGGTCATACCAGTGCAGCGTGATCAGCTCCAACAGACGGTCTCCCGCCTTGACCGTAACCAGGTGCTCTCGTGAATGCAGCACAAGGCGCGCGATGCCGGCCTTACCGGTCTTGTGCATAACGCGGCGAAGCATCTGATAAGACTTCAACCCGCCCTTGCGAGGCAGAATGTAATAAGGTCGATCAAAGTAGATTGGATCGATCTCTTCGTAATCCACAAAGGACGTGATCTCTATGGACTGGCTCCGCTTGGGTTCGAGCGCCTTGTATTCCTCCTCCCGCACAATGACATATTCATTCTCCGCGGTCTCGTAACCGTTGACGATGTGCTCGCCGGGCACGAATGTGTTGTCCTGCGGGCAGAACATCCGCCTCTGCAGAAAAGCATTATCCTTTCGGTGCATCATATGAAACGCGGTCCGGTCCCGGCGAATCGCCGAAATCAGCTCCACTGGAATCGAGACCAGCACAAAGCTCAGCGTCCCCGTCCATATCTTGGCTGGCATGTCATTGTCCTCCCAGTCTGATATCGGTGGGCGATTTGTCAACTCTCAATCCTTTGTAAGCCGCATGCTGAAGCAGCCCATCCTTCGGCCAGCGGCGATACTCCACCTCCGCAACGTAGATCGGCCGTACAAAATTCATGTCTCTTGCCGGCGGCTCAAAGGGTGCCGCATTCGTGATCTGCGGCTCTAACAACTCAATAAGCAATTGATGATCTTCCTCGGCGAAACCCGTGCCCACAGAACCTACAAACCTCAGGTTCATATCCGCATCGTACGCTCCCAACTGCAGCGAGCCGATGTGTTTGCCGGGCGTTTCGGCATACCTGAAGCCGCAAATGACAAACTCCTCCGATTTGGTCAGTTTGACCTTGATCCAGTCCGGACTCCGCCGACCCGCCTGGTAAACGCTGTCGATTTTCTTACAGATGATGCCTTCAAGCCCATAATCTCTGGCGATGCCCAGCATGTTCCGGCCGCTGCCGCGGTAGCTCAGCGGCACCCTGCACAGGCGCTGCCGAATGCCCAGCCCTTCCAGTATCTCGCGCCTCTGCTGGTAAGGTGTATCTCTGAGGTCCCGGCCGTCCGCAAACAGCACATCAAAAATATAGTAGTAGATGCGCATCGGCGGCAGTTGACGCGCGGCGACTTCCTCACTGATGTGCATACGCTTCTGCAAGACGGAAAAACTCGGCCGATTGCTGTCGTCCAATGCGACGATCTCGCCGTCGACAACCGCGCTGTCACCCAGAAAGGCCCCCAGATCGCCTAACTCGGGATAACGAAACGTGATGTCCAGCAGATTGCGGCTTTCGATCCGTATTCGTCGGCCGTTCCAATAAGCAATCGCCCGTATGCCATCCCACTTGAACTCGTACGCCCACTCGCCCCGACGCGGCAATTCTCCCGTCCGGGCCAACATCGGCTCGACATGGGCGGGCATCACCCGCTCCCTGCACTCCGCGCATACGTCCTCCATGCTGCCGCACCGCACACATGTCGCCCCCTCGCACCGCCAGCAGCCCCGTTGTGCATCGAACGTAAAAAGCTGCTTGCACGTCTCGCAGACGCGCTCCTCCACGTGCTCAACGGGTTGTGTCGAATGCGCCGGCATCTACTTCTTTTCCTTTCCGCCCAGCGATTCGAGGCTCTTCTCCAACGCAGCCAACAGCCGGTCATCCTCCGTAGCCTCTGCCTCCTCCAAAGCCGGCAATGCCGTCGGGCGCCCCTGCGCCTTCTGCTCGATCAGCTTCTGCAATTTGATCTGATACTCATCCTTGTATTTCTGCGGCTCGAACGTCTCCGCCAACTCATGAATCAGCCGTTCGGCAATCTGCATTTCCTTTTCGGAGATGTCGACGTCTTCCAGTTCGAACGCATCCTCGGGCACGATCTCGCCTGCATACCGGTGCATCGTCAACGTAAGCACGTCGCCGGCCGCAGCGAGTACGCCGACATAGGCCCTCCTCCGCATGACCCATTTACACATGCCCGCCGCGCCCGTTTCCTTCAAGCTCTGCAGCAGATCCACATAACCCTGCTCGTCGCCGTCAGGCCCAAGGTAATACGTGCGATCCAGGAAGCGGTCGTCGATCTCATGGGCCTCCACGAATTCCATCACCTCGATTTGCCGCGACGCCTGCGGCTCGGCAAAGTCCAGTTCGTCAGACTCGATCACCACGTATTCGCCCGTGGCAATCTCATAGCCCTTGACCGTCTCCTCAGGCGGCACCACCACGTTGTCCTCAGGACACACCATCCGCTGCTGCAGCCGACTGTAATCCTGGTCATGCAGCAGGTGCGAATGTACCGCAATGTCGCCTACCGCCGTGTAGAGCTTGACCGGCACGTCCACCGTCTCGAACTGTATCCTGCCTTTCCAGATCGCGCGGGCCATGAACCCACCGAGTAGCCGTGCGGCGTCCCCTATTTGGGATGCCACTTGCCGTCGCTGCCCTTCTTGTACTTGTCCTTGACCGCCGACCAGGCGACCTTTGCAGACACCTCCTCCCGGGAAGCAGATCCTCTTCTCTTGTCAGGCGACTTGTACTGCTCGTACGCGTTGTTGTAGGCTTCCTGCCAGATCTTCCGGGCCTTGGGCGGCAGGTTGTCTTTCACCTGTTTGGGCAGGTCGGATTTCTTCTCAAACGGCATAAACGTCTCCTCCGCCGACATTTGGACCATGTATTCCCCAGAGCTTACAAACGCTGTCTGGCGGCCTTCAACGCTGCCTCCGCCTTCTCTTCAGGGCTCTGACCGGGATGGAGAGCATCGAAATCGCCGCGCAACGCCTTCAAGGCATAACGTTCCGTATTGATCTCCATCGTCGTCCGTATACCCAGCTTGCGGAACAAAGGCACCGGCGGACACCAGCCCTGCAGCGCATGCTGCATCAGGAAACCGGCAACCGCAAGCGGCAGGATAAGCCACTTGCGGTTTCGGCTGGCCAGCAGTACGCCCAACAGACTCACGCCGGCCGCATGCGCTTCGAGAACGCGTTCAATGTCCCACTCCGAGTCCAGTTCCTCCAGCCGCCCGTCGATCAGTTCCGGGTTCCTGGCGAAGTACAGGACCCGCGCCTCTATTTCTCGACGCAGACACCGGTTGATCTCCTCGCAGGTATTCTCAATCACCCGCGTCTCCGTGTTTGGCAATGCCATGAACCAGTCTCCTTCAGGATCAGCCTTTCACAATACCCCGACCGACGAGGTAAATGATCACCGCAAACAACAGAAGGAATATACCTAAGATAAACGCCGAAGCCGCCGGACCGGTCACCATGCTTAACAGCAGGTGCACCCCCCACAGGATCATGACCAGCCCCGTGATCGCCAGAAAAATCGCCGCAAGCGCGATCACCAGCCACGACAGCAGCTTCGTGAGCATCTCCCGGTACAGCTCGGTTAACTGCTTCAGGTGCAGGCTCGTCAGATCGGAGATTATCTGGCCGATATCCCTGGCAATGTTCACGACATCCCGGATGTTACCCATGATTGTTACTCATGATTGTGTCTCTTCAGAAGCGTCGCCGCCGCCAATGCGCCCGCCCCGAATGAGATCGCCATCGTCGTCAGCGGTCTCCTGGCGGTCGCCTCGCGCGACGCCTTGACTACCTTCTGGCCCCGCTCGCATATCTTGGTGTTCACCTGCCTTATGCCCTTATGTGTCCGGCTGCCGAAGTCTTCCATGGCCGTTTTGAGCCTTTCGCGGGTCTCCTTGACCTTCTCCTGACTGTAACTGCCCACGTCCGACAGCGTCGCGCCCAGATCTTCCCGAAACTTCGCCAGATCACTCTTCAGTGTTTCGATGTCTCTTTCAAGCTCAGTACGCATGCTTCACCTTACCCTTTCCTGAATCTTTGCTTACCTGATAGTCTCACAAAGTGTTTAAGCCCGCCCCCTATGGCGACGAATCGGAATCCGCTCAGACGGCACTCACCGGCCGTCTGCCATCGCTGCTGCGGATGACCTCCCTACTTGCGGCCCGCGGCAAGCGTGCTCTTGATCTCCGACAATCGTTCGGCGGCAAATTCCCAGTTCGCCATTTCCATGAAGTTATCCACCCACTCGCCCCGGTTGTTCTGATATTTCAAGTAGTACGCGTGCTCCCAGACATCACAAACCAAAAGCGGCGTGACGCCCCATATCGTAAGGTTCTGGTGCTTCTCGCATTGCAGTATCACCACGTTGCCCGAGATGGGCTCATAGGCAAGAACGCCCCAGCCGCTTGCCTCCACCGCCTTCGTCGCGGCGGCGAACTGCGACTTTGCATTGGCGACCGACCCGAAGCTCTCCTCCAGTGCCGATTTGAATTCCGGCGGCATATCGCTTGCGCCCCCCGGGCGCATCGAATGCCAGAAGATCGTGTGCAGAACGTGGCCGCTGCCGTTGAAGGCCAGCTCGTTGGAAACCGCCTGGATCGAGGCGTAGTCGTTGCTCTGACGCATCTGCTCCAGTCTCGCCACCGCGGCGTTGAGCTTCTTTACATATCCCGCGTGATGCTTGTCGTGGTGAATTCGCAGTGTCTTCTCGTCAAGCATCGGCTCCAGAGCATCATAATCGTAAGGCAGTTCCGGAAGCACATACTGGCCGTTTTCAAACGCCTTCAGTTCTTCCCACATGGTATGGTCCTTTCCGATAAAGTCCTTCTTTCTGTCAGATCCTGCAGAAATACTGGTGATCGCGCTGGCAGCCCCGGCCGCTGATGCGATCATTCCAAGCACGTCACGCCTCGTCATTATGCTGTTCATAAGCTGTGCTTCGATCGCTCGTTGGGTCGCCGGATCGCGTCACAAGCTGCCCCCCGCACGACTCATCAACGATACCCCGACTTCGATCCCCCAAATTCTGCCCCCTGTTGTTGACGCACCTGATGTCGGTGAATATGGCAGGTCACTTTAAAAGTCTTTGCGCGCAGCGCAGACGTGCAAAAAACCAAACCGGAGTATGTCCGTTGGACATAACAGGAGCGGGGCGCCCGCTATGGGACGCCCCGCTCTCTTAGGTGCATGATGAGATTCGAACGCAATCAGCGAGTGAACTTGATCGCATCGGCACAGGTGCTTGCCGGGGCCGGCTGCGACAACATGGTCACCGTATAGTCCGTCTCGGCTGTGAAGGTGTACTTGCCGATCTCATTCCATTGACCGGCATTCTGCTGCTGGTTGATATATGCCACGGCCCAGCCTTCATCATGCATGATGATAACCGGTACCGAAGCGCTCCGGGAGGGCCAGCCGCTCCACCACATCGACAACGTATAGGTGCCGGAAACGGAGGGCCTGAACGTCCACGTGTATATATCACCGTCGCGGCTCCACACCGAATCAGCCCCGTACGGATTCGACCCGCCCGACACTTCCCACGTGCCGGTGTACGACGTACCGGGATCGCCGTTGTCGATGATCACCTCGACAGGCCCTTGAGGCCCTTGAGGGGCTGAAGTCGGATTGCCTTGGATCTCGGCCGCCGTCAGCGCCTTGTTGTAGACGCACACGTCGTCGATCAGTCCGTTAAAAGCGCGCGTCTGATCAACGCCCCGGATTCCGATATAAAGGGGTCGGCTTGCCGCCGCTGCCGGCGGTGTCGTATAGGTCGACGTTCCGGCTTCTTTGCCGTCCACGTAGAACCTCACTTCGTTCGCAGCCCGGTCGTAGACCACCGCCACCTGCTGCCACTTGTTCATCGTGATCACATTGGCATTGGAATTCACCAGATTCCCGCCGTAGATGACGTACGTCAGACCGTTATGGTACTGATTCACGAAGAACGAAAACCCGGTCCTGGCGTCGCCCTTGTCCACGATTCTGCCGAAACCGCCGGACCCGAACGTGGTCGGACGGATCCAGGCAGTAATCGTCAGACTGTTAGTCAGGTTCAGGCTGGCGCCTGCCCCGCAATCCACGCACGCATCCTGACCGTCGAAGGACAGCGCTCCGCCCGACTGACCAGTCGTCCAGACCGGACCGCCCTTCACCGTCCCGACGTTGCCAGACGATGAAGAATCCGCGGCGGTGCTGCCGCTCATCTCGTCAAAACGCCAGCGCCCGACCAGTCCGTTGACAACCTTGGGCTTTTCTCTGACGGTAATCTTTATCGTCTCGGAGTCATGGATCGTCCCGTGCGTCGCCGAGAACGTCACTTCATACGTACCTGCATCCGACGCACCCGCCGTCCACGTAAACACGTTGCCCTTCAGCGTAGGCGCACTCGGCAGATTGTGCGATTGAATCGCAAGCGTCACATCCGGAAGGGCCGTTTGCAGCTCGAACGTCAGGGTGCTGCCGGCCTCCACTTCCTTGTCGCCGATCGGAGCCAGTGCGAACGGATAATCCTCGTTGTAAAGCTCCTTGATCGCATCGGCGCCGAGCGCAACGCTATACAAGCGCACCGCACTGATGGCGCCCTTGAACGCACGGCCCTTGTCACTGCCGCGAATGCCGATTGTCACCGGGCTGCTGGCCGAGCTTGCCGGCGAGGTCGCATAACTGCTCGAGCCGGCCGGCTTGCCGTCCACGTAGAACGTAACCGTCTGCGCCGTCTTGTCGTAGGTCACAGCCACGTGCTGCCACGTGTTCAGCTTGACCACGTTGCTGGTGGACCGCACAAGGTTGCCGCCGTACGGCACATACACGAGCGCCTGCGAAGCTTCTTCAATGAAGAACGAGAAACCCGTCGTGGCGCTGCCCTTGTCCACAATGCGGCCGTAACCGCTGCCGCCGAAGCTGGCCGGGTTGATGCACGCGCTGATCGTCAGGCTCCCCGTCAGATTCAGGCTCGCATTCGTTCCGCACGTCACATAATCATCGACGCCGTCAAAATTCAGCACGCCGTAGCCGTTCCACTGCGGGCCGTTGATCAGTGTGCCCGTGTTCTTGTTATCGGAGGAATCCGCCGCCGTCGTGCCCGACTTTTCGTTCAGCATCCAGAATGCTTTGAGCACCGAGTCCTGCTCCTCGACGGTCACGATCACGTTGTCACTTGCCGTCAATCCCTTGTCGTCGGTCACCGTCAGGGTTATCGTGTGCTGCCCCACGGTCAGTTCGACGGTAGGATTCACGTCCGAAGCCAGCGTCTTCGTGCCTTCCTTCCAGACGTAACTGGCTATCTTGCCTTCCGGGTCGGTGGAAGCCGAACCGTCCAGTGTCACCGGTTCTTTGCCGTCGCCGTCCGAGTCCACGACCGTCTGATCGTCGCCGGCCTTGGCAACAGGCGCTTTGTTTGCGGGTTCGCTGCCGCCGGAACCAGTAGCGCCGTACTCGAAGCATCCGGCGTCCGGTGTGCCGACGCGGCCGCGCTTAAGCAGGTCGGTCGAAGGCGCCTGGCTGCTGACGGAGTAATTCACCGCTGCCGCGCCCGAGGCAAGCTGGAAAGGATAGCCGTTCGTATACGGATACTCCGCCGCACCCGTACGGAAAAAACCGCTGTTGAAGTTAATGCCGCCGATCTTGTTCGAGCCGCTGGAGTTGATGTTATCATAGAAACACATCCAGCCGCATCCGCTGGCAGCCAGTTGGTTCATGACGTTGCCGCCGTGCTTGACTTTCGCCCACTTGCCCGTGCTCTCCAACTGGAGCTTGCCGGTGATGATGTTGTTGTACACCGACAGGCCGGAACCGTCCGCGTTGCTGGCGAACGTTATCGTCACGTCGCCGATGAACGTGTTGTTGCGAATGACATTGTTCGGCCCCACGTCGATGAACTCCGTCCACCACTGCGTGCCCGGCCAGTCCGGTATCTCGTACACCAGGTTGTTTTCCACCAGCATGTTCTTGTAGCCGTTGGCGCCAGCCCACGACTGATAGAAACGGATCGGCCGCGTGTTGCCGTAGTTGTAAATGATGTTGCCGCGGATCGTCGTATTGTGGCTGTGAATTGAAAAGCCCGAGCCGTGAACCGACGGATCCCAGTCGGCACGCTGATCATGCACTATGTTGTACTCGAACACGTAATTCTGTCCGTCGCTGGTGCGAATACCGCTGCTTACGATATCGTGCACGTGGCAGCCGCGAACAGTAACCGTGTCTGCGGTCTCCATCTGAATGCCGTGTGCGGACTTGCCGCTGTAGTAGACCTCGCAGTTTTCGATCAGCACGTTCCTGCCGCTCTTGATGTAGATGTTCGCCCAGGTCGGCCCGGCGCCTCCCGAACGGCCGTGCGCCTTGCAGTTAATGACGCGCACGTACCGCCCGTTTTCCACCTTGATGGCCGCGTCGTTGGCCCCCGTGTTTTCCACGTCGAGGCCCTCAACCGTGATATAGAAATCCGTGCTGCCGCTGAACAGAATGCGCGAAAAACGCGCCTGGTGCGGGCTGCTGCTGCGGTACGTGATATAGCTGCTGCTCGTGCCGCGCCGGTCGCTGGAGCCGAATGTCACCGAGCCGTAGCTGCCCGGCATCAGAATGACGGTATCGCCGGCGTTGACACTGGACTTGGCCTTGTTAATCGTGCGCCACGGACTCGACGACGAGCCATTGGCCGAATCGTTGCCGCTGGACGGATTCACGTAATACGTCGCGGCCTGTGCGCCCGGAACCCAGGCCGCCACAATTCCCGTAATCAGCAGAAGGACGACCCTTAAACGAAGTGTGTCTCTTTCCATCGATGTCTTCTCCTTGTTGCGTGTTCGTTTCTGGTTTGCATTGCCTTGGTTGCACAGTGCAGGCGTTCCGCGGTTTGCTTTCACTTCCATCAACAACTTCTCCAAACACACCTGAACAAAGAATCCCCCAGCGGCACCGCACCGCCGAGTGGCTGTTCACATACAAACAATCAAGCGGCGAAAAAGTTTCCGAGTGATGCTTTCACATGGTGTTTCAACATCAAGATCTGTCACGCAAAAGAGTTTCACAGGCGTTGCCACGGATGCTGTACCCCCGGCGCTGCCGAGCATGCCGCTGATCACAAGACCTTCAGGATAAGTGTAACAAACTCGCTTCGGCAGAGGGGAAAAAAATTTGAAGTGGGTTACCACTAAAGGGGTAGTCGATTTGATGATGTATACAGAACCGCCTGCATGACGGCTATAAGAGTTCACCCCGATGTCAAGCCATTACGCGTAACGGAATCGGCCCGATGTTGTCCCGCCTGCTTCCGTTAACACCGGGGAATGCGGCCGCCTTACCAGGTCCCCACCCTTGGCTGCGCCGAAAACTGCGACGGCGCAAAAATCGTGCCGCACCCGTTCAACACGGATGAGGCACGCTCCAATGATTCACAATTGTTGCCGCAAGCCTCGGCTGGCCTCAATACTCCCTGTTCTTCGTGATACCCGGCTGAGGCATCGGATACCTGCCGTCCGGTCCCGGCTGCAGCGGCGCCGGCGAGTCCGCCGTCAGCTTGTGCAGGCCCGGCGCCATCTCGTGCTCGCAATTCAGCATCTGCTCGTAGGTGATCTCCTGCCCTGTGTGCGCCGCCATCCGGCCCATGCTCGTCACCAGACTCGCCTTCACGCCCGCCTCTGTCTCGTTGTAGGGCGTATTGCTGCGGATTGCGTCCACAAGGTCGTTCCACTCGTTCTGGTACGGGTTCTGATCACGCCGCGGAGCACTCGATTCCCAGACCATGTTTTCCGGCGTCATGATCTGGTTCCTGTAGATGCTCGAAGGCCTGCCGCAGTCGCCGCTCTTCGAAACGATCGCCGCGCCTTTCGTGCCGTGTGCATAACTGGAGTAGATCTCCGCGCAGCCGGTCATGCACCGACCTTCCAGCAGAAACTTGCTTCCGTCGGCATACGTGTACTCTACTGCGTACACATCGAAGTTCTGGTCCACAAAAGGCTCGCCCTTTGAGTTCACCTTGTAGTGCCGACCGCCCAATCCCTGCGCCTTGACCGGCCAGGCGTTCTTCATCCACGCCTGATGATCGATCAGGTGAATGTAGAAGTCGCTGTAATTGCCGCCGCTGGCCCAGAGGAAGCTGTGGAACCGCTGGATCTGGTACATCAGGTCGCTTATATTGCTCCCCTTGGCAGTCGAGTTGAAGAAACCGGCCGGCCCGTGCATCCGGTAGCCGCGCTGCAAAATGATATCGCCGATCGCCCCATCCTGAATGCGCTTTTGAAGTTGCGCAAGATCACGACTGTGCCGACTCATCAGGCCCACACCAACCTTGAGGCCCTTGGCATCGGCCTGCTTGCCCAACTCGAACATCCGCTTGCTCGTCGGCCCGTCCACCGTCACCGGCTTTTCCATGAACACGTTGAGGCCCTTCTGGATCGCATAGCCGAAATGCACCCACCGGAACGCCGGCGGCGTTGCAAAGATTGCGATATCTCCCGGCTTCAGACAGTCCATCGCGTGTTTGTAGGCATCGAACCCCAGGAACTTGCGGTCCTCCGGAACGTCGACAAGATCCGGATGCGCATTCTTCAGATTGTTGTAGCTGCCCTTGAGCCGATGCTCGAACACATCCGCCATCGCAACCAGCTTCACCGGCCCCTTGTTCACGTTCATTGCATCGTTGGCAGCCCCCGAACCGCGGCCGCCGCAGCCGATCAGCGCCACCCTGATCGTGTTATCCTCCGCCGCAAACACCCGCGGCGCCATGGCCGCCAATGCCGAAGCCGCCGCAATCTGGCCGGTTTGTTTGAGGAACATGCGACGCGACGTGCCCTTTCCGCTAATCTCGCTCATCTCGATTCTCCTACTGATTTGATGGTGCCTCCAAAGGCCGCTTATCGGGGCTGCGCCGCCCCTGCCGTATGGAACAATAAAGCAATTATATCCCGTGCGCCGTCTTTTGCAAGCCCATCTTCTCGACATTTAATAAAACTCTATCCACAACCGTTTGCCGACTCTCCGTCAAACAGGCCCCGCCCCGCCGCGTAAAACAAACTTGAGACGGGGGTCAGTTATTCGCATTTTTAGACTTGAAAACGCACCGACGACTTCCTAAATTTAGGGGTTCTTGACAGGCACGAGCATGCTGGCAGTGCAGAGACCCCTTTCTGGGCGCACGACGCCGCCTGTGCCTTGACGACTGAAAATATGTTTGAAGCACTGACGGATAAATTCAACAGCGTATTCCGCTCGCTTTCCGGCCGCGGCCGCATCACCGAAGCGAACGTCGCCGACGCCATGCGCGACGTCCGCAAGGCCCTGCTCGAAGCCGACGTCAACTACCACGTCGTCAAGCAGTTCTGCAAGGACTGCCAGCAGGCCGCCATGGGCGCCGAGGTCATCAAGAGCCTCCACCCCGGCCAGGTCATGGTCAAGGTCGTCCACGACGAGTTGGTCAAGCTCATGGGTCCTGTGGATACGAAGATCCACTATGTCTCCCCAGGCCCGACCGTCATCATGCTCGCCGGCCTCCAGGGCGGCGGCAAGACTACAACCGCCGCCAAGCTCGCAGGATTCATCGCGGGCCAGGGCAAGAAACCCTTGCTCGTTGCTGACGACCTCCAGCGCCCGGCCGCCATCGACCAGCTCATAACGCTCGGCCAGCAGCTCAACATCCCCGTCTACTCCGAGCGCATCAAGGACGCCGTCAAAGTCGCACGAAACGGCATCAAGTATGCCCGCGAAAATGGCCGCGACGTCGTCGTCCTCGACACCGCCGGCCGGCTCCACATCGACGAAGAGATGATGACGGAAATCTCCAACGTCGCCAAAGCCGTCAACCCGCACCAGATCTACCTCGTCTGCGACGCCATGACGGGCCAGGATGCCGTCAACAGCGCAAAGGAATTCAACGAACGACTCGAACTCGACGGCGTCATCCTCACAAAACTCGACGGCGACGCCCGCGGCGGCGCGGCACTCAGCGTCAAGGCCGTCACAGGAAAACCAATTAAGTTCATCGGCGTTGGTGAAAAACTCGACAATATCGAACCCTTCCACGCCGACCGTATGGCCGGCCGAATCCTCGGAATGGGCGATGTCGTCAGCCTCGTCGAAAAGGCCCAGAAGGAATTCGATGCCGAAGAAGCCGCCAAGCTCCAGCAGAAGATGGCCAAAGGCAGCTTCGGTTTCGACGACTTCCTCAAGCAGATGCAGGCCGTCCGCAAAATGGGCGGTATGGCCGGAATGCTCAAGCTCCTGCCCGGCATGGGCCGACAGCTCGCCGACCTCGACCTGGACGAACGCGAAATCGATCGCATGGAAGGCATCATCCGCTCCATGACGCCCGAAGAGCGCCGAAACCCCGACATCATCGACGCCTCGCGCCGACGGCGTATCGCCAAAGGCGCCGGCCGGGACCTCAACGACGTCGCCAGCCTCATCAAGACGTTCAAACGCACCCGCGAAATGATGAAGGCCGTCAGCGCAGGCGGCTTCGGCGGCATGAAGAACCTCCTCTCGGGCCGCATCGACATGTTCAGCGCAATGAACAGCGGCCGAAAGATGAAACAGCGATCAAAACGCAAACGCGTTATTACCCGAAAAGGAAAGAAGCGAAAACGATGAGCGGCGGCCTCTCCATTGATGAGTATCTCAAGAAGATCGCCCGCTTCGTCGACGACGAGTACGGCCGGCGATTTCGGCGGCAGTTCGAAGACCACCGCGGCGCCGCCGAACTGGCAATGCTCCACTCGCCAACCAGCGAAGAATTGGAGCAGCTCGAAAAAGCGGTGGCGATCATGACCGCCGCGGAGAAGCAAAACGCCGCCAATCTGAGCGACGAAACCGTTCGCAGGATCGCCGATGACGCCGCCGTCGACCCGGCTCTGTTGGCGATCTTCATAAACGGCTACGCCCTCGAACAAAGAGCGGCTGGAAAACAGGGAGTTTGAAGTTATCTGCGACATTGCGTAATCTGCGGATCATTAAATAGAAATAGACAAACCTGTTTCGCGAGGCGCATAGGGCCCCTCGCGAAAATTGACCATAACGTAAGAGAAAGGCAGTACAATGGCAGTAAGAATCAGAATGACACGCATGGGCCGACGGCACAGACCCTTCTTCCGCATCAACGCCGTGGAATCAAAGACACCGCGAGACGGCGTGATCCTCGAAAAGCTCGGCCACTACGACCCGCTTGAGAAGGACCCCGCCAAACAGATCGTCCTCAACACCGACCGTATCAAGTTCTGGCTGGATCAAGGCGCCGTCCCCTCTGACACCGTCGCCCAGATGCTCGCCAAAGTCGGCATCAAGGACAAGCAGTACACGGAAAAGCAGAAGCGCCGCGAACGTGCGCGTGAAATCGCTCGCAAAGAGGGAAAGCCCTTCACAAAGGCTGAAAAACTCGCCACCCAGAAAGCCCCCGAAGAAGAGAAATAACGGGGTCAGGGCCTTTTCTGAAACGCTGTCATTCCCGCGAGCATTGTCATTGCTGCGAAAGCGGGAACTTGGCAGCGCGCAAAGGAAGGCCCAGAGTCGAGCAGGACCATGCGAATCGACGTTCTCACCCTCTTCCCCGAAATGTTCGAATCGCCCCTGAGCCATTCGATCCTCAAACGGGCCCGGGAGGCTGGGATCGTCGATATCGCATTGACCAACATCCGTGACTTTGCCACCGACAGCTACAGGAAGGTCGACGACAAACCTTATGGCGGCGGCCCCGGCATGGTCATGATGTGCGCCCCCGTCTTTGCCGCCTTCGAGCACGTCGCCGCGCTCCACCCCGCACCCCCGCGAACTATCCTCCTCACCCCCCAGGGCCGGCCGTTCACACAATCCCTCGCCCGCGACCTCAGTACCGCCGAACGCCTCCTCCTCATCGCCGGCCGATACGAGGGCTTCGACGAACGCATCCGCATCGGCCTTAACGCTGAGCAGATTTCCATCGGCGACTACGTCTTGAGCGGCGGCGAACTTCCCGCCCTGATCGTCATTGACGCTGTCGTCCGCCTGCTGCCCGGCGCCCTCGGCGACGCTGACTCCACCGCCGAAGAATCCTTCTCCGAAGGCCTCCTCGAATACCCCCACTACACCCGCCCCGAAACCTTCCGCGGCATGAAGGTCCCCGAAATCCTCCTCAGCGGCGACCACGGCAAAGTAGCCCGATGGCGCCGGCAGCAACGCCTCGAACGCACAAGAACCTACCGTCCCGACCTGCTCCCCCCCGACAAACCGTAAACGCACCGCCCCTTCCGACCTTATCCCTTGACAACACCCCCAAAACCCATGATACTCACCCCCGTCGACCCCGGTTGGGCCGTAACCTGCCCCAAAAACCAGTGGGCAGGCGCAAGTCCGACAGTCGGACAGTTCGGGAGCGGGAAAAGCCGGTCTGGAACGGCGTGTCCATCCCCCGGTCGACCGTAATGTCAACCTGTTTTAAGGACGAACGCCATGTATCTGCTCGGTTACGACATCGGAACCTCCTCCATCAAGGCCACCCTCATGGACGCCGCCACCCAGCAGGTCGCCGCCACCGCCACCTGCCCCAAAAAAGAGATGGAAATCCTCGCCCCACAGAGCGGCTGGGCCGAGCAGCACCCCGAATCGTGGTGGCAAAACGTCAAGGCCGCCACCGCCGAAATCCTGGCCGTCGCCAAGGTCGCCCCCGTCGATGTCGCCGCCATCGGCATCACCTACCAGATGCACGGCCTCGTCTGTGTTGACAAAAACAAAAACGTCCTCCGCCCCTCGATCATCTGGTGCGACAGCCGCGCCGTCGGCGTCGGCCGCAGTGCCGCCGAAAAGATCGGCCCTGACAAATGCCTCGCCCACCTCCTCAACTATCCCGGCAACTTCACCGCCGCCAAACTCGGCTGGGTCAAACAGAACGAACCTGACGTCTACAGGCAGATCCACAAGATCATGCTCCCCGGCGACTACATCGCCATGAAGATGACCGACCGCATCGTCACCACCGTCTCCGGCCTCTCCGAAGGTATCCTCTGGGACTTCAAAGACGCCAAAGTCGCCGACCTGGTCCTCGACGCCTTCGGCATCTCCCCCGACCTGCTCGCCCCCACCGTCGACACCTTCGCCAACCAGGGCGAACTCACCTCCGCCGCCGCCGCTGAACTCGGCCTCAAAGCCGGAACCCCCATTGCCTATCGCGCCGGCGACCAGCCCAACAACGCCTTCTCACTAAACGTCCTGAACCCCGGCGAAATCGCCGCCACCGCCGGCACCTCCGGCGTCGTCTACGGCATCGGCGACCAACCCAACTACGACCCCAAATCCCGCGTCAACACCTTCATCCACGTCAACAACACCCCCAAGACCCCGCGAAATGGCGTACTCCTGTGCCTCAATGGCACCGGAATCCTCAACAGTTGGCTCAAACACAACGTAGCCGCCCCCGGCGAAGACTACCCGCAGATGAACGACGCGGCCGCCAAAGTCCCTGTCGGCTCCGCAGGTCTGGCAATCCTGCCCTTCGGAAACGGCGCCGAACGCATCCTCGAAAACGAAAACATAGGCGCATCCATCCACAACCTCAACTTCAACGTACACACCAGGGCCCACGTCTTCCGCGCCGCCCAGGAAGGCATCGTCTTCGCCCTCAACTATGGCCTCGACATAATGCGCAACATGGGCATCGTTGTAGACACCGTCCGCGCCGGCTCCGCCAACATGTTCCTCAGCCCCATCTTCGCCTCGGCCTTTGCAACCACCACCGGCGCCCGCGTCGAACTCTACAACACCGACGGTTCCCAGGGCGCCGCCCGCGGCGCCGGGATAGGTGCAGGCATATACAAAGACTACCCGGCCGCCTTCGCGGGGCTAAAGCGGACCAGGACCATTGACCCCGACCCCGCGCAAGCCGGCGCCTACAAGGCGGCCTATGCAACCTGGCTAAAAACGCTCGAGTCCCAACTGTAGGTAGGTTTTACCCACACGTGCCCGTAGGTGGGTTTACCCCACCATCGTATGTGCCTGTAGGGTGGGGTTTACCCCACCGTAACTCAATAATAAATCGAATATAGAAATCAGAAAACCACAAGGCTTGCCATGTATTACGTGCCCGCCCCAGACCGCTACACCGAAATGAAATACAACCGCTGCGGCAAGAGCGGCCTCCTCCTGCCCGCCGTCTCCTTAGGCCTCTGGCACAACTTCGGCGGCGTCGACACTTACGAAAACGCCCGCGCCATGATCCGCACCGCCTTCGACCTGGGCATTACCCACTTCGACCTGGCCAACAATTACGGCCCGCCGCCCGGCTCCGCGGAAGAAACCTTCGGCCGCATCCTCAAGACCGACCTCGCCGGCCTTCGCGACGAACTCATCATCTCCACAAAGGCCGGCTACCTCATGTGGCCCGGCCCCTATGGCGAATGGGGGTCCCTGAAATACCTCACCGCCTCCCTGGACCAGAGCCTCCGCCGCATGGGCCTGGACTATGTCGACATCTTCTACTCGCACCGCCCCGACCCCGACACGCCCCTGGAAGAAACCATGGCCGCCCTGGACCGCGCCCTCAAACAGGGCAAAGCCCTCTATGTCGGCATCTCCTCCTATAGTGCCGACATGACCCGCGACGCCGTCCGCATCCTCCGCGAGTTCGGCGACCGCTGCCTTATTCACCAGCCCCGCTATTCCATCCTCGACCGCTGGGTCGAAGGCGGCCTCCTCGACGTCCTCGAACAGGAAGGCATCGGCTGCATCCCCTTCAGCCCCCTGGCCCAGGGCCTCCTCACCGACAAATACCTCACCGAAATCCCGCCCGACTCCCGCGCTGCCAAACCCCACGGCTACCTCAAGAAGGAAACCATCACCCCCGGACTCCAAAAGAAACTCCGCGCCCTCAACGATCTCGCCAAACAGCGCAACCAGTCCTTAGCCCAAATGGCCTTGGCCTGGGTCCTCAAGGACCCCCGAATCACCTCCGTCCTCATAGGCGCAAGCTCCCCCCAACAGGTAATAGACAACGTCGCCGCCCTCAAAAACACAACCTTCACCAAAGACGAACTGGCAAAGATCGACCAGGCATGCCAATGATCCGCCAATTGAGTCACAATCCATGACCTCACAGTTCGGACACCGCCGCCGGCAGCTTCCAAAACTTTAGGCGTGCCTTATCCTCGCAGTCATCACCGTCAATCCCTAAGGCAATACATTCGCTGCCATCCCCAGAGAAAGCCACCGATGCCAGTTCGTGTTTGAACAAGCGATTCATCCCCAGTTGCTTCCACTCCTTGAGGTCCCACCAGATGACGGTCCCAAAGCCCAGCCCGAATAGTGCCGTCTCACCATCCGGCGCGAACCCCGTCCCCGTCGAGACTACATACGTCTTGTCCGGCCCAAAGACGTCACCATCAACTGCGAAACGGTTTATCTCCCGGCATGCTTCCAAATCCCAGTAAACAACAAGGTTCTCGCTCCTCCGATGACTCGACAAAGCGTACCTCCCATCAACCGATACGGACAGATTCTGAGGCGCACCGCCCGGATTGAGACAGGCCAGTTCTCTCCCCGTCTCAATGTCCCACAGACGAATCGAATCCATCATACCTGCTGAGAGAAATGCCTTGCCGTTGGTACACCACGCCAGACAGTTCTCCTCAATACCCCCTGGATGGCCTGCAAAAAAACGACGCATGATTTGAAGCTTCTCAAGATCATAGAGAAAGACGCCCTTGGAGTCATCCGCAACCAGCGCCTGATCTCCTCCCGGCGAGAATGCAACCGCACGTATGTAATCCGTATGATCTTTGCCGTGGTGAATCATCTCGCTGCGATCGAGGTCCCAGATACACAATTGCCCCCGGTCTCCGCCCGCAATAACCTTACGCCCGTCCGAAGAGATTGCCGTCGACAGCGCCACAGACAAAGGGTTCTCCAGTTTTGCCATCTCTTCGCCGCTGTCCAGGCCGACAACCCGCAATGCGTACTTGTCCATCATTAAGTAAGCGGCTTTCCCATGATGCGCAGAAATCGCCATTGAGAGATTGCCAAGGGGTCCATCGGTGACTATTTCTCTGGACGGTGCTTCAACCGTCTTTGCATATTCCCGCCAAACCTCGTCATGCTCAGGCCCGGACGGCAAATACAGTGGAATAACCATCGCCGCGGCAATACCGACATATAGCACGCTCAGTGCAAATCCAAGCATACACAGCCTGTTGCACGATATCTTCTTAAACGCAACTCCCACCACGTGCACAAGCCCTGCGAAGCAGTTGATCGCCTGAATCGCCGTCGCGGGTACTGCAAATAACATGAAAAACAACATTCGATCCAGCGGTTCGAAATCGCCCGACCTGTCGTAACTCGGCAACTGGGTCAGAAACGCACAGCCGATCGCGCCCCACTCAATGAGCGCAAGTACGAGGCATTTCGTTCCTCCTGGATGGCCTGGATGCTCCAGCCTGCCTCCCAGCCGTAGCCGTTTCAACAGCAGGAAGATTCTTTGGCCCTAATTCGAACCCGCCATCTTAATCCTCACCACCCGCCCCTGCATCATCCGCTTCAGTGCAATCCGCAGTTCCTCCTGCCCGGCAATCAGCTTCTCGAAATCATCGACCGTCTTGACGTCCTGGTCGTTAATCCGCGTCACAACCTCGTACGTCTTGATCCCCGCCACCGCCGCCTTGCTGCCCGGCTCGACCTTCGACACGATCACCCCCGGCTCGTCCGGCCCCCGCTGCAGGAACCGCCGCACCTCGTACGTCAAATCCCGCACCGTCAGGCCCAGCGCCTCCGCCTTGTAGCGCTTCGCCGAATCATAATGACGCGGCCCCTCCTCGATCACGAAAGGCTTGACCACCTTTTCGCCGCCCGCCACAAACTCGATCGTGCAGGACTTGCCGAACCCCGCATCCGTCAGCGCCCGCGCAAACGCATTCTCCGCCCCCGGCCACGGCGTCGGAATCTGATCCAGGTACTCCGCCGGCACCTCATCCAGATCCTCCCACGGGAAGTCCGCCATGAATAGATCATCTTCGTCAACCTTCACCTCCAACGGCTTGGCCACCCCTTCGACGTGCACCCGCAGCAAAATCGCCCCCGCCTCGATCCCCATCCGTGCCGCGGGCGACCCCGGATACACATAAGACACCATCGCCCCGGTCTCCCCGTCCCGCGTCAGGTCGCTGACATTGTTGATCCGGGCAAGTTCGCGATTGAGCCCCTGCAATTCCACCCCCAGCCACGCCAACCGATTCTCCTGCTCTTCCGAAAGCGGCACATTTCCCGTATCGATATGCGCCTGCAGGTCCCCGAACACCCGCGCCAGGTACGCCGTCGACGTCAGCAGCTTCTCGCGCTCATACCACCGGTCCTCCTCGGTCACCTTTTCCCGCCGGGCCACCGGTATCGCCACCAGCCGCCCCTGGCGATCAAACAGGAATAAATCCTTGCTCTCCATAACCGGCACCTGCGGGTAAATCTGCCGCCGCCATCCGACCTGACACTGGGCAATCCGCTTGTGCTGGTAATACGCCGTCCGATTGCTCCCCTGCACCATCACCTGTGCCGCCGGCAGCAGCACGTTGACGTAGCTCCGCACGTCTGCCGTCGACAGCACCGCACAGGGCTCCATCGGCGTCTCCATCCGCGCCACCAGCGCACCATAATCTGAAAGCGTGCCCGCAAACACCGCCGCGTGCGCCTTGCCCTGCGCATCATAAACGGTGATCTTCTCCAGACGTGCCGTCGTCTTGGCGTCGAGATTCGCAAGAATCAGCACCTGTGTCGGCGCCACTACCACCCCCACAACGTTCTTCTCCGTCGCGCTGCCCTCTTCCTCGTCGTCGTACAGATAGCGCCTGTAAAGATACCGGTCCTGTGCCCCCGCTCGAGGACTGCGCAGGTTCAGCCGCACCCGCACCAGGCACGCCTCCGCGATCCGCCGCGTCTTCTCGATCAGCGCAGCGTAATCCGCGGCCGACACCCACTCCCACTCCAACGGCGATCCCTGCCACGAATCACCCAAGGGCAGCCGTTCACCCGCAAACACCCCTACCGCGCGGCCGTCGGCAGCAACCGCCAGCCCCCGTGCCTTGGTCGCCTGAAACCGCAGGCCACCATCCCTCTCCGCCATCGTCTCAAGCCCCGCCGCCGCCGCCGTCAATTGCCACTCGCCGTTGAGATTGTTGTAATCCACCGCCAGAAAAGGCCCTTTCGCCCCCGAGGCAAACTTCACCGGCCGAACCCCCCCCAGCGTCCCTTCCAACTCCAGCAGCGCCAGGGGCCTGTCCACCGCATACGCCTTCACACGTGCTCCGACCGCCTTATCCCCAAAACGTACCGCGATCTTCTCCACGAACCTCGGATGAATCATAAAATCACTTGTCAGCACCTCACGCTCGCTCAGCACCAGCCCCCCCGACTCCAGCGGCCGCTCCTCGCGCAGCAGTTCTTCCCCACGCGCGATCAGATGAAACTCCCCGCAGTTCGGGCACCGCTCCCCCCACCCCGAGATGTCCGGCCCTTCCCCCTTGTCATACCGAAGCTCAATCTCCACCCGCACCCACGACGCCCGAAATGCCTCGATCGCCGTCCTGGCCCGCTCCGTGTCCAGGCCGGCCCCCCGTACCGACACCGCCAGACAGCCCACCACCACAACCGCAAATGCACGCACGTGACGTCTCATGATCCTCTCCTTCTCTCAAGACAACTCATCCCGGCCAACTCACAGCACACCACATACCGGACCACCAGAGCCATCTTACAGAAAAAACCGACAAGTGCAATGACTTTTCAGCGCCCGCCATCCCCGCGCGCAACACCGCCGGTGTTTTGAACTTGAGAGATTTGAAGCTTTGGATTTGTTTAGGGTTTAGGAATTAGGGCTTCGGATTTGCTCAGGCCGCCGGCAAATGAATCGTAAACGTGCTCCCCTTGCCCGGACTGCTCTCGGCCGTCACTCGCCCCCGATGCGCCTGGCAGATATGCTTGACAATCGCCAGCCCCAGACCCGTGCCCCCCAACTGCCGGCTCCGGGCCCTGTCCACCCGGTAAAACCGCTCGAACAGCCGCGGCAGATACTTTTGCTCGATCCCGCAGCCGTGGTCACGCACGCTGATCCGGACCTCGTCCTCCGCCCGCGCCGCCGAAATCTCGATCCGACTCCCCGACTCGCTGTACTTGAGCGCATTGTCGATCAGATTCACGAGAGCCTGCTCCAACAGCGGATCATTCACCTCCGCCATTAGCCCCGGGTCGCACTCCACGTCGATCGCGATCCCCTTCTCAGTGCGCTTTATCTCGCACAACTGGATCGCCGCGTCGATCGTAGTGCGGATATTCTCCCGCTTCACCGAGATCTCCATCGTCTCCGTCTGCTGCTCCAGTTTCGACAGCGTCAGGAGATCGTTGATGATCGCGTTCAGCCGACCCGCCTGTCGCGCGATAATATCCAAAAACCGCCGCGCATCCTCCGGGTCGTCCATCGCCCCATCCAAAAGCGTCTCCACGAACCCCTTGATCGACGTGATCGGCGTCTTCAGCTCGTGCGACACGTTCGCCACAAAATCCTTCCGCACCCGCTCTAAGCGCCGCAGCCGCGTAATATCGTTCATCACCACCACCGCCCCGATCCGCTTCGTCTGACCGTCCCGCAGCGCCGTCCCGTGCGCATGCAGGTACACCTCCGCGGCCGTCTCGTGCAGCACGATCAGTTCCTCGATCGGCTCGTCGCTCTCCAGCGCCCGCTCCACGAACCGCTGCAGATTCAAATTGTTGATGATCGCGTGCAGGTCCTTGCCCTGAGCCTTGTCCGGCGTCACACCCAGAAGCCGCGCCGCCGCCTGGTTGATGCTGATGCATCGACACGCCGTGTCGACCGCCACCACGCTTTCCACCATGCTCGCCAGAACCGCCTGCTGCTCGTTGCGCCCCCGCACGATCGTGCGGATCCGCTCATCCAGATCCCGCGCCATCTGGTTCATCGCTCCCGCCAGCGCATCGATCTCCAGCCACGTCCCACCCGGCAACTGATGCGAAAAATCCCCCTGCGCAAAACGCTCCGCCCCGCGCCGCATCTCCTCCAACGGCCGGCTGATCCGCCGCGCCACCGCGTAACTCATGAACGCCGCCGCCGCCGCAACCACCGCGCCCGCAACCGCAATCCGCGCATAAATCGCCGCCAGCACCCGATCAATCGAACTCGCCGCCACCGACGTCCGCAGCACCCCAACCGTCTCGTCGCCCCGCTTCATCGGGATCGCCACATACATCATCCGCTGCCCCAACGTGTTGCTGAACCGCGTCTCCACCCCCACCGGATCGCCCTGCAGAACTTCTCGAATCTCCGGCCGATCCAAATGGTTATCCATGCGCTGAGGATCTTCGTCCGTATCGCCCACGACCCGCCCCGACGGCAGGATCACCGTAATCCGCGCAGCCCCCGACCGCCCCAGTTTCTTGCAAAGCGCATCCACCTCCGTGAAGTCGCCCACCTCATAGGCCTGGTGAATCTGCGTATCGATGACCCGCGCGATCGCCTCGAGGTTGTCGCGCTTGCTCTCCACGTAAAGACCCGGGATCGCCCGCGACGCATACCATGCCACCGCGCCCAAGGAGAGCACCATGATCACCAGGTAAGAAGGAAACAACTGCCATAAGAGCGGTTTGCGCTGCATCACGATCTATCCCCGCCGGCCCAGTCTATCCGTTGTCATCAGAACTCCTTGAAGCGGTACCCGACCCCCCGCACCGTCTCGATATAGTCTCCGGCCGATCCCAACTTTTTCCGCAGGCCCACGATCTGCACGTCCACCGAACGATCCGTCACGGGATAATCGCTGCCGTGCACCGCATCCACGATCTGGTACCGCGTAAACACCCACCCCGCCCGCTGCGCAAGATAATGCAGCAGCTTGAACTCCGTCGACGTCAAGTCCACGCTCTCGCCCTTGACCGCCACCCGGTGCCGCCCCGGATCGATCTCCAGATCACCTAACACCAGCACATCCGTTTCCTTGCGCTCCGCCGGCCGACGCAATACCGCCTTCACACGCGCCATCAGCACCCGCGGACTGAACGGCTTGGTCACGTAATCGTCCGCCCCCATCTCCAGTCCCGTAACGATATCGGCCTCTTCACCTTTGGCCGTCAGCATCACCACCGGAACATGCTGTGTCCGAGGGTCGTTCTTCACCTTCCGACACACCTCCAGCCCGTCCACCGTCGGAAGCATCAGATCAAGCAAGATCAAGTCTGGATTTATCCGCATCGCCTTCTGCAAGGCCTCCTCACCGGACATCGCGGTCTCGACCTTATAGCCATTCTTACCGAGATTGTACCGAACCAGTTCGAGTACATCCTCCTCGTCCTCTACAACAAGTATCTTCTCTCCGGCCACGGCTTTACGTCCTTTCCACTCACGGAATTCTCACACACATATTCTGAGCTCTTAATGTTAGCACACGATTACCGAAGTGTTAATACCTTGTTTTTGAAGGAATCTAGAGTCCGATAACGGCGAACAGTCTATATAGCCGCACACCAAACCTCCCGCGGCTGCAGGGCAAAACGCATTCTCCCGCATGCCAAGCCCACCCCGCAACGGCCCTGGAGAGGAAAACGTTTGGGCAGACGCCAAAACTGGGAGCATTTGTTCGCCGGGAGGGGGGGGAATCTGACGTCTGGGGCCCCGAACGGTTTTCCTCGGCACCCCTTGCGCCGCCCGCGCAGCAGATCGCCAGGAGAATGCGTTTGCCCTGCCCGCGGCTGCGTATTACTTGACATGGATGGCAAAAACGACGATAATACCGGTGTAGCATGAACAAAGGCCGCCGTAAACCGGTAGAAATGCCCGATATGACGATCGCAAACAGACAAGCGGTGCTTTTTCTGGCGATGACCGCCTGTGTCCTGACGGCCGCGTCGGCCCCCATTGAGACCGTTCTCTGTCTCGCCTCGAACGGCCACTTCGCCGTCGAGCGGGAGCACGGCTGCTGCAACAGCCGCACAGACAATGATACGACGTACGTTCGGATTACGGACGTCGCCATGCACCGTTGCTGCGTCGACATCCCCCTTCCCGGCGGCCGACCCTGCACGGTGGAAACCCACAAACACATCGGCGATTGCAGCCAGGCCGAAACGCCCTTGGTGCATTCTGCCGAGCTGTTTGCCGCACCGCAAATCGCCCCGGCAAACGCTAATAGTCCGCCCACTGCGGACCCGCCCACCGCAACTATCATACTTCTGATCTGATCCCTTTTCTCTCCCCCGCGAGTTTACAGGTCCTGTCCCTCAGCCGATGACAGACCAGGTTTACTGTCTGGCTGCGCGTATGCGATGATCGTCAGAAGCATGGTGCCATGACAAAGACAATACATATCCTGATGGCGGCCGCAACGGCAATCACCTTGTGCGGCTGTTCCAAACCGGCCGCAAACATGGTCTCGCGGGACCTGGCATTGTCCGTATCCCATGACCGGGCCGCCGCCGAGCCTCCTGCCGCACAGCCCCCACCTGCCGAATCGGTCTCGATCACCGAGCCGGACGGCGACCTGGCGCTGGGGACTGCACTGGCACTGGCCCTGCTCCACAATCCGGCGTTTCGGTCAGATGCCCTCGAAGTCCGCATCGCAGAAGCCGAACGCCTGCAGGCCTCGCTCCGGCCGAACCCCGAGTTGATATTCGAGGCCGAGGAGATCGGCGCAGGAGCCGAAAGCACCGATCCCGCCGAGTTGACCATCGCCCTGGGCCAGGTCATCGAACTCGGCGACAAGCGCAAGAAACGAACGCACCTCGCCGACATCCAGGCTCAACTTGCCGCAATCGACACCGAAGCCCGTCGCCTCGATATCCTCACCGAAGTGCACTCGCGATTCGTCGATCTCCTGGCCGCGCAGCATCAGGTTGAACTGGCGCATCAACTGGAGGATCTTGCGGAGGCAACCGTCCGCGCCGTGAGCACCCTCGTAGAAGCAGGCAAGACCTCGCCGCTCGAAGAGACCCGCGCCAAGATTCGGCTCTCCAACGTCAGGACACAAAGCAAGCAGACGCTGCAGAACCTTCAGACAGCCCGGTATGCCCTTGCCGCGCTTTGGGCCGCCCCGACGCCCCGGTTTGAAAAGGCGGTCGGTGCATTCGAAACGACGGCGCCGCTCGCCTCCGCCGAAGACCTGATCCGGCGACTCGATAACAATCCCGACCTCGCCCGCTGGGGCGTCGCCATCGAGCAGCGGCGGGCTGCCCTGCAGCTCGAACGGGCCAAGGCCGTGCCGGACCTCAACCTCGCCGGCGGCGTGCAGTTGCTCGAAGGAGAAACCGCCGGCGTCTTCGGCTTGGGCCTTCCGCTGCCCGTCTACGACAAGAACCAGGGAGGGCGACTGGCGGCGGCACACCGCCTCGAGCAGGCCGGCCTGGAAGCCCAAGCCGCCGAAATACGCCTCCGCACGCTTCTCAGGACAGCACATGGAAAGGCGGCAAATGCACTGACGCGCATCGAAGAACTCCGCCGCAATGTCCTGACAAACGCCGAATCACTCTTTGAGGCCATCGATGAGGGCTACCGGGCCGGCAAATTCGGATACCTCGATCTGCTCGACGCACAGAGCACCTACGCTGAGGCACAGCGCGAGTACATCGACGCCCTGACGGATTACCACCTCGCCCGCGCCGAGTTGGAACGGCTCATCGGCGATGTGGCCGAACCGTCCGAACAGACAGACAGTAAGTGAGCAAAACAAAACGTTAACGTATGCGTGTCTGCGGGCAGCAACGACCCGCAGGCCGCTCAAGTGTGATGAGAGAATACAAAATGAAAAGCAGAATAAACCACGCTGCGTCGGCGCTTTTGATATTTCTGCTGCTGAGCATGGTCTCACTCTGGGCCACCGGCAATCTGCATATCCGGCCGATAGCCCCGGCAGCGACCGCGGACGAGCATACAGCACCCGTCCTGGACGCCTGCGGCAATCCGGGCTGCACCGAGGCTCACGCCGCCGTCCACGAAGACGAACATCACGCCGACCATGCACATGAACACGACGACCATGCCGGCCACGACCACCCCGTAATCAAAGACCCGGCCGATCTCGAGGCCATTCTCAAGATCGAATGTGAGCACGACATACTGATCGCCGACTGTGACGAATGCCGCTACGAAGTCGGCCTGGTCAAGATCGGCCCCGAGGTCAGCAGGACTCTGCTCGAAATAGAGCCCGTCTCCGAACGCACTATGGGCGGCGTCCTCAAGCTGACCGGCCGCATCGAATCGGACCGCGCCCGTGTCAACGAAGTCGCTGCCGCAGCCGCCGGCCGGGTCGTCGCCGTCGAAAAGCTCCTGGGCCAGAAGGTCAAAGCCGGTGACGTCCTTGCTGTCATCCAGTCGGCCGAACTCGGCCGCGCAAAGGCCGATTACCTCGAAGCGCAGGCCCAATTGAAGCTGGCCCAATCGACCTTCGCCCGCGAAAAGCAGCTCCACGAAAAGCGAATCTCCAGCCAGGCCGACTTCCTCACCGCACAAAGCGAACTCCACCGCTCCGAGGCCGCGCTTGCCGCTGCGGAAAAAACGCTCAACCTTCTGGGTCTCGACGCACAACAGATCGCAGCCATTGACGACGACAGGAGCAATGGCCGTTTCGGGCAGCTCGTCCTCCGCGCCCCTTCCGACGGCACGATCATCGAACAGAATGCCATCACCGGCAAACTCGTCGACAGCACCGAAACCCTTTTCACCATCGCGGACCTCTCCAGCCTCTGGGTCTGGTGTGACCTGTACGAGCGAGACCTGGCCAGGATTCACGCCCGGCTCGCCGAAAGCGGCCCCGTCAAAGCCGATGTCCGTATCGCTGCCTTCCCCGACTGCGTCTTCGAGGGCACGCTCGACCTCATCGACAGTACCCTGAACACGCGCACGCGCACGGTCCGCGTCCGCCTGAGCCTGTCCAACCCGGACGGCCTCCTGAAGGTCGGAATGTTCGCCGACGCCCGAATCGTCGACAGCGATGCCGCCGTGGTCAGCGTCGTACCCAAGACCGCCGTCATGACCGACGCCGGCAAGTCCTTCGTCTTTCAGCAGATAAAGGACGACCTGTGGTTCCGCCGGGACGTCATCACCGGCAGAACATTTGACCAGTACATCGAAATTGAAAGCGGCCTGCCGCACGATGCACGAATCGTCGCCAAAGGCGCCTTCATGCTCAAGAGCGACATCCTGAGAGAAAAAATGGGCGCCGGCTGTGCCCACTGAAACAGGGACAGTGTCTTCCGTCTATGTGTTGCCGTCATGAGTGAACAATGTCATTGCCAGCCATCATGCCTGTGCAAGATGTCATGTCATTACGAGCGAAGCGAGGCAATCTCAACTTCAACAACAATCCCGCGCGCCACGCGCCAATAGAGTAGAAAATAAAAAGATGTTAGACGCCACACTCCATTTCATCCTGCGACAGCGCCTGCTGCTGATCCTCTCCGCCGCCATCCTCCTCGCCGCCGGCATTGCCGCCTGGGTATACCTGCCCATCGATGCCTTCCCCGACGTCACGAACGTCCAGGTCATGATCTTTGCCGAAGCCCCCGGCTGGACCCCCGAAGAGATCGAACGCCTCGTCACCTTCCCCATCGAAACCCGCATGGGCGGCCTGCCCGGCGTCCGCCAGGTCCGCTCCCTCTCCCAGTCCGGCCTCAGCCAGGTCACCGTCATCTTCCAGGACAATGTCGACACCTACTTCGCCCGCCAGCTCGTCTTCCAGCAGCTCGCCGAAGCCCGCGACCAACTCCCCGAAGGCGTCGAACCGGAACTCGGCCCCATCTCCACCGGCCTCGGCGAAATCTACCAGTACTCCGTCGAAGCCGGTTTTTACTGCCCTGAACACAAAGACCATTGGTCCCGCTCCGAAGGCCTGTGCCCGCAATGCAGCAAGCCGCTGACCAGGAGCGACGCCGACCTCATGGAACTCCGCACCATCCAGGACTGGCTCATCGCCCCCCAGCTCCGCCGTCTGGCCGGCATCAACGAAGTCAACTCTCTGGGCGGCTTCGTCAAGCAGTTCCACGTCATCTGCGACCCGGACAACCTCGTCAAATTCGACGTGTCCCTCCGCGACGTCATGGAAGCCCTCCAGGCCAACAACGCCAACGCCGGCGCCGGCTTCATCCTCAAGGACTGGGAGCAGATCAACGTCATCTCCAAAGGCCTCCTCACCGGCACGCAAAACATAGAAAACATCGTCCTCAAGACCGACGCCGGCACACCGGTCTACCTCAAGGACGTCGCCGAAATCAAGGTCGCCCCGCAGGTCCGCTACGGCGCAGCCGGAATCGACGGCCGCGGCGAAACCGTCCTCGGCATGGCCATCATGCTCAAGGGTGAAAACTCAAAGATCGTCGTCGACCGCGTCAAGGCCGAAATCCCCAGGATCCAGAAGACGCTTCCCCCGGGCGTAAAGATCAACCCCTTCTACGACCGTACCGACCTCATCCAGGCCTGCATTCGCACTGTCTCAAACGCCCTCATTGAGGGTGCCATCCTGATCATCATCATCCTCTTCCTTCTGCTCTGGGACCTCCGCGCCGCCATCGCCGTGGCACTGTCGCTGCCACTAACCGCTGCAGCCTCCTTTCTGCTGATGAGAGGCGCCGGCCTTACCGCCAACCTGATGAGTTTGGGCGGCCTCGTCATCGCCCTCGGTGAGATCGCCGACGCCTCCATAATCGTCGTCGAGAACATAGCCCGCCACATGAACGAAAAATCCGCCGAATCGCGCAGTCGTCACCAGATCGCATACCATGCTGTTCGCGAGGTCGCACGCCCCGTCATCTTCTCCTTTTCAATCATCATCATCGTCTTCGTGCCCCTCTTTACCCTCGAGTCGATGGAGGGGAAAATGTTCCGCCCGTTAGCCCTGACCATCTGCCTGGCGCTGCTAAGTTGCCTGATCGTCTCCCTGACGATTGTGCCCGTCATCGCCTCGATGATCACCCCTCGCGGCAGGCATGACGCACGCGAAAATCCTATCGTCCGCTTCTTTCAGACCGTACACAGACCCGCTCTGATGCTCGCCATAAAGGGCCGCTGGATCACGGTCGCCATCGCCGCAGCACTGCTTGTCGCCGGCGCATCCATGCTGTCGCGAGTCGGCACCGAGTTCCTGCCCGATCTCAACGAAGGCGCTATCGCCGTCAACATTGTTCGCCTGCCCACCGCCAGCCTCGAAGGCTCAGTCGCCCAGAGTCGGCAGATCGAACGCCGCCTGCTCGAAGCATTCCCCGACGAAGTTCGAACCGTCGTCTCCAAGACGGGCCGCGCCGAAATCTCTGAAGATCCCATGGGCCCCGAACAGACCGACCTCGTCATCACCCTCCATCCCCGCAAGCAGTGGACAAGGGCCAGGAACCGCCAGCAACTCGTCGCCCTCATGGAAAAAGAACTGAAAGCCTTTCCCGGCATTCGCCCCGCGTTCTCGCAACCCATCGCACTGCGCGTAAACGAACTCATCAGCGGCATCAAATCCGACGTCGCCATCAAGATCTTCGGCGACGATATCGATACGCTCCTGGCCGCCGCCGACCGGATCGCACCCATCCTCCGCGGCATACCCGGCGCTGCCGACGTCGCCATCGAACAGGTCTCCGGCTTTGCAGAAATCGATGTCCGCCTCGATCGCCCCGCCATGGCCCGTCACCAGATAAACGCCGAAACCATCAACGAACTCGTCCAGGTCGCCGTCGGCGGCAAGAACGCCACCATCCTCTACGAAGGCCAGCGCAAACGCGACGTCGTCGTCCGCCTGCCCGCCGACTACCGCCGGGACATCGCCGATCTCCAGGCCCTCCTCGTCCCCTCCCCCTTGGGCTACAGCGTGCCCTTGGGCGATCTCACCGACATCCGCCAGGTAGATGCCTATGCCCAGATAAACCGCGAGGATTCCCAGCGCCGCCTTCTCGTCGAATGCAACGTCCGCGGTCGCGACATTGGCTCTTTCGTCGCCGAGGCCCAGGCAAAACTCGCCTCCATCGAAAACGACCTGCCGCAGGGCTACCGTCTCGTCTGGGGCGGCCAGTTCGAAAACCAGCAGCGCGCCATGCACCGGCTCGCCATCGTCGTACCCGTCTCCCTGCTGCTCATCTTCATCATGCTCATGACAGCCTTAGGCTCCTTCAAGAGCGCAGCCCTTGTCATGGTGAACCTGCCTTTCGCCGTCGTCGGCGGCATTGCTGCGGTGTACCTGCTCGAGATCACTATCAGCGTCGCCGCCGTAATCGGCTTCATCGCCGTCCTGGGCGTCGCCGTCGAGAACGCCCTCGTCCTGACCAGTTTCTGCGATGAACTTCGCAAAACGGGCAAACCCGTCCGGGATGCCGTCCTCGAGGTCTGCCGCCTCCGCATCCGTCCGCTCGTCATGACGACGCTCACAACCCTGCTCGGCCTCCTGCCCATGCTCTACGCCACGGGCCCCGGTTCCGAAATTCAGAAGCCCCTCGTGGCGGTCATCTTTGGCGGCCTCATCACCTCCCTGGCCCTCGTGCTCCTCGTCCTGCCCGTCCTGTATATCCTCGTCAACGAAAACACAAAACAGGCTGTCCCGACGCCCGATTCTTAAGCTGGTGCGTACCCCCGCCGCCTTGCACGCACAAACACCTCAAAAATCCGCCCTCCGCCGGATTTCTCGCCCTATTTGCGTTGACATCCCCTTGCCACATGCGTATATTCAGCGCTCTTTATTCTGCCGTGACAAAAAACACGCAACAGCCTTAATCGGTGATATCGAAAACATAGTAAGGAGAAGCGACCAATGTCAGACAAACGGGTCTATTTCTTTGGAAACGGCCAGGCGGAAGGCAATGCCGCCATGAAAGAACTCCTCGGCGGTAAAGGCGCCAACCTCGCCGAAATGACCAACCTCGGCATCCCGGTGCCCCCCGGTTTCACCATCGCCACAACCGTCTGCAGTGAATACTATGCCAACGACGGCAAATGGCCCGAAGGCCTCGAAGCCGAAGTCAACGAAAACATCGCCAAACTCGAAGCCGCCATGAACGCAAAACTCGGCGACCACAACCGCCCGCTGCTGGTCAGCGTGCGAAGCGGCGCCGCCGTCTCCATGCCCGGCATGATGGATACCGTCCTCAACCTCGGCCTTAACGACGACGTCGTTGCCGGTATCATCGAACGCACCGGAAACGCACGCTTCGCGTGGGACATCTATCGCCGCTTCATCGACATGTTCGGCGACGTCGTCATGGGCTGTGACCACGAATACTTCGAGCACGAAATCGACGCCGCCAAGAAGGCCGCCGGCGTCAAGCTCGACAACGAACTCACCGCCGAGCAGCTCGCAAAGGTCGTCGACCGCTACAAGGCCGTTTACAAAAAGCACGTCGGCGAACTCTTCCCGCAGTCCGGCCGCGAGCAGCTCACCCACGCCATCAACGCCGTCTTCGGCTCGTGGAACAGCGCCCGCGCCGTCAAGTACCGCCAGCTCAACAACATCACCGGCCTCCTCGGCACAGCCGTCAACGTCCAGGCCATGGTCTTCGGTAACATGGGCGACGACTGCGGCACAGGCGTCTGCTTCACGCGAAACCCCTCCACCGGCAAGAAGGAATTCTATGGCGAGTTCCTTATGAATGCCCAGGGCGAAGACGTCGTCGCCGGCATCCGCACGCCGCTGGAGCTGTCCGGCCTCAAGAAGATCATGCCCGAGGCGTATCAGGAACTCACTAACCTCATGACGCGCCTCGAAACGCACTACAAGGACATGCAGGACATCGAATTCACCATCCAGGAGAAGAAGCTCTACATCCTGCAGACCCGTAACGGCAAGCGAACCGCCGAGGCCGCCGTCAAGATCGCCGTCGACATGGTCAAGGAGAACCTCATCACCCAAGCCGAAGCCGTAGGCCGCGTCACCCCTGAACAGATCGACCGCCTGCTCCACCCCCACTTCGACGCCAAGGCCGCGCGAAAGGTCATCGCCACCGGCCTGCCCGCCTCGCCGGGAGCCGCCGTCGGCCAGGTTGTCTTCGACGCCGAAACCGCCGAAGCATGGCGAGACAAGAAGAAGAAAGTCATCCTCTGCCGCATCGAGACCAGCCCCGAAGACATCGGCGGTATGGACGCTGCACAGGGTATCCTCACCGCACGCGGCGGCATGACCTCCCACGCCGCCGTCGTTGCACGCGGAATGGGCAAGTGTTGTGTTGCCGGTGCCGGTGAAATCCACATCGACTACAAGGCCAAGAAGTTCACCGTCGGTAAGATCACCGTCAAGCAGGGTGACTTCATCAGCCTCGACGGTACCGCCGGTCAGGTCATCCTCGGCCAGGTGCCGACCGTCGAGCCGACCCTCAGCGGCGACTTCGGCACGTTCATGAAGTTCTGCGACAACATCCGAACCCTTGGCATCCGAACCAACGCCGATGCCCCCGCCGACGCCGCACGAGCACGCGAGTTCGGCGCAGAAGGCATCGGCCTCTGCCGTACCGAGCACATGTTCTTCGAAGGCGACCGCATCTGGGCCGTTCGCGAGATGATCCTCGCCGCCGAAGACTATTCGACGATGCTCGACAAGCTTGCCGCCGCAACCGACAAGAAGGAGAAGGCGGCCATCGCAAAGGAATATGCCCCCGCCAAGAAGCAGTTCGAGGGCGCCCTCAAGAAGCTCCTGCCCTACCAGCGCAAGGACTTCGTCGGCATCTTCAAGGCAATGGACGGCCTGCCTGTCACCATTCGCCTGCTCGATCCGCCGCTGCATGAGTTCCTCCCGCAGGATGCGAAGAGTCAGGCGGAAATGGCCAAACGCCTCAAGGTCACGCCGGCCCGCGTCAAGAAGGAAGTGGAAAATCTCCACGAATTCAACCCGATGCTCGGCCACCGCGGCTGTCGTCTGGCGGTCACCTACCCGGCCATCTACCGCATGCAGGCCCGTGCCATCATCGAGGCCGCCATCCAGGTCAAAAACCTCGGCAAGGTCGTTAAACCCGAGATCATGATCCCGCTCATCGGCGAAATCAAGGAACTGCAATTCGTTAAGAAGGAAATCTTGGACGAAATCCAGCAGGTCTTCAATGAAAAGAAGGCCGAGATCGAATTCATGGTCGGAACCATGATCGAGGTCCCAAGGGCCGCCCTCACCGCCGACGAGATCGCCACGGAGGCCGAGTTCTTCAGCTTCGGCACAAACGACCTCACCCAGATGACCATGGGCTTTTCACGCGACGACGCCGGCAAGTTCCTCGGCGATTACATCGCACAGGGCATCTGCGAGAAAGACCCGTTCCAGACACTCGACCAGACCGGCGTCGGAAAACTCGTCAAGATGGGTATCGAACTCGGCCGCAAGACGCGCGAAAACCTCAAGGTCGGAATCTGCGGCGAACACGGCGGCGACCCGGCAAGCATAGCCTTCTGCCACAAGGTCGGCATGAACTACGTCTCATGCTCGCCCTTCAGAGTCCCCATCGCAAGACTCGCCGCAGCACAGGCAACGTTGAAGGACGTAAAAGACGCAACACTCTAATGTCCGTAGCGGGGTTCTGCCCCGCCAACAGACGGCAACACAAAAAGGTGCGCCGGGCTCAGCCCAGCGCACCTTTTCTTTTGCCGGCAGGCCTTGCGCTTCTCCTGCTCACCAGCTCTGCCCCACCCCCCGACGTCGGCCAAAGCCTTTTCTATTGACGCCCACTAATTAAACGGTTATAAGTTGTCGACACTTTCACTTGGTACAAGACAGCATTTCACATGCCGGGCCTGACCCACTGAATACTGATATGGCAGAACGCTGAGAATGAAATGAGCCGAACGAAGATTAGTGTGCCTCACCGACAAATCGAAGAATTCTGCCGCAAGTGGAACATCTCAGAGTTGGCGCTTTTCGGCTCCGTCCTCTCCGATGACTTTCGACCGGACAGCGACATCGACGTCCTGGTGAGCTTTCAAAGTGATGCCGAATGCAGCTTGTTCGATCTTGTCGAGATGACTGATGAACTGGAAGCTATTTTTGGCCGCAAGGTCGATTTGGTTGAAAAGGATGCAATACGAAACCCGTTTCGAAAGCAGGCGATCCTCGCCGCCCATGAGGTGATCTATGAAGCCTGACCAGAGAGACGCCGCATATCTGTGGGACATGCTGGATGCCGCTCGAACCGTGCGGCAGATCTGCGATGGTCTGAACTGGACTCAGTACGCCTCCGACCGAAAGACCCAGTTGGCGACCGAAAGGCTCTTGGAGATTATCGGCGAAGCGGCGGCAGAGTATCTCCTGTATTCCGGGACTCCCACCCTGAAATCCCGTGGCGCAAAGTCATTGGTCAGCGAAACGTCCTGGCCCACGAATATGGCGAAATCAAACAAGAACGCATCTGGAAGGTCGTCGCTGAAGATATCCCAGCGCTGATCAGGCAGCTCGAAACGTTAATCTCAGGCCAGCCGACCCCCTGACCACTTCAGCGACACAGGGCCGGTAGCATAGCCGCTCGGCCGCGACCCTCCGGTTCGGAATCCTGTCGTTTTTCGCCCCAAACAGTGGCACAAGCGCATCTGAATCACCGCTTCTTTGCGGTCTTCTGCTTGGCCTTCTTTCTGGCCTTAGCCTTTGCCTTCACCAGGACCCGTGGCGCGCCCAACTCGTGTTGTCCGCAGAAATCCGTCTCCGCTACCCGTGGCCACTTATCCCTCCCGCGCGAATCGTCATCCCACACTGGCGGCATAAACCGGCACTGTCCAACCCGGTTTTTCTTGCCCAGATCCACAAAAAACCGACAACTCCCGCATACCCGCCCATCTTCAACCCTCATTCTCGCTTCTCCTTTCTTCCGTCTGCCATTTCCTGCAATTTCTCCACGCGTGACCGCGCCGCCTGCACCATCTGAATCCCGCCTCCCGCTTGGCCGGCACAAGGCAATCACGGCAAACAACCGTCCCTCGCCCACATCCTGCACCGCCCGAAAGCTCACCCACCAACCCAATCGAATGCCCCTGCCCCGCGTCCTAATTCTTTTCCAAGATTTCCGCCCAACTTACACCACACAGCAGCATCCGGCAACTCCAAAATATCCACAATCCAACAAGTCCGACTTCTCCGGCCGGCCGGACCCGTCTGAATGCGTTAAAAATTTTTTAATAATTTTGCCAGTTTAATTTGACAACTGCAAAATACAGTGTATTATGTAAATACACAACGCATTGCAAACTACACAAAACAATAGAGGAGGAAACCAATGGCAAACAAATCCAAACAAAGTCATTCGGCCGCTCCCCCAGCCGAACACCAGGGCGTAATAACATAAAAGGAACCTACTTAATAGTCGACCACAAGGAACCAAAACCAATGACTGTCGCGAATCACCCTTCTTTCGAGACCCGCTATGGCATGGACTGAGGCCGTCACCACAATCTTACACCACGCCCTCCTGCTCCTGGCGGTCGTCAACCCCGTCGGCAATATCCCCATCTTCGCCGACCTCACGGCCCGTATGCAGGCCCGTCAGCGCGGCCGCGTCATGAACCTCGCCGTCTTCACCGCGCTGACCATCGTCATCGCCTTCGCGCTCATTGGCAACTGGCTGCTCCTTTACCTCTTTAGCGTCACCGTCACCGAGCTCCGCATCGCCGGCGGCATCCTTCTCTTCATCGTCGCCATCAACGGTGTCATGCCCCGTCAACGCGCCTCAAGCCGCGTCGACGACCCCAAAATGGTCGCTATCTTTCCCATCGCCTTTCCCCTCCTCGTCGGCCCCGGTGCCATCACGATGACCATCATCATGGCCCAGTCCATAGGCCATATCCTCATGACCCTGACCGCCGCCGCAACCTTCGTACTGGTCTTCGTCATCGTGCGAAACTCCAACCGGCTCGCGGCGCTCCTCGGTCCCTATGTCGGCAGGGTCGTCGCACGCCTCCTCTACGTCCTCCTGGCCGCAAAGGCCGTCAGCCTTGTTCTAAGCGGCATCGAAGAGTTTTATAAGCATCTGCAATCACCATAGGACGCGGCCAAGACTGCAACCGACTCAGGCGACCATGTTAATCGCAATAAGTCGGCAGTGACCGGTCCCTGTAGTGATCAAACATGGTCTTGATCTGAAACGGCAATACCCGCCCCTCTGAAAGCGGAGGCAAAGCATCCTCCGCAAAGAACCCGACCTCCAACGTCTCGTGGCTTGTCTTCGCCTCCCCGCCGGTAATTTCGCACAGAAAGAACATCTTGTACAAATGAAACGGAAACGCCGGCCGATGCGGATGCTTGCTCCGGTCATACACCGCACACAACTTCACCACCTCCACCTCGAACCCGCTTTCCTCCACCATTTCCCGCCGAATCGCCTCACTTGGCGAGTCGCCAACATCCGCCCACCCCCCGGGCAGCGTCCACAACCCGTCAATCGCCTCCTTTACCAACAAAATCCTTCCATCTCGAAACGCCGCCCCGCGTACATCCACCTTTGGGGTGGCATAGCCCTTCTCTCGCCCGAACATCTCCACCAATCCCTGCGCATTTCCCCCGCCGCCCGCCTCCATCATGTCCGCCGCTATCTTTAACACCGCCTGGTACCGCTCGATTTCGTACTCATTCTGCGAATACGTCAACCCGCTCTGCGCAATCGCCGCCAAACGCTGCGCCCACGTCAGCCACTGCCCACACATACCGCCTCCCGATCCGTCTGCCCTGTCTAAAGCCTGCTTCCGCAATATTTGCAGTACACCGCATCCACGTCATGGCCCTCCCTGCGGCACTGCGGACACACATGTGACGTCATCACGGCCCTCTCGCCCCGCGCCAGCTCCACCGTCACAATCCCCGTTGGCACCGCAATGATCGAATAACCCAGAATCATCACCATCGACGCCAGAAGCTGTCCCACCGCCGTTCGCGGCGAGATATCCCCATATCCCACCGTCGTCAGCGTCACAATTGCCCAGTATACACTCTTCGGAATGCTCGTAAACCCATTCTCCGGTCCTTCGATCAGGTATATTACCGCCCCGATGATTACCGCCAGAGTCAAAACCGTAAACAGAAAAACAAAAATCCGCCGCCGGCTAACCGACAAAGCCCGCACCAAAGTCTGCGACTCCTGCGTACACTGTGTCAGCTTCAGCACCCGGAAGACTCTCAGCACCCGAAGCAGGCGAATCACCAACAAATACTGCGTCCCCGTCACCAAAAGGCTCAGATAAGTGGGCGCCACCGCCAAAAGATCCACCAAACCATAGAAGCTCACCGCGTACCGCGGCGCATTGCCCACACACCACAACCGCACCACGTACTCAACGGTAAACAGAATCGTAAAGAACCACTCCAGAGCGTACAGCGTGGGCCCATACCGGGCTCGTACCTCCCCCACCGTATCCAGCATCACCACCGCCACACTGGCTACAATCGCCGTGATGAGCACCACGTAGAAAAGCCGCCCCGCCGGTGTTTCCGCCTCGAAAATCACCTCGAATGCCGCCCGCCGGAGGCCCCTCAATTTCGCCTTGTGCTGCGCCCAGTTCATGCCAGTCCCCGCTGGTTACCGAGTCGAAGGCTTTATCGGCATTCCCCGGCGGAGGTTCCGAGCATTCTTCGCTATCGCACAGGCGGCAGCGGCATCAGGCTATCCGACATGTTCTCCCCTGTTCGCCCGTCGGCCGCAACTCCGTAAAAGGCTGCATCGCCCGCTCGAAAATTCCGTGCATATAAGAGATTGCCATCCCGTAATTGGTAACCGGTATCCCCGCGGCCCGGGCCTTCTCAATTCGCGTAATCATCTCCTGCCGATTGAACACGCAGGCGGCACAATGCACAATCAGCTTGTATCCGCTCAAATCCTCGGGCCAATCACGCCCGGCCACAATGGTGAAATCCAGATTGCAGCCCGTGTACTTCTGCAGCCACCGCGGTATCTTCTCTCGGCCGATATCGTCCTTGACCGGATGATGTGTGCATGCCTCGGCGATGAGCACCTTGTCGCCCGACCGCAGATTCTCGATGGCGGCCGCCCCGTCCGCAAGCCGCGTCAGATCACCTTTGAAGCGGGCAAACAGAATGGAAAAACTTGTCAGCGGAATCTCCGGCGGCACGATCCGCGACACCTGCTCGAACGCCTGGCTGTCCGTAACGACCAGAACCGGCGGCTCCTTCAGTCGCGCAAGCGCCTCTGCCAGTTCGCTCTCCTTGACGACCAGCGCGTAGCCATGATGATCGAGGACATCGCGCAGCACCTGCACCTGCGGCAGAATCAGCCGCCCCTTGGGGGCCTCAAGATCGATCGGCGTCACAAGCACCACCAGATCGCCCGGCTTTACGAGCCCGCCGACAATTGTCTGCTTTGCAAGGAACTCGGGCGGCGCTGCGCCAATAATCGCCCGGCGAAGATCATCCAGCCCCTTGCGGGAAAGCGCATCGGTCGTCACCACGTGTTCGCAATCGCCCCGGGCGGCATCCTCCAACTCCGTCCCGCTGCGCACGTCGGCCTTGTTGGCGGCAATGACCACGGGGATATTCCTGGCACGCAACAGCGTCAGGAGTTGCCGTTCATAATCCAGCCAGGCATCGGTAACCAGCAGGGCCAACTCCGTCCGGTCGATCACCTTCATCGTCTGCTGCACGCGCGCCTGCCCCAGGGCCCCGACGTCATCGATCCCGGCCGTATCGATGAACACCACCGGGCCAATGGGCTTAAACTCCATGACCTTCTCGACGGGATCGGTCGTCGTGCCCGCAACATCCGACACGATGGACACCGTCTGGTTCAGCAGCGCATTGAGCACTGACGATTTGCCGACGTTGCGGCGACCAAAAATCCCGATATGCAGTCTAAGCCCCCTGGGCGTCGTAAACATCAGTCCGACCTCGAAATCAACGCGGCGCGCGTCAGATATGATCCGCCACGGTCTTCAAGAGCACCTCCGGCTTGACCGGCTTCTCCAGCACGGCCTTCACCGGCAGCCACGTCTCGTCGGCCTCGAAACCGAACGGCAGGCTCATCTCGCGCCGCACGCCCGTGATCATAACAACGGGAATCGTCTTGAGGTTCTCGTCCGAGTGCAACTCGCGCGCAACGTCGAACCCCTCGCTCTTGGTGGTCATCATCACATCCAGCAGAATCATGTTCGGCTTCTGCTTTTTGGCCTTCTCGATTCCGGCCTTGCCGTTCGGCGCCGAATCCACGTCGTAACCCTGCGCGTCCAGCACATTGCTCATCGCTTCCACGAATTCAGGGTCGTCGTCGATCAAAAGAATTTTCTTTGCCATTGACTGCTCCTTGGTAAGTTAAATCGTTGGGTTATGCAGTACGCCTGCACATGCAGTTTTTAATGAATCGCCTCGGGCGTAATCGATCGTCCTGCCGATTGTTCGCACGGCAGCCGCCACGCCGTCCACCGCCGCAGCCGGGTCTTCCTTCACGCATCGCTTATACGGATAAATCTCGTACAGAGATCGATAGGCGGCAGGCGTAAAGTTCGGCATCAGCACATTGGCGCCGGCCTGCAGGGCCCTGAGCCGTGCATCGCCGCTGACACTGCCGACGGCGGTCGTGGCCGGCAGATGGGCGCTGCGTGTCACAATCCGCGTGACCGCCAGGACCTTGAGTGTAAGCTCCAGATCGCCCATTGGTTCGGCGGCCAAAGGCGTCGCCTCGTGCGGGATGAACAACCCGATGCCGATCATGTCGAAGTTGGCCCGCTTGAAGAACAGGACATCCTCGACCAATGACTGGACCGTCTGGCCCTTCAATCCCACCAGGGACCCGGAGCCCACCTGATAACCCAGGTCTCGCAGCGTCTCAAGGCAGGCCAGCCGATTCTCGAAGCTCATATGCGGATGCAGCCTGCGATACAACGCCGCATCGGTCGTCTCGATCTTCAGCAGATAGCGGTCGGCCCCGGCCTGCCGCCAGAGCTTGTATTCCTGCGCCGGCCGCTCTCCCACCGCAAGCGTCACCGCCATATCGAATCGCTGCTTGATGCGCTGCACAAGGTCCGCCAGCCACGCGGCATCCAGCTCATCGTCCTCGCCGGACTGAAGAACCACGGTCCTGATACCCTTGGCGGCAATCCTGTCGACGGCGTCCATGATCTCTTCGATGCTGAGCCGGTATCGTTCGACGTTTACGTTTTGCCTGTTCAGCCCGCAATAAAAGCAGGTATTCCTGCAGTAGCTGCTGAACTCAACGAGCCCACGCAGGAGGATTCCGTCCCCGCAGTACTCCGCCCGAACCTTGTCGGCGGAACCAAAAAGCCGGCGCAGTTCATCCTCGCCCTGCAACTGGAGCAGGTATGCAATGTCGTCCCGGTCCGGCACGTCGGCCGCGTACACGCGTTCGAGAACGGATTGCAGCGCGTTATCCTTCATCCTGGGCCTTCTTGCGGTACTCTTCGATAACGGCGATTGTCTTCTCCGGCGTCAGCTCTCCGTAAATCTTCTCGTCGATCATCATGACCGGCGCCAGGCCGCACGCCCCCACGCATCGTGCAGGCGCAATGGAAAACAACCCGTCGGCCGTCACCTGGCCTTCGTCGATGCCGAGATGCTGCCGGAGCGTCTCCAAGATCTGCCCGGCCCCTTTCACGTAACATGCCGTGCCTAAACAGACCGAGATGGTATACCGGCCAGGCGGATTCAGATTGAAGTAATGATAAAACGTCGCCACGCCCCAGATGTGCGCGGTCGGAATGTTCATCGCATCGGCCACCATGTCCAGCACGTCCTTGGGCAGATAGCCGTAGAACTCCTGGACCTTGTGCAGAACCGCAATCAGTTGCGACTCGACATAGGGCTGCCCCTTCAACGGCGCGATGAAGTCCTTGAGGTCTTTGAGTTTCTGTTCGTCCGCGGTGATCATTTCTTTTCTCTCAATCAGAAGTAAATATCGCGCTGGCCCGCCTTCACCTTGTCATATTCCTTCAGGAGCGCCGGATACCATGCGGGCAGTTGTTCCCTGATCTCCTGAATTTCGCGCTGGATCAGTTGTTCGCCGATGGCCTTCGTCTCGTCGCTGGCGAAGTCATCCAGCCATTCCCTGAATGTCAGCACGGCGTTGAGCTTGCAGAATTGGCCTTCCTTGCCGCACTTGAGCATCTCCATGATCCTGTCGCCCGTCCGGCCGCACCGGTAACCGGCCGTGCAGAATGACGTGATATAGCCTGCCTCGGCAAGCTCTCGCACTACCGTATCGAGGCTGCGGATGTCGCCGAGCATAAACTGCTGCCGGTCGCCCTCCTGGCCGTCCGCATGGCGGGCGTAAGCGCCCACGCCGATGCGGGTGGATGCATCCGTCTGTGTGCACCCCAGCGGCAGGATCTGCCTGCGGATCTCGGCGTTTTCCCGGGCCGTCAGGATCATGCCTGTATAAGGCACCGCCAGCCGAATGGCCGTGACCAGCTTGCGAAAATCGGCGTCGCTGACCGCGTGGGGAAGGTTCTGCGTGTACGGCGTGTTGTCGGCCGGCTCCAACCTCGGGAAGGAGATCGTATGGGGTCCCACGCCGAACTTATCTTCCAGTTCGATGGCGTGGTGCAGAAGCCCCATCACCTCGAACCTCCAGTCGTAAAGCCCGAACAGCGCGCCAATCCCGACGTCGTCAACCCCGGCCTCCATCGCACGATGCATCGCGTACAGCCGCCACAGGTAATCGCCCTTGATCGTATCCTGCGGATGCACCGCCTCGTACGTCGGCCGATGGTACGTCTCCTGGAATACCTGGAACGTCCCTATACCGACGCCCTTGAGTACCCGCAGATCCTCGACAGACATCGGCGCGGCGTTGACATTGCACCGGCGTATGCGCCCGTGCCCCATCTTCGTCTTCACCTGGACGGAATAGATCGTCTCGATCGTGGAGGCGATGTAATCGGCGCCGGTAGCCGGGTGCTCACCGTAGACCACGATCAAACGCTTGTGCCCGATCCTGCCGGCAAGCACCTCGGTTTCTTCCTTGACCTGGTCCAGCGTAAGCTGCGACCTCCTGGCCTGGCGGTTGCTCCGACGAAAGCCGCAGTACACGCAATCATTGACACACTTATTGCTCGCGTACAGCGGTGCAAACGTCACGATGCGGTTGTCGTAGACCTTCTTCTTGACTGCCGCGGCGGTTGCTTCCATCTCGGCCAGAAGCTCGGGATCGCTGACGTGCAGCAGGCAGGCGGCCTCGTCCGGCGTCAGTGTCTCGATCGCCAGGCTCTTGCTGAGGATATCCCGCACCCGCTGTGCGTCGACAGTCCTGTTGGCCTGGAGTGTCTGCTCGATGCGGGCCTCGTCAATGAAGCACCTGCCGCCATTGGAATAGTCGGTCGGGGGCCTGGCCATGCCGGTTGTATTCTCTTGTTTTGTCTTCATAATATCAGCTGTCAGAGTCCTTGCGTCCTAAGACCGCAGGAGACAATGCCCTTGGGAGTTCGATTCTTATAATGCGTGTGCAGCAGTTCGTGGGATTTCTTGCTTAACGGCCGCTGCAGGAATTCGCGGTACAGCCTTTGAATCTCGGGGTTTTCGTGACTGCGCCGGATCGTGTTCTTCCTGTCACTCTCGTAGAGGGCCTGGGCCCGCCGAGTGAGGCACTCACGGTCCAGCGGAATCGAATTGGCGTTCGGATAAGGCTGACCGCCGCCGCCGATGCAGCCGCCGGGACATGCCATCACCTCAACGAAGTGATAGCGATCCGGCTCGCGGCGAATGAGTTCCATCAGCCGGTGCGCATTGCCCAGGCCGTGAGCAACGGCGACGCGGATCTGGCCGTCTTCCAGCGTGACGGATCCTTCCTTGATGCCCTCGAGACCGCGGATGTCTTCCAATTCGATTGCCGCCAGCGTCTCGCCCGTGTACAGTTCGTAAGCGGTTCTCAAAGCCGCTTCCATAACGCCGCCGGTGACCCCGAAGATCGTCGCGGCTCCGGAGGACATACCGCACGGCTTGTCCCACGCCTCGCCCGCGATATTTACGAAATCTATGCCGGCCGACTTGATCATCCATGCCAATTCGCGCGTCGTAATGGCCATATCGGTGGCGGGCATGCCGTTGACGGTATGCTCCGGCCGCGCCGCCTCGCACTTCTTGGCCGTGCACGGCATGACAGCGACGCTGAAGATCTTCGCCGGGTCGATCTTTTTCTTGTTCGCGAAATAGGTCTTGATGATCGGGCCCATCATGGACATCGGCGACTTGGCGGTTGAGAGATTCTCCAACATGTCGGGGTGGAACTTTTCCGCACAGTTGATCCAGCCCGGGCAGCAGGACGTGATCAGCGGCAGCTTGCCCTTGCCCTGCAGCCGCTCCAGGAACTCGCTGCCCTCTTCCATAATGGTCAGATCCGCGGAAAACTGTGTGTCGAAGACGTAGTCAAAACCCAATTTCCGCAGGGCCGCCGCCGTCTCATGCTCCATGTTGCGTCCGGGCTGCAGGCCGAAGGCCTCGCCGATCGCCGCCCGGACCGCCGGCGCGACCTGCACCACCTTGACGATGGATTTGTCGCCCAGCTTTTCGAACAGTTCCTGCGTCTGATTCTTTTCGGTAAACGCCGCGGTCGGGCAGACGTTGACGCACTGGCCGCAATGGCTGCAGACACTCTCGCCGAACGGCTGGTTGTAGGCCGGCATCACCACGGTGCCGAAGCCGCGATAGGCGTAATCAACCGCGTTGACGCCCTGGATCTCGGTGCACATACGTACACAGCGGCCGCAAAGAATGCACTTGTTGGGGTCCCGGACCACGGACGGAGAAGACATGTCCAGGTCGTAATGCTTCCGCTCGCCCCGGAAGTGCTTCTTGCGAATGCCCATCGTGTAGGCCAATTGCTGCAGTTCACACTGGCCGTCGCGCTCACAGACGTGGCAGTCCTCGGGGTGATTGTCGAGAATCAGCTCCACGATATCCCGCCTGGCCCGCCGCAGTTCGGTCGTGTTCGTGCGTATCCGCAGACCGTCGCTGACGGGAAAGGCGCAGGAGGCCACGAAATTCCTCATGCCCTCGACCTCCACGATACACACGCGGCATGCGCCCTCGATTGAGAGTTTCGGGTGGTAGCACAGCCGGGGAATGTGAAAACCCATGCTGTCGGCCGCCTGCATGATCGTCTGGTTCGGCTTGACCTTGTATTCTTTATCGTTGATGTAAATCGTAACGGTGTTGACCATTTCCATCCTCACGCCCTTGTTATTGCCTCAAATTTGCACTTGGTCATGCACATCCCGCACCGGATACACTTGTCCGGATCGATGCGGTGCATTGTCTTCTTGTCGCCCGTGATCGCGTCCACGGGGCAAACACGTTTGCATGCGCCGCATCCGACGCACTTGTCCAGAATCGTGTAAACCAGCAGGGCCGTACAGACGCCAGCGCGGCATTTCTTTTGGTGAATGTGTTCCTCGTATTCGTGACGGAAGTTCCTGATGGTGCTGAGCACAGGGTTCGGCGCAGACTGGCCGAGTCCGCACAGCGAGGCCTTCTTTGTCATATTTCCCAGGCGTTCGAGCTTTTCGATGTCGCCGGCCTGGCCCTTGCCTTCGGTGATGCGGGTCAGTATCTCGAACATCCGCTTGGTGCCCTCCCGGCACGGCGTGCACTTGCCGCAGGACTCGTCTTGGGTGAACTCCAGGAAGAACTTGGCGATATCGACCATGCAGGAATCTTCGTCGATGACGATCATGCCGCCGGAGCCCATGATGGAGCCGGCCTTGGCCAGGGATTCGTAGTCGATCGGCGTGTCCAGGTACTCCGCCGGCAGACACCCGCCCGACGGGCCGCCGGTCTGAATCGCCTTCAATTCCTTGTTATCCGGCAGACCGCCGCCCACGCCGTAAATGATCTCGCGGAGCGTCGTACCCATCGGCACCTCGATAAGGCCGGTGTTGCGGACCTTGCCTGCCAGCGCGAACACCTTGGTGCCTTTGCTGTTTTCCGTGCCGACGGTGCTGAACCAGTTGCCACCGTCCAGGATGATGACCGGCACATTGGCCCACGTCTCAACATTGTTGATCAGGGTCGGCTTGCCGAACAGCCCGGAGACGGAAGGATACGGCGGGCGGGGCCTCGGGGTACCGCGGTGACCTTCGATGGAGCGTATCAGCGCTGTCTCTTCACCGCAGACAAAGGCCCCGGCGCCCAACCGTATCTCAATATCAAAACAGAAATCGGAACCGAGGATGTTGTCGCCGAGCAGGTTGTGGGCCCGCGCGTCTTCAATCGCCTTGCGGAGCCGCTGCACCGCCAGCGGATACTCCGCACGAATATAGATAATGCCCTTTTTGGCGCCGATTGCGTAGCCGCCAATGGCCATGCCCTCAAGGATGGTGTGCGGATCGCCTTCAATCGCGCTGCGGTCCATGAACGCCCCGGGGTCGCCCTCGTCGGCGTTGCAGATCACGTATTTACAGTCGCCGGGCTGGTTGGCCGTAAACTGCCACTTTGTGCCGGCCGGAAAGCCGCCGCCGCCGCGGCCGCGCAGACCGCTCTTCTTGATTTCGTCGATGACCTCCTGCGAGGACATCTCCGTCAGCACTTTGGCCAAGGCCTCATAGCCTCGCAAGGCAATATAGTCGTCGATATTCTCCGGATCGATGATCCCGCAGTTTCGCAGTGCGATCCGAAGCTGTTTGCCGAAGAACTGCGTATCGCCGAAGATGCGGAAGAATCGGTTGAAGAGGTGGTCTTCCTGGATAGCAAGCCGCGCCACGGGCCGGTTCTTGAGGACATGCTCCTCGATGATCTCGGCGACGTCTTCCTTCTGCACGTTTCCGTAGATCGTGTAGCCGGGATAGACGATCAGGATCGGTCCCTTGTTGCACATACCCAGGCAGCCGGAGATGTTGATCTTGACTCTGTCGGTGAGCCCTGCTTTTTCCAACTGCGCCTCCAGGATATCGTGCAGCAGACGAACGCCGTTGTTGAGGCAGGTGGTGCCGTTACATATTGTAATGATGTAGTCTTTCATTGTCCGCATATCCCGCCTAATCGATGATCCAATCCGTAATCACTTCACCGTTTTGAATGTGCCGGGTGATAATCTCCCGTGCCCGCTGGGCCGTCACCTTGCCGTACTTGATGGGATTCTTGCCGGCGGCAACGACTTCGACGGTCGGCTCCAGGTTGCACCTTCCCGCACAGCCTTTCTGGCTCAGATAAACGTCCTTTATCTCGCCCTTGTCGATGGCCTCACGGAATACTTGCATCACGTCGCCGCTGCCGGCAGCGATCTCGCATGTGGCCATACCAACGTACACCCGCGTCGTCGACAGATACCCTTTTGAAAGGATGCGGTTTACCGACTCAGCCCGTTTCTTCTTAATTTTCTCCAGTGGTGTCACTTTGCAGGTCCTTGTCTATGCTGAATATAAATGCGTTACCCTTTTCTCGCGGCTCGACGCGGATAGCGCCGCCGTGTCCTTCAATAATCTGCTTGGTAATGTACAATCCGAGCCCCGTGCCCTTGACTCTCTTGGTCTGTTCGTTGTCGAGCCTGGAGAAGCGGACAAACAGCTTATCAGTCTGCTCGGGCGGGATCGGGACCGCGTCGTTGTACACCTCGATCTCGACGTGGCCGTTGACCTCATGACTCTTTACCGTCACGCAACCATTTTCGGTTCCGTACTTAATCGCATTTCCGATCAGATTATTGGCCACGATCTGCATCAGGTCCGGATCGGCGTTGACCTTCAATTCCGGCGGCAGATGGTTATTGATGGTGATCCTCTTACGGGTGGCCAGAAGCCTCAGTGCACCGATAGAAGCGCCAAACACGTCGGCGTTCATGTCGATCCGGGATTTGTGAATGTTCAGCTCACCCTTTTCGATGCGGCCGAGATTGAGGAACTTGCCGACGACGGCCGTAAGATAATCCAGATTTCTCGCGACCGAGTCAATAGCCTTCTGCTGTTTGAAATTGATCAGGCCCAGCAGTCCGTCCCGAACCGCGTATACGTTAAGCACCGCGGAAGCCAGGATGCCCCGCAGTTCATGAGCAACAAAGCCGATCAGATCGATGTATCGCTTGTTGAGATCGGCCAGCCTCTCGTTGGACAGCGTCAGTCGGGCGTCTCTTTCCTCCAACTGCTGGCTCATGGCATTAAAGGACACGGCCAGTTCGTTCAATTCGTGCACGTCGAAGGATGTCTCGATGGTGTGTCCCAGTTCGCCGGCGGAGAGCTTTGCCGTCGCGTCGCGAAAATGCATCAGCGGTTGTGAAACGCGACCTGCCAGAATATAGGACAGCGTCACCGCCACGGCGGTTGCCGCTCCAATGATCGCCAGAAAGACCAACATCGTGTTCCGGGCCAAATCGTTGAATGGCAGTTCCAGCGTGCCGATGTACAGCATACCGATGATTTGGCCGTCAATATCCCTGATGGGCTCGTAGCAGGTTTTATACCAGTCGTTGACGACGAATGCCCTGTCGCACCACATCCGCCCTTCTCCCAGCACCCGGTCGCAGACCTCGGCGGAAACCCGTGTCCCGATGGCGCGACCCCCGTTGCCGTTCTTGACGTTGGTGGAGATGCGCACGTCTTTCTGAAAGATCGTCACGGTGCCGATGTCCTTGCCCTTGTAGGTGGCGTCCTGATAGACGATGCGCTTGACCTTGTCGACGATGGCGTAATTGCGATTCAGCAGATTGCCGCCGTAGAGTACGCCGATCAGGCGGCCGTCCTGGTCAAAGATCGGCGCCGCGGCCTTGATCATCATGCCGGAGGTCAGTTCGACCTCGCCGGTGGGTTTTGCCTTGGGCGTGGGCACCACGCGGATATACGCCTGCTGCGCCAGGTCTGTACCTTCCTTGCGGAGTTCGGCGGCGGAGACGATCGCCGTACCAACCGTCGGCTGCTGCTCGGACAAGACGTGCGCCACTACGGGATCGCCCTTCTGGTCATCGCCCGCAACGGCCGGATTCCTGGATCGCGTCAGAACGACCCCTTGAGCGTCGGTCAACGTCAGGACGTCCAGTTTCTCGGCCTTGCGGATCTCATCCAGTCGTCGGGTGAGAGCGTCATTGTCCCCGGTCAGGATCGCTTCGCGAAGTGTCAATTTTGCCGCCGTCAGACGAACAACGTCGCCGACGACTCGCGTCTGCTGGCGGTACACCTCACGGGCAAAGTTCAGATCACTCTGCACCTTGCCCTGTGCCTTATACAGAATATCCTTGTCGATCAGATAAAAGCCGAGCATGGCCGTCAGGAAAGACAGGATGAATATCACGGCCAGGAACGACAGGACAAGCTTGGTTTTAAGAGATCGCCCAACCATCACTGCCGCTCCGTTTGTTCCGCAAAATTCGTGAAGTAAATGATATTTTCGAGTTCGGTTTCCAAATTCAAATTCCGAACAACGCAATCCTTCGGTTCCTTCAGGCAAATGGGAGCAAAGTTGAGCACTCCCTTGATGCCTGCCGCCAGCATTTGCTCCAGCACTTCCTGGGCCGCCGTATCCGGAACAGAGATAATGCCGAAGATGATCCCGAACTCCGCAATGAAACTCGCCATCTCGGCGGCCGGCAATATGGGCACGGGGGCCTCGCGGTCGCACTTGGCGGGGTCGATGTCAAAACCGGCCACGATTTCTATTCCACTCTTGCGAAAGCCCGGGTAGTGCAAAAGGGCCCTGCCGATATTCCCGATACCAACGACGATAAACTTCTGGACCTTGTCTTTGCCAAGAATCGCACTAATCTGCGTGATCAGGTCGTCAATGTGGTAGCCGCCGCGACGGTTGCCGGTGATACCGAACAACGAGAAATCCTTGCGAACCTGCACCGCCGTTACGTGCGCAGCGTCAGCAAGATTCTCAGAAAATACCTTCACAAAGTTCAATGCCTTGAGCCTCACGAGGGCATTCCTATAGCGCGATAACCTGATTATGCAGCTTCTGTTGATCATTCCGCCACCCGCAGATCCTCTGTATTTCCGATCACTTATACTATACGTGTAGTACAATTAGGCGTGGCATTTTTCACTTATACGGTAATTATGAGCGAATAATTGGGCCGGGTCAAGCCTTTTATGTGAAAAATTTCACATAAAAATGAAATCTTCCGCTCCGTAAAGCAGACCGAAAGCCTGTACTTTGTGACACGGGCAGCACAACCCTGGGGTCAAAAATGAGGAAAACAGGGGGGTACGAACGCCGCGGCCGGAGAATTCCCTATTCTTCAGACGTGGCGTTTTTCTCGGCCAGATTCACGAAATAGATAATATTTTCAATCTCGGACTCAAGGTTGATATTGTTGATGACACAGTTTTTCGGGCCGCGAAGGTATATCGGAGCAAAATTGAGGACACCCTTTATCCCGGCCGAAATCATGCGGACAAGGACCTGCTGGGCCGCCAGATCGGGCGTCGATATGATGCCGAATTTGATTCCGTGCTCTTTGACGAATGCATCAAGCTCTTCGATCGGCAGAACCGGGATCTCCGCCTCGCGGTCGAATTTGGCCGGGTCCACGTCAAAACAGGCGATGATCTTGATGCCGCTCTTGGCAAAACCCGGATAGCGAAGCAGGGCCTTGCCCAGATTGCCGGCGCCGACCTCGATGAACTCATGCACAGTGTCCTTGTCCAATATCGTGTCGAGTTTCTGCAAGAGTTCCTTGACGTCGTAGCCGCCCCGACGATTGCCTGCGATGTTGAAGGTAGAAAAGTCTTTTCGTACCTGGGCGGTTGAAACCCCGGTGGCGTCAGCAAGGTTGTCGGAGAAGACCTTGACGAAGTTGAGCCCCCTGAGCCTCAGAAGGGCATTGCGATACCGTGACAGCCGAATCACATCATTTTTGCTTGGCATGATGCTCTCCTGTCGTTGCCGCGAACCTGAGTACGGGTGATACTTTAACATAAAGACGGCCTGAATGCCAGAATATTGTGACATTTTTCACATAATTGTTGGTTCATGTATTCTGAGTCGGTTAAGCGCGTTGACAAAGGGCGGGCCAGTCTGCAGCCGGGATGGATTTGCGGTCATCGCAACTACCGTTGCCCCCAGAAGCCGGCTATGATTGCCCTACCCACCAGAAGAACAAAGGCGCACACATCTGTCCGCTTTGCCGCGTTGCCACGCACGCCTGGTACGGAACGGCTCACGCGGCCTGTTGGTCAAATCGCTTGTGCCGGGGATTTTAAGGGCACCACGTGGGTCCCCAAGAGCAATCGCGGAATACATACGACGCGGTGCAGACGTTCATTAAGCGACGGCCGTCGGAGGGTCGGCCTTCCTTAATTGCCGGCGTTTTCCTCTCTGCTGCCCGTTCGGCCGGGTATTTCCGGTTTCAACGATTCGCCTTTGGGCACTTACGGTCTCCTGTCTCCTGCCAATTTGCACAAGATAAGTTGACACGAGGTCGATGAGACAATAGAATGCCGCTTTCGCCCAGCAGGCAAGAGAGTGGTGGATGTAGCTCAGTTGGCTAGAGCACCAGATTGTGGTTCTGGGGGTCGCGGGTTCAAGTCCCGTCATCCACCCATCATTGAACGATCCCTCACTGTCCGCGACAGCCAGCGCTTGTTTTGTTCAGCCTAAAGCATTGACTCGTCGCACCATCCCGGCCGCCGCGACACACCGATATGGTTCCAGGAGTCTCGGCCGACTGCCATGTCAGTTCGCACACAGAATCGAACCTAAAAGAAAAAAGGCGTTCGTTTGCAACCACTTCGTCATCAAGTACTCACAAATTAAAGTGGCCCCCAGCCGGAATCGAAGTAAGATAGTGCCATTTTGAATGGCTGGCCCGCTCAAATATGGATTCAAATATGACTCTATCAAGACGTCACAGATGGCTCCTTGTCGCCTTACTGGTCTATTGGCCGGCCATGTTCATCGCGACGCACGTGCCCGTGCACGATCTGGGCGCGCGCACCGGCATGTCTGACAAGACGATGCACGTGCTGGCGTACCTCGGGCTGATCTTTCTGGGGTGGCTGGCAGTCAGTCCACAAAATAAGGTCAATTGGCGCAAGCCGAAGGTATGGATCATCCTGGCGGCGGTCGTTTGGTACAGCGTTATGGATGAGCTGCTGCAAGGGTTAGTGGGCCGGTCCGCCGAGATCAGCGATTTTGTCGCCAACATGGTCGGCGTACTGATCGGTCTTGCAATTCTGACGTTTTTGAGTTTGTGGCCCGCGGCCCTGCTGGTGACGGCCATCTTCACATTCGTGCTTTCAAACATGGCCCGGATCGACCAGATCGTGGGGATGCCGTTTATAAACATCATGTTTCATTTCGCGGCATATGCGGGATTTACGTTGGTGTGGATTCAGTTCCTCCAGCCTCGATTGCTTTGGGAATTATCCCCCCTGCGGTGGTTCGTGGCGGCCCTGGGCCCCCCGTTTGTGCTGCTGCTGACGGTAAAGCTGAGCGCCCCGCTGTTCGGCAGGCCCGTATGGCCCATCGATTGTGCAACGGCGGCTTCGGGTATTGTGTCGGCGGCGGCGGTATCGCGTTTTGTCTGCAGGACGATCTGGCTGGTCGACGAGTCCGAATGATCACTCGGGTCCATACAGCCGATACGGCATGGTCGTGGGGTAGTCCCTGATTATTTCGTCATAATCGTCAAGCCAACGTGCCTCGGGATTCGATTTGCAGACAAGGAACCGCCCGCTGTCATCGTCGCATTTGGCGCGGTGGTACTTGAAGTACATGCGGTCCTGGGTCTTGCCGACGATCTCGATTTTGCCGGTGCTGTGCGACATTACAAAACGCACGCGCTTGGCCAGTCCGGAAACACGCGCCTTTGCCATCTCCAGAATGTCGTACCCCTCTTCAACGGGCACTGTGTAGGCGAAGTTGCCGATCGCCGGGCGGCACTGAAAGAGGTAGTAAGGCGCTACGCCGTGGCCGGCGGCCGTTCGAAACAGTTCGGCCAAGACTGCGGGTGAGTCGTTGACGCCGCGGATAAGCGGGCACTGGTTGGCCAGGATTGCCCCCGCGGAGATCAGCAGATTCAGTCCCTGGACCGCCGCATCCGTAAACTCTCTCGGGTGGCAGAAATGCGTCATGATATAAATGCGCTTCTGCGGCGTGCTGTAAGTCGAGATCATCGACAGCAGTTGGGGGTCGTCGATGATACGATACGGGTTGAAGACCGGCATGCGCGTACCTATGCGTATTATCTGCACATGTTCGATTTGCCGAAGCGCAGCGATAATCTCCCGCAGCTCACCGGTCGGCAGTTTCAGCGGATCACCGCCCGTAAGCAGTACGTTGGTGATCTCCCGGTGGGAACTGATGTAATCGACCGCCGCCGACATGTCCTGCACACACGACCTGGCTTCGGCCATGAAAACGCGTTTGCGAAAACAGTAGCGACAAATGCCTTCACAGACATTGCTGACCAGGAGCAGTACCGTTGAATTATATTTATGCTCGAGGCCGGGCATAACGGTGCAGGCATCCTCATCCGACGGGTCGAGTCTGCCCCAGGTCTGGAGTTCCTGGAGGTCGGGGACGATGACGCGCCGAATCGGATCGTGCCGGTGGCGCCAATCGATGAGCGACAGGTAGTAGTCATTGCTCTTGAATGCAAACCGTGACACCACCGGCGCCAGTGCATTCTTTTCATCCTGGGACAGTTGGTCGATCTGATCAATATGTGTCAGCTGGCGAACCTGGATTTTGAGCCTCCATCGTTTGGGTTGTCAACTTGCGATTGTCCGCGTGTATACTCACTGGCTGAGTACTCCTTCTCGTAGATCCTCTTGCATCCGAAGATCAAGCCGATGGTGGCGAATATGATTCGGACATCGAGCCACAGACTGCGGCTGTCAACATATGCCACATCGAGCTTGAGTTTCTCTTCGCGCGTCAGTGCGCCGCGCCCGCTGATTTGAGCAAGGCCGGTGAGGCCCGGCTTGACCTCGAGCCTGCGTTTCTGGTGTTCGTTCCACTCGGCCATCTGGGCCATATAGAGCGGCCGCGGTCCCACCAGCGACATCTGCCCCTTCAGGACGTTGAACAGTTGCGGCAGTTCATCAAGCGATGTTTCCCGCAGGATTCTGCCGACACGCGTCAATCGCGGATCGGCGGCGGACTTGGGACTTGCGCCAAAGGGATCGACATCGACGCGCATCGTGCGAAACTTGTACAGCGTGAACGGCTTGCCATGCAGCCCCGCCCTTTCCTGGCGGAAAATAACAGGCCCTTTGCCGGAAAGCCTCACCGCCAATGCGACAACCAACATAACCGGCGACAACAACAGCAACGCAGCCAGCGAGAAGAAAACATCCAAACATCTTTTGGTAAATTCGTACAGCATTTCAGCTCTGCTCGGAGACGCCCCCGCACCGGGCCGGCCACGACCCGAGCGCAATAGGTTATGGCGCATAATGGAACATGTCAAGCGCCCGTTTCAGCGTGAATTCTCTGGACAATTGTGCCGAATTAATTTAGATTGCTAAACACTGTATTTATAGTGTGTTAGCGGAATGCCGGATGGAAAAGCCAGCGTACAAGATTCATAATCACGCAAGAATTCTGTTTACGTGTATCGGCAGGCGGGTATCGCTTCTGGAGTCTTTCAGGAGCGCGGCACGGGGCCTCGGCATAACGACGCGTATTATCGGAACCGACTCTTCGCCTCTGAGCGCGGCCCTGCAACTGTGTGACGCAAAATACGTGGTCAGCCCCGTGCGGCACACGGATTATCTGAGTCAGATCCTTGAAATCGTGAAACGTGAGCAGGTGAATCTGTTGGTGCCGACGACGGACCTGGACCTGTGGATACTGGCGGAGAACAGGGCGAGCTTTGATAATGTGGGCTGCTGTGTTCTGGTCTCACGACCTGAGGTCATCGAGATATGCCAGGACAAGCGAAAAGCTTTTGCGTTTCTGTCTGAGCATGGCTTCGATACGCCGTACACAGTCGAGGCAGCCGAAGCCCTGTCCAGACAGGAGATTCGATACCCATGCTTCCTCAAGCCGTGGGATGGTCACGCCAGCCGGGGTACTGCAAAGGTGGAGAATGCGCGCGAGTTGGAGGTGATGGCCGCGCGCATTCCGAATTGCATCGTGCAGGAGTTCATCGACGGCACCGAGTACACGTGCGACGCGTTCGTCGACTTCGATATGCAGGTACGTTGCGTGGTGCCGCGCCGACGGATCGAGACGCGAGGCGGTGAGGTGAGCAAAGGGCAGACGGTCCGTGATGAGGCAATCATATCGAGGACCGCCGATGTGGTGAGGGCGCTTGGGGCAGGGCCGGGCGTGATCACGATTCAGTTGATCGTCGATGGCGGCAGGCAGATCAAGTTCATCGAGATCAACCCGCGTTTTGGCGGCGGTGTTCCGCTGTCGATTCGGGCGGGGGCCGACTTTCCCCGGTGGATACTGGAACAGTTGGCCGGGCGAGAGCCGGATATCGTATTCGGCCGTTTCAAAGACAACCTGACCATGCTGCGCTATGACAGCGAGGTGTGGATCGAGCCGGAGTAATCCGCAGGGACAGGATTCATGTTTCTCGACAATGTCATCGGCAACGAGAGACCAGTTTCGTGGGTGCTGCAATTCTGGCCCGTGCTGGCGGCGTCGTTTGTGTGCGCGCGCTGGCGGCCACGGCCCTGTGCAAGAAAATCGCGCTGAAGTTCGGCATCGTCGACAAGCCCGACAACCTGGTCAAGACGCACAAAAAGCCTGTCGCGTACCTGGGCGGCGTGGGCATGCTGGTGGGCTTTGCGGTGGGCGTGCTGACGGGGCTTTATCTTACGAGGGACATGGAGCTTGCAGTTGCGGCAAAGTGGCTCCTGGGGACTCTCGGGGGTGCGGTTATTGCCTGCTCTGTGGGCGTGATCGATGACCTGTTCGACATCAGCCCCGGGCGGAAGATGTTAGGGCAGGTGGTCGCGGCCGCGGTGCTGGTGGCCGCCGGCATTCGTCCGGCGCTGCACTATGCCACAGGCATATTCGGCGTGGAGATGTCTCCGGGCGTGGAGATGTGGCTGGGCGTGCCGGTGGTAATCTTCTTTGTGCTGGGAGCGACCAATTCGCTGAATCTGCTCGACGGACTCGATGGACTGTGCGCAGGTGTGACGGGCATAATCACCGTGGCGATGCTGCTTTTGGCGATTCACCTTGGGACGTGGGGCTTCAGCAACGTGGGAGGCGATGCGGTGCGGATCGTGGTTTGCCTGGCGATCGTCGGGGGGGTGTTCGGGTTTCTGCCGTTCAATCGTCACCCGGCAAAGATCTTCATGGGCGATGCGGGGAGCATGCTGTTAGGGTTTGTGGTGGCGGCGCTGATGATACTCTACGCGGAGCAGACCCCGCGGTGGTGGATTGCGTCGATTGTCGTTTTCGGCCTGCCGATCCTCGACACGGCGACGGCCCTGGCGAGGCGACTCATCAACAAACGACCCCTGTTCGTGTCCGACAGGGGCCATCTCTACGATCAACTGATGGACCGCGGCCTGAGTCTGAAAGCGACGGTCAAGATCTGCTACGCCCTGGCGGGCCTTTACGCCGCCATTGGCCTCATCATGAGCCAGATAAGAACCCGCTACGCGCTGGCCGTGCATCTGATTGTTTTCGGGACATCAGCCGTCGTAGTCTGTAAGAAGGGGTTTTTGAAAATGGCAGGTATCCGCGGCGCGATCCGCAAAGGTCCTACCGTAAACGAAGGCAGCAGGTGATCAGCATACTCAGGTCTTACGGTCTGCCAAGGGCGTGCCTACTTCATTCCGGCGATTAGAGAATTTGAAGGGAATGGTTATCAACCCCCACAAGGACCCAATCCCGTAGGCCAGATGGAGTGTCGCAAAAGCCCACAAGAGTCGCAAAGGTGATGCCTTTGCCGCAGGTGCAAGAGATACGGCAAAGTACCCGGCTACGGCCGCGTACAGTATCAGTTCCGCGGCAAGCAAGCCCCAGAGAGTCTTGTAGACCAAGCCTGCGGTACCTAAAACGATCAGGCTGGCCACGAAAAACATTGGTACAAAGTGCCGCAAAGACAGCCCTCTGCCCACGAGCCAAATCGTATACGGATTCCAAAGACCATTGTTGTAAGCCTGCTGCCACAAGCCGACATACGTGGCGCGATTGAAATAGCTCAATTTGATGTGCGGCGAGATAATGATTCGACCGCCGGCTCGTCTTAGCCGGCTGTTGAGCTCGATATCCTGATTGCGCACAAGTCTCTCATCGTACAAGCCAATCCGGTCGAAGACATCTCGCCGATACATACCAAAAGGAACTGTGTCGACTTGCCGCTCCAGACCACTCAGGCGGAATATGGAATTCCCTATGCCAAAACGACAGCTGGTTGTGGCTGCAATAGCCCGTGCGGTTGGTGTGTCCTGCCCGGGCAGCGTAGTCATATAACCACCGACATTGTCTGCGTTAGTCCGGCGGATCACTTCGACACACTTTGCAATGTAGTCTTTCGCATATAAGGCGTGGCAATCCAGGCGCATTATGTATTCGCCCGCAGCGGCCCGTACGCCTATGTTCATCGCGGTCGGCACAATATGTCTTGGGTTGTCGAGTAAACGGATGTGCGGGAATCGCTCGCTGTATTCCTGCACAGCTTCACGCGTCCCATCCGTACTCATTCCATCCACAACGATAATCTCCAGTTGATCAGAGGGAAAATCGTTGCTTAAGACGGATTCAAGCATGCGTCGAATGTGACGAATTTCATTCCGGCAGGGTATGATGGCCGAGACAAGCATGCCGCTCCCTATACTTGCAGCTTAGTTTTAATGGGACTGTAGCCTTTGGCGCCAGCAATAGTATTGATGAACGATATGATCGCTGCCAGTGAATGCTCGAGGGTAAAATTAGCCTGAACAATCCGGCGGCCTTGCTGGCCCAAACGTTGCCTCAGCGCAGAATCCCGTACAAGCAGCCTCAGCGCCTCAGAAAAACGCACAACATCGCGCGATCGAATAAGGTACCCATTGTAGCCGTCCTGCACAATGTCTCTGACACCGCGAATATCATAAGCAACAATGGGCTTTGCGGCCGCAGCAGCCTCAAGAAGAACGTGAGGAAGTCCCTCGCGAAAAACACTGGGCAGAGCAACAATGTCACTCAGCATCATGAGTTCGGCGGCATTCGACACAAATTCCAGAACGTGCACATGCGGTCCCAGTTGACGGGCACGCCGCTTCATTTGACGCCATAAAGGCCCTTCGCCAGCCAGGATAAAATCGGCCTCTTCCTGCATCCGAGCGGCACATCTGAGTATATCCTGCGGACGTTTGGCACGTATGAATCGGCCTAGAAAGAGAACGACAGGCTTGCCTTCAGAGAGCTGCAGTTCTTCCCTGAGTTGCTTTCGGCGCGACTCCGGCAAGGGTTCGGACCAGCGATTAACGTCAATGCCTACCCCAGGGATATATCCGAACAGACCATCGCGGCGCGTCAGCCTGAAGGCCTTGCATGCCTGCTCATCATCCCTGTTCATCACCAGCAAACCATCCGTATGCCGAGCAAGGTATTTTTCAACTGTTAAATAGATCCCGTACCGGAATCTGTTCTGCTGCGGCGAAAATGGCAGCCCATGGGCGAAATAGACCGTAATGCCTGCATGTTTTGCTGATATCGGCCGCACAAGCCAACTGATAGCCGGCGTATGTGCAATAACCATATCGTACGAACCGGCAGCAAGCAATACCTTCACAGCCCGCCGAACCTTGTACCATGTCAGCGGTGAGGCCCAACTGCCCTCTGGCAGCGTGTGAACGGGATATCCATCTTCAAGCAGCGGCCGCCATGACGCCTGCCCCGGCATACACGCCAGTTCTACCTCCACCCCTGCCTCAACCAGCGCCCTGCATAACGGCAACATAAAAATATGCAGTGGCCCTGCACGGTTGGCGATCTGCAGTACGCGCTTAATCCTTCGCATCATCTAAGAAGCTGTCACAAAGCGAGGCTGAAAAGGCCAACACCTTTCGGGCGGCATTGATCCATGAGTACTCTTCCTGAACAATTCGGTGCACCTCAGCACGGCGGGCCAGGTGCGCCTGCGACGATCTCAACGCCGTCAATACCGTATGCGTAAAATCCTCGCGGTTACCGGGTACAAAAGTACCGGGAAGTGAAACACGATCGAGGAAACCATCTAATTCGCTGTGACGGGGAACGATGACCGGCACACCGGCGGACAGCGCGTCCCAAAACTTCAAGGGGCTTATCCCATAGCGCAGTTTCCGTTCGTCGTATATTGGGATGACAATCACGTCACACGCACTATATAATACCGCAGCTATCTCATGATCGGCCGGCGGCAGGAAGATGAATCTTTCATTCAACCCCATAGCGGCAACACGCTGCCGTAAATCATCTTCATGTTGCCCTTCGCCCATCAGGACGAAATAAACACATTCAGGACAACCACGCACTATATCAGGCGCCACATCGACAAGCATGTCAAGTCCTTGCCAGGGGGCAAAGGTTCCGGCAAAGCCAACTATGCGACCATGGAGAGGTAATCCCAAGCATTGCCGGGCTGCATATTGATCTGGCAGGGGCGCGTGAGCCACGCGCGCGGCATTGTGAACCACCTGAGTCTTTTGCGGTTCAGCGCCTCGCCGGATGACTTCATTCCGAATACCCTCTGTTACGCATATTAGCCCATCCGCAAACCGGAAGCTCAACCGCTCAGCAAAACGCACAGCTGCCCCCAGAAGGTTACACTGGCCGCGCATCTTTGTTTCCTCTTCGACAATCGCGTCGATCTCCATCACAAGTCTGATTCGAGCGAGTCGCAGCAGCGGCCTCATAAGAAAGCTCAGAAACCAGGTTCTTTGATAAATCACATGCGGGCGATGCCGGAGCATGTGATAAGGTACAATCACAAGCAGCCAGACCTGGAACAGGAGGAAACTAAGCAACGACCGTTGCGGCAGGCGCACATAGGAAACAGAAATCGCATCCGGCACGGTCACACAGCCATAGCGCGGGCAGATGGCGCGAACGTTGCATCCAACAGACTCAAGCCCCTCAAGCAGACCCCAGAAATGGCCGCTGCCTCCCATGTTTCTGTTAACGCTCTCTGCCCAGACAATTAACAGTCGTATGTTCGTAATCTTGGATGTATGCATCACACAGATTTTGGTCATGGGTGGGGTTTGCCCGCACGAATCAGCTTGGGGCAAACCAACCGAGGATGTCCCAGTTATAGTTGGAGGTTGATGGGCCACTCCTGTCCATAGAGGGTGTGAAAAGAACTGTGTAAACGGTCATGGAATTGTTAAGCTTTCTGACAGGAAAGGAATTCTATGGACCGGAAGACACAGGAACAATTGATTGATGAGTTATTGAAAGACTACAGCGGCCCG
>Ga0209407_1000108_pt1 | contig 115673 bp, 142 predicted proteins | sample AD_JPNHG3_MetaG_FD_184410 | JGI IMG/M metagenome (GOLD analysis project Ga0209407, IMG submission 184410) | Active sludge microbial communities of municipal wastewater-treating anaerobic digesters from Japan - AD_JPNHG3_MetaG (SPAdes) (version 2) | ecosystem: Engineered > Bioreactor >... | reverse complement strand
ATGCCCACTGATATCTTCTGTGGGAAGATTAACAATGTAATCTATTACTTCTTGACTAGCACCAAGATTAGTTAATCTATTTCTGATTGCTTGTATGTTTTGGGCTATTCTATACCACATTTTGATTGGTTATTTCTTTTACTTTTTTCATAAATTCTGGGTTTGATTTGTATTCGTCTGGAATATCGTTTATTTGTATAATTTTTTGCTTTATTGCTTCCAGTATAATTTTTGGTTTAATATCCTCGTCTATGATAAAACGCAAAATATTTTTGTTTTTTCTCATAGCATCTAATACTATTGTTTCATAGTCCGGTACATCTGTTGGGAAAATATCCATTACGGTTTTTGGATTTAGTTTTATAGCCTCAATAACCATTTCTTGGTATCTGCTTACGTTTGTTGGTATATATGCCAATACATCTGGCATTTCTTTAATTGCAGTTAGCGCTATTTTGAAATAATATGGTGTGTTTATTGGAATATACCGAATGTTTGTTGGGTCGCGTTTTACCAAAGACATTGCAATATTAGAATATCCTGGTATATTTGTTGGTATCAGTTGTATATTCCGTGGATTTTGTTCTACTGCAAACAATACCATCTTTGAATATTCTGGAGTGTTTGGTGGAATATACTGAATTGTGCATGGCTCTTTTTTAACTTCATTAAATGCAATTTGCGGATATTCTTTTAAGCTTGTGTCAACATATTGTAACAAGTATGGCATTGCGTCCAGTGCTAAATTTACTAAATTTAAATATTGTGACTTTGGTATTGTGGATGGTATATATTGGAAGGCGTTTGGGTTTTGGCGCATTGCCTCAATTGCTATATTATAATATTTTGGGGTGTTAATATTAATATGTTTAATTGATAACCCATTTTGTTTTACGGCTTCTAGTGCGATTTTTGTATATTCAGGCATATTATTATCTACATATTGTATTGCTTCTCCGTTTTGTTTTACTGCATTATATATAATATTTTTATATTTAAGTTGTATATGCTTGGGCACATATTTTAATACTAAACCATTTTGTTTTATAGCCATATTTAATATATCTAAATAATATGCTGATGTTGATGGCAAATCACCGATAATTTCTCCGTTGCTGTATATTATTGCATAATTGGCAATTTCCATATAATTTGGTAAGTCTGGATTTATGTATTTAAACAATGAAGGATTTAGTTTTATTGCCTCTGCTGCTATTTTTGGATCTTTTAATTGATTTATATCAAAATCGCTTGATTTATAATATTTTTCTTTATTTTTATAATATTGATACCATTCATCAATTCTTTTTTGGAATTTTTCAGGTATATTCTTCCCACTTTTTGTTTCCATTTGCACAATATCATTATTCCTGTTTAGTTCAATTGTTGCTTTTGGTTTGTTGTATGGATCTCTTAAAGAAAATACCCTTGACGCTCCAGTTTTGACTCTGCCCCAATAGCCGGCTATACAATTGTGCATTTTATTGCCTTCTGTAATCAAATCTTTATCATTATTTAATTCTTGTATTGTCCATCCATCATCCCATGCATATACAACCCTATCATCAATTATGTTTCCGTTTTTATCTCTTAACAACGGAGTATATGTATTACTTCTATGTTTTTCTCTCTTTTCTACAAACCATTTATTTGCCAATTCGTATGCGGTTTGAAAATTATACGAACTGATTTCAAGTCTATTGTTTAATTCTAAATTTTCTACATACCACAAATATATAATATCAAACATTTGTGGGTCGATTTTGGAATGGCTATGAAGTAATTTCCTGATTTGTTTTTCAGCCCAGCTCGCATATGGTTTGTATAGTTCGTATCTTCTTATTAACGATCTATATTCTTCTGGCATTTCAAAATGTCGTTTGGGCTTATATTGTGATTTTAATTCCTCTACTGTAACAGATGGATTCTTCTGTACTAATCCAATATGTCCGCTGATATCTTCTGTAGGAAGATTAACAATGTAATCTATTACTTCTTGACTAGCACCAAGATTAGTTAATCTATTTTTTATTGCCTGTATATTTTGGGCTATTCTATACCACATTTTGATTAATATTAATAGTCAGTACGTCAGTACGTCAGTACCAACCTATAACTTTTATCCCGCCGTTTGTTTCTACTTCCTCTGGATTGCTTTCATATGATTGAATTGCCCCAATATCAGCGTGTGTTATAGTGGGAGAAGCCATAAATGTTTTTGGATATGCGTTCCCAGACAGCATCGCGCCTCCGCCGTCTAAGTTGTTTAATCTAAAATCTTCATTCTGAGAATCAACAAATGGATTTTCTGTTAATTCATAATTATCAACGCATAGCATTGGAGAGAATATCGTAGAATCGAATTCACTATTATATATTCCATTATTGGAAACTCTAGTCATATTTTTTACAGTTATAGTATCTATAACTTTCGCACAATCGCAGAATATATTGTTGTTTATAGTTGGGAATAAATTGCCTTTTATGTAATAATTACTTTCGGTTACGTTATTTTCATCAAGCAAAATAGCCGACTCGGATACTGATACGAAATCATTATTGTCAATAGAAATATAAGACATCGCATTATATGCTATATTAATAGCGCTTCCATTAATGTTATTAAATATACAATTTTGTATATCTATTTTCATCCCAGAATCTACATCAATACACTTCCCAGAACAATTATTAAAATAACAGCTTATTACATAAGTATACGAAGGGGCGACATACATACATGTTCCGCTTATATTTCTGAATCTACATCCATATAACCAAACTGTGCTTCCATAATTTTCGATGGCGGTGTCACTAAATCCGTCGAATATACAATCTACAAATGTTACATGCAGATTATAATTATTTCCACAATCTATACATATCCCATATGAAGAACTTATATTTTCTCCTACGCTGAATTTTATTCTTTTAAACATTACTCCTTCTACATCTGATATAACATAACTATAATCATCATTTAATCTTAATTCGGCATATCCATTGTTTCTATCTCCGTTTTGATATCCTATATATTCTGCTGTATGTTCAGAATTATAACGATTGCCAGTCATATCAATATTGTTTAGATCCCATATATCTGGATTTGTTGTATCTCCTCCATTTATATATACTTTTTCCGCATTGTATATAGAATATGCGGTTTCTATATCGGTTATGCTACCGCCAAGCACTGCGTTTCCTCCAGATATTCCATAATCTCCCATAACATAATTAAGTTTTGCTTTTCCATCAGAAAAAACATCAACTATTTCTGCTCTTCCATATATACTCCAATCCCCAGATATAAAATTAATTGTATTTCCAATATCATCGTTCGTAAAAGGTCGTTCATTAGAACTAACAATATTGCTTATAGTATTAGATGCCGGAGGAGTTACTGTAGACAGCGAGCTATATGATATAGAGCTGCCGTATGTATATGCCTGTCCTTTCCGTCCTATTCCGACAAATTTGTATGTTGTATCATTTCTGATAAATACAACATAATATTCACATCCTTCAGGTAACGATAATGACAACGAAGGATTGATTATAAGAGTCTTATTATTATTGCTATCATCTATATATAGTGTAGTCTCTGGAGATAGTTGGCTTAAATGATGTATGTTCGCGTAAGCCGTATACTTAAAGTTTATGTCATCGTTTGATGGATTCAAATAACAATATGCATAAGAAACATAATATGTACCATTGGGGAATGCTATCCCTGATGGAGGTGGCTCCACCATAGAGATTTCTGGCGCTACTAACGGATCGCTCTCGTATCCTACAACACTTAAATCTGTATATGTGTGCGTATATTTGTCTGCAAAAGTATAATCTTTTCCAGCATTGTGTCTTTGTGGATTAAAACATCCACTGTTATTATTGTTGCCGCTTTTTTCTACTTGCGCCACCCATGTCCAATTAAAATTTATCATGTTTTAAAATTTCCTATCTTATATTCATTCCAGGCACAAAATGCTGATATACTCCTATGTCTTTCTTATCATGTACTATAGGAGCGAAACTTACAAGCTGATTTACAGATTGTATTAACGGCGCGACTCTGTCTGTTAGTGTAAAATCATATTCTAATTCATTAACAAAAGGAGACCCGTCTAAAAAAATATTGTTTTCTGTATTTATAAATGTTTCTGGATCATATGTATGATTAGTATTAAACGCACAATTATATATTTTTGTTGTACTTACTTTCTGGAGTACAGAAGCAATAGTATATTCATGTGCGCTAATGGCGTTTAGTCCAGTATTATTAAATATGCAATATCCGATCCTGCCAATAACATTGTTAATGTTCCATGGCCAATAATAGTCTTGATTAAATTGTATTGCGCTACCAAGACAATTGTGGAATACACATCTTTCTATATTAATTGCTTCAACACAGTCTATTAAAATAGATGCTCCGTCAGTTACCTCGTTTCCAACCCATCCATTTTCATAAAATATACAATTTTTTATATTAATATCTTCCCCATTGCTAACAACTATCGGGACCCCATTATTATGATGGAACGTACATCCGTTTACATATAGGTTCGAATTTCCAGAATATAACGCAGTGGCATATTCAAAATCAGGATCAAAATTTATGGTAGGATCAACGTATTTTCCGGTTGGGTCGCAATGATCAAATTCGCAATTGTTGCATATTAAAATTACCGAATGAGATATTCCTACTTCATTAAATCTAGTAAATCTACAATTCTCAACTATTATGTTAGTGTACCATGTATTTCCACTCGCATATAATCCAGTATTTTTGTTATATGAAGGATAATTTCCATCGAGCATAATATTTTTTATAATATATGTGTATCCTATTATGTTGGTTAGACCATCTGTACCCGTGGCAAACATAGAACCGGTTGTTCCATTATAATTTGCAATAACAGTTGCCATCCCAATGTTGTCTCCATGCGTGCTTGTGTATCCTATTATGCTAACTGGAAACCTTGGGTCCGGTCCGCCTTTTAATTTTATGCCCGTTAATATGTTATATTCTGTATTGTTATGTATCCAAATCGTTCCTCCCCTAGCCACATAATCTCCAGTGTAATCCCACCTATATAATATATAATCATGTCCGCAAACAGGCAGAGAGTTGTTGGCTGCATCAATTGTTTTTAATGCCCCACCAACAGTTCCTATTCCATTTGATGTTCCAACTCCAGCAAGCGCTTCAGTGATTGTGGCAATTCCACCATCACACGATACTATGCACGCCCTCCCAGATATCCATCCGCTTCCAGAAATATTTATTATATTTCCATTAAGCGCTTTTTCAAATCCATATATATCAGATTGTATTTTGTTGCTTGCATTATTTGTTATAGAATCAATAGTATCTCCAGAATATTTTAACCATACTGCTTTTTTGTCAGTAGTATGATACATTGCATTAAACTTATATCCAACATCTGCGCTTTTTCTTATATATGTTATTATAAATGCGGTTTCTGGTGGAATAGACAAAGTAGATATATCCATCGCTATTACATTGTTGTACATTCCACCGGCTAATGTAATAGGAGATGATTCTGGTGATAGCGCGCTGTGTTTGCCATTTGTTCCAATGCCATATGCGTAAGCGACGTAATATGTGCCGGCGTTTAACCCTGGATATGTTTGATAATTAGTGTCTACATATGCTTCTGGAGGAGAAACTGGGTCGTCCATATACCCCACCACAGCCAGGTCATTGTAATAAAATGTTTGTTGTTGCGCGCCATAACTGTAATCTGTTCCTGGGGAAGGTACAGTGGGGTTAAAGCCTCCACCGTTTGTGTCGTCTCCATTTATTCCATCAACCTCAAACTCAAACGATGCCATCAATTCACGTTGTTGCATGATATATATCTACACCTACCTTGCTGTATATTTATTGATATGTGGCGCGCATTCCTTATTGTGAATAACTAATACTGGAACGAGATAGCGGCGTTTGTTTTTGGGAATATTTGTTTAAAATTTTTTTATAAGTAGTAAAATGGTATTGTATTTTCGGAAAATTTTTCGAAATTTTTGGGGATAATTTCTAGTATAGATTGAATGTGCTTTTTTGGATTCGGGTGTGTATTTCCGAAAAATTTTTCGAAATTTTTTGTGAGCAAAATTTCAATATGGATTGAATGTGCTTTTTTGGATTCGGGTGTTTTGTGTTATATTTTTGCATTTTTACTATGCTGTATTTCCGGAAAATTTTTCGAAATTTTTGTGAACAATTTCCAGTATAGATTGAATGTGCTTTTTTGGATTCAGGTGTTTTGTGTTATATTTTTGTATTTTTACTATGCTGTATTTCCGGAAAATTTTTCGAAATTTTTGTGAGTAAAATTTCAATATTTTGGATTCATGTATTTTGTGCTGTATTTTTGTATTTTTGTTGTACTGTATTTTTGGAAAATTTTTCGAAATTTTTGTGAGTAAAATTTCAATATTTTGGATTCATGTATTTTGTGCTGTATTTTTGTATTTTTGTTGTACTGTATTTTTGGAAAATTTTTCGAAATTTTTGTGAGCAATTTTGGTGGGTTTTGGTATGCCATAATTGTGGGTTATTGGCGTGGTGCGCGGTGGGTCCTTCGAATTTGAGGACTCCAAAAAGTGGAATCTTATGGAACCAGAAATTTTCGAGGGGGGAGGGGGGTTGGGGCTGCGATTTTTTTAAAAAAATATTATGTAATTAGAAGTTTAGCAAACAACAAAGTAGACTTGTAACGGATTAGAGGGTCGGGGGAAAAATCCCCCGACCCTCTGGTAACACGTCCATAGTTGCCTCCAATACAATACGTAACACATGACTTTTTAAGATGAACTAGTTAGAAGTTTAGTAAACAACAAAGTAAACTTGGTAATCCCATTTTCGTGCTCCCCGCTATATTATGCGGGGAGCACGAAAATGGGATTATAGCATTCTAATGTACTTGCCAATATCTACAGACACGGGCGGGTGTATATAGCTATCAATCCCCAGCGCCTTCAGAAACGGATGCGATGGCACCGCTTCTGGGAAAGATAACTGAGTATAGCAATTCGACGTTACCCAATCACTTCCCAACAATACCGATAAAAACGATTCAAACATCCCATTGGGATGCAGAATTTTCCCGATCACACCCCCGCCCAACGGTGGGCAATCTGCCCACACGAAAACTCTCGGGGAGGGGTAATCTTCCCCGTATATATCGAGCCATATAGGTGTGGCTCTTTCGTCAATGAGCCACCCCAGCTCGGCGCCTCCCACTATACTCTGCATAAAAGTTGTTGGATCCATTACGTATCCCGTGTTGCATGTGATCTCCGCACCGTTATACAACATTCCTGTTTCTCCTTTTCTTCCCGCCTTTGGCGGGATTGCTCATAACATATACATAATCCATGACTTTTTAAGATGAACTAGTTAGAGGTTTAGTAAACAACAAAGTAGACTTGTAATGGATTAGAGGGGCGGGGGATTTCTCCCCCGCCCCTCTAATAACACCTAGTTATATTCGATATGAATATCAGGCCGCCACCATGGCGGCTTCTTATGCCGCTCCCGCAGAGCGGCATAAACTGCATTCCTCACCGACGATATCTGCGGTACGGTTTTTGCCGCTTCTACCGCGGCATTAATGGCGAGTGTTTTGTCTTCGTCATCCACATCACCAAAAAACAGAGAAATATTCCCCAACATGAGTTGGGACGCCATTATGTCACTAGCCTTCGCCAGTACCACATCGCCGCAATCTTCGCGGCGATATATCCCCAAGTTCTGTACGCGGTGCAACGCATACGTACCGGAGCCCTCCCAGTCCAGCACTTCCTTCATTTCGCCCTCCTTAGCTTACGTATAATGCCCGTAAGCGGGCAGAATGGTGTTACTCTAATATACGTAATCTATGACTTTTTAAGATGAACTAGTTGGGAGTTTTTCAAACAGTAAAGTAAACTTACTGTTTGAAAAACACAAAACTATATAACTGGTTCGCCCCCACCGAAGAACGTCAACTCAAAAACAATTCCGTACACAACATCAATTAGTGTATACATAGGATTGTTGAGAATCTTTTCTTCAGAGGATTCCCCTATATGGTGTTCGCAAATAACGAGCTTATCACCAAGGATAACCGGCGTGTTGAGTAAGTACGAAGGTGGTAACGCTTCTATACCTACGTACTTGTTGTCGTGGTCTACTCCATCAACCAACGGAAATTCAATCCCGCTGGTCCCAGACAAATCATCGCATCTAATTACCCAATGTAATTCTATATTTCTAACGTCATCTAGAATTAAATTGGGTAGATACGCCGTCAGGGCATCAATGACCATGCCCACGCCACGATTACCGACAATGTTAGCAAAGACATTTTTGTTCTTTTCTATAAGAACAAAAATGTCGTTTAATGTAACACCATCATCCAATGTGCAATTCTTGAACAAATAGTCTTTCGAATTACACGTTACATCGTTCCCATGTTCATCAAGTAGCATTCCACCACGACGCAGATATACCATCTTACCCCTCCCTTTCTTCCCGCCTTCGGCGGGATTGTTCATAACATATACATAATCCATGACTTTTTAAGATGAACTAGTTAGGAGTTTAGTAAACAACAAAGTAAACTTACTGTTTGAAAAAGCAAGGGCTACTTATTGTGAATAAGTAGCCCATGTTTTTTCTAGGCGGTGTAATAGATTTTCACCAGCTCATCTTCCGAAGGGCACTGAATGCCCTTCGGAAGCCGCCCCCGCTTACCCAAATTGTTTTCTGCGCGCCACTGTCGGCGCAACGATGACAAGAACTTTTCCTCTTCAATAATTTCTCTAGGGCGATTCGCCCTGCCCCCATCAACAATCCTCTTCCTTGCCATTCTCGTTTCCCCTTTCTTCCCGCCTTTGGCGGGATTGTTCATAACATATACGTAATCTATGACTTTTTAAGATGAACTAGTTAGAGGTTTAGTAAACAACAAAGTAGACTTGTGCTCTATTTTTCAAACACAATTGATAAACTAGAATATCCCCCGCCGACGGCAACAATACGTCGGCGGGGGATAATACAATTAGTTTACTTTTCGCTCATGCATCCCCACTCTCGCCATACATCCACGCGTCAACGCGCGCAAACGCTCGACACGTTTCACAATCGCAACCGTCGAACCGCTCTGTAGGTACTCGCTCGGTACATTGTAAGTCCGTCTTGTCGCACCGCGCAAGCACCAAGATATCATATATATCTTCTCTCGGGATGTCATAATTGGACATATCCCCGCGATCGAGTCTCTGCGCAATCCATTTGCCCCGCGCCGCCACGGAACAACCATCACAGGTGCACGGAACATCAGGTTCGGCGTATTCCCAGTGGTCTTGCTCATTACATGGACCGAGTCTACCGCACTCGTAGCACTCGATTGCGCTGGCGAGTGTATCAATATCGCGCCACGATAGAATCTTTGTTTCGCTCGGATTACCAACGGAACCGATAGACTTTGACATCTTATTACCCTTTCTGCCGGTGTACAATGCCCATCGGCAGGCAGAAATGTGCTATTCCAATATACGTAACCCATGACTTTTTAAGATGAACTAGTTAGAAGTTTAGTAAACAACAAAGTAGACTTGGATTATGATTTATCAAACACCATAATGAAGGAGCAATAACTACTAACTATGCGAGAGAAAAGTAACAGCTTCTTCCCCTGCCATATTAATAGGGAAATCACAACAATGCGCAATCACAACCTCGTCAAATTTTACTAAATCCGCTATTCTCATGCGCTTTGGGAATACAAGAGATCTGCGGTATGCATGATCGGGTGTGCAGACCTTGTAGTACGACCAGATTATACAATCAGTGACGAGACAGGAACAATTGCAGGCATAGAGCCCCTCTCCCTCCCACAGGATACACTTTAGTACTTTCATCTATTCCTCCTTGTCCCTGCTCATAACCGGCGGTTACATCCGCAAGCGGGCAGAATGGTGTTACTCTAATATACGCTAGCCATGACCTTTTAAGATGAACTGGCTAGAAGCTTAGTAAACAACAACGCAGACTTAGATATTCAAAATCTATATTTGATTATCTAAACTATATAATATTATATTCTTCTTAAATGTACTATGTATATAATACATTTAAGAAGAATATCAATTGATTTGTATTGCTATATTTAAAGTTGTATATAAAAACTCTATTAAACAAAATAACAATTCTAATATATTCCATTTATGTTTTGTTTAATGCATACTTTAATATATACCCTAAGATATTTGTTGAAACAGCAATATTATATATTAACAATGATATTGTTGTTTAACAAATATATGCGATTACTTAAACATAAAACACATATATTAATTTATTGTACAATCTAAACTTAAAGATATTTTTTTGTATACTCAAAACATTAATTAAAACACTCATACAATTAAACTTTTTATATTTACTCAAAAAGTATACACTACTTAAACATACTTCGATTTATATATTACTCGAATTTATATTTTTTGATATTCTTATTCTCGAATATTAAAAACAATAAACAATAGATTATAATAATTCAATACTTTCGATTTTTTAAGATGAACTAGTTAGGAGTTTAGTAAACAACAAAGTAGACTTGTGTTCTAGTTTATCAATTATATTTGATAAACTAGTGTATCACCCGCCGTCGGAAGGGAACAACGGCGGGTGATACACGCGTGTTATCGATTAGATGCCCTGTTAACCACTCAGTTTATACTTTCCCTCCTGAACACCGAGTTTAGTAAGCATCGCCTTGACTTCCTTATATTCCGGAAGGGAATGTTCCTTTTGTTCCTGAGCATTATTGATGTATCCAGACAAATAAGTGAGGACACACGACTCAACCTCGTTGTCTGTGAGTGGCCCAAACAAATTCGGAGTCTGCCCGTCGGAAGCAACCAATAACTCGCCACAGTTATTGAAGACGCAATATCGGTCACATCGCTTAGCAAAGACGCGAACCATACCGTTATCTTGCTCTTGGATAGTCGGCTCTCCGGCAAAACAGCGGTTCGCGCCGTGGTACACGCCCCGAAGTATATTCGCGCGTGTACATGGACTAGCTATTTTATACGCCTCGACATCCGGATCGCGCAAGTACCTTCGGATGTCGTCTGCAACGACCTGCTCGATAGACCAACCATCAAGACGAGATTCAACGTTCTGCAACGCTTTTTCTACAATACCTATTGTTACGTTCACCTTTTTCTCCTTCTTCCGGCGTTTACACCCGCCGGCGGGCGAATGATGTTACTCTAATATACGCTAGCCATGACTTTTTAAGATGAACTAGTTAGGAGTTTAGTAAACAACAAAGTAGACTTTGAAATTATATTCCCCACACACAATACACAATATGGTTGATAGTGCGGGGAATACAAAATGCTTACCTGATATGAGCAAACTACATTAGTATACTTGGTAAAGTTTATTTTTCCCAAATCTCAGTACAGCAACAATAAAAACTATCCATAATTCCATATAGAACACAAAACAAACTATATTCTGGATTTTTACACTTTGTTATCGTCGCTGGCTTAACTGCGCGGTTGTAAAGTACTAACTTGTTTCTTAACCTAATTGGTATTTCTGATAAATACGATACTGAAAACCATGGCAAAAGCATCGGAACACAAACTCGTTTGCCATGATAATAAACAGCGTTAAATGATGGCAAAATGATCCCGTTAGTACTGTGTTCGTCTGAGTTAATAAACCAACCCAATTCCAAACATTCTAAACCACCATATGTAGGGTCTTGGGGTTCATGTTCGTTTACTTTTCTCGTAACTACATTGATACAATCATCCCCCAAAATAGGTGACATTGTATCAATGTTTTTGTTTAACAACGACAAAATATCAACTAATGTCACTCCCTCTTCCATAATACACGGAAAACGTAAATAATTTATAAGTTTATCAGTTACATCAACTTCGCCATCGTCAAAATTTTCGTCTCTTTTCTCATAAATTGAAACCAACTTACCACCTTTACAAATCTTTGTGTACATTATGTCCTCCTTGCACAATTTTTATTGTGCGATTTTGTTACAATTTATATACGCTAGCCATGACTTTTTAAGATGAACTAATTAGGAATTTAGTAAACAACAAAGTAGACTTATGAATAATATATTTGGGTATTACAATAACATCTATTACATATAATACACCTCAACAATGCGTTCGCCCACAAACACATTCGTAATTAAAAGCGGTATTTCTGACTGTGGCATTTTATATTTATCATGCCATGTTTTCCCACAATCAGTGCTTACCACATAATCGGCTATGTTGGGTTTTTGTAATGATTTAAAACAAACGATAACCGTTCGGTTAAAACGAATAATTCGACACTCGATTTGGTCGTCTGTTGTGTCGTGTATATTCTCTATTTCTACTGGAACCGGAATATACATATCGTCATATTTTGAATCATCATGCGCTATGTGCAGAAGCATCTTTCTTTCCCCCAATGATATATACACAATACACGAGATTTTAAGATGAAATAACTTTTATCCACAATAACACAACCAAAATTTATATTTGATTATCTATAAATTCTCGATATTGTAATTGTCTTATTTATATTCTGATTAGTATATAAATTGTACTTCGGGGATTATTCATAATATCATCTTGATATTGTATGTCACTCGTATATAATAGGAGGAATATTATGAAACACATAGTTGAATTATTAAAGAGCACACCTAGCATAAATAAAAAGAATGCCTTGTCTAGAAAGGTAGCAATAATCAGTAATAAAAAAATATATAAAAGAAATCCAAAGCACAAAAAGAATCAATATGAATAATATATATCAAATTTTTATTTTTGCAATTAGACATAATGATAATTTGTAAGTACACTTATGGATTATTATTATGTACTAGTTCGTTTCTTCTTCTTCATCGTCATCATTATCGTATTCTATACCGTATTTTTTTTCATATTCATCGTAAAAATATTGCATGATTTTGCACATAGTTACACCACCGAATCGTTCGCGAACATAAATCGACGCCTCATCTGATAATATACCAACGGATATATCGGCGTGTGTATCAAGCATGTTAACGAGTTCTATAAAAATCGTGAATTTATCGTGTAACGCTACAAACGAAATCTTACCGTTGTAAATCTTAACGCGCATTTCTGTATCAAGATCGCTGAATATATCCAGTACCTTGCCAATATCATGCGCGAATGTATGTTTTATTACTACAGAACCGTTTAGGTTGATTGACATGGAGTTGTCTTCAACCACAACGCAATACGAACTATTGCGTTCGCAATATAGTTGCATTATTGATCATCGTCCTTTCTGTCGTTACACGCCCACAACAATGACTTTATAGGCTCGCATGGAACGACACTAATTCCTTGCGTAATGTTGGTCACTCCATCGTCGAACGTCATAATAACCGTTAACGAGTGACCAAACTCAAACTTTATTGTTACATTACAAACCATTAAATCACTGGTAACAGTAATATCACCAGTATCATCATCATAATCAATATCGGCATTTGCCGATATTGTAATTGGTGATAAAATCAACAGTGGTTTTTTAATATATATACTATAATCACTATCGTCTTCTCGACGATAGTGTATGCCCATTCCTTCTTTGTCTATACCTATTGAAACACCATTTTTGCATTTTAATTTCATTATTCCTATACTCCTATAATATATATACGGTATGCTTGACCATTTATGATGAACTTATTGAAATTCCAATTAGAATAAAAATTGAATCCAATGTAAACTTGGATTCAATTTTTTTGCTACTTTACTAAACGATTCGGGTAATATGCTCTACCGATATCACCACGAACGGAACCTGTCCTTCCTTAGGTTCCGAGTGTTTCTTCTCGGAAGCCAAGAGGAATGGTTCGATATCTTTATAATCCACTCTGTTGCCGTGGATATACCATTCTGATGCCACATTATCGCCGAATAAAACTACTGGTAAGTAACACTTACCTGTAGTTTTATTCCTCCAGAACCTTACACCGTCAACGGTATAAGGTTCTGCCCATTCGGGCATCTCGGGGGCAAGACGCCTGCCCTCGCTAACTGCTTCCCTAACAGGAAGTCGGTTAGAATACTCGCACAATTGTCCCTGGAATTTCCCCTTTTTGATTATTGTTGGGGAACCTTTTCTTGTCTTCGCGGGGCGTTCTTGGTATATTGTATATACCTGCCCGCCCCTCTTGCCGGCCATCAAACGCGCTACTTCTTTGATATCCATACCTTTGCTCCCCTCTCTTTCTTATATACATACGGTATGCTTGACCATTTATGATGAACTTATTGAAATTCCAATTAGCAAAAAAATTGAATCCAATGTAAACTTTGGATTCAATTTTTATTCACCCTATGTCCGCTTTACATGGCGCTTTGAATCAGCGTCATATAATTGTTCATATCAGTATATTTGCCTTTCAACTCTTCGGTTTCGCAAACACTTGTGAATATATCATTCACTACCCAAGTATCGTCTAATACCATTCTTGGGTAGCTATACTTATCGCCAAGTTCTTCGTTGTTCCTAAGAACATCGAAGACACAGTCATAATCAATTTCGTTTTCAATCCTGCATATATTATCGTCCATAAAACCTTCATACATCTTGTTTATGGACTGATAATATATGTGCCACGCTATCCACCCCGTGGGTTCATTCGACACGGGGTCATACTCCCACGCGAAAGGATCAATGATATGATTTAGTGCAATAACAATTTTGCCGCAATTGCTATTGCATATAATCCCTCTTCCGCCCTCGACTTCCTTTGTTTCTAATACTTTAAGGGCGACGTGGTTAGTTTTGATTGCTACGTCGCAAATTGCTTTTTGGTCACGAATCGCATTTTGTATCCTTTTGTATGCCAACGGATACATTTTGATTTTGTCCATCTCGTTCTTTACACTTCGCAAAATCATTTTTGCGGCGTTGATGTTGTCATTTAGGCGGTCGTGTATATCTTCCTCCGGCCACCCTACCACCATGCTGTATTCTTCCATATTGTTCCCTCCCTCTCTGATATACATACGGTATGCTTGACCATTTATGATGAACTTATTGAAATTCCAATTAGCAAAAAAATTGAATCCAATGTAAACTTGGATTCAATTTTTTTGTGTTATCTATTCTTCGTTTTCGTTTATGTTTTCTTTCTCGTTTTCTCCTAATATATAATCAGCGGCCTTTTGAGCTTCCCTCGAAGCCTTGATTATGTAATTCTTGTTGTCCCTTAATGCTTTCAGCCATTCACCAATATATGATATGCTGTTGTCTACTAGTATATCATAATTGATTCCGGAAGCTACAAACATAGCCCCCAATTCAGCTACCAATTCCTCGAAAGCATACCCCTCTTTTTCAAAAGAGGACTTCCTCCCTACCCTTGTATCATGCGCCGTAGAATGTACCAGCTCATGCCACAGAGTGGCATAATACGACGCAGAATTATCGAAAGAATCCATGGGCGGCATTATGACTTCATCCAACATAGGGATATATGCCGCCTTAGTATCGAGTCTCACTTTGGGCGCGTTCTTCATATTCGCATATACGCCTTCTGCCACTTCGTCAGTGGCATTCTCGATTGTATGCGAATAATCGGAAAAACTAGGCAATTTCCCGTTTTCTACTAAATTCGTCTGTTCAACGTTGAACAACGAATAATACCGCAACATAGGGAACCGCTTAGTTTCCTCTTCGTTATCGGAATCAGGTTTTACAATCCAATTCCAGAACACAACATGAACACTCTTCGAACCCGCCGATACACAACCGCCATTCTTGCTTACCTGTAAGAATGTTGCCCATCGTGTATCATGGAACCCGCGCTTTTCGGATTCCAGAGCGAGCAATAACGGGTTTATACCCCTGTATGCCTTATGCGTAAAGGCGTTGATATGTTTGAATTCCCTCCATGGCTTATGCCATGGAACGAATCCTCTCTCGAGGGCACTAATTACCTGCGCCGTTATTGCTTCACGAATATCGAATCGCATCGTTCTCCTCCTGCCAACATACGGCAAACATGAACTTTTAAGATGAACGGCTTGTCGGTTATAGTGTATATAAAGAATACTCGGAATGAAAAATCAGCAACAACAAAAGACTTCGAGCATAAACAATAATGCACAAAATGAATAATAAATGACAAAAGCCACATATCCGAATAATGGAAACCCACAATTTTTGAAAAAACAAAAGCCTTTGATTATTGATATTGTGATTTTGATTATAATTGATTATCCCACACAAACAATACTATAACAAAAAAAACAAAAGCCTTTGATTATTGATATTGTGATTTTGATTATAATTGATTATCCCACACAAACAATACTATAACAAAAAAACAAAAGCCTTTGATTATTGATATTGTGATTTTGATTATAATCGGTCATACCAGCATAAACAACCAAGAACTTAACAATACCATAACCCCCAAAAACAAAAGCCTTTGATTATTAATATGGTGATTTTGATTATAATTGGTCATTCAGCACAAATGAAAACTGTACAAAAAAACAAAAACTGTTGATTATAATTGGTCATACCTGCATAAACAACCAAGAACTTAACAATACCATATCCCCCAAAAAACAAAAGTTGTTGATTATTGATATTGCCATGTTGATTATCTTGAATAAACAAAAATTATTACACAAAACAATATCGCCACAACAAATAAATAAACTTAATGCTGATTAGTATATATTGTCCACAAGTATGCGTTCACAAAATATATTGTAAGTTTGTGATATTTTCATACGCTTACAATATATAGTAAAGCAAAAACAGAAAATCATTATACACAAGACAAAAGCCACACCCGCGCATATAAACGCGCAATTTATAGCAATACGCATGTATGCGCGCCCATTGTTCATATTGCCACAATATCAATATATAGTTTATTGATATTACCAGCGAATCAGCATGCGATTTATATACTTACTGCTCACAAAAAAGCGAATCAATATGCAATTTATATACTTACTGCTCGCAAAAAACAAGAAGTGTTTTATTCACATTGAATTATGCAAAATGCAATATGCACTTACCAGAATTATGCAAAAATCAATAAATAATACGCCGCATTACTCGAAAAACAATATACAATATTACTCGAAAAACAATATGCGCATAACGCGTTGCGCGCAATGCTCGATATTCAAAGTGTGGAATTTGTTATATTGCTATCAAGACTAATTTAAAAACGGCTAATGGCTCGAAAAACAATATTACCAACGAAACTCATTAATGCATATTCTTCGAAATTTCAATTGACGAATACACATATCACAAATTATATGAATGTATGTTTTAAAACAACCCATTAAAACAGTATGGGGCTTTCGAAAGAAAGCCCCATACTGTTGGAGGGAAGTAACTTGTGTCTAGACGAGAACCATACCGTCATCTACTGGAACATACGGCGGTTCCTCATCGAACGACGGGAGCTGAACACCCTTGGGGAGCCGCCCACGGGTTCCATACTGATGCTCTGCGCGCCACTGCCGGATTCGCTCCTTGCGTCGCTTTTCCTCTTGAATGAGGAAGTTTGGGCGGTTAGGCTTGCCGCCTTCTGAGACCTTCTTCCGTGCCAATTCCTTTCTCCTTTCTTGGCATAACACCCACCTTCGGCGGGATTGTTCGTAATGTATACGGAACTAATGAGATTTTAAGATGAACTTATCACAATCCGGCGAGATCTTCTTCCTTGCCAATCCAATTTCTCGTTTCTTTACATACAACACCCGCCATCGCAAGGACCGAATTTTGATAAATCAAAGTAGACTTGCGGGGAATAAAATATGTGCAGTCATAACAATAAGCGAACCACAATAATGATTCGCTTATTGTTATTCTACAACAGAATCCGATTGTTCTAGTTTGTTGTCAACTTGCTCTGAACTATCTTGCACCAGTCGGTAATATACATTCTGGCGGTGTCCTTATCTTCGTTAAAATACGAAGCGCATGCCATGAGTACGCCATAAGAAAGTATACACTTATCACGTATACTCTTGGCAAGCTCAATCGTTGTTTCGGCATCAACAACATGATTGTTCAAGTACTTGTCTGCCCACCGCCGAAATTCTCCATCGTTTTCCACTACCAAAGTGGCTTTTGTCATCATTTCGATTACACTATCGTAATCAGAAGGAAAACCCAAATATGGCTCGAAATCCTCGGTTAGTGCTTCTGAAACACTACGCTTCAGGTCGTTGATTTCACGATATCGCCATTGTGTCGTAATGTCATTAACGCTAGCATAATGTTCTGCTATTTTCAATACTACGGTAAGTGTTTTGCGGCAGAAACCAGTATCGGGATGCTTGTTTACATGTTCTATCAAATATGGTATTTGATTCGGGTCAATATGGGATTTACCATATTGTTCTGCCCAATGTTGAAACTCTTGACAATGCGTCATCTCGCTTGCCATTTGCACGAACTTTTCAAATCTCATTTTACTTCTCCTTTCACAACATATACGGAACTAATGAGGTTATAAGATGAACTTATCAAAACTCGTGCAAGAGCCGAATTTCGATAAATCAAAGTAGACTTGATGGGAATTATAGCGTCATGGCAATAGCAATAAGCGAACCATAATAATGGTTCGCTTATTGCTTGTTGTTCTATTGATTAGACGGCTGGTTCGATATCAATCCTGCTCTTTGACGGGGGTATTCTAACCATATAAGACTTGGAAACATGAGCATACTTCGGAATTCGGAATCGGAATCCTCCACCATTATATGTATGTGTGTGGTGATTCCAATTTCCCTTGGTAATTGTAATGTTGCCGTATTCGTCTGCGTCAACATACAACCTTTTACAGCCACGGAATACTTTCTGCATTTTGCTTGCAGGAATAGTAATCCTGTCCTCTGTCTGTGGATAGACGACTACAGCATCAGGGTCAGAATAATAATTGTCTCTAACCCATTCATCACCGCCGTAATCATCGCCAGACGATTCGTTGTCTTCGTCATAGGGGTCGTCGTTGTCGTCATAGGAATCACAAACAGTTTCTGTTTCCTGCGTCTCCGGAACGACAAGTTCGCCCAATTCCTGAAACTTGCCAGAGAAAATCATTTCCCTAGCCTTGCTCCACTTTTCGTCATTCGTTGTGATAGTGTGGGGCGTACCATCAGCGATAACGGTAACGAAATCACTTTCACTACCTGTAAGACAACCAAACACTGCTGATATAATCATTTTGCTTCTCCTTTCATAACATATACGGAACCAATGAGGTTTTAAGATGAACTTATCAAAACTCGCACAAGAGCCGAATTTCGATAAATCAAAGTGGACTTGTGGTAAGCAATTATGAATATTCAAATGTATATTTGCTACCGTAACTAGAATATTTATATTTACTGATGTCGCGCATCATATCAATTATGTCTTTAGATTGACTATGTCTTGTATGCATTCTGATCCTACAAAAATCAGCAATATCATGTTTAGTACTATCAGCTACTACTATAGGTCGATCCAATCCGTTTTGGTATACTTCGTCATACCAATACAAAATGTCTGTTCCCCAACCTTTCACCGAAGTATCACATGTTGCTATTCTGCCAAATTTAAAACCATTAGATTTTCTTTCCCATTCTACTATACATGTAATATACTCGGGTATGGAATAAACAGCACATATAAGTTTATCATTGTTTGTGCTATTGGATAATTCTTGTCTTACAACTTTTGGAACAATTAGTAATTTATATAGCCTTTTGAAAGACTTGCATATTTCGCACTCGCAATTGCATATTGACAAAGACAAATAGCATGGTATAGCACGTTTACAAATAGAATATTCCATGAATTTGCAAAGCACACCATCATAACAAACATCTTGCAAAAGATTGTTGATCGGCAAATTATTTTCTATGATATTTTTATAATATCGCGCTACATTACACGAAATGCAGGCGCAATCTTTTACGGGAGGATTTGAATAATACGTATTGCATTCCATGCTATCAACCAAAGTTTTTATATCTTCAATAACCCCATCGCCTACCTTGCTATTATTAATAATATCACCAACGTTTGCGCCCCACATGCAAATACTTCTTTTTTCAAGAACAAAAGAATTATTCTGATTATTTAAACAACCTTCGTAATTAATTAGCGGCGGATTCATTTATTGCTCCTTTAAATACAATATACAAAATCTTTATCACTGACAAGATAAACTTATCAAAACTCGCACAAGAGCCGAATTTCGATAAATCAAAGTGGACTTGTGAAAAAATAACAACACCATGGCAGTTTATTATTGTTGCCACGGTGTTGTTATAATACCATGAATGTTCGAATTATCAATAATCTTCGTCAATATCCATATCTGGGCAAACAGTAATTCTCCCCTTCGTTACATCCACACTGTATGGAACCGGTTGTTTCCATGGATTCTTGAATGTAAAATCTCCCCCTTCGTAAATATGAACTGAAGTCCTTGGCTTGTGCAATTCAATTGTTACCGGTCCATATTTGCTAACAAATATGGATAACTTCAGTGGCTTATTGTTACCGAATGCCTGTTTCATTAAATATTCAGGAATACTAACCCGATTGAAGAAATTAACTGTATTACCAACAAATAGTTCATAATCAGAATAATCATCGTTGTTTGAATATGAATTTCTCATTTTTTTCTCCTTACACTGTATGTTCGACGGCTTTTATAATCGCGCCTATCATTACATTAAGCGGATCGGGCAATTTTGCTACTGCTTGATCATATCCGGTCTTGCGCCTTAGATAACGCTCAATGGCGCGTTCGTCGTGTAGCTTGCACATAATATCAAAAATATTATGCCATGCGAAAATATCTGAATGCCACATCGGTACACCCTGATCGCAAAACACACACTTCCTGTTTGCGTAATTATTAGAATCACGCTTGAATTCCACAATACAATTTCTACATGCGCATGACGCAGAATAGATATTGCACTGTAATTTGTCGTCTTCTGTATCTTTGTGTGCTTCTTCGCGAATATCCGGCGTTATAAACAAAAATTGGTACAGAAGATTGAAACACCTGCATGTATCGCAACTACAGGGATACCACCCATTCAATAAATGCATGTAGCATGGTTGAAGATTGCATTCACAAATGGCATACTTCAAGAAACTATAGTATTTGCCATTGTATATACCCCTGATAAGCTTAGCTCGCTTGGTGTCATTATCCAATATGCGGCGATAAGTACGAAACGTATGGCAATACGTACAATTGCAACTATCCACAGGGGCTTTTGTGTCATTATACCTGCACCTAATGCTATTCAACAATGTATCTATTAAATAGATAATGGTATGGTGACTCTTCGGGGGCGTATCCATGATTGAATAAATATATTTATTCAACGCACACCCGAATACATCTACCGTTTTGCGGTGTTTTTCATACTCGATACATTGTTCGCAAGAAACAAGAACTGACATATTTTTCCCCCTTCCGTTGTGTATACGTAACACCGCTTAAATCAAGATGAAATTATAGCTAATTAGTATCGGGAACCAATATCAGGGGCTTCACATCTTCTATAATCTTCGAAATTTGCCGCAAAGGATATCGATTTCCGACTCTTAGCAAAATCATTCCGAGCAATGTACACTTACTCGATTAAAATTATATAAGATGGGGCTTTGCGAGTGGATGGCAGGATTCCCACCCTGCACCGAAATGCCTTTGGGCATTCCAACGATCAACAGAAACAAGTTCTGTTTTTACCACGCTATGCGTCATCACTCGCTAGCAGGAGGAAAGTGCTACAATAAACGATTGCACAGTAATTATTTAGCGCTTTTTAAATAACTACTGTTGAACAAAATGCAAATGTGGACGATCAAATGCATTTTGTTTGCTGTAGGTTATGCTCAACACACCGCTTATTGTAGCACATCTATATACGGATACGATGATTTTTTAAGATGATATTTTCACTTATTGCACAACTCGATAATCACCAATATACTCATGTTCAATAGCGCAAATGCATTGATGATTATCGATTGTAAAACAACAGCAATAACAAGTATGCAACTATGCACGATATTATTGTGTGTAAAAAAATATACACATACACGTTGACAAATTGCATACCATATGGCGCTATAACAAATAGAGCAATTATTAATAGCGCATATATCAATTTGTTACGTTTCATTCAATGATTACTGCATCTGGAACGGTACTACCACTTACACTCTCGAGCGTAACAACACCGTTGGTAGTACTATTCATCTCGTGATTGTATATTGCGTCTACAAACAATTCGTTCACTATGCAACTAACAAATTCATCGTCTTCCGGATAATGGTTGATTGTATACCATCGCCGGTATCCATCATACGACGCGTTTGACGCAATAGTTATTGGAGTATGATTGTGCCAGTCAAAGAAACATACCACCATGTACGGATAACAGTCCTTCGAAAAAACGTCAAAATCTGCATCTCTCATTTCCTTTGGTACCGGCACCGCCACCTCCCTGTCGTGCCGCTGTACATACACATAGTCTGTGCTCATGATTCTCTCCTTTGCACAATCATACGCAACAAGTGATAAAACAAGATGAAATTATCTAATTGGTCATTCCAAACAATTCTGATGAATAGTATGGATTATATCCAGCGTACAATCGTATAGTTCCCTGTCCCAAATAGACGCCTTGATGGCTTCTTTATTACAATCGCCATCATACCACATATTATTGCCATTTTTGTCTTTGTAGATATATACTGGTACATCAAATTCGTTTTTCCACTCAGCAACAATATACGCGGCGTTTTCGCATGCAGTAAAGCATACGCGCCTAAAATGAAGAACGATTTCAGGGACAGGAATAACCACAATTTCGTGATTGTTCCATGTAGACATACAAAATATTGTATACTCAGAAGAAGGTATTGATAATTCGGGATGTTCTTTATATATATCCCTGTTTACACCAACTATTTTACAATCATCAATATCCTCTCGTTGCGGACCGCACACAAGATTGAAAATTTTTCTTGGTAAAATATAACTAGCTTGTTTAATGTTCTCGGTATCATACCAAGAATATCCTTCAGAAAACATACCGTAGTCAACAACACCATCCTTATACCAATTGGCAAGAACAACGTCGCTGTATTTCCTTACATCGAATTGAATGTTGTTATGCTGTTTGTATAAATCTTCTATATGGGCAGGAACCGGTATTGAAAACACCTTATTGTTTCTGTCCATGGCGTACATATAGCTCATTTCAATACTCCTTATGTTTTATGCTATGGTCGGTAGCACGATATCATCGAGATATAAAATCTCTAAATCACAATCAGGATCATTTCTTGCGTTATTAATCATATCAATCGCTTCTTTCTTGTACTTTTTAACTGCGTCTTGCCACATATATTCATCAGCATATACCCCAGAAAAACTACGATTGAAATATCGCATAATGCGACTATACAACCGTTTGCTTTTCCATTCGGCAACTATTTGTTTTTCATCCATGTATACATGGACAGAAGACATATGTTCCTCTGCATCTTCCGGCACAGGAACAACAATGATTTCTTTTCTGTCGCTGTTTGGGTTTGGCAAACAATAAACGTACTTGCCGCAACAATGAACATCCATTACTACAGGATTTTCTTCTTTTATGTTTCTATTAGTGCCAACTACAAAAAAGTCATACTTAAATTTCGGTTCATATAGAGCGGCAATTTTAATAATATCGTCAAGAATGTCTGTTTTCTTGGCACTATCAAAATCATACCATGTTTGTAAATCTTTTGAAACAAGTATCGTTTCAACAAAATCAGGTTGATACCAACACGCGGTTACAATATCTTCATGCCGCCTTACCCAAAAGTCAATATGACTACGTGGATGTTTGTATAGCCGTTCTACATTATCAGGGACAGGAACGGCAAACAACTTGTCTTCATATTCACGCACGGCATGAGTAATATAAGTTTCTTTAATAATCGGTCGTTCGATAACATACATATATTTCATTTTATTCCTCTTCTGTGTATAGCTCTCGCTTGATAAATCGGCGATACGACAAAGGACCGCCGATACATGACACTAGCCCGTATATGATATCCATAATCTTGTAGTGTGGATTATGGATTATAATTCTGTCTCTCTGGTCGTTTTCGATTATCATATCACCAGTTACAACTGGTAGATATGCAATTTCGTAAATCTCCGAATATACCAAATCGGCACCATCTACTGATACAAAATCGTTTCCGAACAAAGAATGACTCGTTCTGTGTAAATGCCAATATACAACAACATTCCCAGACGGGTTGTTCTCCGGAGTATTAATGATTTCTTCTACAACTTCGCTTACCCAAGGCATGGGCATAAGGTCGTACAAGTCGTACCTCTTTATTACCATTACGATATCTCGTATCGTAACGTCCTTGTCTATGGATATATTCTCGAATAAATGCTTGCGTGGATTAATTTCAACCGGTTCAGCACCCACTGACATACATATACCATCCTTGCATAAACGATACATGTTGCTTCTCCTTTCAGTGTTATACGGAATATATGCGCAAACAAGATGAAATTATCACAAATGTTCAACGCCCGTGGGATATATTTATTACCACGGGCGTTGATGAACACGGTATTATACTTGATATTTTAATTATATATTAATATATATGTATTTGTTAGCCACATACAGGATTCTAACGTTCCTCTAACATATCTGAATTACAAATACGATTACGCGATACCAGATATAATGTTTCCTTATTTCGAACGTGCGAAACACTCCCCACTTTTTCGCCCTTCGGATTATAAACGCCTATTTGACAACCTATATAACGCCGGTAGTCAAATTCAACCGAATATAAATAACCATAATGTTTCAACAACTGTTCCATGGATTCACGATTTATATATCCCTCGTTGTTATACGATATAAGTATGTATTGACAATGCAAATTTGCAACTAGCCTAGCAAGGGCATCGAAGGCTTCTGATTTGTGATTGAATGGGCTATGATAATTTTTGCAATCTACGCGTTTACATGCTTTACCATATACCTCGGGCTTATCCCACCGCACTAATGTTTCCCAAATATGATAATTACCAAGATAGCTATGTTGATTGTATGGGGGGTCTAAATAGACAATATCGGCGTCTACAACAGACGCGGCGTCTTGTACGTCCATCATTAGTGCCTTGCCGGTTCCTCTAACTAGGTCTGGAAGTCGTAGCTCGAGATCTTTTAAAGCACGCGGAGCCCAATCTTTCAGATAAGCCATTTGTATACCTGTGGTCGAATCTACTCTATCTGCCGCCTCCATTAGTGATACAAGCGCTATTGCTTCAATGAGCGGGTCAAGACTAAGCTTGGCTATCCGTTCCCGAATCGCATCGATACGCGCCCCGTTTTTGGGATGGAAAAAACGTGATTTATAACAATAGGTTTCAGTAAAAAAACCTGGTTCCGGCGTTACATGATTCAGGTCGTTAATTAGCTTTTCTGCTTGACTCGATACTGCATCAGCATCAGCGGCAATATATGCCTTGGCGATAGTATATGCATAGGCATTGTGGTCATTAGCGGTAACATATATTCCAAGTTCTTTTATTGCTCGGGCGACTCTGCTTGTACCAGAAAAAAGGTCAGCGGCAGTATTTATTCCTCCAAGCTGTTCCACTATTCGGCAGATTTGTGGTACTAGAACCCGTTTGGAACCTATATATTTAATCAATTGGCAAATATCCTTTGTTTATGTACAAGCGAAACATTTTATTGTTTATCCTTTATATATTATATACAACAAGCATATCGCAAATGCTCAACGCCCGTGACCGCAAAAGGCAGCCACGGGCGTTGAAAGTAGGATTTCTCCTACTCCCCCCCACAGGACCGCGAAAGGCAGCCCTGTGAGGGGAAGACAATAAACAACAGGATACCAACTATGTTATCTGCATCTACATTCCAACATTACACACATATACGAAGCGCATGATATTTTAAGATGAGAATATCACTTTTTTCTGTCACGCGCGCTACGTTATGCAAAATAAGGGCAAGTTTCTATAAACAAAAGTTCACTTCTTGATACTTTTGTTGGCACAATCAATATTCGTTTCATTTACCAAACACGAATGATCACCGTAGATTTCTGTATGTCTGATATCGCCGCATTGTGTACATACAGCAACTACGTTAGTAATACCTTCATGCGCGCATCTGCCCCAATGCTCCACATCATCTTTGGAGCGCACAAACATCGATGTGTCTTCCTCAGGGTATAGGGTATAATGTGCAGAAACTACTTTCCATGTGTGTCTGTGTATCATTTTGTATCCTTTCTTGATTCGTATTCTTTTTGTGCATTTTCTAGATATATAAAATTGACGTATTGATCTTTTTTTATTACCATCTGCCCATAGCAATTTTTAATGACTATGCGATTATTTACTTTACTAAATATACACCACTTTGCCCAAAATACATTATCGCAAATAGGAATGGCATCAAGAACAAAAGCATATTTGAATTTGAAATTACACATATTGTTGTATACGTTTGTTTTCCAATTATTGCGTACAACAATATTAAACTTATTTATATATCGTGTATAGTTACATCTGCTAGAATATCTACCTGCCGCTACACGCTCATATGTAATACTTGGGGTATCACCGAAGCTGACTTCAATTTGTCTATTTGCGACACGGGGTAAAACAGCACTTGCGTACAGTTTAACTGCATTAATCTTAAATTCCCGCAAGCGTTCCTCTAGCGTCCGTTGTGGTTTGCTATATTTTTTGTAGTACTCTTTTGTGAGTTTTATAACTTTGTCTCTGCTATGCCATCTTTCCGACTGGTTATACAGAGTTTTAATATCTCGTAAGCTAAGCATACATGGCGTATACATACTACGAGCAAGTCTTGACACTTTGACGATGTTATCGTTATTTTGGGGATATCCGTAAGAACGAAGATATCTTTTTACAACAGACGGATGCCATCCAAAAACTTTATCCCCATATTCACGACAATAAGTGTTTGCAATTACATACAGGTTGTCCATATTTTTCTCCTCGTATATTATACGGTATCACTCATAAAACATGATGATATTATCTCAAAATCGGACAATACCAAAAAGCACCGATAGCAGATTGCATATTCCCGCAATTCAATTGCGGAAATATGCTTTATACAACACAGCATTATTGAAAATAAGCGCATATTTTGATAAACCAAAGTAGACTTATTTTAAGTTTTTCACTAAGCAAAACGCCAGCGACACATTGTATTATGCCGCTGGCGTTTTGACTAAAAGAAGGAGAAGAAATATGTGCCATTATTATATCGGAGGAGACCGCGCTAACGAAAAATAGCTCCTAACTACAATCGTGGGGATAAATAAATGTTTATTAGTAAAAACAATCTTTTGCGTGCAAGCGACAATAGCCATTATCACAGCCAATATATATTGCGGAATACCGCATATATATGAAGGGGTCATGCTTGGCGTCTTCCTCTCATGTTCTATACGGATGTGTGTCAAACTTAAGATGAAAAAACCACTTATTCTCTATTGGGAGTATTACAATTCCAATATTCAAAGTGCAAGCTTACTAACAATTGATTAGCTTCTTGTTCTGGAACAACTTTATTCCATTTTAGCGTAGTTATAGAATTTTCTAATTTTGATATTAGGTCGTTGACTTCGCCAACAATTATATCATATGGGATATTCCCATATCGTATATCCATTAAATGTTCCCTGTCACTCGACCGATCAACTACTAAAATACCACTTTGTGTAAAATCCAATACCATTCTCCCAATACGCACAGCGTGCATTAATTCCTTATTGATATTTGGATTATTCGTCCGTTTAGATTGTTCATATCTCTTTATCATCGCGTTCATAAAACCTATTGTTTTATGGATTACGCGTTGTGTAGTAAACATATCGCGCTTAGCCCGTAGTGTTTTAGATATTTGTGTTTCTATTTGAATCATATCATCGTCTACCCAAAGCAATTCTATCCAATTTAAAGCACCGATACACCATTGAGTAAATACTTTTCTTAATGATATATATTCAATATCAATATCTGATTGTGGTTTTACATTTTCTATCACATTAATTCCAAACACATACTCTGGAGGCGGAATAAAAATAGAACGTATGTCTGTATCTGAATTTTCAGTGTTTAACCTATATGCGAAACTACCAGTTACACATTGATATATAATGTTATTTTCTATACATTTTTGCGCGTCCATTGTCCCATATACTCCTTTTACCATAATCACTTACGTTGTTATACTACCATCGATATACACAATATATTCAATAATTTTTTGTTGGCAGAATCTATTAATATCATACAATCCACGCGAGAAAACAAGATGAAATTACACAAAATGCACATTGTTGAATGTTTCATCTTAAATAAGGCCGTCATACGTATATAAACATGAGAGACCATTCAGTTATTATTGTACCGTCTTCTGAAAACATAAAAATAGGCAATGTGGCATGCACATATGTATCGCAAAACACGTGCCCCAAAACCTGCCCGCTGAAGAAGTGTGGATGTTATGCGGAAGCCGGTAATGTTGCATTACACACAAGGCGGCTTTCTGATAACGATAGCATTATCAGAACGATTAAACGGGAAGCTAATGGTATTATGTCGCTAAAAGGCGATAAGCCATTACGATTACACATTGTTGGTGATGCTCCTAGTTATAAAGCCGCAAGTATATTGGCAAAGGCTTCCGAAGTGTATATGTCAAAGCATAATCAACCTGTATGGACATATACACATACTAAGAGAATCAAAAGAGAAGCATGGGGCAAAATATCAATATTGCGCTCAGTGCATACTCTTAGACAAGCCGAAAGTGCGTTTAATAGCGGATATGCAGTTTCTTTGGTTGTAAAAGAATTTAAGCAAGATAAGCTATACTATATGGGCAGGGGTATAAAAGGCATACCATGCCCTGCGCAAACAAAAAATCACATTACGTGCGAAAAATGTTTGTTGTGTGCGCGCGGCGATTATCTTGCCAAGAACCGTATAGCAATTCTGTTTAAGGCACATGGCGCATGTAAGCAAAAAGCACTGAAGCATGCAGTATAATGGTGTAAACAATGGACACATATAAACAATTATCAATGCTACAACAATGCGAAATGAATCAATTGGCACACTTCGCTCCAGCGATACACAAAGAATTCCCTTATTTGTCAGACTATATCAAACACGAAAATAAAAACCCAATAATTATTCATAAAATCAACAATCAAATAGTGGGTGTGGCTGGATTATTTTTTAATAATTCGCCATATGTATTTGTGGTACGCGAATATCGTCATATGGGCGTGGGGACCAAACTAATGCAACAACTTTTTGATATTATCCCCGAACCTATTGAGCTATCTATAGAAAACGAAAATGATTTAAAATTTGCTATACATGTAGCTCGTGCAACTAAGCGGCTTATATGTATATATTACAATAATAGCAATGATAATAATACAAAAATAGAACATCAACATCTGCCGAAAAATGTGTATATAGCATAAACCAACACAACGGCATACTCATTACTACCCCGCATTATTAAAACACTATCCATGGCGAATAGTGTTTTAATAATGCGGAATTAATTTGTGTCAAGTACACATTGCAACAATAGAAATCCGCTCTTGGTATTTAAATTGAGCTTACACTGCCCAATTTAAATACACCATGCAGAACAACACCACGATATGCCAAATCTGATCTACGGTGATAGCGGCAGGATGATACCAAGGTTCGTTCGGAAGGTTTTTCCGCATAACAGACATCCACCATTTAATCGGAATTCTGGTGTCGATAATAAAATGCGTAATCCCAATAATTGGCGGAATCCACCAAGCGAAACACAAAAACATCGGAACAGTGATAATCAGCGCATGTACATAACCAGCGAGATGCTTCACATTGTGCTTGTTGTTAGCCATCCATTCATTTTGTAAACAGAAATCAGTAAAGAAATGCCACAAACAAGCCGTGATAAAAGTCCACATGAAAAACGACAACATGATAGGATCAGAAAACATAGTGTGTATCACACCTCCACTACTATACGTACGCGAAGATACATCGAGATGAAAAAACAAGCAACTTAGAGTATAACAATAGTTTTTCTATAAGTTGCTTGTTTTAAAAATATTTAGTTTCCTTCAACTTCTGCAAGTAATCCTAAATACCAATCAATATCCAATACTAAACCATGTAAAAAATCAGCGATTGGACCATTCTGTTCTTCTGGCGGCAATTTATCATCTAGCAATTCAAGTAATTCTACCGCAGAACCCAAATGTACAATCACCTGACGCAATACACTCTTGTCTGGGCGAAAGCGTTTTAGCGCTTCAATTTGTTCAGTGTAAGAACTTGCCATGTCTTTAACTGTTTACTGCTTTTTTATACAAACGTTTATGAAAATCATCGAACGTATGTTCAACGGGAGTGTTATGGTCGTGTTGCCAACAACCAGTACCATTTTGTGAATAAGAATAGAAACCACAGGAACATTCTACGGTTTCGCTTAAATTACCACAATTTGCCCATTCCTTGATGATGGTCATATCGTGCTTGCCATCATCAGTAATTACCTCGTATTGTGTAGTCCCTTGGTCGAGGGGGTGTATTTCCTCAACCCACTTGCGTATTTTCATCGTTTTACGGTCCTCCTTACACAATCCCAATTCTTAATTCGGAATATGTATTCCTGTATTCCTGCGGCACATTATTATCTAATCACTAACGCGTAACCCACCGCCAATCAGAACAGCATCTTCCCCACTCTTATCAGATTTAAAAATGGCTATTGCTCCTCTATTACTAAAATAATCGTCCTTTTCTTCTTCTGTTTTTTGAGCATATGCTTTATTGAAACGCTCAAGTGTATTCGGTTCGCCAAATATTATATTATTGACGGCATCAGAATTAGACATCATTATTAATTCTTGAGACGCTTCTTCTAGTGCCTTTTCAAGACCATCATATACTCTCAGGAAGCTTACATCTGATTGACGCTACAATTTATTTGCTCGCCCCTACACCGCCGATAAGTACAGCGTTATCACCGTTATTATCGGATTCAAAGATAGCTATTGCCCCCCTGCTCTCCAAGCATTGCTCGATTTCTTCCTCTGTCTTTTCGGCATACGCTTTGTTAAAACGCTCAAGCGTAATAGGTTCGCTGAATAAGATTTGGTCCACAACGCTCGAATTACACATTTTACTCAATTCTTTTGATGCTGTTTCCAGTGCTTCCCTGAGATTGTCATACACCCTCAGGAAGCTTACATCAGAATCCACCATCAGAATATACGATACTTTGTTGTCACTCATTTGTAGCTCTCCTTTGCTCCAATACGGGCAACTGCATTTTTTAAGATGATAATACCGGATTGTGTTCAATGTTAAACTGTCTCACCACTAGCTTTTTCTGGTGAGCATATATACAATGTGCATGGCGCACCACCCGATTCCTCAAAAGCACGGAGTATTTTTTGTGGTTGCGTTGCGAATGCAACAAGCGGTCCGTTTGCAGAAATCGGATTGGATTCATGTTCCATACACCTTCCATCGCATGCAGATATTACAATTGGCACCTCTTCACAAACACGCAACGGGCCACTAAACACCCTCACGTGTATTCTGTAAAGTACAGTGTCCCTGTCACTGCAAACATGCAAGCATGCTTCATCTCCGTGTGGTTCTTTCCAATATATATAATCGCCCCACTCCCATGAACGGTTAACATAGACTATCATTTAATATATTCCTTATATCAATTTGGTATTTCAAAACGTCATGAACAATTGCATTCTTGAGTATGCAAATATTCCATAAATTCCTTGAAAGTAACATATTCAGAATATTCGCATGGAAACTTTCTGGCGAATTCGTCTGTACCATAAATATCACAGAAATACCGAATATACAATATAAAGTCTGTATCCAAATTATCTTCTTCCTCGGGTTCTGAATCTAAAGTATATTTCTTGTTGTCGATTATTGTAAATTTGGGAGGAACATTATCAAACTTATTGCGGAATGCCTCGTCTTTGCTCAGCATTATCAACACATTCAACGCAGTATCGTTTATAATCCCCTCAATGCTACCTGACCACTCATAATCAATATATTGAGAATACAAGCCACATATAGTTTTGTTAGTGTCTTTGTCATAATAATATACGAAATCTAGATCACAAACGCTACTATCAAGTTCTATTACATATTCTCCAAGCAAATTATAGCGTATGTTTGTTCGGTAATTCAAAAATACCACTAGAGGAGTGTCTAACATTTCGCGTATAATCGCATTTTTCATTTCATCAAACTTCAACATATGCTGATGAATTTTCCAATATTCAATAAACTTATTATCGCTATTACGAATATCGCGGAACATTGTATATATAGTGCCATGTTCTTCCAAGAGATTTTTTACATCGTTAATAAAATCTATTTCCATAGCTTCGATTTTCTCATGTTCTGTGGTGTCAATACACATTTTTTATACCCTTTCCTTTCCTGTCCATCAAAAAGTGTTTTTCAAGCCCAGACATCTTACTTATTACCAACAAAGCCAATTCATCTGGCAATGTTTTGTAACTGCCAATATCAACCGGCGTGCGAGCATCCGATTTCAAAAAGAACGGGATATCGTGTTTGTCGCATATGTTTTTATATTTAACAATAGAATTTTTTAGAGCATTGGTGTATTCACATATGTACGGAACCTTAACTATCAACCCTCTTACATTTTCAATTGGTATTGTGCTTTTGCCACGTATAATAAGTGGTTGTTCGTAATCAATATACACGTCTTGTGTGGTTAGTATATTGCCGTGGTATATAAGCCTGCGATTAAGACGGCAATACGACAACAACGTTGTCAACAACAAATCCGTATTTTGTCTGTTGATACTATCAACCACTATCCATACATTCTCATGCATATATGTAAACATACATATATTTCTTGCGTCTCGCTCGTTATATATATGTTTATTATCGTAACCTCCACCTATCATACATAAATATTGATGATATGGTGTATTGCGCATAACCCTGCCAATATTCTCTAGTGCATGAGAATCTATTGTCTTTTTATTATTGCCAAAGTGCCAGTCCAATACAATAATTTCTGGATAAGAATATGATATTGGTTGTTCAAGGCGTTCCTCGATTATTATCGAATCAGCACCAATTGGTGCCCACAAATTTGGATAGTATTCTGTAGTCATACTTTACAAAAATCCTTTATTTTGTTATGCCACGATATTTGTTTTCTTTATATAATCTTGCCATATACCTAGGCGTTCATTCAAATCATATTCTACAGTATCAGATACAACGCCGTTGCTAGCTTCCATTTCAAAATGCAAGTTGTTGTTTGGGTCACAATGCAGATAATTAAAATCAATTTGTGGGAACATTTTGGTGATTTTAATTATCCATTTTGAGATATCTCCGTCATATACATCAAACATAATTCTTATTTCATCGCGCTTATTCTTCTTGCCGCGGTTAATATCTGTGTAAATGTCTTCAACGTCGCTTGTAGTACCCCACAAGTCCTTATTACCACTGTAGTTCAATGGCAACAACACAGTATTTACTGTTTTACGCAATGTAAATATAGAATCTTCCAAATATGGCATATACTTATGAGTAAGCTTATAGAATTCTTCAATGTCTTTATGGTCGCCATTGGCAATAATCATATTTGGAAGCCAAAATTTGCTATAAGAAATATATGAATCGCGCAGATATTTATCTGCATTTTCATAATATCTCTCCCATTTATCAACATTTGTACTGAATTTCGATTCGCGCATATATGTAACACGCCCGTTTTCAGCGTGCATTTCAAAATGAAAATCTTTCGCCACATCGCACATCTGATAATCAAAACTTATATCAAAATATGCTTTAGCGGCTTTATGTACCCATTTGCTTACCGGTTTATCGTACGACAAAAAGGCAATTACAAATTCGTTGTTGTCCCAGCCAGATACAATATGCGAGACATCGCTTGTGGCACCCCAGATATCCTCACACTCTCGTTCGTCATACTGATTATCAACAGGTATAAGCTTACCTAATGTGAACGCAGAATCGTTCGTTTTATCAAAAATCTCATGGGCGTGGCTATAAAAATGGTTAATTTTATCATTGTCTCCGTTTACGACAATGATATTTGGATGCCATTCCATGTTGCTATCTCCTCCAGCAACATACGCACATAGTGACAAAACATGATGATGTTATGTGAAATCACACGCAATTGTATTTTATATTCGTGTGCGCGGGTTGTGGAGGCATTTAAACTATATGCAAGCGGAGCTATTAGCCCCACTTGCATATAGCGGTCGAAAAACAATAAACAATATTAATATTCGTCTATTAATCGCTCATCTTCTTCGTCTTCTTCATCTTCTTCATAATCATTATCATAAGCTGTATACTTTTGCTCTACTGGGAGAACCTCATATCTATGATTAATCAATTTACCATCTTGATATTCTGCAGAAAGACGAAATTGATACTTTGATTGGTTATCTGTAAATTCATAATCAGCCACATATTTGAGATTCAGGTCATCAAACCCACGAGCAATAGCATCTACTGCGGTTAGGTTAGGTGCTTCTTTGCTCCTTGTACGGAAATAAATAGCCCACTTTTCTCTACCAAGAACATCACCGATTTTTTCTTCATAATATGATGACTTGAAACCGTAACTATCATATGATGGGCTAGAATACCAATCCTTTAACTCCTCTTTTACATCTCTTGCTACTTCACGAGGCGCTATAATTGTAATATTGTGCGTAATTTTAAAATCTGGACCATTCATATTAAAACTCCTCTTCTTCTATGTCTTTGAACTTATTGCCAAATTCATTATCTTCATCTTCGTGATAAGAATCATATTCTGTTCTTTTTATTTGACTTAAAAGTTCCTTATTTTTACCAACAATCGCACCACCATCTATGTGCACAGTATATTTATACATCCTTACTATATTTTTATAGTGCAATTCATAACCAATGATATAATCAAACAAAACAGAATCAAATTCTCTCGATATTGCCAATAACCATCCAAAATTTACAGATATTGATGGTTCTCCGGCGTCCAACACCACATATGCTTTTGTATCATACGGCAATGTGCGCACAAAACCAAAATCGTTAACTTGATATTCCTTTGGTGCGCGTCTATAAATTGCTTTGTATGCTTCTACAACACTATTATAGTCGCCAGTAAGCATAATTGTATGATAGAATATTTTATATATATTCATCAAATTCTCCACTATTTACGGTTATGATATTTTTCTACAGCAACGTAATCACAACCTATATATATGGAGAAAAAAATATTATTATACCATCATATTCAACGCATCATGGTTTGTATGGTCTATTCCGATTGACATAATCATATAATAATTCTTCTGATATATCAACTTTATCTATGCTTGTTGATTCACCAACATGTTCTTTTTTCTCTTTTGGTTTGATACGGGTCTTCATCCAATGGCTCGATTTCTTCTTCTTCGAATGAGGATATTGGTTCGTCTAAATCTACCACGGCTCTTGCAACAGTGTCATATGTGGTTGACGCCCGCGCTATGTTTGTTTAATATATTTTTCAATACCATAAATGGCATATTTTTTATTTTCGTCCATCCACCAAATGCCATTTACTGTACTACTACTATCTATGATCTGAGAAGGAGTGTGTAATCTATTAGCAAATAGCTTAGCATCTTGTGATAATATTCTAATATCAATACAATTTTTCTTTATGTCCTCGAGTATTTTATCTAGTGTTTCGTAAGTAAAAATACCTATAAAATCAGGGTTAATATATTTCCCAATAACGCCATACACAATAGATTCAACCCACTGACTATTATATATATGTGTATTCAATATACCTTTAGCCACCACATCATATTCTGCTTCAAGTAAATCAGAAACACAATCTTCGTTAATTCTGTCATACATATATGGTATGTCTTCGTTTTCAAATCTCCACACGGTTCTATTACAGCATTCGCATCGCTCGATTACTTTATATATTTTTGCGCCGCAAACATATACTCTATTGTTTAATTCTAAATCTCTGTTAATCGTTCCAGAATGCGTTATAAATCTACATGGACCTGGTTTAAGGCTATATATATTCATTTTGATATCCTTATCAATCTTCTATGAAATACTTATCCCACTTATTTATGTTACTGTCTAAAAATCCCTCGATTACGCTGTTTATTGTACCATTATTGGCATGTATCTCACAATGTTTATTAGAAAGTGGGTCACACACTTGATAATCAAACGACAAATTCGGATATGGTACAACAATGTTATTAAGCCATTTATATATACTATCAGAGCTATCAAATTTTGCAACCAATTTTGTACCACCGTCATTTAGTTTAATAATAGGTCGGTCTACACAATACCAAATCCACCATATATCGTTTGAATACAATTGATTATTTTCTATTGCCTCTACAATACGTTCAAGTCTGTAATGTACATATATATGTGATTGTAAATACTTGAAATATATATAATTAAATGTCCAAACATCTTCTTTGTTGCCATTCACAACCAATACATTTGGGCACCATTTATTCTTGGACGCATCATATGGATATTCAAAACAGTAAACGTCGCTAGAATATGTATCGTCCCAAAAAGTAATATTATCTGACAATTTATAATTCTTGACTGTTACCACACCATTGCAAATATGCATTTCGCGATGCACATTACCATATGTGTCACAGGAATAGTAATCAAAATTAAACCACGGGTATTTGTGGTATACAGTGTTTAGCCAATTATTTATTGTGCCATTGAGTGTTTTAAATTCAATTACTATCTTGCATTTATTATCGCTCTCATAGTATGTCTTTACAATTGGTTGTATAACATCGGACCAACAACCCCACAATTGCTCACGAATTTCAAACAAAGCCCTGTTTGACTCTGGCAAAAATTTTAAATCTGATGCAGAATGCGATAATGTAAACATTTGATATGATTTTTCATTCGAACCATTGTAATAAAAATTGTAGTCGATAAACTTTTTGATATTATTCTTCAATCCCGATATTATAAGAATATTATGATATATAATAAACATATCAAAACTCAACGAATCAACGGGCATGGTAAACCACAAATCCAAAGCAACACAATTATACATGCCATTGGAATTGTAAATTCACCAAACACCAAACCTATTGGGATTGCTATCAACCAGCTAAGATCATATCCATATACCAAAAACATTAGTGCTCTAACAGACCACCCACCGAAAATTAGGTTGAGTGCCAGCGTAAATAAAGCGCTACTATACAAACAGCGCATATCACGCAACATAATAGTATATCGTTTAAGAATATCGAATTTACTTCCATTTGCGCTCTGATTTTTCTCGTTTTTCTTCTTCTCTGTATTTACCATATTTTTTTCTATTCACATAACGTGTGTTCTTAACTATAATGTTTTTATGTTTATTCATCGGTCTTATTACCATTCTTTTTCTTTTGTATACGTTCCATTCTGTTGTCGATATCTTTCAATGTATACCAAATATCATCAAATGTACCCAATTTTGACATTAAGTCAATGACCTCGCATTCAAAATCATTTCTTAAATCATCTAGCCCATAATCCTCTTCACTATCCCAATTTATCGCTCGAATATCGTATTTTGTATTAGAAGGGTAAAAAGGTTCTTCTACCCATGCCAAAGCCTCGCCCCCGCACCTCAGACTATTTACAAACATATAAATCCGTCTTTTACCATTCGGATTTTCATAACATCTTAATTGCATAATAATACTCCTTGGTTTAATACTTGTGCTTATACAACACAAGATTCTGACCAGAGATAGGTAATATAGTCATATTACACATACCTCCAGACAATTGTACTAGTTTTTTAATCCAACCATCAAATCCCTTCACGTTTTTGGATTCATATCCAACCACACAACATGGCACTACAGCAAACGGTATACCATTTCGCTTGGCGGCTACTACTACCTCAGAAGTAGCTTCGTCTGGGTGCATTGCCACTATCAGGTCGTGTGTAATTTTGTCATTTCTGCAAAACAATTTGCGTGTAAATTTAACATTCTTAGCTCGTTTATCACGCATTTTGATTTCCACAGTTTCAACATTATACCCCATTGACATTAAAATCTCAGATAGCTTGCCATTACCATCGGCAACAACAAGCACTGATTTTGCTAATGGGAAGTTGCGCTTTATAAACTCCGCAAATACAATATTTCTATTACCATCACCCATTTTGTTCTTTATTATCTAACGCAAATTCTTTGTCTTTTTTTGACTGTAAAGTATGTTGTAAGGTAGCCACAAACATCCCAAACATACACGACATAGCAACAAATGTGCTTGCTTCTGGCACGGGCGGTGCACCATTTAGCGTAATCATATCCTGAGAATGATTACTGCGCCACATATCTGTACCACCAGCCTGTACCCATAGCACATTATTGTGCCACCCATTATCATCCTTCAGCGCAAGGTATTGATTCGCAAGCTGTAATATATACGGGTCAGTTCCCATTGTAGATTCGCCATTGATAGTACTTACATCAAAATCGCCATCCTGAATAATATTCCATATTGCCAATTGCCTTGCGGCATGGTCCTTTGAATTTAAATTTGGTGTATTTATGCCTCGCGATAGTTGTGACACAATCTTTGCTCTTGTTTCATAGTCGATTCCGTTTTTATTTACATTATAATCATGTTCACCAAACGCAGACATCAGGCTTGCGCCATGATTCCCCTGCATATAATAATACTGACCGTTATCAAACTTTTGAGCAAGTGTCTTCGTTGGTCCATATAAATGCCCTATCATAACGTCGTATTCACGCGCTCCCATCAAATGCGTGAAATCAGTACAGTAGAAACGATAAGGGTCATTATTCAACGTGCCCTCGTATAGCCCAGCGTAATATTGTTTACCGCCAATCACAACAATTTGTGTATTACTTGTCCAATCACTAAAGCAAAATGATGCAATTTGTGCGTTTGCAGACACCGCGCACACAAAAATCGCCAAAGATGCTAGAATTCGCTTTATTAACATTTGCTATATTGCTCCTTTTTGCAATTCATATCATATACCATTTGCGCTATTAGTGGATTGCCTATATGGCAACCACAGAAGCTTTTTACTTCAACGCGAACTACTATATTTCTATAGCCTTACGTTGCTGGCTTGGTTTTCGACAAGCCTTAAACATTCAAGTCCTATATACAGAAGGCATATAGTTCGCAATCAAGATGAAACAACCAAGTTTTCTATATCGTGGTATCTTATGGATTTATACCAATCGTTACAGTTATCATTATACCACATTTTCGTATCAAAATATACATCCCATTTATGCCTATTAGTTTCTAAACGTGAAGTTATTGACTTTGCCACCATACCTTCTACAAACCGATATTCGTGATGCCAATTTATAAAAGGGTTACACGCCATGTAATCAACAGACAACATTGGATATTTTTTCAATGCGTACTCAAGCCAAGGTATGATGCTCAACCCAGCAACAGAAAAAACAATTAAAAGCTTGGTATTATTATTATACAAAAAACTATAGCTATTTTCTATGTTTGAAGTTACGCCCCACTCTCGCATCTTGAATTCCAATGCATTTGGGTAGCCATATTTATCAATAAGTCTACGCACATTGCGATTCTTGGAATTATATGATTCACTGATCGACACATTATACAATTCGTGAGGCACCGGCAATATGTTTGATAATACAAACTCATAATCATATATACCATCACAATAACGATGCGGCATATATGACACAACGTGATTGTCGATAAAGAATTTTTTTATACTGTCTTCGTTGCCGCTTATCAACAACACATTGACACTATGATGTATTGAATCTGTAATGCTATTCACAATAACGCTTCTGTGTTCTTGTCATATCTCGCTGTCTTAATTATCATCTTCTAAATCTTCGTCAGATTCAAAATAATCGCACCACCCTTCGTCCTCCCACTGTTTCATGTTGTCTTCAAATGTACCCTCGACCGCGCGCACCACACCACCGTTTTCTGTACAAAGCTCATAGTGCCAATTCGCCGCTGGGTCACAAGACTTGTATTCAAATCTTAGCTTTGGATATCTCCTTGTTGCTTCCCTAATCCAAGGCGCAATACAATCCCATGCAGTAGAAAACGTAATAGTAAGTTCTGTACCATCTTCGTTGAATTTACTTATTGGGCCATCAACATCCCATTTTGTACCCCACAGATTAGTACAAAACTCATGCCAGTTCGCAAAACCATATTTCACAATCCGCGCCTTGTCTTCGTCTGTATACGAAGAAGCTTCATTGATATCTACATTTAACAACTCTTCTGGGACAGGTATAAGGTTATTCAGTGTGAAATCTAAATTACCGCTATCTTTGTCGATTGTATGGTTGAAATCATAAAACTTTCGCACTTCATCGCGATCACCTTTTACCACAAGCACATTGTCAGTCCAGTTTGGCATTTTTCTATCCTTTCTTTCTGGTGCATATTCTGCACCTATACTTTACGGAATGCGCGACAACTTAAGATGACATAATACAAGAATTACCTGCGGGTTTGTTATCGACATCTTGCATAATTTTTCTAAACCCTTCGCTCATCATCATCCTTGTTCGGATTACCTTACCACGTTTTGAACAAAATTCATATCCCCAACCAAGTATTATATTATAGAATTTGTATGCAAAACTAAGAGTGGGATACATTTTGGTTGCTTCTCTAAGCCAATTACCAATATTGTAAGTATCGTTGGAAACGAATACAATTGTTAGTTTTGTATTATTTTCACTTAAGTTACTAAAAGACGAACCAATGTCTTGTGGCACTCCCCATTTATCAATACAAAATTGTTTATCATTATCTGTGCTAACAGGGATTAGGTTAGCCAACGTGAATCTGTAATTGTTATTAGAAATAATATGATTATCTATATAAAACTTATTTACATCTTCATCGCTTCCAGTAACAAACAATATGTGTTGTGACATTCCCGACATTTGTACACTCCAATATTAAAAAGATTATATCTTAGACAAGTTTAGAGACTTCTAATTTAAACACAAAATGGTGGGACCGCAGGGACTCGAACCCTGTCTTACGGATTAAAAGTCCGAAGTGCTACCATTAACACCACGGTCCCTTGGTTATTTACTTTTTTACCCACACGTTATAACTGATTGACTGTCGACGGTTGCCGTTGGTACAACCTAGCAGTGTTCTGCCATCTTTGTAGCTTTGGTGTCGACCGCCCAATGTAACAAACAAAGACAGATTGTTAAACTTTTTGTAAAAATCATGCAAATCTACAATATTCCCATGATGTTTGTTGATGAAATCAATCAATTTTTTAGCTCTAAAGCGCTGATAGTTTTTGTCAACATCAATGGCAACATATTTATTAAACAATTGATGTCGAACAGACTTGCTAATTTCTGAAGCAACAATATCAACGAAAGCGTTTGTTTCGCACATTATATATTCCTTTCTTGTGCCTATGTAGTGTTGCATATATATGGTGTGGTGTAGATTTTAAGATGAAATAACTAAAACTTCCAGAAACTATATTTTAATTTTACAATAAAATCATGTAGCAATGGTATGTGCATATATACAAAATCTCCAATATTATGATTGATTTTGCCGGTGAAAACAGAATATATATATTCAATCGGCATAATCAAAAAATAGTATACACAACATAAAACATATATATACACAATATTTAAAATCCACAACGGTACACTAATTACCGCCCATATCAGCACCAATATTGTTTGTGTTGTTTTGACTTCCATTGCGATTCCTTTTACAAATAATTGGTGCCGCCCGAGAGATTCGAACTCTCACTGTCACCGTTTTGAGCGGTGTGCCTCCTGCCTATTGCGCTAGGGCGGCACATAATGGGGGCGGGGGCAGGAGTCGAACCTGCTATCTCTCACTTATGGGGCGAGAATGATTTTCCGTTTCACTCCCCCGCATCGTCATAACAATATTGTTAACTATTCATTCCACAAATCAAATCAGATTCTGCTATTGTTGTTCTTTTATATATATACCACACTCGAAATATTCAGCACACCTAAATGTTAGATATAAGTCTTGACAACACCTGTTAATTTCTACAAGCTTCTAAAATCATTGTAGCATAAACTAGGGTTGGGTATCATCATATTCCACAATTGTGTGGATTCACACTATTCGCATTACAGAGTATCTCAACATTACTTATTTTAGCACAATATTATTTTCAAATTGCCATTTTTTCGATTCATTATACAACTTTTTATGAATCCCATCAAGATTGTGTTGCACACTTACATTATGACCGTTTTGTTCACAACCGCCATTGTTGTGAGAGACTGAAATTTTGCCACACGAGCACCTTACTGTTTCTCCTTCAACACCACATTTGCATCCCCAGCTAATAATCTTCATTGTGTGGTTCCCAAGTACAGATTCTATTTGTTCTCTTCCTACAACATCGAGTGGGTGCTCATATTCTTTCCAACTTCGAATTTTTATATTATCTGTATTTTCACCACACATAATGCCCGTTTTTTACCTCTAGCTTAATGATATCATTCAATGCAATTGTCATGCCATTTTTGATAATATCTTCGACAATAAAATCAACATAGTCATCGTCTACCACAACACAATTATTGTGTTTTATATCTTTAGGATAATTTCGATTCAGCCATTCGGTTGAATTATTGTTCCTTGGCACAATCACACTCTTGCCCCTGCCTTCATACAAACCGAAGTCGAACATTGTATCCTCCTATATATATGTATACGCTTTGACTGACATACTATGATGAAATTATTTGTATTGCAATTTAGACAAAAGATAAAGATAGTGTGGCAAATATTTCTCTGCATTCCTGTTATGACTAACAGCCGCAAGTGCTATATTAAAATATCTGTATGTATCTACAGGCACGTACGCCATAGCTTTGTAATTTTTATTAACAGCAATTATCGCCACTTCATAATAACCTTCTATATCAACAGGGATATCACAAAGCGCCAAACCATATTTGCTTACAGCTTGCTTGGCAATATCAATATATCCATTAATTTTTTTGTCTACAAATCGAATAGCATATGGATTCTTTTTTACTGCTATGAGAGCAAAATCATAATAGTCATAGAAACTACTATCTACATATTCAATTGCTGTACTATTTTTCTTTATTGCTTCTTCAACAATATATTGGTAATTGCTTATATCGCTGGGTATATACTTCAAGGCATGCCAATCGTTTCTCACCAATTTTAATGCCAATTTTGGATATAATACTAGTTTGGATTTGACTTGTTCATATTTTAAAATCATATAGTAGTTGTTTGAATTTATCTTTGATAACAATTTATCAATTATGCTTTCGTAATTGATATTTTCTATATAATCAATCGCATCTATCTTGATATCTAAAGCATAATTTGCTAATTCTTCATAATATTCAACATCAGCTGGTACAGATTGAATAGCCCAATAATGGCATTTAATAGCATTCATGGCTATTGTTTTATATCCATCAACAGATGCAGGGATATATTTTAACAATTCTCCATGTGTTTTCATCAATTTAGTGGCAAGAGCACAGTACCCATGCCAATCCGTTGGTATATATTGTATATTTTCAATACTGTCAATGAGAGCGGCGTTTATTATACTGTTGTTATACCTAAGCGCTGGTGCTACAGACGACAAACTTTCGTGATTTTTTATCGCTGTAATTGCCCGATAATATGTATTATACATTAGACATATCCTTCTGGTTTGTTCACGCTCGTGTGCCAATTATATTTGCCATAATATATTCCGTTTGTAAAATATTGTTAAGTTGGTCCCCATTGCGCTATTATGCTATGCGCAGAAAACTAATACTCACCATACATACGTATCACATGATATATTGTGATGAAATTATTCACAATTACGCACTGCAATAATCATATATTTGACGCGTCGCGAATATTAAAATGGTTATACCATTCTACCACTTTTTGCTTTAATTTCACGGGCAATTGAGTATTGCTATTGCCGCCTACTTGAATTATTTCGTTTCTATTATTTAATTGGATCGTGGCTTGTGGAGTATTGTTCGGATTTCTTAATGACAATATTATAGTTTTACCATGGGTATAATCATCCCAGTATATTTTTACACAATGATTCATTTTTTCAGATTCCACCACAAAATCATTTTTATTATCCAATGCAATTATATACCAGCCGTCATCCCATTTATACACCACTCTTTGATCTATTATATTGCCATATTCATCTCGTTCGATCGGTGTATATAATTCTCCGTTGCCTTCCCCGATTGTAACAGCATACCACTCATGCGCCAAACTTATAGCTCTGGCGAAATCATAAGAATGAATATTAAAGTTCTTGTTGTCACGCAACGATGCAACATACCATTTTAAAATAGTGCAAAACGGATCACTATTCAAATGCAAATTTTTATGATTAGAATTAACTGCCTTCCTAATTTGTTTTTCCACCCATTTTTGGTACGAAGGATATTCTGAATATAATTTGGGTATCCACTCATAATCTTCTGGCATTACAAAATGTCTTGGGGGTATATATTTATTTTGTAACTGTTCAAGCGTGATAGATGTATTTTGTTTAACAATAGATACCAGCGGTGTAATCATGTCTTTCCCCGCTGACGTAATGTAATTTATTACATCTTGACTAACCCCCCAAGCAACCAATATATCATATAATTTATTACTACAGCGCATATGTAATATATCCCACAATCACTCTATCGTATCTACACAATACATATTTGTATTGTTCTGGAACTTTGTAGTGTTGTTGTAGTTTATATTCACACATTATATATGTGTTATTTTACATATCTAGCTTAGATCAACTTTACTAGAACAATATATCCTTGCTTTGGGATTTTGCAAGATAGCCTCTTTGGCTATTTTTGCATACCCTTGTATATCTGGGTTTATATACTTTAGTACCAAACCATTGTTGCGCACAGCCTCCAAAGCAATATCTGGATTGTTTTTAAAATCATCATGCAAATGCGCCAATATCATACCCTTGTGCTTTACAGCTTCTTTTAAAATGTCAAGATACATAGGTGTATTCTTGTCAACACAAAAAATTGCTTCTGCCTTTTGTTTTACAGCATCAAGAGCTATATTTGTATAATTATCAACATTACTACTGATGTATATTAAAACGTCCGGATTGTATTTAACAGCCTCAAGCATAATATGTAAATAATCTGGATGATTTTTAGAAACATATTCCGCCATAGAAGCGCAACATTTAATAGCTTCTATCGCTATTTGTGAATAATTTTGTATATTTTTATCAACAGTAGGAAACATATACGGGTAATTCTTAATGGCTTCAAGCAAAATTTGTTGGTAATTGGGGACATCTTTGGGAATATATTTGATATTATTCCCATTCTGCTTTACAGCCGCCATTGCAATATCTGAATAATTGGGTGTATCTGGCGAAATACACTTTATAATAGCGCCGTAATTCTTTACAGCCGCCATTGCAATATCTGAATAATTAGGTGTATCTGGTGGCACATATTGTATATCAGACCCGTTATTCTTTACCATACTTAATGCAATATCAGAATAATTTGGCAAATCAACTGGTATATATTTGAGCCTCGGTACATATTTATACGGCAATATAATGTATGTAAAATCTACTGCGGTATCTACCTCGTCATTAAATATATTGTGGTCGCTCAGCAAACATGTAGAAGACGGGACAGGTTTCGATTGAGCAAATTTTGTTATAATATCTAAATAATTAGGAATATCTCTTGGTATATATTCCAATGCAGAAGGTTCACGTTGTATAGCAGCCAGCGCTATTTCTTCGTAATTCGGTAACGCAGCATCGATATATTTAATTAGCAAAGGTTCGCGTTGTATAGCGGCCAGTGCTATTTCTTCGTAATTCGGCAATGAAGCATCGATATATTTGATTAGCGATGGATTTGCCCAGACAGCATTTAACGCAACGCGCGGGTCTTGCAAAGACTGTGTATCAAAGTTGCCATATTTATATTTCCCAAACTCATTATTATGCCATTCATTTATTTTGCGCCTCCACTCCTGTGGTATTTCCGCAAGACTGTTTTTGCACACCCAGCGGATATTTGCCATCCACCCCAGCACAACAATAATTTTTGTATCATTATTGTTGTCCCTTAAAGCAAATAATCGTTTCTCTCGGCTCTTTACGTCATTTAAATACTGACTAGCAGACTTTTTCATCAAACGACTTTCTGCCTTAAGCTCGCTATTTTTAGTTATTTCTGCTATGTACCAACCATCGTCCCACTTATATGAAATATTATTTTTGTTATTTGCCATCGTATTACTCCTCAACATATTACATAGTTACACAATTTTGGCATTAAGTTGCGGGCACTACTTATTTTGGAAAAACATTGCAAATGAATACAAAAGTATAGGATATATAATAATACAAACAATTGTATTTACAATTAAACTAGACATTTCTGGGAAGAGGCATCTCAGCATTAATTGCACTATTGAACCAAATACAATTGTTAGCAGTGGAATAGCACACCCATACATGCCATGCCTATGCGCTCTCATCTGACACCCATCTTTATAAATTAATATTTCTGTACCCACGGGGAGATTCGAACTCCCAATCCTTGCGGAATCAGTTTCTAAGACTGACGCGTTTGCCAATTTCGCCACGTGGATACGGTGCAAAGTTATTGCACTAACAAAGCAGAACTAACCTCTTCTCTGTATTCCTCGGGGATGGAATCTAGCAAACCACTCTTCTCTATATCTCCAATAAAACCCCAACAAGAATCAACACAATTCCAATCTTCATCTTCAAGAACATATCCATATACGTTTCCCGTGAACCAATCATTATATATAGATAACTCGGATTTCACAATTTCGTATACTTGTTCTTCGCTTAAATGTTCAGATTCTGCCTTGGATTTCGGGACATATATATACCCAACTTGGGCATTGCCCCAAACATCATTGAATGGTTCCATTGACAAATATGCCATACCATGTTGATACATGAACAAATCATAAATATACGCCTTACCTTCCCACTCATCCAAAAAATCCTTCGGCGTACGATATTTGTGTTTGTCACCAACAATATAATCATTGTGCCATGCTACAATCGTTGAGAAAGTATCCATATCTTTTCTTGGATTTACTGAATATTCATCCTTGGTTATCAACAGCGTTTTACCATCGTGTAACCGTATGGGATGACCAATGGCATTTTTATATTTATACATTTGCGGTTCCCCCTTCAAGTATATACCAAGACGTGTTCGAAATATGATGATATTATGGCATATTTAGTCAAAATCACAATAAGGTCTGAATACACAAATCTTCAACTGAAAAAATATTATTTCTTTTAACAACATATTCGCCACGATTATTTCTTATATATTCTTCCGCTTCCTTTCGTGGTAAAGAAAAAACGTATTCTTTGAAGTTTCTAACATCTGGCAATCTTAATTCTTCTCTAATATTAAATGGTGTTACCCACCCAGTTTCAAAATTCACTTCATTATATCTGTCATAAGAATCAAAGTCCATATACTGATATTCTTGCGGATATAGAAATTTACGATGTGCCAAGAACAAAGCAATTACTCTGTGATGCCCATCATGTACATAACACGACCCATTTGGGAAACGGCTTAATTTAATTAAAGAACCGCACTCGTGGGAAAGTCTTAAAACAAAATTCAAATCAAATATTGCGCGATTTGTTGCATAATACAACAAATCGCGCAATAGACGGCAGTCACGTATACCGAACTGTGTAACGTTTAATGTGCCAATATCTATCATATAGTTTTTGCTCAGTGATACATTCTATTGTTTATTATCGTAATTGCTTACAATTAAATGGGCGCGAAGAGAATCGAACTCCTAGTTGCTTGTATGTAACACAAGTGTCTTACCGTTAAACGACGCGCCCAAAAAAGCCGATGACAAGAATCGAACTTGCAACCTGCCGCTTACAAGGCGGCTGCTCTACCATTGAGCTACATCGGCAAATGCCGCGAATTGGAATCGAACCAATGGCGCATGGATTTTCAGTCCATCGCTCTACCAACTGAGCTATCGCGGCGATGTGCCCTTGGTCAGATTCGAACTGACACTTGTTGGATTTTAAGTCCAATGCCTCTGCCTATTGGGCTACAAGGGCAATAATATTATCGAATATTATGTATGTTTATTATCATTATCGTTGGGTTCTTCCTCTCTCGTTGCATAATAGTAAAGAAGTACTAACAAAAACAAACATGCAATACCAGGCGCTGTTGTAAACAACCATTCGCCAATCACAATAATCGCCGCACCAGCCAAAAGTATCCAAAATACACACCCGTTTGGGTCAGTGGCATCGCTCATAGTTGCATCCTTTCATGTGTATACGCCAACCGTGTATTATTATGATGAAGTTATACACAACTGCCGGAACAGGGCTCGAACCTGTGCTCTCGTGCTCCAAAGGCACTCGTTTTACCAACTAAACTATCCGGCATCGCCAAGCACCGTGCAAGATTCGAACTTGCAATTAACAGATTTGCAGTCTGTCGCGTTACCCATTTTCGCCAACGGTGCTTATATACGCCCTTGGCAGGATTCGAACCTGCGACCCACTGCTTAGAAGGCAGTTGCTCTATCCTCTGAGCCACAAGGGCATGGCGGGCGGTGTGTGATTCGAACACACGATAGAATATACTTCTATACTTGTTTTCAAGACAAGCGCAATCAGCCACTCTGCCAACCGCCCATCCAACTCCACGTGGTAGACTCGAACTACCAACCCTTCGGTTAACAGCCGAATGCTCTGCCATTGAGCTAACGTGGACCGCAAACTAGCGAGCGATGAGTTTCGAACTCACAACCTTTAGCTTGGAGGGCTATTGCTCTACCATTTGAGCTACGCTCGCGTACATCGGCAGGTAAAGGGATCGAACCTTTGCGGGGTTTTGCCCCGACTTCGATTTAGCAAACCGATGCATTACCTCTCTGCCAACCTGCCACATAGCGTCGTGGGGAATTGAACCCCAGTTTACAGACTGAAAATCTGTCGTCCTATCCTCTAGACCACGACGCCACACACGTTTGACTATATTCTAATATTTTACTCGATTTTACTACATGTTTCTGCAAATTTGGCTTCATTATTAATTTGAAAATAATATATCATTGCGCATGGTATAGCTAACAATATTCCTGCAATTATCCCAAGTACAAGACTTACAAAAAAACCCACAAAGTGCCAAGCGCGATTGATTTTTTGTGATTCCATTTATCAACGGGAACACACCACAAACGACACCTGCAATTACCCCACCAATTATATTACCAAGTATTTGGGTCTCCATATTATACTCCTATTCGCTTGATGTACTACTATCTATATTTATACAACTAAGATCATTTACAAACTTAGAAAGATCATACAACACATCTTCCCCAATTATATTACAATATAGAGTTTTGCATTCTTTGGATGAAATGCGTTCCAAAAACTTGCCCAATGTAATACTAAGACTAGACATCAGCTCTTTTGCCTTGTTTAATTTTTCTTCGTCTGATAATGTGCTGACGCTACTATTGTCTGGGTACTTATCTTTTAATAAACCGAAAATATACAGGTTTATAGCATCACCAATCCTATAGAACAAATCCATCGCAAAATAATATACATCTATTAATTCTAATTGCTCTATATCATCATCATATTCGAATACCGCTCGTTGAATATATTCATTAAAAAACGAATATGTTGATTGTTCTTTTGGAAGTGTACACCAAAAATCATCTACAAAATTCCTAAGCAAAAATACTATATCTTCTGTGTCTTTGGTTACATAATATATCGCGAGATTGTGGATATTTTTCCAAAGTTTTTCAATCTTTGTATATAGGCTGTTTTCGTCTTCAGTAGCATTTTGCAATGATTTGCCAAATTGTTTTAAGGTCTGTTGTAGCAACTCATTAAAACCAGACAACATACATACCATATCTGCGTTTGTTGCCGAATGTATATTACTGGCACTATCTAATTCTGGTACATCGACAGATAAATATTCGCAAACACAAGACAGCACATCATTTGCTATATTATATACATACCCAAGACGATTATCGTCATCCGGAATCACATTCCCGAAATCACTCACAAACTTAGATAGCGACGGCACAAACGATTTGCATATATTACTTATTTTCTTTGGTGGCATTACTAGATCTCCTTGCCGCTTTTATACGTGCGTGTGTATTTTTTAAGATGATATTTTGGGGATTTTTTTACCTATTCCCAAGGTTCGATTTTCGGCATAATAACAATCGTTGGAATATTATTGATGTTTTGTATTTTCTCTGAATATCTACAACCACACGGATGTTTAATATTAATTTTTAACATTTTGTCTTTCGGGATAGCGTGAGTACAATCATCCTCGCTTCCCTCCAATACATATATTAGCTCATTAGAACATACTACTTTTAGATACATAACATCATCTGTGTTTTTGACAATCTGCTTTAGTATTGTATTAGATACAGTTAAATCATTATTCGTGTTTAGTAGTTTTATAGGCATATATTACTCCTGCGGAATCGGCGCAACAACAATCCTTACTGGATTTTTCATGATTATTGCGCTATAAATAGACGATACTGGATGCGCGATTCGTATTCTCAATGAATCTGTAACAGTAAGACGCACATCATAATTAAACCACTCACCCCTCGAAATTAAAATACTACCATCTTTATTATATGTTGTTTTTACATACTCAACATCATCAAATTTTAACATCATGTGAGTTAGTCTTTGTGGTATTACTATCTGGCTATCCGATGTAGCCATTAGCGACGCCCCGCCACTTATTGCGCCAGCGCTGATATGAGTTTTACCATTCTGTTCTATAATTTGATTATATCCATCGTACAACAAATCAGGATTGATTAATTCAGATATAACTTTATATTGCGAAACTCTTATTTTGCCAAGATTTTTACACACAGACACAACATTTTCTGGAGACACCTCAACCTCAATAATCCTGCCATTTTCAACAGCGAAGCCATACGCATACCAATACGCTCCAGCATGTAACCCGCAAGAGCATTCTTTGTGGTAATTATCGTCTACTTCATTGCGCGGCATAGAAACAATACTTGACGGAATATTCGATATTGTACTACTGTATATATCTGTATAATCTTCTCGTACAGTTTTATAGGCAACAAATGTACCATCGTCATTGATTCTGCAAAACAAATCAACAAAATCAAACAAATGTTGCACAACATAATTTGATGGGTTCTTCATCAAATTAACGAGAAAATTGTAATATTGCTCCCCGCCAGACAATATCTTGCTTGAAAGATTTTCTTGTACTTTATTACCCTTGTATAGTACCCTGTTGTTAATTATTTCAATATCATGCATTCACAACACCATATATGGAAATACGCAAATGGCATATATAAGTTATGTTATATATGCCATTTGCTCGTTTATTTACTTGGCTGGTGATACGATAATCTTTTGGCTACTATAATCAGCAAATACATCGTATGCTTTATGTACACTAATGGATTTCGGTATACGAAATCTGAAATTTTTACCCAGTGAAGCATGGTGAGTATACGAATATTGGTCGCCGCGCCTGATTACAACACTACCATCATCTTCATACCCAACATACAGTAAAATATCTTTACCCTGCGATGTGCAAGACACGTCCCGCGAATCATCTGATTTAAAAACACCACATATCAAATCCGCTGGTACAGTCAATCTATTTTCAGACTGCGGATAAATTCTTGCTACAGCCTTTTGTATGCTATTTACAGGAATATCGCCCGCTTCTTCATACTTTGTTGGGTACACTTCTTTTGGCAAAATTGTGTTTTGGTCATACACACTAACAACTTTATAAGCGCATACTCGGCATTTTTGGAAATCGACACCCTTGGGTACAGAAACAACATTCGCTGGGTCTACTTCGACTATTACAATGTGCCCATTGTTAGGCATGTAATTTCTAGCATATTCCAGCGTGCCAACGTGGAAACCAGTAGAACACTCAATATCGCTGTTGTCGTCTACTTTGTTTCTGGGCATAGAATTTTCTTGCCCCACATTATTTGAATATGTGTTAGAATAGACATCTTTAAAATCATTTCGTACAGCTTTGTATGCCAAAAAACATCCATTGCTGGTTATAGGCAATCCGCGGTGCGAAATAAAATTATATAACTCGTCTACAGAATTCTTAGATGGATTCTGCTGTAGTCTTGCCAAAAACTTAACAAATGGTAGTGGATTTTCCCCATCCTCAATCATTCTTAGGATTCTATCAACAAGGCAACCGTGTACAGCCTCGCCCTTATAATACACAAGCCCATCTTTGACAACAACATCATCGTATTCGCAGAAAAATTTCTGTACTTTAGTTGATGGGTTGATTAGGTTATATAATTCTTCATATCTGCCAGATGCAAACAAAAGTTTTGCCTTCCCCCACGATTCGCTTTGAGCAGTAATTGTGTACGGCTTGGAATCAACTATCATAGTAATAAAATCAGATGCAGTATCGCTAATACTACCCATCATTGCCATTAGATTAATCATTTTGAACCTCTCTTTCCCTTTGTGTGTGTGATGTTGTATATGAAAAATGGTGACAACATACGGGGTCGCGGCTTTTTGGGGGCAATATTCACAGTTGTTCCACAATCTTTTCTGTGGCTAACAATGTTTGTATTAATTTCTTCGGTAATGCCTTCTGGAATCGACCCGTGGTTGTATTTTTCCTCATACGCACGTCTCATGTCTTGCTTCCTCCTTGGTAAGTATACGATACGGTGTACAAAAGATGATGATAATATGAGGAATTTGCGCTTGTGCCTTGCATTCCAAAATAGTCGAACAAAGCACAAGCGCAAATAGTGTATTTTAATTATCGGCTGATACCGTTTGTGGTTGGCGTACAAACCCCATTATATCAAACGGATATAGTTTATCAATATTGTCAACCAAACAATGCAATACTTCCTTGCCAACAGTATTGTCATCAGAAACAACACAGTTAAATATATTATCTAGGTTACACCATGTAGCTCCCCCGTCTTCAGAAATTAAAATATATCTCTTGCCACTTATCTCGTTCTTGTAATCATATAACAACATATCTTCTATTTCATACACCACGTGCAACCATCGGTCCTTAAACGTGTCATCTGTTTGAATCAAACTAATCTCATTATAAATATCGTCTGGTATTGGCACTAATACCGATTGTGGTTTCTTTGTTTTTCGAATTGCCTGTATATAATTCATTTTTGTCTCCCTGTAATATATAATTAATCAAGTGTAGGCACGTTTACAAAACCAACAAACGTTGTATAATTATCATTGTTTGTTGCGTTTAGTAAATCCAAAATTATTCTGGAAGCAAATATTGGATTGGTAGCAGCTTGTTCTGCTGTATACCATGTTCTTCCGTTGTCGACCGAAAGCTCATAATACTTTGTGTGACCGCCATCCTCATCGTAATAACGGCTGAAATTATACACCAATGTTTCTCCATGCTTAAATAATTTACCATATATCAAATGTGGATAATCTGTATCAATGTTTTTTTTACGACGTATTTCATCAGCAATATAACCAGGGATCGGTACAAGTATCGAATCAAAATTACGATCACCTATATATTCTACTTTGCTATCACAAGGCGATGCGGATACCAATTTTGGCAGTGGTTGTACATGCAATATATTATAAAGAACACCTTTTCTTGATGGTGATATTTTGGCGAGTTTAATTAAACTTGTTAGCACACGATTTAACAGAGAATCTGTATTGAACGAACAACCAAATAATTTATATGGAGTATGCCAAGTCTTGCCCTCATCGTTGCTAAACAAAACATACTTGTTATTTAACAAATTATTATCATAACAAAACATAATTATATTATTGAAATAATATAATCCCATATCCCATGTGTTTGCATATTCATCGCCTTTGGCTGACATTAAATTAATTTCTTGTGCAATATCGTCTCTCACCGGTATTAACATATAAGACTTGGACGATTCTTTATAATACCAATTTTGGGTATAAATATATTCCATTTTGTATTGCTCCTTTGTGCTGTAATTTATACTTATTAAATCATTATACAATAATTGGTTCTATATCGGACATATGTAGAAACACAGGATTTATTTTGACGCATGGATGTGTTAGAATTTTGGTCACAGCAATATTCCAAAGCAATTGATTGTTTGGTAGCGTATCTAATGTATACCAATTGCCAATATCATTTTTGTGCGAAAACAACAGCAACGTTTCTTCTTGATCTGAAAATCTTGCAACCAACACATCATCAAAACAATATACTGTAATACACACTATATCATGACATTCATCTGCCTCCTGTACCTTATTACTGCGTTTGCTAAACCACATCTCGTGCTTGGTGTAAAATCTTTCCGGTATTGGTATTTTGTATATTTCTGTATCAATACTAGTTGCATACATATAATTCATTTTATTTCTCTTCTGCAGATACACCAATAATTTTTACAGAATCATCTAAATTATCATATTTGTCTGTAATTCTATATAGTCTGTTATTGATTTAATCTATTGATTTTATTATATTGATAATAATATTTTTTGTTATATCTGGATTATTAATCAATTTTTCTAATGTATACCACGTGTTCAAATTAGAAATATTAGAAACTATTATTTCGTTGTGTTGCTCTGTGGAATAATTAACTATTACCCAATCATTATACTGAGTAATAGTAGTCTCAACAAATTCCAGTTGACCACTGATGGTTTCTGGTACAGGTATTTTAATAATATCCGACCTATGTAAGCGCGACATCGCACAAATATATTTCATCCTCACACCTATACCACGCCAATGCTATTACGCATACTACCACACACAAAGCGAGTATAACGTGAATACACAGAATAATCGCTATCTTCTTATATAATTACACATATTATACACGACGGCATAACAAAACAGGGATTTGGCAAATTATTCCAAGATATATATTGCCTGCTATCAACAACATAACTATTCCAAACCAAATTCAGTTATCTAATATATAATTTTTGGCATTTCGTTCTTGGTATTAAAGCCCACAAATGTTGGTAAACGAGAAACTCTAAAACTGTTTGCCCGATTACATAACAGATGTTTGATCAGATTATTAATTTTTTCACTGTTGTGGTTACTGCCACTAATATAGTTTTCTAGATAATACCAATTTTCATGTTTTGAATCTTCGGATATAAGTATGTATTTCAAATTGGCAGAATATGATTCCCATTTAGCAACAATTATATCCGGTTCTATCCAAACCACCGTTATTTCTATATTTATATTGTGCTTGTTTTCTAAATACATACTTTGTATGATTAGTGGTACTGGGATGGCGTATGCATTATTACGATAAACAGTATAAATATATTCCATGTGTTATTGCTGTGCCTCTTAATATAATTTACGCCAACTGTGGCATATCACAGTTGGCGTAAAAAACAGGACGTAATTGTACAAATTCTTCGGTAGATGATATTATGTTGTCTATAACTTTATATATAAGGTTATCGTCTTCCAATATACTTTCAAGCGTATACCACTTTTCTAAATTGCCATCAAAAGATACAGCAGCACAAAATGAGGGCTGTAAAAAATTGTTTTCATAATCATATTCGCCATATGTGGCAATAATCATATCGTTATGCTTTGTGACGTTTACTTCTCCGCGTCTATTAATATAATCTGGGAATGGTATCTTAATTAATTCAGAATTACTATTGTCTTTAACATAAAAATATTTCATTTGAATCATCCCACCCAGACAAATAATGGACCGCGCAGGATTCGAACCTGCAATCCACTAGTTATGAGCCAGTTGCCTTAATCCATTAGGCCAGCGGTCCAATTAAAGCGGTCCGTGGGAGATTTGAACTCCCTTCGTGGGCGTGACAAGCCCACATCCTAACCAATTAGAAGAACGGACCAACATCCATATACGGAACACTGCTTCATTTAAGATGATATTATTACAAATCGTCTTATTCTTTTCTATCCACCAAAACAATGTTTTTCAATATTTCTTCGGACGGCTTTTCTGAAATTTTCCAATTAATTTTTGGTGCAACATACCCATATCTTGCCGCAATATGCGCCTGCTGTTTTATCATCGCATCCCATCTTTCTGCTTCTTCGCCATCAACATACACAACCCTATCACCAAACTCGATAATCACACGTGTAATTTTAGGAACCAAAAGAGATTTGTTTTTCATTTTATGTTAACTCACGATAATCTATAAGTTCTCTGGAAATTCTTTCTGGATGCATTTTGAAATATTTTGCCATAGTAGATAAATAAACACATTTTTTAATTTTTTTTAAATGTTCATATATTGGATTTTCCAATAGATGATTGGTGCAACCATCTATATACCTCCATGGGCATATTAATTCAATATAACCAACCGAATCTTCTGGATGTTGCATATAAACAAAAAATATATATTGGGTTTTAGTAAAATTATTAGTCAACAGTGGGTCTGTTCCGCCATTTTCATCAACATTGCTTACTTGGAACGTCCAACTTTTGTCTTCTACGCCTCTTGCCCTTTGTATTAATTCAACTACCTTTTCTGTGCATCCCTTGACATGCCAATTATCAAAAAAATCTGGATGCCATCCTTTCGATTTACCAACTCTTACTTCATAATCAATCATTGTATATGGAATACCAAAGGCCTTGGCAACAAATTCTTCTGCTTTTTTACCTACATATATATCCACCATTGGCTTGTGCGCATTACGTTTTTCTTTTAAATATGCCTCTGATTGTCCTTCTACCCCCATGTGCGAACAAAATTCAACAATTCGCTTGTCGGCTTCTTTATTTTCTTGTTCAGTTAATTCAACTTTCAACGGACCTAAAAAAATAAAATCAGTTCGCATATTACTCTCTAAATATTAATACTTCGCTCTTGTTTCTTGAAGTTTTAATTGTATAATTCACGCCTACCGGTTGTATAACTGCCCAATTATACAATTCTCTCACCTCTTCGCAATCATCGTATGATAACAACCATCTATATTTAGCACATTTTAATAGTTCAGCCAATCGCATATGGTCTGATTTCTCGAATTTTACTATATACAAATCATTACCCTTAACATAATAAGGCGGGTCGATATATACGAGCGCGTTGTCATCAATATCGTCTTCTAAAACCTTTTCAAAATTAAAACTGCTACATATATTATTATACATATTTGTTCTAGAAAACAAAGCATGATATTTGTTAATTTTATTACAAATATAATCCGCCGACCACCTGCAATCTATTGTATAGTTGCCAAGTTGTGTTTTCCCGCCTATAGGACCGCCCGCCATAACACCAAGCCCAGAAAAGGACATTTGGTGTACGGCAAGCTTCATAAAACCAAGCTCTACCACGTCCATTGGCTGATTAGATAACAATATATCTTTGTATTGATAAAATATATCTACGCTTGGTACAAAATTAACAACCTTGCGCTTTAATTCGTCATGATATCTCATCACAGAAGTCCACAAAGAAGCCACACCAACATCTTTGTCATTTATCCACGCCTTGTGAATATATGGATTCATTTCCAGAAATTTTAAACCAATACTACCGCCGCCAAAAAACGGCTCACGATATTCTATAATCTTTGAGCCGCCTAGATATATTTGCTTATCTAACTGCTTTAATATTTCTGCGCGTAATTTAGATTTTCCACCAGGGTAACGTATAAATGACATTTATTGTTTTTTTATCTTAATTAATTTTCCAAATATCTCGTCATCGATTAAAACATATTTGTCGTTGCTATTTATAAATTTAAATACACTTTCGTCCCACATTTGATTCTCAGCCCATTCAATGGCAAATTTTGATATATACAAAAAATCATTTTCTGGCGATTGTGTACATTTACTGATCACAACATCGTCGTTGTGTTGTGCATAGCACCCATTATAGCTACAATTGCTATCAATATATATTCCTATCAATATAGTATTGTATGGGAGCGGTAATTTTTGATATTCGTTGTACGTTTTTTTCATTTATACTTATACACCAATATATATTATACAACACTACACATAATTACGGGGCTGTATACAACGTGTTTATGATACTCCGCTCTATTTGCCATCTGAAAGGAAGAAAGAAATGGCAAACAGATTCTACAAACACGTCTTATGTATACAGCCCCTAGGTAGTAGGAAATTTATAGTCCTGAATACGGGGGTGTAATATTCAGGTTTTATTTTTTCCTACTATAATGTATACTACCACATCTCAATGGATTTTTGCATTCGTCTACATGATCTTTGTACCACTCTTTAACAGACATATATGATTCATTTGCATCATCGTCTGAGTATAATGCATTAGCACTATACATTTTACTACTCCACACAATATTCTTTAAAAACCTTCGATTATTTAAATTATTAATTCTCATTGTTCCCCGTCCATTTAATTAGCTTCAATGCTTCGGTGGCTATTTGAATTCGCTCGCAATATTCTTCTTTATAAGATTTTTCTATATCAAAAATTTCATTACATATAGCGTCGACTTTACCCCTGGCAGTTTCCAAAGTATCGTCCTCATCCACGCTAATCCAATGTGTATATATATCGCTATAGTACCTGCCTTGCATCTGATATTTGCTTGGTATAACAATGCCGGTGGGGGTGCAGAAACTAATCTCAATTTTGTTTCCAACCCACCTAAAACCTGGTGTAAAAGTAATACATCCACGTCGTTTGTGTTTATCAAAATCTTCTACTAATGTATGAGCAATTTCACAAGACGATGCATATTTGCCATAATATTCATCATGAAGCCTCTTAATCAAATCAACGGATTGCGAAACACGCTCAAATACATTATTGTATTCACAAGAATCCACATATATATAATCACAACAATTATATATATCTCCGTTTACTTCCTTGTCATAATAATCGGGTATATTATCGTCTTCTATTGGTGCAAAAAATTGCAATGTTATAACATGCCCATAATTATGAATATACGGAGTATACATACAATACCTATGATGAGCCGTAATTTTATTTAATTCTCCGGCGAATACAGAAGCAACCTTCCCTGCCATTTCCATATTACAACGGTGAGTATCGATATATTCAAGGCGCATATCCAAAATTTCGTTTATCAACAAATCAATTTTGGTTTTGGCACTGTCATAATCGTCTTCTGGATTTAAGTACACAAAAGATATGAACGAGCAATATTCGTTACATTCTTTGAATGTCTCCCACTTTGGTGACACAAGAATTTCACCCAAAGGAGCCACAAACGACACCGTAATATAATTCCCATATCCCCATATAGAAGGATAATACAAATCGTGTTTCTGCACACTGTCGACTATTCGCCCAATATTATGCGAACACCATCCACGCATTTCGTTTACTAATTTGTTAACAATTTCAAATTGTTTATTATATTTTGCATAATAATCATCATGGAGCGCTTGGGCTTCTTTAATAACAGCCATAAAGCGATTATATACATTCCGAGCGCTATCATTACTCTCAACAATTAAGAAATATCTATATAAGTCATAGGCAATATGGTTGTCTTTTTCCCATCCAGCGGGCATACTCGCATTTTTAGGAACATTTATAAGCGCGCCCAGTACATGATTGTTATGCGTAATGTCATAACAATATAATTCTTCCATTATACTCCCTTTTTTACATTAAAATCCACAAGTATTATCAACAATTGTATCAAGTTTGTATTCTGTAATACTTATCGACCGCGATTGATTTATACTCTCCAACCACTGTCTAATTTTTTCTGCAGAATCTTCAGCCTGTACACGCGTAGTGAAAATACCTTCTATTTTGTTGTTCACAACATAGTCATGATTTATATTACCAATAGTCCTTGATGTTACAACATATACAATATCTTCCATGTCACACCATATTATTCCACACCAGGATGGAGTTCTTTAAACAATTCACTTACCAATTCTATCCCATGTCTATGCGCCTTATTATACTCAAGGTTGAGATTGCCTAAGTATTCGTACAAAAGGTCTATTTCTTTTTTTGCTGATTGTAAATCAGTCACCGGCGTGGAGTACCACCAACGACCATCACCCGCCATGCATAATTTGGGATAGTTTAATTGTGTATCACCTAGAGTAGTAATTTCGATTGAAACAATATTACCATAAACGTGCGCTATATACTGTGGTAGATACATATCAGATATACGTCCCTGCGAGAACATACTACGCTTCTTATCGTTGGCATAATCTGCCACCGCCCTGGCCATATCTCGCTCGTTTTTAATTGTTATGTTGTAATACGTATCCATAATATTTTTCATATTATCCACAAACGACACAACCCTTGAATATGCATCGTCCTCTGTATCATTTTCGGATATTTCTATGTGCTTTGACAGCAATGTGCAATATGGGGCTACAGAACATTTACATTCTAGTTCTGAAGGAAACATCGATACGGCATTACTCGGTACATAACAGTGAATAGAAATAATATGTCCGCCTAGACACATAAAAGCATCTTTTATTGTGGTTGCAATACATCTATTTTGAATTCTATCAAAAATATTTGCGGCAATTCTAATCCCATTTTTGTGTTCTATCTTATATTGCCCATGCATCGACAAAAAATCAGACATTATTTGCTTGACATCGTCGTTTACTTTTTCAGCATCAATCTGCTGACCATTCGCTTCGCCTATTATATAATGCTTATAATACAAGCAAGACATATTGTCGTATGTATAATGTTTTTTACATCCATATACATTATCTACATAATATGGGGCAGTAATAACAAAAACCACTACATTCCCTTGCGCTATAACATCCGGCACATAATACATGTTTGTATGGATATCATTGCCCTCTAGATATTTGCCATATTTACACTCAATAGATTCCGCTATATCTATTGCTGTTTTATAGTCTCTGCAATAAATATCTTCTTTGTTGCTGATATAATCAAACAAATCATTTATTTGTGCCTTTACACCACCCATTGTGTCATCTTCTTTGACTTCAATAATTTTATAATATCCATTGTCGAAGATACGTTCATCTTCGCTACAAGAACACGCCCACTCAGAATCAAATTTAACTGTTAGCGGTGTATTGGTGTATACTTCTACTACATGATGATGAGCATATATATTTTTACCAAAGAAACCTTCCATTTAATCCACCTGATTACATTATCGTGCCATTAGGCTGGCGATATTTTTGGCGTTATTTATTGCATCCTCTTCTGTAACGCCATACGACCAAACAACCTTATTGCCATTTATTTCTACTGTACCATACGCGGTTTCGTCATATTTAGTACAATGGTCAATATACCCGCTTGGCTCTACACTAACAACTTCTTCGCTTTGGGGGTCAACACACGCCTTGTATCCATTGACATATTTATACGAACTATATACACCAATGGCGTATTCTTCTATTGCATATGCGGCACCACAGTAAGTTTCTCCATGTTCTTGGCAATATTGTTTTTGTGCCGCAATATTTTGTCTCACCCAATCTTCTGCCGTCATAAAACATTTAAATACGCCCGCTATATGATAACAATCAGAGAACGCACCGGAAGTAACAACATAGATTCTGTCAATTGGTCTTTCGTTTTTATAGCTATACAGTTGTTCAATCACGCTTTGCGCAATCTTGTATCTTTTATCGTTGCGCTTGTTATTTTTACCGCCGATGGTTTCCAATGCTTCCTTGAATGCTTTGGAAACTCTTTTATCCACTTCCTCATATGTATGATCGGGCGATACGACAAGCATCCATATACATTCTTCCCCACCTAACAATACCCATCCATCAGGTATTCGCATATTTTTATCACAACAGCAAAAACTAATAATAATTGTTCGCCCAGCATCTTCAATGTGTACAAAACGATTATTATTTGCGTACTTGCAGACTATTTCATCTGCGATCTTGAGTTCTCTTTCATATGTAGAATTGTATTGTTCCTCGACATTTTTTAGTTCTTCGGTGGCTTCCTGTACCTTCTTTGTTACAGTTTCTGCCGTATCATCTTCGCCCACTTCTATATACCGCACGCATTGATTAAGATAACAAGAAGAATATGGCATATCCCATCCCTGTGGTAATTTTACATCGGGAGGAACATCACAAGACACAACAACCACATGCCCACAAGCCTCCATCATAGGAGAAAACCATCCGCTACAACGTGCGCTAACATAGTCTTCAACGCTCTTAGCCATTTGGCATCGTTCACCATATTTGGAATAATATTGATCGTGTATATTTTTCCAAAAATCATGTATTCCAAACAGTTTGCTTTTTATATTTGCTGGCATTTCATGGTCTGTGCGTATACAATGTGCCCACCAACCGCATTCTTGTGCATATGGTTGATACTCAGGGGGCGCAGAATCCGTGGGTGGAATCTTTACGAACACCACTATAGCGCCCTCGTAAGCATGAATGTCCGGCACATAACAGTCGTCAGGATTATCAGCAAAACAATCAAAACATTTGCGATACAAATTCACATTCTGTATCGCAGAATAGTCATACCGCTGTGTGTAGTCTGACGTAACTCGATGTATAACATTGAGCGCCCCAAGCAATTTATTGACCACATCGTTTTCTGTATCATTTTTAGAAACATGTAATAGATATTCATATTCAGAATATCCAATGTCCTGACGCTCGCTCCATCCATCTGGCATATGTAAATCATATGGACCATCGAATGTTACGCATATAGTGTTTTTGCCAACCATGAAAAAACTTGGTGTAAACGGATTATAAAAATCCATGATATTCTCCTTTGGTAGAGAGACGCAAAACTATCTACCGATTGTATACGACCGACGCAACAAAACAAGATGAATTTATGGGATTATACAGCAAATGTTATCGCTTCGCAGGAGGGGTAGTTAACGGAATTGTAACCTCGCCAGATGAACATATATTACTCAAGTATCTCTTTGGTGTGCATTTCACCACACAGCCGATAACGAGAAGAATACCACATATTTCCAAGATGATATAGGAAATCCCGTATTGCTTCTTCAATCGTATCACCATTCCCGTAACAAACCAATTCTTTGTCTTTTGGTATAAGTAATTTCCTATCCATATATCCAATTTTTATACACAGTTCGATCGGTGCAATTGTGATTAACATACTGTCCACTGCTGTATATGGCGGCAGAACAACTGTTATCATCATATTACATCATCCTGAGCATTATTGTCAGCTAACATAGATTTGAAATCTGCAAGGACATTATTTACATTTACATCATAACAATGCAACTTTATAATTCCATTATCATAATGTACATCAATAGTGTTGTCAATCTGTGTCGTTACACTGTCGCGTAATTGTAGTTTTGCGTTTTTACAATACCTGCGTACAATGTCCAGCATATTATATAACATATCATCACCGAAGACCGACGTGCACATATTATACTCTTTATTATCATTGCGTATTGTTAAATACACTGAGTTTTTAGATTCGGTGCATAATTTTCGCCATAGCATAATTGACGCGTCAGAATCACACAAATTATCATAAATATCTTGATTCAGCTGTGACACAATTTTATTAACATTTGTGTTAATGCGGGCTTCCCATCCCAATCCATATACACTGAACACAGAGCGATCGTATTCATCATTCTCGCAACGCAAAACGCCAAGCTCATGATCCAACGTTAAAACTATATGTGTCACCCATCCCACATCTGCGCAGATTGTATATACTGGATACAATCCACTTAGTTCTAATTCTGTGTTATACAATACAGAAAGTCTTCTATATATATTGAACAATTTATCTATATAATTATATGCATTCATTATGCTACGCTCATCCCCCAAAAACGGTATTTATGTCGGCGATATCACCGACATACAATAACACAAGGCTTTCGTTGCCACACAAATATGCAGTTTTTTTAACATTGCCATCATCACATTCTGTTTCACCCCAACAAATCGAATCACTGCCGTATATGTCATTTAAAATTTTTGATATATCAATTAATTCATCTTTGTTGTCGGCATATATATTTAACGCATACATATCCCCATAGTACTGTGCGTTTGATAAACGCAAAATCGGCTTGTGTTGTAACACACACATAATTTTCTGCCACACCTTAACAATTTTCGGGATATTATCATGTTCTGTCTTCAACACCTTTTGGTTAAAATCATCAATCACCTTTCTTATTTCATTTTCATCAACTTCATCAACAAAAATCCACGCATCCCACCCCACGCCAACTGTATAACAACACTGGATATTTGTGTCAGAATCATACATGCAACTAATAATTCCCAGTTCGTTATCAAGCGCAAGCAACACGCTTTCAAGTTTATTAAACGGTACAGAAATTTTATAAGATGATATTCTGGAAATAACTTCAAATTTTGTTTCAGATATGGCTGACAGTTTTTGGTACACATCGATCATCTTATGGATATCATTTTGCATTGTTTCTTCCACGGAATATCTCCTATTATTCGAAAAACTATATCTTTATTACAACGAATCAAAAATATCGCTACAAATTATCGAAACAGTATTATCAGAGTATGCTGTTTTAAATTTAAATGTACATTCTTCTATATATTGGGAAGCACTAGAATCAACGCATATGATATCACCCAGCGTAGACTGCAATATATGCAATATATGCATAAATTTGTTTATTGGGCACGCAATATCAAGGATCCAATTGTCGGAGTTTATCTTTGCAGACACACCTACCGCATTCAATGTATATAGCAATTTTTGCAATGCCACGAATATCTTTGGTATATCGATGTTGTCATTTTTGTCAAATCCAACATCATCATTGATTTGACGGACTATATTTAGCGCTGTGTGTTTGGGCATAGGTGCATCAATATATGCATACCACCCCAAGCCTTCGAATATAATATTTGCTTTATTATTATATGTTTTGTCACAAAAACAAAAAAATATACCAAGCTCTTTGTTGAGTATATCAGATATTGCCATTAAGTCTGTATCTTTACAGACTACATTAAAATATGCCTCATATCTATTTACATTTAATTGACTATTGCCAATACTATTTAATTGATTCTGCACATCAATTAATTTTAATAAATATTTTTTTGAATTCATTTATTTTTCTTTATATTCTATATGTAATTCTGTCATCAATGATTTAATGCTATCTTTGTCAAGATTATAACAGGAAAAACATATTGTGCCGGAATGCTCTGCGTCGTATATTGTGACTTTATTAATCACGCCGCTATCTTCAGCACTATCTAAATTAGGCAGTTGTAATTCAACGTCAAAATTATTAAACAAATCACTCATGGCAATTAATGCCATGCGCAGTTCATCGCGCTTTGATGTATTGATATATATACTATATATTCCGTCACCACAAATTGACAAAGTAGGATATATATTCAAAGCCGCACATAGTTTTAGCCATACATTAATTGGCATATGTTGATTGCCTATATTGTTAGCAATACGTTCATTAATAAACTCAATGATGTCTTGATTATAGTTATCTATTACAAAAATATAAGAATACCACCCAATACCCCCAACCCCAATCGTATCGAAATCTGCAGAATTATCTATTACTCTAATAATGCCAAGATTGTCATCCAGTATCCGTATTATATCCTGGCATTTATCACTGGTTGTACTAATAAAATATATCGGTTGACCACCGAATAATTCAAATCTAGGTGATGATATTTTTGATAATTGTTCGTATACATCCAGTGATTTATTTATGTATGATATATTCATTTCAGTCCTTCCACGATACGTTTATATTATTATCGTCAATGTAACGCCGTTGGCGTGTGCATTCATTTCTGTAGAATCATACGACTTATTAATTTCCCAGTCAGTTACTCCATATATATCAAAAAATATATTCTTTGCGCGTTGTATTTCTTCTTCTGTATTTTCCACCATTACTGACAAACACAATTGTTGATTTTCGATATACAACGAAGGATTGGAACACTTGAATTCGCACACCAATCTATGCCATGCATTTATAACCGTATCAAGAGTAGAATCGGCTATATTATTATCCAATTCAAGTAATTTTTCGTTGATCTTATCCGCAATAGATTCTACGTCATCTACTGATGTATCATCAAAATATACTGTTGCGTACCAGCCTATACCCCTTAGCACAAGGTAATTGCTTTCTTCACTTTCTCTAGCCTCGGCACACACCACGCCTAAATTTTCTTCGAATAACTCAAATATGTCATATATTAGTTTTGCTGGCGTGGTAATAATATACAAAGGCATCCTGCTGTCGCTAATCAAAGACAGCTGTACATCCATGTTCGCCAACTTGTCTCGAATATCAAAAATCTTATTTATGTTATTTTGTCCCATTTTAAATATCGTTTCCATGCACCAACAATTGAATCACCGATTATTGCAATCACATCCATCCACCAATCTCTTGACAGTATTACAGTCCAATCCATAACAACAAATGTCTATTCTCCCAGACTTATCATTATTATAAGCTATGACACTTGCGTATGGCTTCACAATTTTGTTGTTTACCAATTGGAATTCCAGTGTGCAATTCTTAAATTCGCCACAAATTATCTCAAGTGATTTTTCCAATTCGTCGTAATCATTTACTTTTAGTTGTATATCATATATATTGCCGTCTATATAAAGCAACGGGCACAAATACACCCAACCGCCGATATCACTCAACGTTTTTACGCCACACAACTTTGCCCACACTCTAATCGATTCGTCTGAACATTCCGCCATGTGTTTATTTATCTTAACTTTTACATTTTCACAACTACTGTTCTTATATGTTGAAATTACAGCGCGCCATCCAACCCCCTCAATATACAAAGCTTTATCAAAACTACAATATGCGCATCGCAACACGCCGAGGTTATCATCCAATATTTGCACTATATTGGGGATTATATCTTCGTTTGCTTTAATCTGATATTCCAACAATACACCAAATTTCATATTTACAACTGACATCTGCGACAATTGATCTTGCACATCCAGCAATTTGCGGATATATGCAGTGTTCATTCATTCTTCCTCGTTTGTTTCAAAGATATATATCAATTCTAAATTTTCCGTATTACTTACAGTTGCTTTTTCACATTCGTTTTTGGAATATACATCAATGCTCCATTCAATATCTCCATATACATCGCGGAATATATCTTTTGCAAGTTCTACATCGCTTTTGTATTTCAGGCTGATTGATAAATGATATATATCATTGTTCTTAAACAACACTGGAACAGTATATGGGAAAGTTCTGGCTAATTTATACCACAAAAATACAATTCTCGGTAAAAGAGACGCATCGAGGTCGAGTATATTATTATTAATATCGTTTACAATTTTATCAATATCGTCGGAATGTTCAATAACGTTATTGTATTCATGCGTTATATATATTCTCGCTCCCCATCCCACTCCGTTGAGTGTGATATACGGAATGTATCCACCGTCGATACTCTCGTCATCATACCCCGCGCACAAAATACCAAATTTTTCTTCAAGCAAATCCACCACATCCCTAACTCGTTCTCGTGGAATTTTAATAGTATAGCGCGGTGTATCAGACACCATATCAAGTTTTACGTCAGGACTTATTTCCAATAATTTATTGCGCACCTCAAGTACGTCTTGAATATCGTTTTGCATAAATCATGCACCTATCCTTTCTAACAAAATCAATTATATAATCAAAAACTACTATTATGAATCTTCTTTTACTAACAATATATTTTCACTCTTGAATTTTTCAGCACGATTATGTAAATCATTCCAATCGAATCCTTCCGGATCGACTTTCCTGCCCCTTGGCACTGCAACATCCGAGTGTCCTTTACATATAATATTCTTCCCATACTTTTGTCTCAAAGCCACAATTAATTTTGCGAGTGCGTCCATTTGCGCATCAGTCCAATCACGCTTATTGCCAATATGTTCGTTCTCAATTCCAATTGTGTTTGAGTTTCCCCATCCCCTAATACACTCTCCGGCGTGCCATGCTATATCATTGTTATCTACAAAGTGGTATATTTTACCGGTTTTGGCCACATACCAATGTGCTGATACTTTTCTCTTTGTTTGTCCAGATAATGTTGCAACATCTCCGGCTTCATACCCATCTGTTTGATGGATTATAATTCCTTCAATGTTGCGCACTCCTTTTTTATATGGAGTATAATATCCTTTCTTACAAGGTATCCATTTATATTTAAGTTCCATTTTCTTTCTCCAAAAACAAAATGGAGCCGCGGGGGTTCGAACCCCGACCTATTCCGTGCAAGAGAATTGCGCTCCCGTTTTTTTACGCCACGGCCCCGTCAAATAAAAGTTTTATTGTATTATTCCCGAAATCAAGCTCAGCCACATCACAAACTTTATATTCACAATAGTGCACCAAATACCAAATAGAATACATCACAGAACTTTCCATTGCGATTCGTTCTTCAAGGTTATATTCATGTTCGGTATTTCCATCTTTTATAGTTGTGTAATCGCCGTCCTCGTCAACTTCATATTTATCCACATCTAATTTATTATGGAGAATAAATTTCATTACCTCATTGCGCCTAATTTTTGCATTTTGTATATCTTTTTTTACATCTTCCATTGTTTTCGGGTATGCACAGCTAAGCGCTACGTTTACATATCCATTTTTTCTAATTATCAATGTGGTTATTTTATTTCCCATGATTACATTTTCCAGTCGGGGTGAGAGGATTTGAACCTCCGACCCCCCGCTCCCAAAGCGGGTACTCTACCAAACTGAGCCACACCCCGACACACTACACCGCCTTCCTCCATCCTCGTCTAACAACCAAATACCAAATTATATATTCGATTTCATCAATTGATTCTTCTAGATTATACATATTTTTTTCATTTGCCACGCATCTTGCAATTTGAACATCATTCATTAAAGAATCCATCGCCAATGGATTCTGATTTACGAGTTTAACATATTGACCATTATTTTTTATCACTATCGTGTTCATTTGGTATATCTTCCCCAGCCAACCATCCACACTTCACAAACGTAAGCCAGTTCTTGAACATCGTTTCAACATATGGTTCTTTCATTTCGCATAATGTTTTGCCAAACCTTACTGATATCCTCTTCGCGTGTTCGAATTTATCAACATTATATTTTTGTCTTACTTTATCCATCAAGTTATTTACATCTTCATCTTCTGAAATCAATTCGGGTTCAAATTCTTCAATTATTGTTTTTGCATTTGTATCTTTATCGAACATTAGATACAAAAACTTAACAGCGCTTTTCTTATTCAGAATTCTTGAAAACGTTTCAAATTCAATCTTGAATTCCTCAAGCTCGTTGCATGTTTTATCAAGATCGATTGTGCCCCATGGTATAGCAAACATTTCACACCACCTCGTCTTACATACGCAACAATGTCAAAAAGATGATGAAATAATGCAATTTTCGTCTATTTTACAAAGTCTATCTTTCATTATTTCAACAGCCTTGGCGTTATTATCTATAAGTATATAATCCCTGTTGTTCTTCGCCGCGGCTTCCCCAAGCGTTCCGCTTCCAGCAAAGAAATCCATTAACAAATCGCCCTCGTTTGAATGTACTTTTACTATTCTTTCTACTATTGCGATTGGTTTCTGTGTCGGATATCCAGTTCTTTCTTTGCCAAGAGTATGAACAATAGTATGCCACCAGACATCTGTGGGCGTTTTGCCCTTTTCAAATTTTTCTTCAGACACCCAGCTTTTTGAAATATACGGGATTCTGTCTATAGCGTCATAATTATATGTATATTTTCGTGGATTTTTTACATACCAGAGTATATTATCGTGTTTCGGCGACCATCTTTTTGTAGATCTTCCTCCAAAATCATACGACCAGATAATTTCGTTCATAAAACATTTTCTGCCGAATATACTATCCATAAGTACTTTACAATAATGGACTTCTCTATAATCCAAATGCACGAAAATTGATCCGTCGTCGGTCAATATACGATATGCCTCATTTAATCTTTGAGCAAGGAAACTTATATAATCATTAAAACTGTCTTTGAACTCTATTGTGCTTAGCTTTATTATACCGGACTTCTTGTTTTTAACTCGTGTATATTCTCTATCTTTTCCTGTATTGAATGGCGGGTCAATATATATTAGATTCACGGTGCCAGATTCAATTTTTGGCAACACAGACATATTGTCGCCCAGAATAATCATACTCATATTTGATTCCAAAACAATCTAAATAAGGCTGGGCTTGTTCCATTAGAGCATATACTTATAATTAACAAAAGCGCAATTAATATAATAATTTCAAATTTTCTCATTTACTGATATATTTGACAGCCCCAGTATTCAAAATAACTTCTGTAAATTCCCCTTCCACAATGTCCTTCGTATCCAAAACTTCCACGTCTATATCCTCCACCAAATCCATTGTTTGATCCACCCCAATTACCATATCCTCCGCCAAATCCGTTATTTCTATATCCTCCACCAAATCCATTGTTTGATCCACCCCAATTACCATATCCTCCGCCAAATCCGTTATTTCTATATCCTCCACCGAATCCATTGTTGCCATATCCTCTATTATTTCCTCCAAAATTATTATACATTCGTTGATTTGTAATAATAACACTCCCTCCCAATTGCGACACCAAATCCACCGCGTCAATATAGTTTAATTTAATTTTAACAGTTCTCGTTTGATATTGGTTATTGTTCTCTGTTATATTTTTGGTGTCTACAACGTTATTTTCTTCCTTTTTTACTGAAACAATATATATCCCATCCTCGATTCTATAAGTCAGTGGAACCGATACTCCTTTCAACATGCTGTCCAACGCCACTCGGAAATCAACATCACGAAGCGATGCTGTAACGTTCCCCGTAACATCTTCATCTATAATATAGTTAACATTCTCCATATTAAACAAAGTTTTTAATGCATATCGTATATCTGCGTTTTCGAAATTCAAAGTAACTTTATTTTGCCCATATACTGCTATTGACATACTGAAGAACAACAGTATTGCAAGCATATATTCAAATATTTTTTTCATAATTTGAAGCTCCTATTATATTAAAAGAAACACAAATCAGTCAACAAGTAACAGCATCTCTTTTAATTTCTATTATATATTCTTTTTAGTACATACTGTATGCTACACCAAACTACTCCAGCAGAAATACAGCATACAAACAACGCCACATACCAATTTACAAATATTACACAATACACAATAAAACACACAAAGAACAAAGATACCAAGGGTATAAAAAATATATATAATAAATCAGAAAATTTCATACGTTCATATTCCCTTTTGCGAACAACTTATTTTTATTTATGAACGCAGAACGCTATCCACTGCAAGATATTGATGAATTATCCATATTCCTACAAATATGGCTTGTTAATTTTGCCCCCCCCGATAATATTAATGGTTATTTCGTGCTATTTGTAAATAATCTAGACAATAAGTTGTTGCTATTTGGTTTGGTCAGGACAAACAATGTTTCTGGCATTACCTTGTCTATAAACAAAACACCGTTTAGATGGTCTGTTTCGTGTTGTATAATAATAGCTTCAATCCCACCATGGTCCTCTGTATTTGTTTCTCCATGTTCGTTCTGGTATCTTACAGTAATATTGCTCGCCCGTTTAACTTTTCCATATATTAAAGGCAAAGAAAGACAACCTTCTTCAGATATTACTTCGCCCTTTGAGGCGGTAATTTTTGGATTAATCAATGTATATATATTTTGCGATTCAGGTGCCTTGTAAATAATAATTCTTAGGCTTTCTCCAACCTGTGGTGCCGCCAATCCGACGCCTGGATTTTGATTCAGTACTTCTTTCATATAATTAATAAGAGATATTGTTGTTTCTGATAACGGAAAATCTACACGCGAAGCCTGCGCACTTAGAATCGGGTCCCCAAGCTTCATGATTCTTTTATCTGTTTTATTCCATATATCAAATATATTATCTGGTAGTACAAAGCTCTTGTCCATTTATTCACCTTTGCAATTTATTAAATTACTCGAATTATTATTCGGCAAAATTACACAACTTCGCCCATATCATACGTAACTCGTGCGCAACTATGATGATATTATTCGCAACTGTGGATTCTTCGAAATACTATATATATTATATATAAATATAATCAAAAACCCTATAACGCTCGTTTGGCGCGCCTGTTGCAAATGTGGATTGCTCGATTCATGCTATAAAAATTAGATTCTATATAATGCACCATATATGCGCGCCCAAATATTGGGATTCGTTTTCGAAAACCAAAGTTCCGATTCGCATAAATATGTTATTTGGATGGATTATGGTGTTAGACAATACCGAATGTCAATAAATAATATAAGTTCAAAACACAACAACAGAATCTATGGGCACTGTTGGGCGCGCATATGTTGCGAATTCTAGTGGAAAATAATAGTGGATTTGGTGGGATTTGGTAAAAAAATAGCGATAATTTGGCGCAAATACAATACCGACAACATGCTGACATAACACCGCAATATATTGTTGGTATTATGGGCAAGATTAGTTTGGTATTTTGGTATTAAGTTGTGGATTCTAATGGATTTTGGTGGAGAATGGTGGAGAATAATGGTAGTTTTGTGGGGAATAGCTATGTTGAATAGTGATTTTAGTGGAGAATGGTGGTAATTTGGTGGGGAATGGCAAATTCCAAGCAAGAATGTCTATGACAAATAGTGATTTTAGTGGAGAACAGTAGGAAACGACAGTAATTTAGTGAAGAATAATAAATTTCAAGCAAAAATGTATATAGCAAATGACAATTTTAGCGGGAAAATAATTGAGAATAATAGTAGTTTGGCAGGAAATGATGGTAGTTTTATGAAGAATGGCAAATCCCAAGCAAGAATGTCTATAACGAACAGCAATTTTGGTGGAAAACAGTAGTCGTTTGGCGGGAGTGCCCATGTTGAATATCAATTTTGGTGAAGAACGGTGGTAATTTAGTGGTGAATGGCTATGTTGAATAGTGATTTTAGTAAAGAATAGTGGGAAACGGCAGTAGTTTAGCAGGGAATAGTGATAATTGAGTGGAGAATAGCTATGTTGAATAGTAATTTTGGTGGAGAATGGTGGGGAACAGTAGTAATTTAGTGGGGAACGTCTATGACGAATAGTGATTTTGGTAGACAATAGTGGTAGTTTTGTAAAGAATGGTAAAGAATAATGGAGAACAGTAGTAGTTTTATGAAGAATGGCTATATTGAATAGTAATTTTGGTGGATTTTGATAGTATTGGCGGGGAATAGTAGTAATTTAGTGGTGAATGGCTATGTTGAATAGTGATTTTGGTAAAGAATAGTGGGAAATGGTAGTAGTTTGGCGGGGGACAGTGGTAATTTGGCGGTGAACGTCTATGTTGAATAGTGATTTTGGTGGAAAACGATAGTAATTTAGTGGGGGATGTCTACATCGAATAACAATTTCGGTTGAGAATAGTAGTAATTTGGTAGAGAATAATTAATTCCAAACAAGAACACCTATGTTGAATAGTGATTTTAGTGGATTTTAGTGGAGAACGGTGGTAATTTAGTGGGAAACGTCTATGTTGAATAGTGATTTTAGTGGATTTTAGTGGAGAACGGTGGTAATTTAGTGGGAAACGTCTATGTTGAATAGTGATTTTAGTGGATTTTAGTGGAGAACGGTGGTAATTTAGTGGGAAACGTCTATGTTGAATAGTGATTTTAGTGGATTTTAGTGGAGAACGGTGGTAATTTAGTGGGAAACGTCTATGTTGAATAGTGATTTTAGTGGATTTTAGTGGAGAACGGTGGTAATTTAGTGGGAAACGGTGGTAATTTAGTGGATTTTCGTCCCATTTTATAATATATAAACGACTTAAAACAACAGCGATAAATCAAAATAACAACTGATTCCCCCAAAATAACAATTTATTCAAGCCCAAAATCAAAATTGCCATTTTCTACCAATATTTTTTACCATAGTTCTGCAATCAAATATACTTGCTCGCAACATGCGCGTTGTACGCCTACTGCACAAAATATTGTATTAAAATCAAACAATAATTAATTATATAACTTACATCATAAATATTTAAGTAATTATCATATATATTTATTTAAATATTAATACACACTACATATACATAAAGCCCACACAACGCACGCACAATATCAGTAGAATATCAACGCAATAAACACACAATATCAGCAGTAAAATATCAGCACGAAATGCTAGCAAAATATCAACACAACGCACGCACAATATTGGTAGAATATTAGTACGGCACAATATCAGTAGAATATCAGTATAATAGGCGCGCGCACAATATCAGTAGAATATCAGTACAATAGAGACGCGCAATGCGCACGCAATATTAACGCAACATCAATATCAATACAGCGCGCCCACAATACCAGCATAATATCTACGCAATATCAGTACACCGCCACCGCCGCATCAATCTTGTGCAAAACACACACACCATTTTTTACTACCCCAACGCACTATTCGCCTCATGTACACAACATACGCCACAGAGTATAAGCATTGTGGGCAATAAGCATATTAAAACACCGCGCCGCCGACACGAAAGTCACACAATAGCATAAAAGTCATACAACAAGATTGTGAACAAAATTGTGTATCAGACAACAACATAAAAAAAACAAGCTATAGCACAAAAGTCATACAACAAGATCGTAAATCAGACAACAACATAAAAAAACAAACCATAGCATAAAAATCATGCAACAAGATTGTGAACAAGATTGTGAATCAGACAACAACATAAAAAAACAAACCATAGCATAAAAATCATGCAACAAGACTATGAATCTAACAACAAGCAAAATTACAAATCCAATAACAACATAAAAAAAATAAGATTATAACGCTGACAACAAACAAAATTGTAAAATTTCGAATCAGACAACAACATTAAAAATCATACAATAAGATTAAAAAATCAGATAAAAACATTAAAAAAACAAACAATAAGATTATAATAACGCCCAGCACATAGCACACATATACAACAAAATAACACTATGATACAAAAAGAAAATACAAGTATATTATCTTATATTATTATCTACGGTGTTACTTATATCATCCATTGCCACCGATGCCGTCACACAGATACATATATACTAATAGACATAAAAAAAGTTTATACTACTACTACTAATAATAAAATTCATTCCATAACTCCTTACTTACTAATATTGTCGCGCGATTATGCAAAAATTTTAATCAGAACAAAACATCAAAACACATAAGAATAAAACACTAAAACACATCAAAGCCAACTAATCTTGATGTTGCATTCCGACATATATTGCGCGCATACAAAAAGCACACAGCGCACCACCACAATAAAGCATAGGCGCGCCACAATACATATAAACAACATGAGTATAATAAATGTCTTTAATAAAAACCAAATGCATTAAAATAAAATATCAATGCTTATTAGTAAAAACACAATTGGAGTACATTTACTTTTTTTACTACTGGCACATAAACGCCATTTGCGCATATCATCATATAACTTGTGTGCCGCTCTGTTTGTGCGAACTGTTGCTTGTACTTATACTGCCCGCTTGTGTATACTGTCGCTTATACTTACTACTGTTTATGCATATTATCACTTATATCCGCACTACTGTTTGTGCATATTATCACTTATATACCCGCACTACTGTTTGTGCGAATTGTTGCTTGTACTTATACTGATGTTTATGCATATTATCACTTATGCTTATACTGCTGTGTTTACGTATCACTATCGATAAATATCGTCGCTTGTATGCGTATCATTTTACCTGCGTGCATCATCACTACTGTTTGTGCGCATTATACATTGTACATACTGTCGTTTGTGTACACTGTCGTTTGTGTACACTACCATTGTGCGCGCTATTACTTGTGCGCACTGTCACTTGCATGCAATATCAGGCACATGATACACGGCGCACGGCACACAGTACACAGTATACAGCACACAGCACCAATAAATACAAAATATAATTAGGCTCACAATAGTATATGCATTATGTATATACTGAGAAATAAACACATTCCGTATATACTTCATGCTGTTATTTTAAATATATCAAATTATAGCAACAACAACACAAGCGCAACAAAACAATATAAATCATATAAGCATCGGAATCGTATAAATAGCAGAATCATATAAGTGCATATATATATCACAATCATTACAGCACAATCATAATATATATATCGTTTTCTAGATTCTTCCGATTTATATATGTCGTTTTTGTAGTAGCACAAAAGCCATTTTGTCTAATAACTAACTATTTTGAGTCTGATATTTCTCCTTTATATGATATATTATTATTATTTATCTTTCACTATACTACCATATCATATCACGCCGCGCCACAATCCGTACTGCGTTACTATAAGCGAATACGCGTTCGTATCTATCTTTCTCTTTCTATACGTTACACAATTTATGTTTCGCGTTTTGATTCTAGATAGACATATCCAGTTATATTTCTATCTATTACTTAATTGAACAAATTAAAAAAGCACAGTAATATTATTTATCTAATATTTCCGTGCTTTTATATATTGGATCGTGCCAACAGGAATTCTTTGTTATTTATTTATGGTTGCTACTGATTACTTATCGTTTATCCATCCAATTGTATTGCTAAATATAAATTTGTCATTATGTGTGAAATCACACGCAAAACACGTTTTGAGTTGTCTCTGCCAAACGTCGAGCCAAATTCTGCTATTGTAAACGCACACTCGCGCCAAACATATGTATGCATTTAATTATTATACGCGCAAAGCAATACAAATCAACAACACTAATGGACGCATTATAAGTATGTAGTGTTAAAAAGATACACATCAACAATACGCAGATATTATTTTGGCTAATTATTTGAGTATGTGGATTTTTAGATTGTGCAACAATTTATTATATACATATCGTTTGTTGTTCGCGCATTGTGCTTAAGCAATCAACAACTGTAATTTTATATTTCCGATAATTACTATTGTGTGCGAATTTATCGATGCGCGCATTATCCAATTATATAAAACATTGTTCATTCAGTTGAATATGTTGTATTATCAGTATATTGTTTCGTACTCATCGGCACTTTGTTCTTCATCAGTGCTTTGTTCTTTGTCAATACTTTGTTCTTCATCAGTGTTTTGATGTGCAAGACGAGACTGTTCATCCAAGTATATAAGTTCTTTTAGCCTCTCCATGGCTCCGGCTGGACGACCTCTTTTGCGCGATTTTATAACAAATATATAATTCTCTGGAAGTTTTGTGATGTTTTCTCTTACTAATTCAACGTTATATACTGGATTTTTAGTATAATCACTCCATTCAAGATATATATATCCTTTTATTTCCAATTCATCAAAATATTGTTGGCATGTTTTAAGCTGTTTTTCTGTAAGTGCTATTTCTCCTGCTTTGGCTAAATAAGCCAAATTGTAATTTATGCTTTGCCATTCGTATTTAGTAGGGCGAATGCGACGATTGTCTAGACGACGTGGAGTTGTCTTTTTGTCCCCACCTCTCGTGCGTCTTTTGTGCGTATCTGTGTTTTCGCTTTGATGTGCGTTTGCTATATCGTCACATTGAAGCAATGTATTATAAGAATCAAACAACTCATTGTCCGATGATATATAATCCACTGTTTCACTCATTGCAAATTCGTTGCACTCCGGATTATCAGTTATCATATCTGAAAAACGATTATCAGAATCCGAATTCGGATTCTGAACTATATTTGTGTTAGTCATTTAATCCTCCAGTTGTCTTTTCACACTCATATTTGTAATTTTGTTGTGTTCCATAGTATACAAACATTGCTATCAATTATGATGAACTTATAACTATTACAAAATCTGAATTTTACTTATTGCAGTGCATGCGTATGTCATTAATATCTTCTATGTACTTGCACATCACATCTTCGTATTTGCCATACAACTCGTCTGACGCCCTTCCTGAGGCTTTTAGCGCAACATACAGCATGGGATATACATCGCGAATCTTGCTCGGTGTCGTTGTTTGAAACTCATTATTACTGCATGTATCAATTGTGCGCGCATGCGTAATATTAATATATTCTATTATGTCGTCCTTATGAGTTTCAATAATATTGCTATAAGCATTTGTGTGAAGCATTGTCATTTCCAACAGCGGATATTTTTTACGAATTGCTTCAAGCCTTTGATATTTGCTGTTCACTGGAGGAGGAACAGATATATGAAGTTTATCTATTATGGCTTGATAGATAGGTCGGCTGGAAAATTCAAAACAGCATGTATCTTTATTATTAAGAAAATGCTTGAATTCATCATCATCTATCGAATCTGCGATAATCGATAAACGATCGCACCACAAATTGATTTCATGTTCGTGCAACAAGTCATGATATTTGTTGACTATATCTTGATTTGTAAATGCACGCGTTATCGATTCCTTGATAAAATCACCAAACGGAAGCAACTGAACATCCGCATTATTAACATAACTTGCGTCAATTCCATACACTTGAGGAATTGTGATATTACAGGCTCTCAAAAATTTGATTATTTGACAGAATTGAATATTCGTAGTAAACAAATCATCTCTTGGATTTTTGTCTATCAACTTGATATAATATCCGCTTTTGATAGCGTCTTTAGTAACAATCCATTGTTTAGTGCTTTCATCGAAAACAAATATATTGTTTTTTGATTGTTTGGTTATAGTTATTTGCTCATTGCACTGTATTGTAGATAAGTCGATGACTGGAAGCAATTCTTTTGTGCTTTTATAATTCAAAAAATTCTGTATATTTGATTCTGATATGTCTTTAAAATCTAATATATACACAGTAACTGAATCATCAGTTATGTTGTTCTGTGCCTTGTATTGCTCATATGCTATTTTAATGCGCTGTTTTGTTTGGCACGCTGGAAAGTCCTTTTTGTTAATTAACAACAGAAATCTATGCGATACTGGAATCACTAATGTAGGATTCATATCGCGGCGCATAGAGTACATATAATACTTGCGGACATCAACATTGAACTGATGTATTATATTGCCCAAATCAACGCACAGCGACGTATCTTTATATAATGCTTTAAGATCTGGTAAAGACATTTCCCTGTATGTGAATTTGTTAATATCGGATTCGCATATCAATCTCTTGATAATATAACTAGTGATAACATCATAGGCTTGCCATATGTCTTCGGATTGATTGATTTTTGTTTGGATAATTTTAAGAATATTGTTTTGAATGTCCAAAACGCTGTTTCGTAAGACTTTCTTAGTCTCGTCATTCAACTGTAGAGATTCTCTGCTTGGAGTAGTCGTTGCCTCACCTATAGGAAGACGAATAAATACTGCATATTTACTGCACAAGCCAAACATATCCAATACATCAATATCACTCAGACTAAATTTATATACTGCATTATTAATAATAGCGTACACACCAGCAGATATGTTTACATTGTTTTTATATTCGGGCTGAACAATTTCCCAATTGTCAGCAGACAAAACAATTTTTCTATTATCAAAATTTTCAAGATATTTGGAAATGGCTGTCGTATCACCTTTGAATACAGGACGTGGAGAAAAATAGGAATAAAAACTGCACGCAGTATTAATTACTTCATCTATGTCATTTTCTTTCACTGGAATGGATATTTCCATTCCAGTATCGCTTCCTTCATAATCGGAAATTGAAACAAGATTTAGAGTATCGATGTTTGAGTTGTCCACATGGGCTTCGCAAACAATTTGCTTATGATTGCAATATGACGTGATAACAAACGAGTTGACATATGCAAACGCCGATTTGCTTCCTATCCCAAATACTCCAGTCTGACTGTTAGTATTTCGTTTTGTGGATTTTCCGTACTTTATGTATACATCCTGCATTTCTTCATACGTCAATCCTCTACCAAAATCCCTTACTTTGAACACAGGATATAGCTTTGTAGGTAAAGTTACTTCTATAGGACGCTCTGGACAGTTGTTTTCTATATTGGCGTCTTGCGCATTTGTGGAATATTCTCTGATAAAAGCAAGAATCTTATTAGAATATAATTCATTTCTCAATATGTTAACAATGTGCGGGGCATCTTCCGTTTCAATTGAAAAAGGCAAAGTGTTCTTTATGCCAAACGAAGTGACACTATTGCGGGGCAGACTTGGAATCAATTAACGGCTCCTTTTCTCAGAATCATTCATACATATACGCTTTGGAGTCAAAAAGATGATGAACTTAAACAATTACATATTCGATTGGATTATTGTAATATATTTTTTTGGAATATGCCTGACAGTATCGTTGTTCAAAAACGATTCGATATCAGCATTGGCGTGCGTATCGTTAAATGTTATAAGATAATACTTCATATTCTTGTTTTCATGTATATTCTTGATAAAATTATCTATGTATGCGCTTATTTGCTTTTTGATATTGATATTGGCAAAACTGTTATCGCTGTTATTGTACAAAAATAAATATTGGAAACACTCATCGTATATATGATATAATTCAATGGAATAAACAGGAACTATTAGGTTGTGTTCACCTGCGTCGCATCCATATCTATATAAATATATCGATGCATGATATTTATCCACACAATCTGGCTTGTTAATAAACGTCAAAAGCTTATTATCGTGAGCGCAACTACTCGGTGATAATTGTATTTTTTTGTGTTCAAATTCGCAATAGTCATCCCGCACTGAATAGTGTTTTATGTAATAATTATATATATCACACACATTATAGTAATCTTCTGTAGAATTTATTTTATCTTGTATCAATTCTGGAAGCTCAAATGTTATGATATCTATAATTTTTTTAGATATGTATTTGATAATTTTTGGTGGTAGATTATTGACAACATGAACATGTGTATCGATATCTATATCATCAGTAAACGGATTAGCTGATGATATATCGATATGTATATGAGTATGGTTCAGCATATATTTAAATATGATCTTGGATAACTTGGATGTTTTATAATCACACAATTCTGGATCAAAACTAAAATGCGGAAACGAATACGCAACATCGTTTATTACTACACACACAAGGCTATACGGCGAACACGAACACTTATCTCGTACTTCTGGATCATCGATTTGTATGCTCCAGTCTTTGTTTTTACCACAAACTATAGGAAATTTATCTACTGTATTGTGTAATTTTGGTTGTATTAATCCTAGAAAATCAGTCAATACATTTTCTGTGCAATCGTATATTGTGCGTATAATATCCATTGTTATTTTATATGATGTAATTTGTTTACGTTGTTAATATATTGAGCGATTGTATCACCGTAACGTTCAATTACACAATCGCCAGAACAGCTTGCCACATCGAACAAAGCATCAATCATCGGATACATTTTGCGAATTTTTTCAAGTCTGTCGTGTTTGCTATTCACAGGATCTGGAATAACAATACCAAATCGCTCTAGCAATGCTTTTCCAAAACCACTATGAACAAATATTAGGTTGTGCATCATATTCGAATCAATGTCGTGGATATCTTTTACCAAGTCTTTTAGTTCGCAATTTGTAATTAAATGGGATATTTGAAACAATTTTCCCCAGTTTACAATATCAAGCGCATAATATGCGTCGTAACACAAATCAACAGTATCCTGATTGGATAAAATATTTGTAAGGGATTGATTAAGAAAATCTTCAAACGCACACCACTTTGTATTATCAAGCTTGTTAATTTGATTTTTAATTACTCCATACACCTTCGGCACATCTATATGATTGGCTTTCAAAAACGCTATAGTGTAAGTGTAATGCATAGAACAATCAAATATATCTACTGGATATCCTTGTGTTGAAATCGGGATGTAATATCCACCGTCGCATGCGTCTTTACAAATCGTCCAGCGCAGGCGTATTTCATCGAATTCAAACACAGATACTTTCGCCGATTTTTTCTGTACCGAATTGCGCGTGCGTTTAGCCACGTTATCAACATGTATTGTTGACAAATCAACAATATTTAAATGCTTGGCGTTTGTTGTGTTGAGAAAGTCTTCTGCTGACTGTAAATCAGATTTGTCAAAATCAATGATATATACATATACAGAATCGTTTTTGTTTTTTAGTAAATTATAAGCCTGAATAATTCTTTCACTAGTCTGATTCTTCGGGAAATCATGTTTGTTAAGTAGCACTAATGTATCGTCGTTTAGACAAATAAAATCAACTGTCTTTTGAATCCTGTGTTTATAAACGTTATACAGCTTTATGCTTGCTTCATGCGCAGGAAACAATTCTTTTCTATCAACATTAATATTTCTATGAATATCTATGTATAATGGAAGTAATTTTTCTCCTCGGTATGTGTAATCGTTAATATTGTCTTCGTTAATGAAATCGTTTTGTACATGTCTGGATATAATTTTATATGCATCACAATAATTTTCAGATTTATCTATTTCTGATTGAATAATACTTTTAATTTCACTTACAATGCTATCAAGCTTGTGTCGCAGTACTTCTTTGGTGGTATGAGTAAATTGCAATGATTCTCTGCTTGGAGTATGACTTACGCTTCCTATAGGAAGATTAATGTACAGATTGTACATATATACTATTTTGTTGAGATAGTCGTTTTTATATTCAATATCGTCTTGGGAAAAACCATACACTATATTTCCCATAACAGCATAAATACGCGAAGTAAAGTTTCTAACATATCTGACAGATGTATCCCGCGACAATTCCCAATCTTCGCCATACATAGCGATATATCTGTTATCATAGGCATCAAGACGCTCGTTCATCAATCGCGTATCACCCTTGAATACAGGACGCGGATTGAAGTGTTTATAAAAATCAACTGCTGTGTTGATAACGTCATATATATCGTTTTCTTTTATAGGAACAGAAATTTCTATTCCGCTTTCTTCATCAGAATCAGAAATCGATATAAGATTCAATTTACCATAATTTGTTTCGTCTACATGTGCTTCGCAAACAATTTGCTTATTGTTGTGATAGGACGTGATAACAAATGAGTTGACATAAGCAAATGCTGATTTGCTACCGAGCCCAAACACACCCACCTGTGTATTTGTGCCTTGTTTGGTAGATTTCCCATACTTGATATACGTGTCTTTGATTTCTTCGTATGATAGTCCTCTACCAAAGTCCCTTACCTTGAACATAGGATAAAGCTTTGTTGGCAAAGTTACTTCTATAGGACGTTCGGGGCAGTTGTTTTCTATATTTGCATCTTGCGCGTTTGTAGAATATTCTCTAATAAAAGCAAGAATCTTATTAGAATATAGTTCGTTTCTCAATACATTGATAATATGAGGAACATTCTCGGTTTCAATCGAGAAATACGCAAAATCCTTAACGCCTAGCGAAGTAATAGAATTTTGTGTGACTTGGGGTATCAAGGAATAACCTCCTATGTGTTGCTTGATGTTTGTATACGGCATGGAGTAAAAAACATGATGAAAATATGTGTTATACGGGGGCGAGGCTTATAGCGATTCGGCTGTGGAATATTTTGTTTCACATAGCGTTCGTTGATACAAAACACAATATATAGTGCAATAATAAGGATGAAGCTCCATGTGCGCATAATATATAAATATATTCTTGCGGGAATTATTATAATGAGCAACACAAATACTAATATTAAAATAGATCAACAAATGTTAATAGATGAACTGTATAACCTAAGGAAATATATATCAGTAGATAACGATGATGCGCAAAAACAACTTATGAAAATCGTAGATCTGGTACTGAAGGCTCCGTTAGTTGACAGCACGGCGCGTTTCCCGCGAACAAGAGGAATTAGAAATGTATAATATAAACGACATTATGTATATTCTTAAAAACGCAGATCGCATGGGATTAAATAAACAAGTTGACGCCATTGACTTACGGCTTGCACAGGTTGTTGAAAATAACAATTTTGTCACACAACAACAATATACACTATTGATGCAACAAATCCAAATGCTTAACAAAGAAATACAATCGTTAAGAAATGCTATGCAAGAAATGATCAAGAACTATAGCAACAACGCAACTATACCACAACAAACTAATCTAACAGTAAAATCTATATAACGAAGGAAACATAACGATATGCTAAAGGAAGAAGCATTACAAAAAAAAGAACAAGCCAAAAAAGGCGAAACTACAGTGCCAGAATTGATGGAAGTATTGATAGAATTCTACTTGTCGTTCAGCAAGCATATTAAAGAAATAAAAGATGATATATCAGAAATACAATCTACATTAAACAGACAAGAACAAGAATTGTCCAGTATAAACGACAGAATTAGGCACATAGAATCAACAGTAGTAAATCCTATATATAAAGTGAATTTACATCGCGAAGATTAATCAAACATATACTAATATATTCCACAGAACTACAATAGATACTGTGGAATATATTATAATCATCTACATAGATACATTAGATATCTAACCCAGAAGATTGCGTATGATAACTGACTATTCTACAACCTATAGAGTGAATGCAATAATATATAAATATAGCAGTTTATGCGAAAATCAGAATCCTTTGGGCTTGTCATAATAGATGTAATTCACACAAATAATAGATATATTGAATATACAAAATATATCGCGCCCAACAAAATAAGGCAATATAATATAGCGTTACTCCCAACCACATGTAACATTATTAACAAACAAAATGCAATAAAAAAAGTAACGCATATTAGTGATTTATATAATCTTGTCATCAACAAATCTACTCGCTCCATGGCATTGATAACTTGAGATATAGCCTTGGCTTGATATGTAGATTGAATGGCGCGGCTAATTGATATCTTGTCATAAATAGATTTCGCATATACAGCTATACTGTGCATTATTACCATACTCCTGTTTTATTTTTTATGGTGTTGCATGTTATAAAATATATATAATCAAAAATTATCCTGTATATTCACCATCTATTACGCTACCACTAACATAATACCAAAACACAGTCCACACAAATTGCGATATTACATACATCCACCACGGTGCATGGAATATATAGCACAATACAACCGGCAACCACACCAACGCAAGAGTAATCGATAACGAAACAATTGCAAATATAGTAATCAGTACCAACAGTAAACATACCACGGCAATTGTAATAACTGGATTAAAAGGTTTATATTCCACAACAAAACTCCTTTTTGGTATTATTATAAAACATAACATCTGTACGAATCGCAACAAACGCAAGGATTTTATCCTTGAACCCCGCCACCGATGTTGCGGCGTCCAAGGATATTGATTCGGACTGTCCCGTTCCTATACATCGAATTAGATTCTGATTCTTAGAAGTCATTCCTTGACAGTGTTGCAAACACTGTAACGATTGATTGGGATTATGATTGGGCTTGAACCTCGAAAAACCTTTTTTGTATTGAAAAAACTTTGTGCATACATTATGCAGATTCTTGAATGCAGACTGGAAAAATTGAGGATGAATATTCTTCAGCCAAGTATATTCGGCTTGAATCTGATTTAATTCATTTATTGCATCGTGGCGGGACAGAGTATTATAAGGCGAACGACAAAGCTCTACATTTCCAATTGGTCTGCAATTGAACGCGGATCGGTGTGTCACGAAGCGTTCTTCGGATATTGTTTGATGTTCCTCGTTTGAACAAATTCTGCATCTGAAAGCCTTCATCATATTTATATGTTTTCCAGAAGCTTTAATAGCACCTGCAGATTTAGGCAAACTTCTAAAAATTCTTGTGGCATAGGACAAATTTACTATAATCCCGTCCACAATGAATATGGCCTCGCCACCTCATTTGATAAAATATATTATTTACAAGTCAACAATTTGTATATTTTTGTTTTTCTTAGACTCGTTTAAAAGCCCTTTTATTAATTCGTGTTTTTCAGCATCATAAATAGGGGAATTGTAAATACGAAATCGTTTTAGTTGCTTTTTTTCTGCCGCATGAGTATACAATGTATATCCAGCTACCGACCAAGGAGAACATATAATTTGTCTATTTTTTGAATTGTCCACCATCATTTCAACCAGCGTACTACCAATACCTTTTTTCCTGTAACGCGGATGTACAAATACACCTATGTGTGTATTTTTGTATATCGTTGCCCACCCAATAATTTTTTTGAGTCTGTTTCTGCAAATAGTTATTGTTAAATCACGCCTGTAATTACTACGATTTTTGTTATATTGCTCAACAAGTGCTCTCATTTCTCCGTCATTACCCAAGTTCAATCCATATAATGTATTTATGTCTTCATCCGATAAATCGCTAAACTTACATATTTCGTATTTATACATATAAATCATTTCTCCCGTTGAGATTTTAATTACTTTTAATTTCTAACATTTTATCGACAGAATCAAACATGTCTTTGCTCATATGTATTTCTGCCAATCTATCCCCATTATGATCTTTAATCCATTTAACATACATATTGTTTTTATCTGCATCAAAAATAATTTTTGGTATATCTATGAATTTAACAACGCAAATCGTTATTTGATTACCGTTGCGCGTTACAAATATATATTTGTTATTATTTAAATAGACTACTTGACTAAATTTAATATTTTGCACAGAATATGCATTTATTGAACAAACGTTATTAACATAATAACCCACACATCCAGATGCAATGGTAAATAACAACATACAAAACAAAACACCGAAGCCTATAATTTTAGTTCTTTTTGTGCTGTTGGAAATAAGGACTGCAAAAAAATATACACATATTGTAATTAAAATACTTATTCCAATTATAATTTTTACCATAGCAACCAATCCCTGATGTTATAATTGGGAAAATAAGTATCTAATCCCTATTGTCTTGTTCGCCGTTACATACGATTATATTCTCCGGAGTGGTTACATGAGACTTACCGTTTTCTGTGCAATATTCTATTAAACACTCTGAAGTATCCGTAGCCACAAACCTTCTTGCGTTTTTATATCCTCTCAACTTCACTTCTGATTTTAATACAAAGATTGTATTCACAGGAATAACATATGGAACGCCATTGGCTTCGGCACATTTGTGCTTGTTATTTAATTTTTCCCTTTTTAGTCTTTCGTTTTCTTCTTTTTCGGCCAAAATAACTTCTTTCGGGCGATTTTTGGTTCCTGGCTTTCTACCCCTGCGCATTTTTCCATCAGGACCAATGCGTTCGCTTTTGAATTGTTCCTTTTCAATCTTTTCAGATTCAATGATATATTTGGGACGATTTTTTGTCCCTTTTGGTCTACCTCTCCCTGCCACTGTATATGTTTATCCTCCTAACAAAACGCATATTATACATTGTTTTGATATTCTACAAAATTATATTTACCATTTTCATTCCACTGTACTCCGAGCTTATACAAACCAGCTATTTGTTTCGCCTTGGATTCGCTATCAACTTCTGTTTCCCAAATCGACAAGCCAGAAAAATATTCTACTTCTTTAGTGCCAAATTTTTCTAGTTGATAATCTGTGTATAATGCAAGGGCTTCGTTCAATGTTCTCAATGTAAGTTCATTACACGTCAAATGGTTGATAATATACTCAACGTTACATATTTCAATGATTTTTTTCATAGCAAACATTAAAGCATCATCTAATGTACTGCGGACATATATTTCCATTCCGTCAATTATGTCTACTGTAATAATATACATTACCTAACCTATTCCCTTTCGTTATATACATTGTGATATGTCACAAAATCGGCATCTTGTTAATGAATGAATAGACTGCTTGGTTTGCGCATAGCGCACTGATGTCAATTCTGCCCGAACCAACAATATTTACCATTGCACTACAACCGAGTATATACATGGTGGTGCACAAAATATGATGACAAAATGGCAAATTGCATATAGATTTTAATTGTTATACTTTATTACCAATCTGGCTTAACGTCTCTTAAAGAATTGCCTTTTTTATTATTACATTTACTACACATAGTTTGGTAGTTATCCATGATATCCTGACCCTTAAAACTTTTCGGTAAAATATGGTCCTTGGTCCGGTACTTTTTTAAAACTATTTTTCCACTTGGTCGGTAATAATGCATAAAGTGTAATAAATGGATGTTTTGTCTTACGGTCATGCCTTAATTGGAATACTTCACCTACGCACCCACAACACACGCACTTTATCCCCTTTTCAACAAATAATCTAAAAAGATCAGAATCACCATTTATCAATTCGCCATTGTAAACTATTTTTTGGTATTTGCACAAATATGGCAATAACTGATTGGCCGGAACATAAGTATTTGGGTCATCGGTATTTACATGAACTGTATCTTCTGATTGATCGCAATATATTGTAACAGGCATTATACCAACTGCTTACCTTGATAATCTTTTATTTCTTCTATTTTATAATAATTGAAATTATCTGTCCATTGTTCGAATTTTAATTTGCGGTTTTTATTATATAAAACTGATTCTGCAATTTGCCAATAGCTATTGATATCTCCTGTTATACCAGTTCTAATTCTAAATATTTTATTCAGCACACAGTTATATACAATAAATTCATATGATCTTGCGGGGAAACACGTAACATAAATATCAACCCAAGAACCATCATTTGTATCAACCCTGTCCACATATATTTGTTTGTCATGTGGGAATTTATTTGGGAATTTAATGCCTAATTTTCTAGCAAACTCAATCTCTTCGTTGGACGGAGTATACTCCTTGGCCAATAATAATGCCGCAAATGGTTTTGTAAGATTTTGCATTATACTTCACCAAATATATTTCGGAATGATTCAATATCCAAATTGCACTGCCTTAGGGCTTCAATCGCCGCCTCGTGTGCAGACATTGACTGAGCAAACATATTTCTAAAATTAACAATTCTTGGTAAGGACTCTTTTCCATCTCCATATATTTCACAAATGGCAATATCTACCTCAGACAGCCATTTTCTATATGCTATTTCATCAATATCCTGTGTATTCATTGACATAGTGTCTAGTCCTTATTCGGTTAAGTGTATATTCTCTGGTTGTATCCATTCAATGAATACTCCGCCTTCTCCGTTGGCATATTGTTCTCCCCCGTCTTCTATTAATTTGTCAACTATTTCTGTCCTATATTCATACCAATTTTCGAAAGCTTTTTCGCAAAGAGTAACAAATACATTTCTAATACTATTATATACTTCTTCTCTGTTGTGCCCATATATTAAATGAGATTCTCGTACAATATTTTTATTAATCCAAAACACACTACAAAATAACATTAACAACCTCCAAGCGTTATTGCTCATCTGCATAAATTATATATGGTTCTCTTATAACAACAGAGCCATACCCAAATTCATATATACCATCCTCTAAGAACATAGAAATATCTTCTGCGTTATAATTATTATCATCAAAACCTTCGTCGTTTTCTTTGCACATTCTAATAAATTCTTCTTCTAGTTTTATCAACATAGAATTTTCAGAAAATGCAATTATTAATATAGAACTAATAACAGCATCGCTATCAATTACAATAATTTCCCTATAATACATATATCCACCATAAATTATACAGTATACAGTGCTAATAATTCTATATATGTGTATTTAAAATACTGCTTTATTCATCATATTTTAACAAAAAATTTCGGTTCAATACTTTGAAAGATAATAGCCCCCCCAATGTGCTAGACCATTGGTTGTTAGACGATCTTACTACTATACCCTCTTGATATCTTCCATTATTATATCTACCATTGTCGGCTATGTTTTGCAATTCATCTAAGGTATACTTAAAACAACTACCTTCTTCTAAAATTGGCACAGTTTTCAATCCTAAATCTTGAACAGAACGGATTAGTCCATTATAATCATAATATTTGCATGAACACAAATCGTATGCATTAAATACATATAAATCCAAACCATGTATACCAATTTTATTACCCTGTATATCTTCGCCGCACAATTCGCCCTGTATACAAACACTCGGATATTTTCTTAATTTATTTTCAATATCCTCGCTTAGAGCAAACTTCCAATATACAGAATTGCTATCTTTTTTAATACGCATGTTGCGAGAACACACTTCAAACTCATTTGTTTTTGGATCTATATATGCGGTGAACGATGTGCCATCCATTTTTTGGCTAATATAATATGGATTTCCACTAAGCTCATCCAAAACAGGCAAAACAGACTGAATTCTCATTTCGTCTGTTTTTCTAATACCATATATAGACGGGAAATCTCCCTTATAGGCTCCCTGTTGAAAACTTGCAGGAGGCTCCCATTTTGTAACACCAAGCAAATCGGTTACATCATCGCCAACATGATATTCTCTGTTTTTTGGAAGCGGCAATTTGTCTAATGGTTTTGCTACCCCTTGTGAAATCTGTCCTCTGAACTTTTTTGTTTTAATTCGATAATCATTATGCAAAAATTCAGTCCAGTCAGCTTTAGGAAGCACAGAATCTATTTCAAAATATACACATTTTTCTCCAATACGCGAAAATTCAGATTTTAAAACTACACAATTCCACCCCTCAATTCTGGCTCCCAATAATAAATCAGCGCCAGGGATTTCCCACAAATCATCTATAACTTGTATAGAAGCAAGTTTTCTTTCCAATTTATACACAACCTCCATTCAAAATACATTAACACGAATAATCGCTTTATTGTCTTTGTTACCACATTCTGTTACCAAGCAACCAAGATTTAAAATCCTGATTATTAACATTTAGCTCAAACGTTACATTGTGTCGTTCATCTTTTAGTAATCTACCAATTTTTTTATTTTCAATAGCAGATACTAAAAAATCCAATCGTATTGTTTCTTTTTTACCTATAATTACAAAACCACGTTTATCTTTTGGTAGTGTTATGATGTTCATTTGGTCTCCTTTTGTTTGGTATACTGTTAGCTGTACATATTATGATGATTGTTTGATATTTTGCACTATATTTGCTATTTTAACTATGGCGAAACAACAAAATCACTAATAATTATACAAAATAATACATGTTTAATATTTTAACTCTCCCAGTCATTACAATTATCATTTATCATTATCAAAAATTTTACAATCAAATGAATAATATTTGTTTGGCGATTTTATATTGATACAATATTTTGATGCCATGTCTGTAATTTCTTCATTGGATATTTTGCCAGCAGAAGATAACACCCTTACCAATTCGATTAAAAATGGTTTATATTCTTGTAATTTTAATTGTACAGTAGTTTTCATATTGTTAATTATTTTAGAAATACACATTTCAGATTCTAGTGTGTGTTTGTCAGAAAAAACATTACATGCACAGTCTCCTAGCGTAATTTGATAAGGATACTGAAACATTCCATATAATTTTACCATTCTTGCCGCAAGTTTTGTGACTTCATATAAATCATTTTTGGCACCACTACAAATATATTTTTCTCCAAGCAATAACCTTTCCGATTCAATGCCGCCAAGCAAAACACAAATTTTCTTTTCAATGATATCCTTTGTTTCGATTTCCGGATATTCTATAAGGCAAAACCCATTTAGATTAGAAGCCGTACGACTTCTAACTTCTTTCGGCGCAAGATTTGCCATCACACATGATATTACTGCATGACCGGCTTCGTGTACGCTTGTTAAAAATTGCTCATCTGAATGCACAGATTCCCTTAGATTTTCAATTTGTAGTTGCACAGGATATGTTAATTTATTATTGTTATAACAAATGCAATATTTTTTACTTTCTCTATCAAAAGTCCAAGTTATTTTATCTACCGTTTCCCCATTCATCATAATATCAGAAATTATATGCACCGCATACGAATCAATGAGTGCTTTAATTGTGGAAATAATTGGGCGAACGCCTTGCGAAGGGAAAACTCCTTCTTTATATATAATATCATTTATCGTATTGTCAAATTCCATATCTATACCAAACGAATTTTTATATTCATTTATTTTTTTGTCAAGATTTATTTGTATGATTTTTTCATAATGCTCTTTTTTTAACGCCGGATATATAATATGGTTGTTACCAAGTCTACCTATTTGTTCTGGCTTGAAATATCTCGATAACTCTTCTTTTACCTGAGGAAGTGTAATTTTCAATGAATTAAGATAAAATAAATCGGCATCGCTATCTGGGTTATATTCAGAAGACATTGTATATAAATTGTCCAAATTTCCTATGCAAAATATCAGCGATTTGGAATAATCATATTCTTTCATCATGCTGGCTTGTTTGGCAAATTTATCTTCTATATATTTAATAAATTGTTTAAGGCTGAAAGAACTTATTGTTTTTTGTATCTCATGATATTTTGAAGAAGTAACAAAATAATCATCATAAGAATCTATACCAAATATTCCAGGGTTGATATCAATTAATAAATCCAATACTCCAAGGGGAAGAATCGATATACCGCAATCATCGTCTGTTTCATTTTCTGTAGATTCGATACCGATATTATAAACTGGCGACATATTGTCTTCTACCCATTTCGTTTTATTTATTTTTACATATCTATTGCCAGCAGAATCAAATTTATACTCAACACCCTTTCTGCGTTCATAATCACATTCATACGATGTTTCATCAAGTGACGATAATATCTGATAAATAAACTTCTTATTAATCCCATATACATACCCGTTTTGTACAGTTGTTTTTCGCTCCAACATATGTTTATAGATGTTAAGACAGCGCATAATACGATTGCCACTGCTTCTCCAATATAATGATATTTTCCCAGTATCAATCAAGTCCCACATTACACTTAGTTCTTGCCTGTCAACATCTTGGTAATCGTTTGAAACAGTTCTACCACGCTGAAATTCATCCAAAACAAATACATAATTATTGTTTTCTGTTGTATTTTCAACACCGGATGACAATTGGTCTTTCATTCTGTCTGTATAAGCAGACGAATACTCACCTATATCAAATTTTATCAATCTATTATTTAATCCCAATAAATCCATCATTCTATAGACAAGCGAAGTTTTGCCAACACCTGTCAGCCCCCACAGATTAATCACCAATGGAGACTGTAATAGATTTGGGAAAATATAAAATGGCTTAATTAAATCTATTATTTTATCAATAATATCATCTATTCCAACGAATTCCTGTTTCAAAACACCAGATGCATAGTTTAATTTTTTAATACATTCTTGCACCAAATCTTTGTCTTCGTCTGTTATATTCATTAAAAAATACTCTCCTATTAATCACCACATGTACAATAAAATATGGTTTACCCACGCCAAACATCAATCGTATTGTGCGCTATGGAACGCGATAATATTAATTTTTATTTATCCATGAAATAATGGGATCAATATCCAACTGATTTGCAATTTCTATAAGAACGTCTATCTTGCTGGCATCGTCCAACCCGACCGCGCTACACAATATAGGATTGAATCTGTAATAGTTATTACCTAATATTTCTCTACATTGGTAATCAACCAGCCCAACGTCGCTATCAAGAAGCATGTCTATAGCCTTGATATTCCACTGTAATAAGCCCCAAGACTTATTCAACGCATCTATATATTGAGGATTATCACCTGTGCCGAGAGAACACACACGCAAATCAGCAATGTTGTTTCCGACATGAATGGCCTGTGCCACAGCGCACATCGCGGGGTTGTTGGCGCATACGCCCCCGTCTACAAACCCGTTATGTATTGGGAAAAATATAGGCGCAGAACAACTTCTCAGTATTAGCTCTACTATTTCTGTATTGACATCTTTATTTGTAGATTCACAAAAGTTATGAAAAAATTTAGCCTTCCATGAACGCACACCGCCATTTGATGGGAATATTGGATTGTGGTTATCTAGCTGAAATGAAGATAACAACAACTTGTGTTTTACTTGCCATAATAATGTTTTGCCAAATACATCATACAGTGCCATTTGAAGAGGAGTTGTGCGATATCGCGAAAATAATAACCCACCCAAACTTCGTATTTTATTTTTCAAATTATAATTAAATACTGACGAGCCTTTTTCTTTATAAAACCTTACAATGTCTTGAGGAGATAATTCCATGGCAAGCGCAGATGCAATTATCGAACCAGTAGATGTGCCAGCAAATAAATCTATAGATTTTAAAAAACCAGGGTCTTCTTGATCAATTCTACAAAGGAGTTGTGCAGTCAATACCCCTCGTATTCCACCTCCGTCCAACGACAAAATTCTATATATCATTTGTTTCCACCGTATCGTCTAGTTCTAAAAGATATTTTTCTCTATTTGCTGGAGAACCAAAAAATGATAACTCCCAAATAATACCATATATAATATCTATCAGGCTATATTCTGGATTATTATACACAATTTGTCTATACTGGGATTCCCCTATATGATGATCGCAAATTGTGAATTGATTACTAAGTACCACAGGAAGATTAATCAAGCATGACGAGGAAGACAAAGCAATGCTAATATGATTATCTTCTGTACCAACACCAATAAAAGAAGGAAACAAATTGCCCGACATACCATCATTATCGACGTCGATAAACCAGTAAAGTTCTAAATATTTCAAATCTTCAGGAATGCTGTTTGTTTCTATGTTGCTCAGTCCTTCCAAAATAATTTCTTTGCAATAGCATCCAACGATTGAATCAATTATATCAACATATCTTTCCACAAATAAATATATGTCTCTTAATCTTACATCGTTTTCAAGAACACATGGCAAAAACAAATATTTTAAAGCGTCGTTTGTTACATCGATAGATTTATCGTCAGACTCTACATATATCAGCTTACCATTTTTACACAATTTTGTGTACATATATTTTTCTCCTAACTATATATTTTTATACTTTGTGTGTTTGTGTTATTGTCAATTGAACCGTATTCAATATCAATACAACCAATATCTTTTATTTTATTTATGTTCAACCACAGTGTACTTTCGCAATCCCATCCATATAAGTTAACCGGTTCGCAATACCTAGTATAATATTCGCCCATATACGTAAGATGAATCGCATCAAAATCATTTGAAATTTTGGTGTAATCAAGATAATCAAACATACACACATGCCCATAATTAAACGAGTATTCCCTATACAAATAATACAAGTCACATTCGTTATCTATCTCAAAAATATTAGCACTATCATCTACACTGATAATTCTGGCTGTTTTTTTGATCCAATGTGGCATATTGTCTGCACACCATCTTATCCAATCTGATTTAAATTCAGAATCTGAATTATATGTAGATGTCCACAAACCACCGAGTGGTTTATTGAAATAATTAATATTTTTGGGAGGGACAAACTTGTTGATATCAATCTTGCTACCAGAAAACAACTGTATGCCCATTCCATGAACAATCATTGATAGTACCACCATTCAATATATTGTCGGCGACAATCACATACAATTCGGCTGCTATATTATGATGAATTTATGGTATATTCGTCTAAATTAATCAACGCACACAGGATTATTATACACACCTATGCCTTCTGCATCAGCAAATCTATCCTTGGCTATAGAATAGTATTTTTTATCAATTTCTATGCCAATAAAATTGCGATTATTTTTAATTGCCGCTATACCAAAGCTACCAACGCCCATAAACGGGTCCAACACTAAGTCGTTTTCATTAGTAAACATTCTACACAAATAATCACATAATTTAATTGGCTTTTGCGTAGGATGTTTCCCGTCCCATTTTCCCCCTCTTTCTCTTCCAAACTCTATTACGCTTGTTGGATATCTAGTTCCATAATTTTCTTTGTGTATTGAATTTGCGTCCCCATATACTTCGCCTATTTTGCTATTTTCAGACGCAAACCCCGAATATGGTTTGCCAACACCCATAATTGGATTATATGTTCCTTTTTGGTTATAAAATACCAATATATTTTCGTGCTTTGGCATTGGGCGGATATGAGCAACAAGCGGAGCGGTAGCTTGTTTCTTTACCCATATTATTTCATATCTAAACCATTCCGGCTTACTCATGACCAACATGCTGGTAAAGGGTTGTGAAGAAGTAAATATAATATTTGCAGTAGGTACAACAATCCTTTCGAATTCTTGCCACATATCTTTTAGCGGTATTGCATATTTGTCCCACTCACACGCCGTTTTGTTATATGGCGGGTCGCACAATATACAATCAATTGTATTGCTCTTGATATTTTTTAAAACATCAAAACAATTGCCATTATATAATGTATACATATATTGTGTTGTTGATTAAAGCATTCTATGACAGTGCAAGAATGGTATTTATATAATCAATTGCGCGGTTTGTATTATGTTCTATGAATTGCGGCAGGCCAAATGCCATGTAATCATAACTATATGGCTTGAATGATATTGATTGTTTATAGTAATAATTTAATCGTTCCTTAATAATATTTAGTACTTGTATCGTGGGTACATCAACAACTTTTTGATGAGCGATATCGCGCATCACCTCGTAAAGGGCATTTACCCACATATCTAACGCTTCAAAATTGCTTTGTTGCAATCGTTCGTGCCTAAGTTGCCTAATATAATCATTCAAAAATATAGTTGCCTCATGGGCAATTTCCCCTATAATTTCTTTATTTGTATCGTCGTCAACATTAAATATTTCTGCATAATTTATTATTTTGTCGATTTGCGCCATGTGACACATCCTTTGCTAATATATTGTTATAACATATCACAAACTCCTTGCCAACCAACACATCAACATCATGCGCAAATTCGTCATTCTATCATACAAATCAGCTTTCGCGTGGCAAAACCACTGCTTGAAATCATATTACGGCAATTAAAATATTGTGATGAACTATAACAACCATATATCTCATTAAATTCTACTTCTGGGATACCATTCTTCAGATGTTATTATCATAGCACCCCATGCCCACTAATTACTACTGGTGCCACTACTTCATGTTATGGCTTTGTTATAAAGCGTTTTAAAAACAGGTAATTGAAATTTTCTTATTTTGTCAAAATCATTTGGCAATTTTAACCAGGCGACATATTGTGTTTCAAAATCTGGTTTTAGATCAAGAGATTTACTATCAACTTTTACACAATAAATTCTAATACCATAAAAATTATCCACTAGCAACTCTATAATATCTTTCCCAGGAGTATATACATATCCAAGTTCTTCTTTCGCTTCCTTTATCGCCGTTTCCAGCGCATTCATACCATTTTCAATTCTACCTTTAGCAAGTTGTGGACGTGTACCGCCGAATCTTGGGTCAGAAGGAATCATAACGCACACATCTACTGTCTTGTCGTCGTTCACAGTATATGGTATTAATCCAGCCCTCGATATACCAGAAGATAGTCGTACAAATTTATGATTTTGCATCGTATGTGTTATACGTTTCAATGTCTGTTTCTTCATCTATGTATATTTTATATTTATTTTTACACAAATTGCGGCCGTTATGGTGGGGTTGTAACCATTTTTGCATTTTTTGTTTGTTAAGCCTGCAAAGAAATTCTCTTTTGCGCCTATAATCGCGTGTTCTTTGCATATAAGCCTCCATAGTATTAACTGTTTAATTTTGCCTATATCTAAATTTCGTCTTTTTTACATGGCATTGCTCGTCACAATCATTGTAATCGATTATTGCTACAACGTCACCAGATACCTCTAAATATACCCCATTGTCGTTATCCTGTATCTTTTTGTATGTTATATCGCTCATTAAATCTGTAGCTGTAATTTTTCGAGACAACAACAAATCAAACTCTTCATCGCTTAGGTCATTCCATTCATGGTTTGATACATATACAACTGCTGTTATATAGCCATCAGAATCGGCCTTAATACCAATCTCATCTGATGTCAGTGGGCGCTTTAGTACATTCATATATTGTTATAAATCAACCTTTTCTGGATTTGTATTATCCCAAGAAAAACACAAATGTTTGTTCATCAAATTTGGTATTTCTACTCTGTCAAAATTTCCTATATTAATTTTTTGTCTTGCTTCATTTTCGTCGTTCGCGTTCACTATAACGTATCCAGAATACGAAATAGTACCATAAAACTTATACATATACATATATGTTACTTGCTCCATTGTCAAAATATTTCATTCTTAAACCATCCTGTGTTTTGTAATTCCCTACATTTATCAATGTATATTTTCCCTAGTCTTTCTAGTTTTCTTCCAGATTTTGTAATTCTTACCATTGGACCGCATGTATCATTGAACTCTAAATCGTCCAACAAATTTGGTTCTATAATTTCTCTCAATGTTTCTTCTGGACTTCTCATTATAGACGCTATAACAGATACACCAACTGGTTGTTCTCGTGCTTTATCTAATATATATAAATATTTTCTGCTAATTGCATCTAATCCAACAAATGGGTCAATTTTCTCAAGCCTTAACATTATATTTAGACATTCATGATCTGTAATTGAAGGCTTGGCCTCTTTGATTTCCATATATGATTTTATCAAAACATTTGCTCTAGCGGCTGATTTTAAAGATAGTTGCGCTATGCGATTTGATACGTAATTATTAATATTCACACCAAACAATCTAACGGATGCGTTCTGCACAATTGTGTTTAGTTGCGGCACTGTGTATGGTTGCAATTGTATTTGCCCCCCTTCAAAACGCCTAAGAAGGGGCGGAGTAAGCATCCCTGCGTGTGTGGTGGCACCTATAAGTGTAAATTTAGGCAAAGGAAGAGTTATTGGGACTGGATTTTTGCCCTTGCCAGCAAATATTTCAACCTTAAACGACTCCATAGCGTCATACAATTGTTCTTGTATTCTCTTTGATAAAGCGTGTATTTCGTCTATGAACAAAATATCATTATCGCCTAGATTTTGCAAATGTGCTAGAACCTGTTCAAATTTGTCTATTCTACTACCCATGGCACAGTGTATCTGGACATTTGTTTCGTTTGCTATAACATGTGCCATGCTTGTTTTACCAACACCAGCCGGACCAGTTAATAAAATATGTCCTATACATCTGCCACTATTACGAAATGCATTTACTTTCATTTGTAATCTTTCGACTGCTTCGTCTTGTCCAATAAATTCAACAAATTTCTGTGGACGGAACTCGTCCATTGTTTACACCTCCGAAGAATGTTTGGTGTAATACGACCTTGCCCACTTTTTATGATGATATTATACACAATTCCATATATTAAAATTGGTCGATTCGGTTGCCCATATAATCATATATGTATGGATACATAGACTGCATGAGCATCTGATAAGCTTCTTCGGCACCAATATTATATGTGCGCATGGTTTGTTGTAGTTGTGGCAAAATACCTTGTTGTTGAGCATCTTGATATATTTGTTGCTCTCTGTATTGATGTTGTTGTATTGTTTGATTATAAGCCTGTATATATTCTTGCATTTTTTTGTCAAAATATGCCTCTGGTGATTGGTCATTTACTTGCATACTATAAATGATATAATTAGCCAAATTATCATTACCAACCATCTTTTTTATAATCGGTATCATTTTGTTAAATCCTTCGAGCTTTAATGATATCGTCCACAGCCTAGACGGATGAATATTGTTATTTAATGCATAGCTGAATAGCTCGTCTATATTGCGATATTGATTCTCCAGATGCTTTTGTTTCCATATCAAAGCATTCCTAATTTTTTCATTAATTTGCATAGCAATACTGGGCGGGAGTCGTTGTATATATTTATTAAAATGCGATTGCAATTTTGCATTGTATTCATTCTTGATTTGTTCTCTATACGGCACAGTTGCTGTTCCAAATGATGTATTGCGCAATAAATATGGCACATTGCCCTGCTGGGCCACTCGTACCGCATGAGTAAAAACAATATCTGCTTTCTTATGCATGTGTCGCTTATCTAAATAATCAGCCCAGTCTAATACTGTTTTTAAATTCATTTTGCGTTACCCAATTATATTTACAATATTATATTTATAATATAATTTATTCCTACCATAACATAAAATATATTTTGTTATTACCACGCCCACAGATAACTAGCTAACAAGTAGAAATATATTTTGTTGTCGAAAATAATAATATGTGGTATAGAAAATCTCAGTTATTAAATATAACAAACCAAACAACCCCGTCTGCCGTCGGATTGGAACAATCTGTATTGCTCACGAACGACCCATTGATAAACAATAACGATGATACAACATGGAATGGACCGATTCCGCCTTTGCACGAACGTTGCAGGTGTCAAATAGAAACCATGCTGGACGGGCATCGCGTGTGGAAAGCACAAAGCAATGCTTGCCCAATTTGTAAGCAAACAAGAGATCGTTTTAACCACCAAGGCGTTTAGATCTCAATATTGACAATACGTCTTCTGGAGACAATCCCTCCTGCTTGATTTCGTTGCTTACATCTCTATGTAAAGAGCATACACTACAGTAATCAGCCTTGGCATCATTGCGTGTTCCACAAAAAGAGCATACCCATTCATTATATCTGTTGTCAAAATCCATATTCCCAATCAAATTGTCGTTATACTCGCCAACATTAAAATCTTGTATATCATAATCTTTTGTATTCATATCTGACCATCTGTTCGGCTCAATATCAATATTAATATCTCCAAAGTTATTTCTTGCATTATATTTGTTCGTGTTTATATTTTCGTTATCAAAATATGGTTCTTGTAATTGGTTTGTTGGGGGACTTGGTTTTAGCCACCAGTCATCGGTTGTTTTCAATGGCTGAGTATCTAAATATGGCGATTTGTTATATTCCATATCTACATCTTGTAAAAACGGTTCGCGATTTGAATATGGAGATAATTTTTGTTTATAATTTTTTATATCTTCTACTGTCAAATTGTGTAAATCAATCGCAACATTTTCGTTTTGTGCTTTTTTTGTATTTCGGAATCTGTTCTTATGCTTTGGTTGTTTTCCCTTAATTTCGCCACAATCTTCACAAACAGGTTCACCACTTTTTGTGGTTTTAATAATTTTTTTGCCGCACGAAGGGCACTGTGTACATAACGCAAGCTTTCTTAAAACACCAGTAACAATATCTGCTTCTGTATATAATCCATTCTCATCTAGTTTTGCCGCTATGCTGGCTAATTTTTTGTACATTTGACACTCCTTTATATTATATAATTGATGGCAGAAAGCCACACTGAGGCAGATTACAACCAGACACAATCACTATGAGTTAAACAATAATATGATTGTATCAAAATATATTTATTTATGTGCATCAAGTTATCCTTTATTTTATAGAATAATACCAGAAAACCCCCGTGTTTGTCGCTGATGGTGAATGGCGTTAATGATAAACACCACTTTCTTCAAAAATATTCTAAAAATTAGAGTGTAGAAAACTTCACCAATTCCTAATAGGCAATTGGCAATTATTTATAGCTCGCCTCGCCTAAGTTGATTATAGTCACAGTCATCAAAAAAACAATAAAACATTAATGCCGCTCCGTTTTTACATAAATTTCTATAATGAATAACGTCATCATAATACGCATTTGTTATTATATATTTTTGAATATCAGATGGCGGCAAAATAGAACTATAAAAAGGAATACTATGCCTAACCCTTATCCATCCTTGTTCTTCAAGTATTTTTTCGGCATCGACTTCGTTATTTGTTCGAAAATCACATATTTTTTGTGCCTCTGTTGCATGCATTGAAGGCAGCGTTGGATAAAACCTACCGTCTCTATCTATCCAGCCATTATATAACATGTTTCACCACCGTCCCAAATACCACACCCACAATAATGGGCTTTTGCGCTCCATACTGTAAATTTTATAGCTATATCTGTTAATTTAGTTTTAAATACACCCCTTAATTATACCTTGTAACAATATTATATAACAACAGGAATAATAATACAACACAAAGAAAACAATAACAATTAAATATGCGAAGGAGCGCATCATGGCACTATTAATTAATAAAAAAGACTTTAGCGACTTGCAGAATTCCCTTGGGGAAATGTGGCAGATATCCCAATTGGCATTTCAAGAAACCGCTCCTCCAATGGTAAGCGGTGTATGGGGGACTTCGTATAATAGTACAACGAAATTAATCGAAGCAAGAAATTTAATTGTTAATAACAGCAATTATCACAACCAATCATACAGCGAAGCTGCCACAATGTCAATCACGATCGGGAGTACGCAATTAAATATTAATGTTCCTATAGATTTATATTCAGGAGAAACAGTTACATCGTTTAGCAATACTGCATATACATACACTATTGCACAGGGCGGGATAAATACCACTCGTTTTTTTGTAACTACACAATCACCCGTAGGCATTGTTTCAGACAGATTTATAGTTAACAACCCATACCAAACTGGATATTTAGACGCCTCTATAACACTCGAAAATTCGATTCGGTCTGTTGAAAAATCTTTGACATCTGTTCCGAATAATACGTTATCGAATGTAACATCATCGCTGAATGCATTCTATGTTACAAACACAGGAATGAATTTAAAAAATTATTTTGACCCACTAAGATACAACACGGGCGTTGGGATGACAAACTCTGACTGGAACATGAATTTTGTGCATATGTGGTCATCAACCAGAAATGAAGACTTGGTGTTGCGATCAGCCACTTTTATAGGCAATGGTACTACGTTTATTTCCACAGACCCCGTTTCGTTAGGACTTGGAATTAATACCAATTACACTACTTCCAATGGTATTAGATTAAAAATAAATTCCAGCTCGCCTACGGTAATTTATAATTATGTTCTCGCTTATACAAACGGTAATATATTAACGCGCACATTAACAACTCCTATTACGGTAAGCCCTGGAGAAAATGTTATTCAAACATTAGAAAACGGCTCTGCGCAATTCATATCTTTAGTAAGCATAGGAGCATCAAATGCAGAAGCCGGAGCATTAATGGAAGTGTACAATATATAATGGCCAAAAGTTAGATAAGCAAAAATTTTACTCGATTTTTTAAATTTACAACCATGACGCTAGTACATCTAAGAATATCTTGTCAGAGGGATTGAGATTAGTGGCGGCAGGAATTGCCGCCACTTAAAACACCTTTGGAGGAGACGCAAGACTTGTAACGGCAAGCTATCGCCAATGAAGAAGGAAGCCACATTCCTTGTGGGTGGGGTAATCCACACCAATCGGCTGGAAACAGATTACCGCGACTGGCTTTGTGTTCTGTGCAAATATGTTTAATATAAAACCACGATGGTATCTGCATTGCTATTTGTGTTCTCTAGACAATATATTATATATTCTTAGACCCAAACTCATATAATTGGCGCAGATTCTTGCTTCTGATACTATAACCGCAAGAAATACTACATACAGACATGAGGCTTGTCCCAATATTCTCTATAAAATAAAGGGCAAATTGCTATACGAATATAATTATATTATTATGCTATAACAAGTTGTTGTTTGTTGTGCGATAATCAAAATGTGGTATAGATATTCCCAAAACATACAGGCAATCAAAAATAGATTAACTAATCTTGGTGCCAGTCAAGAAGTAATAGATTACATTGTTAATCTCCCCCCAGAAGACATTAGTGGACATATTGGATTAGTACAAAAGAATCCCTCTATTACAGTTGATGAATTAAAATCCCAATATAAGCCTAAACATCATTTTGAAATGCCAGAAGAATACAAAAATATACTTCAAAAATATAATGAATATCCAGCATATAAAAATTGGGTAGAAACACAAATTAGAAAAGCATTGCATTCACGAACGCCAATCAATACAGAAGTATTTGATTTCATATTTGATTGGTATAGAAGTATGTCAGAAGAAAATAAGAATTTCAATATTCACTCATATGATTTAAAAAGAGCTATACAATTATCAGACGAATGGCATAAAGTAATCGCAGGTAAAGGAGCGGGGAAAATATATACTCCGCTGGAGAGAGATGAATATGGGAATATAACAGACCCAAGGGTTGTTTATAAATTTGATGATGGATGGTATATAGTGGAGTTAGATAATCCAAACGATCTAACGGTTGAAGGCAACAAAATGAATCATTGCGTTAAATCGTATTGGGAATATATACAATCAGGCAAATCTAAAATATTTTCATTAAGAGATCCAAATGGCAAACCGCATGTTACAATTGAATTAGACAGCAAAAACAATATAGTACAGGCTAGAGGCAATAGTAATTCAAAACCATCCCCAGAGTTACAGCAAAAAGTAAATGAATGGGGCACGGATTATAAAAATAAGGCAAAATACTATACATCTGGAAACATTGATATAAATTTGCTAAACAATCCGAATGCTGCTTTAGAGGCAGTTAGATTTAATCCCGAATTAATAAAATATATTGATTATCATTTACCAAATTATTTACAAATCGCACGATTGGTTTTGAAACAACATTGGGATATGCTAAAATATATAGATCCAGAAGCGCCCAATTACCCAAAAATTGCCGCAGAAGTAGTAAAACAAAACCAGTTGGCATTAAAAGATGTAGATGCCGCAACACCTAATTATTCAGATATTGCACTAGAAGCTGTAAAACAAAACCCATTGGTGTTGTTTTATGTTAAACCAAATACACATAATTATCTAGATATTGCATTAGAAGCCGTAAAACAGAACGGATTGATATTAGAACACATTCGTCCTACAACGCACGGCTACCCAGATATTGCGTTAACGGCCGTAAAACAAAATGGAATGGCGCTCAGATATGTCGATCCTGCAATACATAATTATTCAGAAGTTGCATTAGAGGCTGTAGAACAAGATGGTTCGTTGTTGAAATATGTTGCTGCCACTACACCCAATTATCCGGATATTGCACTAGAGGCCGTAAAACAGAATGGATTGATATTAGAATACATTCATCCTGCAACGCACGGCTATCCAGATATTGCGTTAGCGGCCGTAAAACAAAATGGAATGGCACTCAAATATGTCAACCCCGCAATACGCAATTATTCAGAGGTTGCATTAGAGGCTGTAAAACAAAATGGAATTGCACTCAAATATATCAATCCTATAACACCTAATTATTCAGAAATTGCACTAGAGGCCGTAAAAAAAAGCGGAATAATATTGCAAGATATAAGTCCAGCAACACATAATTATTCAAAAATTGCACTGGAGGCTGTAAAACGAGATGGAATGTTATTAATGTATGTTGATACACAAAATCCTGATTATCCGCAAATTGCATTGGAGGCTGTAAAACAAAACGGCATGGCAATACAATTTGTTAGTTCAGACACAGAAAATTATAAACAAATCGCAATTGAGGCTGGTAAAAATGATTGTTCGGCATTAAAATATATTGATCCAAATATACCAGAATACCTACAAATTGCACTAGAGACTGTTATGCATTTGCCATGGGCACTAACATTTGTTAATCCAAAAACGCCCAATTATACGCAAATTGCGTTGCGCGCCATAGAACAAAACCCCAGCGCATTGCAATATGTTGACCCAGAGAGACCTGATTATAAGCAAATAGCTCTTTTTGCAATACAAAAAGACAAATCAACACTGGAGCGTGTCAATTTAAAATTAGGAATAATATTACAAGCATTAAAACAAAACATTATACAGCTAAAAGATATACCGTGGAAATATAAAACGGACCCAGACTTTATTGACGAAGTAAAAGAGATAACCAATCAAAATGTGGTATAGATATTCCCAAAACATACAGGCAATCAAAAATAGATTAACTAATCTTGGTGCCAGTCAAGAAGTAATAGATTACATTGTTAATCTTCCTACAGAAGAAATTAGTGGACATATTGGATTAGTGCAAAAGAATCCATCTATTACAGTTGAGGAATTAAAATCCCAATATAAGCCTAAACATCATTTTGAAATGCCAGAAGAATACAAAAATATACTTCAAAAATATAATGAATATCCAGCATATAAAAATTGGGTAGAAACACAAATTAGAAAAGCATTGCATTCACGAACGCCAATCAATACAGAAGTATTTGATTTCATATTTGATTGGTATAGAAGTATGTCAGAAGAAAATAAGAAATTTAATATTAATTCATACGATCTAAAAAGAGCTATACAACTATCAGAAGAATGGCATAAAGTAATCGCAGGTAAGGGAAAAGGGAAAATATACACTCCGCTGGAGAGAGATGAATATGGGAATATAACAGATTACAGGCTTGTTTATAAGTTTGATGACGGATGGTATATAGTGGAGTTGAATAATCAAAACGATCTGATGGTTGAAGGGAATAAAATGAATCATTGTGTCGGATCATATTGGAGCAAAGTGCAGCGTGGTTATGCTAAAATATTTTCATTAAGAGACCCCAATGGTAAACCGTATGTAACAATTGAATTAGATAAAAGTAATAACATAGTTCAAGCAAGGGGCAATAGCAATTCGGTACCGTCTCCAGAATTACAACAAAAAGTAAATGAATGGCATGAAAATTACAAAGCTAAAGAGCAATATTATAACTCAGATAAATTTGATATAAATTCACTGAATAATCCACATGTTGCGCTAGAGTCTGTTAGATTTAGTCCAGGACTAATAAAATATATTGATTATCGTTTACCAAATTATTTACAAATTGCTATAGAGGCTGTAAGGAGAAATAATTTAGCACTAAAGTACATCAGTCCAGAAATGCCTAATTATCTTGAATTTATACTAGATACTATTAAACAAGACGGATTGTTATTAAAATATATTAACACAGAAACGAACAATTATCCAAAGATAGCCCTAGAGGCTGTAAAACAAAATGGTATGGCAATTAAATATATCAATCCTGCTATAAATAATTATCAGGAAATTGCGCTGGCGGCTGTAAAACAAGATGGATTGGCATTGGCATATGTTGTAGTCGATGCAACACCTAATTATCCAAAAATTGCACTAGAGGCTGTAAAACAAAACGGATTGGCACTACAATATGTCCCGACAAAATTAGATGATTATCAAACGATTGCATTAGAGGCTGTAAAACAAAATTCATTTGCAATTAAATATGTTGATAAAAATATAGATAATTACTATCAAATTGCGCTAATGGCAGTTAAAAAATGTAGTGCGACCTTTTACTATATTAATCCAAATATTAAAAATTATTCTACGATTGCGTTAGAGGCAGTTAAAAAAGTAGGGACGATATTAAATAGTATTCGTTCAGATATCCCAAATTATCCGCAGATTGCATTAGAAGCAGTAAAAAATAATGGTTTGGCATTGAAATATGTTGATAAAAATGTACAGAATTACCAAGATATTACATTAGAAGCCGTGAAAAATGCATGGTATGCTCTTGCTTATGTCCCGCCAAACATACAAAATTATCAACAAATTGCATTAGCAGCAGTAAGGATAGATGGTTTCGCACTAAAATACGTCCATCCTAACACAATAAATTATCAAAAAATCGTGTCAGAAGCAATAAAACAAAATGTATGGGTATTAACAAATATAAAAATTAATAAAAAATTAATAAATTATGAAGAAATTGTATTAGAAGCAATACAACAAGATAAATCAATATTAAAATATATCAAGGTAACACCAGAAATAATACTACAAGCACTAAAACAAAGAATCATAAAAGAAACAGACATACCAAAAAAATATAAGCATAATCCAGCATTTATGGAGAAAGTGAAAGAGATAATTTAAATGTGGTATAGATATTCCCAAAACATACAGGCAATCAGAAATAGATTAACTAATCTTGGGGCTAGTCAAGAAGTAATAGATTACATTGTTAATCTTCCTACAGAAGACATCGGTGGACATATTGGATTAGTGCAAAAGAATCCATCTATTACAGTTGAGGAATTAAAATCCCAATATAAGCCTAAACGTCATTTTGAAATGCCAGAAGAATACAAAAATATACTTCAAAAATATAATGAATATCCAGCATACAAAAATTGGGTAGAAACACAAATTAGAAAAGCATTACATTCACGAACGCCAATCAACACAGAAGTATTTGATTTTATATTTGATTGGTATAGAAGCATGTCAGAAGAAAATAAGAATTTCAATATTCACTCATATGATTTAAAAAGAGCTATACAATTATCAGACGAATGGCATAAAGTAATCGCAGGTAAAGGAGAAGGGAAAATATATACTCCACTGGAGAGAGACGAATATGGGAATATAACAGATTACAGGGTTGTTTATAAATTTGACGATGGATGGTATATAGTGGAGTTGGATAATCCAAACGATCTAACGGTTGAAGGGAATAAAATGAATCATTGCGTTAAATCGTATTGGAAATATGTACAGTCAGGCGAATCTAAAATATTTTCTTTAAGAGATCCAAATAACAGTCCTCATGTTACAATTGAATTAGATAGCAAAAACAATATAGTACAGGCTAGGGGTAATAGTAACTCTAAACCTTCTCCAGAATTACAGCAAAAAATAAATGAATGGTTTATGGATTATAAAAATAAGGAGAGGTACTATACATCCGAAACTATTGATATAAATTCATTAAACAATCCGAAAATTGCATTAGAAGCGGTTAGATTTAATCCCGAATTAATAAAATATATTGATTATCGTTTGCCAAATTACCAACAAATAGCGTTAATGGCAATAAGAATGGATTTAAAATCATTAAAATATATTAATCCAAATATGCCAGATTATGAAAACACAGTATTAAATATTATAAAAATTCATCCAAGCGCAATAAAATATATTGACCCAAATATACCAAAATATCCAGAAATTGCGCTAAAGGCAGTAAAAGAATACTGGGCTGTGTTAAATTACGTTAACGCGAGAACCCCAAATTATACGCAAATTGCATTAACGGCTATAAGGCAAAATGGTCAGGCAATAATGTATGTTGACAATAACATAGAACATTATCAATATATCGCGTTCGAAGCAACCATCAGATCTCCAATTGCATTAAAATATATTAGCCCAACCACACCCAATTATACATCAATTGCAAGACATGCTGTAAAGTATCACCCGTATGCGTTAGAATATGTTAGCCCAAACGTACCTGATTATTCTGAAATTGCACTAGAGGCTGTAAAACGAGACGGATTATTGTTAATGTATGTTCGCCCCAACACTAAGGAATATTCTAAAATTGTGTTGGAAGCTATAAGACAAAACAAAGATGCGTTTCAGCATGTTGACCCAAATATGCCCGATTATGATCGAATAGCACTAAGATTGGTAAAGAAAAATGCACACATGTTGCAATTTGTTAACCCGCATACGTACAATTATTCACAAATAGCACTACAGGCTGTGAAACAAAACGGATTTTTATTATATCATATTGATGATAGCACACCGAATTACCCACAAATTGCGCTAGAGGCAGTAAAACAATGCCCAGAAGCGCTAAGGTATGTTAAATCAGATACTCAAAATTACCCTCAAATCGCGCTTGAGGCAGTGAAACGAAATGCACTTAGCCTAGCGTATGTTGATAAAAATATACAAAATTATTCTGAAATTGCACTAGAGGCTGTAAAACAAAACGGGCACATGCTATTCCATGTTAGACCCAACACAGATGATTACCCACAAATTGCATTAGAGGCAGTAAAACAAAATGCAGAAGCATTGAGATTTGTTGATAATAGCGTGCCCAATTATAAAGATATTGCACTAGAAGCAGTTAAAAGGGACGGATGGACAATAGAATATGTCGATCCAAACAATGTATATTATCCCGAAATTGCGCTTGAAGCGGTGAAAGAAAATGGGGGCGCATTGTTCCGCATTAGCCCAAGCACAAATAATTATTCACAAATTGCTTTAGAGGCAGTAAGGCAAAACGCTTTTGTAATAGCAAATGTGCCAATAGATACCAATGGTTATTTATATATTGCGCTAGAAGCAGTTAAGAATTGCGCCAAAACATTAAAATATATTAATAAAGACTCTCAATATTATTCACAAATTGCATTAGAGGCAGTAAAGAAAAATGGTTTGTTAATCAAATATGTTAGCCCAGACGCCAAAGATTATCAAACGATTGCATTAGAGGCCGTAAAACAAAACGGTAATGCGCTAAGATACATTGATCAAAGAATATATAATTATACACAAATTGCCTTAGAGGCATTAAAACAAAATAAATCGGTATTAAACTATATTCATATAGACCAAGGCATAATTAATCAGGCATTAAAACAAGGAATTATAAAAATAACTGATATACCCATGAAGTACATGGCGAATAAATATTTTAATAAAAAGCAAAAAATAACTAATCAAAATGTGGTATAGAATAGCTCAAAATATACAGGCAATCAGAAATAGATTAACTAATCTTGGTGCCAGTCAAGAAGTAATAGATTACATTGTTAATCTTCCTACAGAAGATATTAGTGGACATATTGGATTAGTGCAAAAGAATCCATCTATTACAGTTGAGGAATTAAAATCCCAATATAAGCCTAAACGGCATTTTGAAATGCCAGAAGAATACAAAAATATACTTCAAAAATATAATGAATATCCAGCATATAAAAATTGGGTAGAAACACAAATTAGAAAAGTATTACTTTCACGAACGCTAATCAACACAGAAGTCTTTGATTTCATATTTGATTGGTATAGAAGTATGTCAGAAGAAAATAAGAAATTTGATATTAATTCATATAACCTAAAAAGAGCTATACAACTATCAGAAGAATGGCATAAAGTAATCGCAGGTAAAGGAGAAGGGAAAATATATACTCCGCTGGAGAGAGATGAATATGGGAATATAACAGACCCAAGGGTTGTTTATAAATTTGATGATGGATGGTATGTAGTGGAGTTGGATAATAAAAATGATCTGATGGTTGAAGGGAATAAAATGAATCATTGCGTCGGGTCGTATTGGAATGAAGTACAACGCGGTAATTCTAAAATATTTTCGTTAAGAGACCCCAACGGCAAACCGTATGTAACAATTGAATTAGATAAAAGTAATAACATAGTTCAAGCAAGGGGCAATAGCAATTCGGTACCGTCTCCAGAATTACAACAAAAAGTAGATGAATGGTATAAAAATTACAAAGCCAAAGAACAATATTATAGGTCGAGCAAATTTGATATAAATTCATTAAACAATCCATATACTGCAATAGAAGCAATCAGATTTCGCCCAGGGTTAATAAAATATATTGATTATCGTTTGCCAAACTATTTACAAATCGCACGGTTGGCTTTAAAAAATGATTGGGCGATGTTAGAATATATCGACCCAAGATTCGTCAATTACACAGCAATTGCCGCAGAAGCTGTAAAACAAAATCCGTTTGCATTGAAATATGTAAGTTCAAAAACACCTAATTATTTTGAAATTGCACACAAAGCTATAGAAAATAACTGGAATGCATTGAGATACGTCGACCCAGAAACACCAAGATACACTCAAATAGCACTACTGGCAATAAAGAATAACGCTTACGCAATAGGTTATGTTAGCCCAGAAACGCCTGATTATCCAGACCTTGCGCTAGAGGCTGTAAAACAAGACCCATCGGCATTAAAATATGTCGCCGATACAACTCCCAATTATTCAGAAATTGTACAAGAGGCTGTAAAACGAAATGGATTTGGGCTGGGATATGTTCATCATTCAACTCCCAATTATCCAGATATTGCACTAGAGGCTGTAAGACAAAACGGGCTTGCACTTAAATATGTAGATCCGGCAACACACAATTATTCAGATATCGCGCAAGAGGCTATAAAGCAAGACCCATTGGCGTTGTGGTATGTTCATACTAAAGTTCCTAATTATACAGATATTGTACTAAAGGCTGTAAAACAAAACGGAATGGCGTTGGAATATGTTAATTGTACAATACACAATTATTCAGATATCGCGCTAGAGGCTGTAAGACAAAACGGATTAGCATTAGAATACGTCGATCCTGCGACAGATAATTATGCAGAAATTGTACTAGAGGCTGTAAAACAAAACGGAATGGCATTAGAATATACAAATCATGCGATGCGTAATTGCCCAGAAATTGCATTAGAGGCTGTAAAGCAAAACGGAATGGCGCTTAAATATATCAACCCTGCAATAAATAATTATCCCGAAATTGCACTAGAGGCTGTAAAACAAAATAGTTTGGCATTGATTTATGTTAAACCAAGCACGCGTAATTATTCAGAAATTGCACTAGAGGCTGTAAAACAAAACGGAATGTTGTTAAAGCATATTGACACACGATTCCCTGGTTATCCACAAATTTCTGATTATCCAAAAATTGCATTGGAGGCTGTAAAACAAAATGGCATGGCAATACAATTTGTTAGTTCAGACACAGAAAATTATAAACAAATCGCAATTGAGGCTGTTAAAAATGATTGTTCGGCACTAAAATATATTGATCCAAACATACCAGAATATCCGCAAATTGCATTAGAGGCTGTTGTGCATTTACCATGGGCACTAGAATTTGTTAATCCAAAAACATCCAATTATACACAAATCGCACTGTATGCCATAGAACAAAAACCACGCGTATTTCAATACGTTGACCCAAGTATACCAAATTATATGCAAATAGCGCTTTTCGCAATACAAAAAGACAAATCAACATTAGCCCGCATTAATCTAAGCCACGGAATCATATTACAGGCACTAAAGCAAGGCATTATACATGTAGACGATATCCCAGATAAATATAAATCAAATCCAGAATTTATGAAAAAAGTAAAAGAAATAACCAATCAAAATGTGGTATAGATATTCCCAAAACATACAGGCAATCAGAAATAGATTAACTAATCTTGGTGCTAGTCAAGAAGTAATAGATTACATTGTTAATCTTCCTACAGAAGATATTAGTGGGCATATTGGATTAGTGCAAAAGAATCCCTCTATTACAGTTGATGAATTAAAATCCCAATATAAGCCTAAACGGCATTTTGAAATGCCAGAAGAATATAAGAATATACTGCAAAAATATAACGAATATCCAGCATACAAAAATTGGGTAGAAACACAAATTAGAAAATCATTGCATTCTCGAACACCAATCAATACAGAAGTCTTTGATTTCATATTTGATTGGTATAGAAGCATGTCAGAAGAAAATAAGAAATTTGATATTACATCATATGATCTAAAAAGAGCTATACAACTATCAGAAGAATGGCACAAAGTAATTGCAGGTAAAGGAGAAGGGAAAATATACACTCCGCTGGAGAGAGATGAATATGGGAATATAACAGACCCAAGGGTTGTTTATAAGTTTGATGATGGCTGGTATGTAGTGGAGTTGGATAATAAAAATGATCTGATGGTTGAAGGAAATAAAATGAATCATTGTGTTGGATCATATTGGGATGAAGTACAAAGCGGTAATTCTAAAATATTTTCGTTAAGAGATCCAAATGGGAAACCACATGTTACAATTGAATTAGATAAAGGCAATAAAATACGCCAAATAAGTGGTAATAGTAACTCTGAACCGTCTCCAGAATTGCAACAAAAAATAGATGAATGGTACAAGAATTATAAAGCCAAAAAACAATATTATAAATCAGATAAATTTGATATAAATTCTCTAAAAAATCCACACACAGCATTAGAGGCTGTCAAATTTAATCCAGAATTAATAAAATATGTCGATTATCGCTTGCCAAATTATTTACAAATCGCTCAATTGGCTTTAAGAGATGATTGGGCAATGCTAGAATATATCGATCCAAGATTCGCCAATTACACAGCAATTGCCGCAGAAGCTGTAAAACAAAATCCGTTTGCATTGAAATATGTAAGTTCAAAAACACCTAATTATTTTGAAATTGCAAAAAATGCAGTAGAAGACTACTGTTGTGCATTAAAATACGTCGACCCAGAAACACCAGGATATATTCAAATAGCGTTATTGGCAATAAGGCATAACGCTCACGCGATAGGCTATGTTGATCCAGAAACACGTGATTATCCAGATCTTGCACTAGAGGCTGTAAAGACAAATCCGTTGGCGCTGTACGACGTTAAACCAAATACACGCAATTATGAAAATATTGCACTAGAAGCCGTAAAACAAAATGGATGGGCATTGAAATATGTTAATCCTACAACATACAATTATCCATACATTGCATTAGAAGCTGTAAAACAAGATCCGCTGGCATTGGGATATGTTGCTACTACAACCCCTAATTACACAGACATCGTGCTGGAGGCTGTAAAACGAAACGGTTTAGCATTGACTTATGTTAATTCGAATACTCCAAATTATACAGATATTGCGGTAGAGGCTGTAAGACAAAACGGATTTGCACTTAAATATGTAGATCCCGAAACACAAAATTATTCAGATATTGCACTAGAGGCTGTAAGACAAAACGGATTGGCGATTAAATATGTAGACACTGCAATACACAATTATTCAGACATTGCACTAGAGGCTGTAAAACAAGATGGATTTGCACTTGAATATATTGACCCAAAAACACCCAATTATTCACACATTATACAAGAGGCTGTAAAACAAGACCCTCGGTCGTCTAAATATATAAAGCAATAATTATTTTGAAGTCGCGTTAATCTTTGTTAACTATCTATACCACAATCGGACGCGTAGTTGATGATATGCTAAACAAACAGTGCAATTGGAAACGAATCTAGAAACTGTATAGAAAGAAAATATATCAGGGAAATATAAATTTAGTACAAAATACATAAAAGATTAAAGAAATAACCAACCAAAATGTGGTATAGATATTCCCAAAACATACAGGCAATCAAAAATAGACTAACTAATCTTGGTGCTAGTCAAGAAGTAATAGATTACATTGTTCATCTTCCCACAGAAGATATCAGTGGGCATATTGGATTAGTACAGAAAAATCCATCTATTACAGTTGATGAATTAAAATCCCAATATAAGCCTAAACGTCATTTTGAAATGCCAGAAGAATATAAGAATATACTGCAAAAATACAACGAATATCCAATATATAAAGATTGGGTAGAAACACAAATTAGAAAAGCATTACTTTCACGAA